>JGI12448J12851_1000434_pt1 | contig 16475 bp, 29 predicted proteins | sample A23M2SouthBayCA_FD_12851 | JGI IMG/M metagenome (IMG submission 12851) | reverse complement strand
CCGCCACTGCGAACCGATCTGGTCGATCGTCTTCAGGACCGAGCACGGACCCGGCTTGTCCTCGTCTGGCGTGTGAGTGAGTTCCGATGACATCGGCGTTACCTGGTGGCTTCTATGTCCGGGAATAGATAAATAGGTTCGCATTCGAACTAGGTAACGTGATGAAACCAACTATCACTATGCAACTTGGCGAACGACAGAACGAAACTGTAGCATCCGGGGGCGAGCACTGATGGTCCTCGAATCGACCGGCGTCGCCGAGGCGTTCCTGCTCGCTCGGGTGTTGTTCGGTGGCGTTCTCGCGTTTCTGGGACTCAACCACCTGCTGAACGCCGAGCAGATGGTCGGCTACAGCAAGGCGAAGGGGATCCCGGCCGCCGGCGTTCTCGTCCCGGCCAGTGGCCTGCTGTTGATCGCAGGCGGACTGGGCGTTCTCGCCGGGATCTTTCCCGTGCTGGCCGCGGGCGCGATCGCAGGATTCCTCGTGATCGCGACGGTGACGATGCACGACTTCTGGGCCGTCCCCGAGGAGCAAGCACAGGACGAGATGACGCACTTCCTGAAGAACACGGCCCTGATCGGCGGAACGCTGGTGTTGGTCGCGCTCGGGACCGTCGAGTGGCCCTACGCCGTCGGCGTCGGCCTGTTCTAAACTGATAGAGCTGCGATCTCGCCCTTATCGCGACCGCGTCGTGACCTCACAGCCGTCTTCGGTCACGATGATCGTGTGTTCTTTCTGGCTGACGAGACAGTCATCCTCCTCTTTCAGCACGGGGTAGCCGTGGACGATCCCCTGACGTTTGAGTCGTCGCAGCGCCATCTTCGGCCGGGAGACATCCAGCCAGCGCGTCGCGAACGGCAGCGTCTTGAAGTCCTCAACGATCTGATTGAGCGCCTGCCGGGCCGAGCGGTCACGGACCGAGCCCTCGCTGTCGAGTGCGAAGATTTCCTCGTCCTGTCCCTCGCTGACCTTGCCGCCGCCGTCGGTCGCGAACGGTTCGATCGCCACGACATCGCCGACCTCCAGAGTCTCACTCTGTGAAACCGCGCGGTTCGGGATGTTCGGCGTCGTGTGCTGTTCCCAGTGGCCCAGGCCGTGGCCGGTGAGATTGACCACGGGGTTGAACCCGTATCCCTCGATCACGTCTTCGATTTCGGCCCCGATCTCGCCCGTCTCGACGCCCGGCTCGACCGTCTCGATCGCGGTGTCGAGCGCCTCTGCGGAGGCCGCAGTGAGTTCGTCGTTCCCCGAGAGGTCGACCGTTACGGCCGTGTCAGCGAGCCAGCCCTCAACGTGGACGCCGATGTCGAGGTTGACCATGTCCTCGCCGAAGGTCGACTCGTCGTCGATACTCGGCGTCGCGTGGGCGGCCTCCTCGTCGATCGAGATGTTGACCGGGAACGCGGGTTCACCGCCGAGTTCGCGGATACGGTCTTCGGCCCACTCGGCGACCTCCAGATGGGAGACACCGACTTCGACTTTCTCGGCGGCTTCGTCCCGGACCTCTGCGAGGATCTCACCGGCTTCACGACACTTCTCGTACTGCTCGCTCGTCAGGTCGACATCACTCATGGCGCAGTCTTCGGCCGCCGCTCCCGAAAGCGTTTGCGTTCGCGATCATCCGCTGCCGATCGCGACCTGCATCGACTCACTGTTGTACGCGCTGCCGGCATCGCCGTCGGTGTCCATCACGATGACGCCCGCAGTCCCCTCACGAGCGACCTCGAAATCAGCCATCGTCCGATCTGCAGCCGTCTGGGGGTCGGCCCCATCTTCGAGGTGAGAGACAGCTTCACGTGCCAGTGTCTCGCGAGCGATATCCTCACCGGCCCCAGTCGCACTCGCGCCCCCGACCTCGCTGGCGTAGAAGCCCGATCCGATCTGTGGAACGTCGCCGACTCGGCCGGCGAGTGCGAACCATCGCCCTCCAGTCGAGGTCGCGGTGGCAACACGCTCTCCGTCAGCCGCGACCGCGCCCACAGTATCGTGGCCGCCGAAGTGTTCTCGAACCCACGCGAGTTGATCTTCCAGGCCGGTCATCGGTGGTTCGACTTCGGCCCAGCGCTCGCGCGTCCGCTCGGTCCAGAGGTCGACCCGGGTGGCGATTCCGAACGACGCCGCCAGATCGACGGCGTGCTCGCCCGTGACCAGTACGTGTGGCGTCGAGGCCATCACGATCCGTGCGACTTCGATCGCGTGCTCGACGCCGGGCATCGAGCAGGCCGCCCCCGCCGAGCCACTGCCGGTCATCATCCCGGCGTCGGTCCGGATCGTCCCGTCGCTCTGGACCGCACTCCCGACGCCGGCGTTGAACTGTGGCGTCGACTCCAGCCAGCCGACCGCCGCGACGACGGCGTCGACCGGCGAGGCAGCGTCTGCCCCTCTACGCGCCGCTTTCTCCAGGGCCGACTCCCGTCCCTCGGGGTCAGCAGGTTCCGGCCCTGCGCCACCGTGCACGATCACGTCCATGCAGTGGTTTTTCGTGCCACAGCACTTAAGAGCGGTCCCCGGCCCGCACAATGCTTACATCTCTGGTGGTCCGACCCGCTGGCATGGCAGTACCACTGTTCCTCGATTCGTCGTGGATACTCGCGGCTCTCCTCCTCGTCGGTGTCGTCCTCCTCGTGCTGGTCGGCCGGGCATTCGCGGGCGGAGACGAGTGGTCGACTGACCGCCGGGGAGCCAGCGCTGGCGAAGACGTCGTCTGTCCGCGATGTCATCACCGGACGCCGCCCGATGCGACGCGCTGTCCGGAGTGTGGCAAGTCCCTCTAGCGGTGGAGTTTCACGTCTCGACGCCCTATCGAGCGGCATGGACGAACACACTCGCGACGACAGCGTCGACCCGCCCGCGGGAACGCCGACGGGCTGGTCCGAGGGGCGCTGGGAGCACGCGACGCTGCGCCGGGCAGTCGTCCACGGGGTGCGGCTCTACAATAGCGGTCACTATCACGCCAGCCACGACTGCTTCGAAGACGAGTGGTACAACTATGGCCGCGGCACGACCGAGAGCGCGTTCCTCCACGGAATGGTTCAGGTCGCTGCCGGCGCGTACAAACACGTCGACTTCGAGAACGACGACGGTATGCGGAGTCTCTTCGGCACCGCCCTCCAGTACTTCCAGGGCGTCCCGCGTGACTTCTACGGCGTCGATGTCCTCGCCGTCAGAACCACGCTCACGAACGCTCGCGCTGACCCCGGGGCGCTCGACGGGTGGGCCATCACACTGGACGAGGAGCGACCGCTCGCTCGCGAGGAAGATCACGCCTTCGTCACCAGTCTCGATCACTGAAAGTGAGTATCTGAGCCCTCGGCTGCCGCTCGATCACTCCTCGCGCAGTGTCACTCTGACTGGAACCGTCTTCCGTGCCTCTCTGACAGCGTCCAGTGCGTCACCGATCGGTTCGGGCTCGCCAGCGCGGTAGACCGTCGCGAGTTCGTGTGCGCGTTCGTAGTGGGTGACGGCTGTCCGGTAGGCGTCACCAGCGTCGAGGAGTCGGTCCTCGGCGCGGGTCTTCTCGGCGTACGCGGCGGCTGCCTCGGCGATGTCTACGCGAAGATCGATCACCTCGCTCGCAGTCGCTTCGACACGCTCTTGCAGGCTCGCCCGGTCGAGACCGAACGTCTCCTCGTCGGACCAGACTATCTCCAGCAGCGCCTTATATCGGTTGAGTGCCGCTTCCAGCCCGGCTATCGAGCCCGTCTCGACAGCTCGCTGCCGGCGGCTGTCGGCGACCTCCAGTGGCCGCTGCGCCAGCGCGTCGACTTGCTCATGTGCCCGCTCGGTTGCTCCGTCGACCGATGTCGCGTCGCCGACCGGCGAGGACAGTGAGTCGAGCCGAACCGCCGTGGCGTCGTCCCCCTCAACGACGAAATTGTACGAGTCCGCGCGTTCGGCAACGTCCTCCAGACTCTCGCGGGCGGTCTCGATCGCCTGTGCCCCGCGTTCGATATCCCCGTCGTCGAGCCACTCGCGGCCGACGGTCCGGAGTTTCTCGACCCGCCGGAGCGTCGCCTCGACGTACGCCGCTTCGAGGGTGGCGTCGGCCCGGTCGAGCGGATCACAGAACGTTTCGACGCCATCGAAGGGCGAGTTTTCGACCCCGACTCGGGCGCAGTCGACAGTCGACCGCAACTGTTCGTACCGCTCGCGCGTCGTCGCCCAGTCTCCGTCGGCGATCGGCTCAACCAGGTCGTCTCGGACCGCCTGCACTGCCGTCGTCGCCTCGTCGATCTGCTCGAAGCAATCGATCGCCTTCTCGACGAGGCGGTGGCCGTACTTCACATCACTCCTCGCTGACGGCGCGACACCGAGTCGCCACGCCGTCGCGGCCTCGACGGTCACGCTAAACGCCGTCGGTTCTCGCAGATCATCCAGATCGATGGCTCTAACTTCACGGTACGGAATCGACACTGCAGGATCGTCTTCGGTCCCCGCAGCGAGGACGATCCGCCTGTCGGTCAGAACGCCGACTGCTCGTTCGCCCGCTCGTGGTTCGAAGACCTCCTCGCCGCTGGCGGACTCGCGAACGAGCGGGTCGCCGTTCGACTCGACGATGGCTTCGACCGTCTCTCCCGCCCCGACGAGTGAACGGATCGAATCGAGCGGTTTGGTCCCCGATTGGGATTCAGTCTGTGCTGGTCGGTCTGCTGGCTGGCGATGACTCGGAATAGGTCCCACCCTTGTTCAGACACTCTGCACTCGGATTATTAAAGGTTCAGGTCCTGGCGCGGGTCGTTGATCGTGATTCTTCCCTGTCCGTTCCGAGTAGATCACACGAGTCGGGTGTTCTCACGGGATTCCCTTCAGCAACCACGGTTGGTGGTGGCGTCCGTACTCACTTCTCGACTTCGGCCGTGTCCGCCCCTGGGGCAGTCACGTCTGACAGTTCCGTCTCGATCTGCTCACGTCTGGCCTCGAATTTTCCGGGCAGGACGAGGCGCTCGCCGAGTTCCGAAAGCGGTTCGTCGCTGTCGTAGCCTGGGCCGTTGGTCGCAAGTTCGAACAGCACACCCCCGAACTCCCGGAAGTAGACCGACCGGAACCAGTGGCGATCGATCTGCGCCGTCGGATTGAGGCCAGCCTTCCTGACCGTCGTTCGCATCGCGTCCTGCTCCCCGTCTGTGGGCGTCTGAAAGGCGACGTGGTGGACCGTCCCGTGCCCCTGGCGGCCGCCCTGGACCGTCGGCAGAATGTCGACGTACGTTCCGACCGGGCCCGCGGCGGCGAAGCGGGTCCGTTCGTCCCCTGGCGTATCGCCCTGGGCCTGTTCCGTGCCACGCTCTTCGAGCCCCATCGTCCGGAGCAGGTCCGTGGTCGGTTCGGGGTCTGCCAGCCAGAGCGTCACCGAGTGGAACCCACGGGTTGCGTACTCCTCGGGGACGAACTGAGTCCACGGAACCGTGGGGTCGTCCTCGGGAATCTCGACTGCGACCAGCTCGACGGGGAGGCCGTCCGGGTCTTCGAACGGCAGGACCGTTTCGCCGAATCGCTCGACTCGCTCTCGGTAGTCAACGTCGTACTCCTCGAAGCGATCCTCCCAGAAGTCCAGGCTTCCCTCAGGGACTCTGAAGGCCGTCCGGGCGACCTGGCCGGATCCCACTTTCCCCTGGCGGAGGTTCTCCCACGGGAAGAACGTCATGCTTGTTCCCGGTGTGCCCTCCGCGTCCGCGAAGAAGAAGTGATACGTCCCCGGGTCGTCCTGGTTGACCGAGCGTTTCACGAGTCGCAACCCCAGCGTCTCGACCCAGAAGTCGAGGTTCTGCTGGGGATCGCCGGCGATACACGTCACGTGGTGAATCCCCGGTGTCGGCGTGGTTTCTGTCATGGCTACAGATAGGTGCCGGGGACACTTGAATTCGCGCTGACGTCGATGTCACCGCCCCCAGATGATGGGGACGGTCACGATTGCGAAAAAATACGGGCGGCAACGACGGGTACTACGCGAGACCTTGCTCAGTGAACGATTCCGAACAATGGGGACATCGAACGTTCACATCAAAAATCACATTCTCCCCACATTCAGGACAATTTATGATGGATTGTGTCATTAGCACAGATTACGCTTGGGAGTTTATATGTTTGTTAGTCCTACTCTAACACATTTGAAAGATATGTAATCGAATCAAGGACAGTCGTCGATCTGGGAGCCGGGATGAAGAAACAGCACCGGAGAAATTTACGGGGGTCCAACCAACGTTGGGAGAGGTGCCTCTGACAAAGCGCGCTTGGCGCCTCAGGCGCGCTATCTGAGCTTGAGAGCAGAATAATAAGTGTCTTATTATATGTTTATCACGAATGCGAAGGGCATCTCAATAGTTGGGGTGGAGAATCAATACGAGCGTCGAGCGTGGTTCGAGAACAGCAGCAAAGATGAAGAACGGTGAGATCATCCACTGTTCTCGCTCCACGATCACACGACGCCTCAATAAGCTGGCTGAACATGGGTTACTGCAAGATCTCGGAAACGGAGTCTATCTGATGACAGATGAAAGAGAAGCGTATCTTGACGAGGAATACGACGTTGAGGAAGGCCGGTATATCAACAACGACGAGTCAGCAGTAGATGGGCCGAGTGCTGAATCCGAACCGAACAGTGTCTAGTCCTCCAGGACAATTCGAAGAACAGCAGCCTGGATGTGGCCCTGGACGGCCGAATTTTCGAAGCACTGAGCGAAGACGAGTGGACAACACCCTCGTATCTCTCAACGCTTCGGGGTATGCACGCTACTGAAGCGCAGATTCACGAGCGGTGTAAGGTACTCGCCGACGCCGATCTCGTCACGTTCCTAACTAAGGACGCCGATGTGGTTGGACTGACAACAGAGGGACAGCAGTATCCTGAGGGGAAAGTCGATGTCGAGTTGTATCCGCCGCCGCGTCATCCGAGGTTGATGTAGCACAACCTCAGAATATGGAATTAGAACCGCAATTATAATTGCTGGGAGGGATTTATCTCGTGGTACTAGCTAACGGAGAGTTTCATATGTCTATATCGGTTGATTCTGTAACAAAGTTATTAATTTCCGTACTAACACTTTCTGGATTGGGGATAATAGTTGTATCTTGTTATGTCGCTTTGAAGTTTGGAATTGGTTTTCCTTTAGCCACTTTTTCTCTGTTTGGATTTGCCCTCGTTATTGTTGGATCATTATTGTATTCTGACCAGTATTTGGACTATAGTAAAGTAACTATACGTGACAAAGAATATTCCTTAAATCATGGATTAAATAGTAAAAGAACTGATATTGAGAGTAAAAGCAGTGATCTAGAATCAATTGAACCCTTCCTAAGAGATATTTCAGATCAATTGGAAAAGTATGAAGATTATCAACTGAACTATTATGATAACGAAACACTGCAACAATCCATAAATATACTCAATAAGCAATTAGCCATCAGAGAGTACGGAAGATCTGTTGGGCCCGATAACGATTTGAGGGTTGTGAAATATGAAAATGACTTCGTGGTGGCAAAATCTAAACGAGAGCTATCGCTCGCTAAGGGACTGAAATTCAATATACTATCCGATGATGGTAAAGACAGTCACTCAGATGGAAGAATAGCTACTGCTGAATTAGTTGAGACAGAAAGTACATCGGGAAAATTATTCGAATTCCAGATTACTGACTGGAAAAAGGATAAGGATGACTGGCGATCTCGGGCAGAAATTGATCTTGAGAAAGGAAACGCGAGGATGAGTATTATTACAGAGGACTTAGTAGATATCGAAGAAGACAAACTGAGGACTGCTATTACGTGTCTACAGAAGATTAAAAATGACTGGGAACTCAAATATGAATATTGAAGGTAAAGTCGCTGACACCCCGGATGAATATACAGTAGTAGTAAATATCGGTTCTGAAGATGGGGTAAAAGAAACACACCGATATGTAATATACTCTGAAAGCGAACCAATTGTTGACCCGGAGACTGGTGAGGAATTAGGCAGCATTGAGTATAAAGTAGCGGAAGTAAAACCTACCCAGATACATGAATCCCACTCAGTCATGAGAACAAACGAATCTATTGGCGGATTCAATTTTAAATTACCAGGGTACAAAAAGGAACCCAAGAAATTGACAAATGATCCGGACTTTGTCCATGGGGATTATAATGTCCGAACTGGTGATTCGGTGAAATTTTTGAAGGATATGGAAAAAAATGATTAAGCCGATATTATAACAGCATTCCCGTCCATACCAACGCATTCTAAATTCTGTTGATATATTAACACTCACAGCCTTGCAGAATGCCCCCGTCGCTCCGCTCGGGGGCGTGCGCTGCGGACGCGGCTCGGACCCCATGTGAGGGGGTCAACTCGCCGCAATCCTCGCTTGTACTTTCAGATGGGCCGAGTGTCGCACGTCCTCTGAATTGGAACTCTATCGGATAGACATGCCACCCTGTACAGGGAGGGGTGGTGGGTGGGGCGTGATCGAGGCCGAGGCCAGCTGGGGACGGTCGCGATCGCCAAGATTCGCAGGTGACCAGTACTTGAGTGTACCTCATTTCTCATCAGGATAGCCACCGATTCTAATGTCATAATGCAGTAATTTTTTCCATCTTCGATTGCAACAGTTGACTTGATGGGCGAATCTGACAGTTTTAGTTCGAATTCAAAATATTCAGACGAAGTAGATCTCTCTGAAGAACTCTCAGTATATGCTGCAATAGCTGGTATCACGCTGTCTCATCAATCAGTACCATTCATCGGATATCCAAATGAAATTGATGGGATAATTTCAATATTGTCGGTGTTTCTAGTGTTGTCAATCGTGGCTATCTATCTAGATGATCGGTTTGACACAGAGAGGGCTGGGCTTACTTGGGCAAGAACGCTTTCATTCATCTTGTCACTCTATTTAATAGCCAATGGTGTCCAGGGATTTAGTGCAATAACTGGGTCAATTGAGGGTATAGCTGCAAGATCCTTTCTTACGATTTTAGTTCTTATTTTCATATTTGGGCTGATTATGATCCAAAGAACCGAAGAAGGATGGTTAGATGATATAGATAATACCCTGGAAGTTGGCCATGAAAACGACATCGCTATTTTGGAACGTACAAACAAAATAGCCACTAAAGGACCCGCTGCATCTCTCCTAATGATACCAATAGTCGCTTCAAGCCCAGAAATATTCTTATTACCAGCGTGTTTTGGTTTCCTATCCGCGATAATCTTAAGCGGTATATTTAGTACCCTATTCCATAGATCAGAAGAGATTGAAAAGATAAACACCGGTAAAGCAAAGTCCATTATAATATTCCCCAGTTCGATTCTCATGTTTCTGATTTTGTTTGGCGGATTAGAGATTACATTCTCATTAGGTTCCTGAATCCACCAAAGAGTAGTCTGAAGATCAAATTTGAGTGGTGGCATATCATCGGGGTCGTAGAGGTCTTCGGGCGGCTTCTCCAGTTCATCGGCGGGATCAGAGAAGACAACTGTACTTGCGTCTTCTCGGGCTTGTAGAAGAACGTCGTCGCCTGCCGCTTGACCTCGGAGTGAACGTCTTTGATCGTGTGGCCGATCGTCGCAAAGTCGACGGACAACTTCGCGAATCGCTTCGAGAACGGCGAGAACTGCGAGGCAATCTCGTGGGCGTTCGTCCGCGCGTCGACGTGCGTCGAGCCTTCGTCGATAAACACGAACTTCTGCACGTTGGGGTCCGAAACGCTACGATAGAATTTTGGTCACGTGGGGTCGGAGAGATTGTGAACCACGGGAAGACGTGCTCGCTACGCTGCGCGCGACTTCCCTGGTTCAAACACTCCTCGTACAGAATTTACGCGCTGCTCAGTTTCGAGCAGCGCGAGAATTATGGGGTCGGAGAGGCTGCACGTCCAGTGATAGCACACCGTACATCTGGCGATTCACGACTCACTCACCTCCAGGTCTGTCGGGCTGAGGTGCTCGGTAATATCTATCGTCTCTGTGTCCGCCCGGCGTCGCTCGAGCTCGGCAGCGTGATCGGGCTGGTCGTAGTACCGCCGAATGACGTTCGGCGTCGCAGCAACCCGTTCAGCAACGGTTTCGGAACTGAAACCCAGGTTTCGCTGCCAGGTGATCGAGCCGCGCCGGATTGGGTGCGGCGATCGCGTCGACGGGCACTTACTGGCCTGCTTACGGGGTACCCACTCGCAGTTCGGCCGCCGCTTTCCATGCGGGCACTCCTGACACATACACGGCTGCGTTGCCTCGTAGGTCCAGTATCGAAGAGTGTCCTCAGTCGGGCGACCGGCTTGCGACGTGATCAGGGGCTCGCGGCCGTACTCGTCACGTACGGAAAATCGCTCACGAGTGAGATAGAGATCGAGGACGTCCTGCGGGGTCGCCGAGATCGTTACGTCACGCTCGTGCGTGAGCCCCTCCTTCAGCCGCGTGCCTTTTTCAGGGCGATTCCGGAAGCGAAGGTCGCCGGCGTCCCGGTCGTAATCGCCGAGATCCAGGGCGAGCAACCCCGACGCACGACAACCGATGTGCCACAGCAACTCCAAGACGACGTGGCGACGGGTGCCGCGCCACTCCGCCGAGTCGCGATAGAAGGTCAACAACGCTTTCGCGTCCGCCGGCTCGAGTTGCTGGTTGCTGGTCTGTTCGTCCTCAGTGAGACGAAGCGTCTCGATCGCGGTGTGGAGGCCGTGCTCGACGAGCCCCTGGGATTCGAGCCACCGGATCCACGTCTTGACGGCCTTCTGCCGCGAGGCAACCGACGCCGGGGCGTAGTCCTGCTCGAGGAGCCAGTCGGTGAACCCGCCAGCCTCCCATCGGGTGAGTGCATCGACCCTCTCGATTTCGCGCTCGCCCGCGTACTCGACGAACAACTCGAGGTTCCGGCGGTAGGTTCGCTCGGTCCCACCCTTCCAGTCTGGGCGCTTGCGTTTGATATAGGTCTCGACAGCCTCACTGACTGAGAGATCAGGAACGTCGCGCTGGCTCACGCGTGCTCACCTCCACACTTCGACCAGCCACACTCAGGACAGAACGGACACGGCGCGGACGAACGAACCCGGCCGGATCGACACTCCGGGCACGTCACGCCTGATCACCGTCCTCGATCGCGTCGAGGAGCTCATCCGCACAGTCCTCACAGACTTTCGTCGTGCGACCGGCCTTCAGCAGCGCGGCCTCGACATCGCCGCGCGAGGGCACGACAACGTCGCCACACCGCGCACAGTGGTACGCCGCACCCGCACGTTTGAACTCGGGGGTCGGCCAGTCGATCTCGTCGGTATCGCTCACAGGTCGACCCTCCAGCCACAGCGGCTACAGTACTGATAGCGCTCGGTCCGTTCGTACGTCTCCGACAGCCGATACTCGTCGCTGTCCCACTCGTCGTACTCCCAGAAGGCCATCATCGCCTTGCCGGTCGCGACCTCCTCGTAGTACAGCGTCCCGCCACAGCCGGGACAGGTAGTATCGAGAGCCTCCTCTTCGATTGTGCGACTCCCCTTCTCGTCGAGCTCGGGCACGCGCCGATGATCGGCCGGTGGCACCGGCGGCGTCGGCTTCTGGTCGCTGCTCATGGTCGCCCCCAGCCCGCGCTCAGGCTGTCCCAGCAGTCGAGATGAAATACGTACTCCTCCTGCTCGGGGACGTCTTCGGCGAGCGTCTCGGAGTCGACTTCGACGTGGCGCTGCCCCATGTCGACGTGGTTGCGACAGACGCCGCAGTAAGGACCGCTCACGCCTGCTCACCTCCCGCATGCGGGGTGGGGTCTGTCTCGTCGCAGTGGGGCAGGTGCGCGGGGAGCAGGACGTTCTCGATCCCGCAGTAGGGACACGTCCGCATCCCGCCCCATTCGGATTCGCTACTACTCATGCCGCCACCTCACTCGTACAGGGCATGGTCGACCGGAGCGCCGTCTCACACTTCAGCGCGACCGGGTGATTTCCGGTAGTTCCGATACTGTCGTTTGCTCTGGATTTAAGGCGCGACGGACGCGCTCGCGGCCGAATCGCCGCTTCCGATAGTGGGTTCCGATACCTCGGGGTGACTTTTAAGACACCACGCAAAACGGTTGATCTGTCATGGCAGTCTTCTCGCTGCATAACTGGCTGTGTCAGTCCCAACCACTTAGTAGTTTGCGTTACATTGCACTAATATGAGCAACAAAGCACCAAAAGATCGGCACTCGTACACGACGGGCGTAGCCAGTAACGATTTTACGTCCGTTGCACAACTAACGAACATGCCTCAGTTGAGTAGTGAAGAGGTCATTCTCACGTTTCTCTACGAGACTGATCTCCCACTCCGTCCGAAGTCGATCTACGGGGGTTTGATCGATCACCAAGACATCACCTTCAGCTATCGCACGGTTCAGAACAAAATCCGGGATCTCCACGAAGCAGAAGATATCAAGAAGGTCAAAATCGACGACAGCAAAGGTGAGATAGTCGATGTTGCTTCTGATGAGGACTATCGCCGGGCATACTACAAGATCACTGACCAAGGGCGCGAACGCGTCGAACGCGAAATTATTGATTAAGTAGCACCTTCTTGCGTTACATTGCACAATCACTAAGTGGCCGGAGTAACAAATCTGGTGTATGAACCCGGCACTACGCGAACGATCTCGACGAGAGAATGCCCGGGCGCTCCACCGCCCGAGCCGGGTTCGAAACCAACCCATGAGTACAAAACGCCACAATGCAGATAGAAGTACCGACCCGCGACCAACCTACATCGACCTCGGCACGGACGCCGAGGGCCGCGAGCACACCTACCGCACGACCGTGGAGACGATCGTCGTCGTGCGCGACGGCCAGCGCGTCCACCGCGAGCAGCTGGGGCCGCGCACCGTCGACGACTGGATGGACTTCGTCGCCGAACGGATCGGCTGGGCTGACCAGCGCTACGGGCTCGGCGCTGTCGACGATCTCGACGTCCAGTGGGTGAGTTGGGGATGAGCGACGCTCAAGTCTGGTATGCCGGCGAGATCGGAAAGATCCGAATCGCGTCGACGCCTGGGGGAGACGCCCTCGATGTTACAGAGGCGCGAAAGTTCCGTGAGGAACTCACCGCCGCCATCGAGGAGGCTGAGGGCGATGAGTAACGACGCCGTAGTCCACCTCGAGGTCGTCCTCGGCGCGGAGATCATGGTCTGGAAGAGCGGCATGGCGATGATCTGCCCGTGGGACGACGCGACCGATCACCGATCACCGAGCGCCCGCGATCTCGCCCGCCAGGTGGGGATCGACGCATGAGCGCCGCCGAGACCGAACCGATCCACGACGAGGTCCTCCTGGGCGCGACGATCTTCGCGCACGCCGACGGCGAGGCGATCGTCGTGCCGTGGGAGGGCGTCGGCGACCTCCATATCCCGACGGTCCCGCGGACGACTCTCACGGAGCTGGCTCAGGCATGACGGGCGACACCTACGACGTCGACGCTGAACCGGGCGTCCCGGCCGAAGACGGCGAGTCCTGGGACGCGACCGCCCGCCGCCTCCGCGGCTGTACCGTCACCAAACGCGAGCGCGCCCGAACGGCCGCGGCCGTGATCCGCTCGCACCCACAGGTCCTGGGCGTAGACACACTCGCACCCACGACGGGGCCGCGCGACGCCTGGACGCTCGAGTGCACACTCACGTCGGGCACGTGCCCGCCCGCAGTACTCCGAACGCTCGCGAGCAAGCGCCTGCACGTCCTGGAGGCGTGCCCGCGCGGCAGCGGGTATCACGTGATCGCGCGAGCCTGAGAGAACTGCCGACTATTTTCGCGAATCGATGGACATCACACGATAATCGTACTCGCTATCTGGGTTCGGTCAGATCCAGAGACAGCAACCGCGATCACTTCATCACCGAAGTAAAGGGGGCCATTGCCCAATTCCTCATTTGGTGCGTATGTGATATATCGATCTTTGCCACTGTCGATCGTCGCGAGCGTCTCCCCGGGGATTGCCTCAGCATTACTCGATCTCCCGGGCGACTCGAATATAACTTCAACACGATCGGCAGAACCAACCGTGACTGAGATACTGCATTGATGTCCGTCCATCGGATCTCGACTAAATGACCTGAACTCTGCTGTGGCGCTTCCCTCTTGTTCAGTCGTCGTTGCTCTTACAACATCTGAGCGTTCCTGAACATCAGGATCTCGGGGTGCGTAGTCTTCGGAATCGATCACACCGTCCCCATCTGAATCCTGTATATCGGTCTCCTCACTACCCTGGCCAAGAATATCGGAACAGCCAGCTATCAGTGAAGTAAGACTCGCCGCACCGGCAGCGACGAATCGGCGTCGGTCTACCATGTACTCGCCTGCTCGCGCTCGCCTGTTAAAACCCCACCCGCATGCGGGTGGCCTACTCGCGACCGATCTCCAGCTGGACGTCGAACTCGCTCACTCTCGTCGAGAAGGTCGCGGCGATCTCCCGGCGCTGCTCGAGCGTGAGGTCCTCGCGCTGAAGCACCTCCTCGGCCGCGCGGACGATCTCGACGACGTCTTCGCACGCCTGGGCGGCGGCGTCGCTCTTGTTACAGTCGTAGAAGCTCGCTGCCTGCTCGATCGCGTCCTCTCGATACGGCGCGTTGTCGAATCTGATCCGAAGACTGTCGGCCATGCTCGTGAACACGAGCGCGAAATCCTAGATTTTTGCGGTGGCTGGAACCACGCCAGTATATAAACCCCGACTGGAACACCGGCACGATCACGCCGACCACCCCACTCGGCGAGTGCTCGCGAGCGCGAATATGAACACGGTCGGGTGCGCACTCGTGTTCATATCGAGGACTGCGAAGATCTCGACGCGCAACCCCTGGGGTTAATAATCAAATTGATCTCTCACAGACGGATTCGAGGTGCTGAAATTCCTGATAGATCGATCGATATCTCCGAGCAAGTCTTCTATAGATTTGTTTGGAGAATGTTCGGTTGCTCTGTTATGCAGATCTCGAGCATTTTTCTCAAGGTCGATAACATCTTCCTTAGAAATCCCGGACTCTAAGGAATCATCATATGTGAATTCATAATGTATCTGTCCATCATATCCGTCATCAATAAGATCCAGTACCTCATCCGATGATAAGAAACCACTGGTGTCAATAGATTCGTGAGCTGGACCTTCTAAATAGAAATATAGTTCGTCACCATCTGGAAGGATTGATCTGTGCCAATTAAAATCATTGTCGAAATAACTGAATTCGCCGGAGATGTTTATTGCTGCTGAATTGCCAGCGTTTCGGATGATTAGCGCTGGCCTATGCTTTCTTTTACCAATTGCGCAAATCACATTCGCTTTTTGATTTTTCTCCATCAATTCTTCTTGGTTCTGCTGTATGTCGGCTTGTCTGTAATATAGAACAACGAGTGCCAGCGTCAGAACAATATTACCGACCGCAGAAAGAGCATTGAGATAGAACGCGGGTTCTGCCCCCCAGACATACTGATAAATTGACGCAGCAGAAATAGCTAAAACTACTCCAGCAACAATCAGTCGAAATTTGTTTTCTGTATAGTCAAGTGCCATATCCCCAAATCTGGGCCAATACCATTAGTTGTGTGGAAATTGGCGAATTCGGCGGTTTTTATCTCGTGAACGTTTTAACACGCCCAGTCCGAATCCATCTCCAGTGGGAACCGAACCGGATCAACGCCGAGTTCGTCGGCGATCGTCGCCAGAAGGGCCTCGGCACGATCGCGTCGGTGGGGCGCGACGTACTCGTCGGCCGCGTGTTTACTGAGCACCTCGAGGATCAACAGCCGATCTTGCGGATGCATCGCCAGCTGGTGGGGCGAGATCACTGATAAACCTCAGTCCGGGCCACTACCTTGGCTCTGTTGAAATCCTTAGATGGTGGTATGAGTGGCGTGCTGAATATAGAGAGTGTATGTAGCATTTGCATCCGCGTGAGCGGAGCGAGCGCGGTTCCCGGACGACGAGGGCGAAGTCAGAAGTGTCGTATTCAGGCACTAAAGGCTCTTAACACACCATCACAGTCAAGTCTCACTCCTCTCGCATGTAGTACAAAAGTCTTGCATCGATAATAATCCCGAACGCACCCAATCTGTTGAACAAAGGCCACAGATCTGGCTCAGTGGCGCTTCAATCCTCTCATGTATGTACATATCACACACTTTGTACACAAATATATAGACCTGCTCTGATCCCGACATGATTTGTTCCAAGATCTATGTCGAAGGAAGTCAATCACGACGAGGCTGGCGAACTTCTACGGGAGACCTGGCGAGAGGTCATTGAGAACGATACGGCCGAATATATCGAGGACTACATGCTACAGCAGCGGATCCGAGAAGTGATCCAGGCACCAGACTACGGGAATCGGACGTTCAAGTACATTCTCGTCACTAACGTCCTCGCCAAGGCGACGAACCCGGATGTCCACGCGCTCGCTCTCAAGGACAAAAGTGATCTCGAGGGATCATTTAATTCAGGCGGTTTGGCTACTGAAGAAGTGACGGACTGGGAGAAAGACAATGGAGAGCGTCTCGGCGGGTCAAACGAGCC
>JGI12448J12851_1000433_pt1 | contig 16548 bp, 20 predicted proteins | sample A23M2SouthBayCA_FD_12851 | JGI IMG/M metagenome (IMG submission 12851) | reverse complement strand
CGCCGATAACGATGTTCTGGGGGGTGGCGCGCTTGAGGAAGACGGTATAGATGATGGCATAGCCCACCAGCGATGCCAGCGTCAGCCAGGCGGTGATCATGTTCACCTGCCAGACAAGCACCAGCATTCCGGCAAGACCCAGGGTGGCGCTGAAGCCAAGGGCATCGGCGTTGCTCAGGCGCCCGGTTGCAACCGGCCGGCGCCGTGTACGGGCCATGCGGGCGTCGATCTCATGGTCCACAACATGGTTGATGACGGCAGCGGCGCCGGAAAGCAGGGCAATTCCGAGGTTGCCCCAGAAAACGGTGGCCAGAGACGGCAGCCCGGGCTCAGCGACCAGCATGCCGATGATGACGGTCATCAGCATCAGTGCGACTACCTTCGGCTTGGTCAGCTCAAGATAGTCGCGCCATGTAATGGCTCGTTTCGCGGATGCGGTATTGTCACTCATAGGAAATTCCGGTATTCACGGATTCGAGGGCGCGACGCGCAGTCTTTCCACCCGCACGAGGAGATTGACGAGACCCAGCAGGAGAAAGGCCCCGAATGCGTTGTGGGCCATGGCGATCGCCAGCGGTACCTGGAGGAGAATGTTGAGAACACCCAGAGCAACCTGCACCAGGAGCAGCGCGAGCCCAGCACCGGCAGCGCCGGCGAGGGCGGATCCCCGTGCTCTTCGGATCACTGCCAAGAATAACGTACCAAGGGTCACCAGAACCACCAGTGCTCCGATGCGATGACTCTGGTGGATGGCCACGCGCGCGTCGTTGCCCAGTTGACCACCTAGGTAGTTGGGCCCAACGGACTGGAAGAAATTGAACCCCTCAGCGAAATCCATCTCCGGCCAGAGCGCGCCCTGGCAGGTTGGCAGGTCGGTGCAGGCAACCGCGGCATAGTTGGCGGCCGTCCACGCCCCGAGCGCAATCTGCAGGACCAGTAGAACCAGCCCCCCATAAAGCCAGGGCCGCATGGCCAGGACACGGGCCCGGGGTTCCGGAGGCAGATCGTCATGGCCCGTTCGACCTTCAAGACGCCTGAACAGCAGAAACATGAGGCAGAAGGTGGTAAAACCGCCCAGCAGGTGAGCCGCTACGACCTGGGGCCAGAGGGAAAGGGTGACGGTCCAGGCACCGAAAGCCGCCTGCAACACCACGAATCCCGCCGCGAAGCTGGCCAGCCCGGCGGGTGCGCCCGCCCTGCGGTGGCGAATGCAGGCGGCGGCAATGCCAAAGATCACAAGACCCAGGGTACCGGCCGCATAGCGGTGGATCATTTCGGGCCAGCCCTTGCTGGCGTCAAAAGGGGCCTCGGGGAACCGGGCCTGCGCCTTCGCAATGGTCTCCTCACCGCTGGGGACCGTCAGATGACCGTAACAGCCGGGCCAGTCCGGGCAACCCAGGCCCGCATCCACCAGCCGGGTCCAGGCGCCGAGCAGGATCACGATCGTGGCCAGAACCAGTGCGCTGAGCGCGGCCCGGCGCAGACGTGGGAAAGCAGTGGCCGGTGAGCGGCCCGAAGCTGTACTCATCGTTTTATCCGGATTCAGCCAAGTGGGGAAACTTCCAGCAGATGTTCAAGGTCTTCCAGCACATCATCCCCGGAATGGCGCTGGTCGTAGCGCAGGACCAGGTTACCCATGGGGTCGACGATGAAGACGGTCGCCTCGGCATCATCCGCCGTGTATGCCGCCAGGGGATTGGCCTCCCCGGCGGAGAGCGGTACCAGCCTCCGGTCATCCGCACCCTCCGGTACACTGCCATCCCTGCTGATGAAACCACGGCGCACGCGATTCCAGTCGCGGTGCAGGAGCTGGTGGACGCTGCCTGTGCGGTCGAGCCACTCCACGCAGGCATCACCGCAGTCTGCCGCGGTGACCAGGATCCACCACTTGGCATCCTCGTTTTCCTGCAGGAAATGACTCCGGAAAGGCTCGCCATCCGGGTCGCGGATCCCCTGGTCGAGCACCTGTTCGTTGCCCTCAACGAATTCGCCCTTGTTGGTGGTACTGCCCGGCATACCCCAGCCGGTATAGTACATAACCGTAGCGGCCATCAGGGGCAGGATGGCAATCAGGAACAGCAGCGCGGCCTTGCGGCGGGCGCGCCGGGTTTCCTCGTCACTGAAACTGTTCTGGCTCACTCAGGATTCCTCATCTCGGCGAAAGCTGGTTGCGATGGTCAGAGTCAACAGCACGACTGCCAGCCCGAACCACTGCACGGCATAGCCGTAGTGGGTTGCGGCGTCCATCCGGTCCGGCGTCCAGCCAGTACGCAGCGCCCCGGGTTGCCCCTCATCCGCCAGCCGGACAGGAGCAGCGGCGACATTGGAGAGGGTTCCCCGGGCATCCGCCCGGTCCAGGCTGGCCACCCGTCTCGGCCAGCCATCCGGATTGACCGCTTCGACCCGGCCAAGCACCAGGGGCGTGGGCCAGGACCAGACATGGCCTTCAATCGTCCGCCTACCGTCGGGCGTCTCCGGGTGCGGAAGGCGGTCACGCTCCCCCGGTGCCGCAATCCAGCCCCTGTTGACCACAACCGGCCCGTCTTCGGTATGGAAGGGCTGGAGCACCTCGTAGCCGGGCCGGCCATCCCGGGTCCGGTTGTCCAGAAGCCACTGGACTTCTGGGTCATATTCACCCGAGAGCGCCACCGGCTGCCCTTCGAGGGGACGCTCAACCGGCCATTCAACGGGCCCATCGGTGTCCGACCAGCGAGCCTGGCGCTCCGCCTTGTCAAAGCCCCGGTCAAGCTGCCATACGCCAAGCCCGAGCAGCAGCGGCAGGAACGCGATGGCAATACCCCAGATGGCCCGATTCGGCCGCCAGCGCCATTGGCTCCGGGATTCAGTCATGCTCTGTTATAGTGATCGGGTTGTTTCAGCGTCAAGAGATTCGCCATGCTCAAGTTACTGATCGTCCTCGTACTCATCGGCATCGTTGCCAGCCTGACCAGCAGTTTCTTTTTCATGATGAAGGATGAGGGCAGTCGTCACAGAACTGTGAATGGACTGATCGTCCGGGTGTCGCTGTCCGCGCTGCTGCTGGTTCTTATTGGGGTGGCGGCGATGACGGGCAATCTGCAACTGAACGCGCCGCCCTTCTGAGCGGCGCGTCAGTTTTTCAGATTACGTAGACGAAGACGAAAAGCATGATCCAGACCACGTCCACGAAGTGCCAGTACCAGGCACCTGCCTCGTAGCCGAAGTGATCATGGGCGCTGAAATGCCCTTTGATCAGCCGCATCAGGACAACGAACAGGATGATCCCACCCAGTAGTACGTGCAGGCCGTGGAATCCGGTCATCAGGAAGAAGATGCTGCCGTAGATACCGGAGTCCAGCGTCAGATTCAGATGGCTGTAGGCCTCAATGTACTCCTCGATCTGGAAGAACAGGAAAATCGCGCCCAGGGCCACGGTGGCCGCCAGCCAATAGATGGTCTGCTTGCGCTTATCGTACTTGAGCGCCTTGTGAGACAGCGTCAACGTGATGGACGACGTCACCAGGATCAGGGTATTCAGCAGCGGCAGCCCCCAGGGACCGATAACTGAATCCGGGCCAGCGAACTGGCTGTTATCCGGATTGCTCAGCAGGGGCCACTGGGCCTGGAAGCCTTCCCAGAGCATATTGGCGGTGCCTTTGGCGCCTTCACCACCCAACCAGGGAACGGCGAAGAACCGGATATAGAAGAGGCTGCCGAAAAGTGCCGCGAAGAAAGCCACCTCGGAGAAGATGAACCAGCTCATGCCCTGACGGAAGGAACGATCCATCTGGGCATCGTAGAGCCCGGCGCGGCTTTCGCGGATCACATCCCGGAGCCAGCCGGTGATCATGTAGATCAGGACCAGGGCCCCGATCGTGAATACGACCCAGGCTGTGGTGGTGGGATCCCCGTTGGACTGATTCACCAGGAGGGTGGAAAGCCCGAAGAAGGTCAGGAACATCCCGATGCTGCCCACAATGGGCCAGATGCTCGACTCCGGGACGTAATAGGACTGGTTGCTCGACATGCAGCCTCCGCTGTTCTTGTTCCGTTACGGTTTCCGTTTTTCCGGACCGCCGGGGTCAGTCGACCCGCGGCGGCTGCTCAAAGGTGTGATAGGGCGCCGGAGACGGAACCGTCCACTCCAGACCTTCCGCACCTTCCCAGGGTTTGGCGTCCGCCTTGGGACCGTTCTTCACAGCCCTGTAGACAATGAAGACAAGCAGCAGCTGGCTGGCGCCGAACAGGAAAGCACCGATGGTCGAAACCTGGTTGAAGTTGGCGAACTGGATCGGGTAGTCCGCATAACGCCGTGGCATACCGGCAAGACCCAGGAAATGCATCGGGAAGAAGGCGATATTCAGGCCGATGAAAGACAGCCAGAAGTGCGCCTTGCCCAGTGCCTCGCTGTACATGCGGCCGGACCACTTGGGCAGCCAGTAGTACACGGAAGCGAAGATGCCGTAGATGGCGCCCGGTATCAGGACATAGTGGAAGTGGGCAACCACAAAGTAGGTGTCATGGTACTGGAAGTCCGCGGGCGCGATGGCCAGCATCACGCCGGAGAGCCCACCCACTGTGAACAGCACCACGAAACCGATGGCGAACAGCATGGGGGTTTCAAAGCTGATGGAACCACGGAACATGGTGGTGATCCAGTTGAAGATCTTCACCCCTGTGGGCACCGCGATGATCATGGTGGCGTACATGAAGAACAGCTCACCGGGCAGCGGCAGCCCAACCGTGAACATGTGGTGCGACCAGACCAGGAACGANAGGATAGCGATCGCGGCCGTGGCGTAGACCATGGAGGTGTAGCCAAACAGCGGCTTGCGCGAGAAGGTCGGGATGATCTGGGAGATGATGCCGAACGCCGGCAGGATCAGGATGTAGACCTCCGGGTGACCGAAGAACCAGAAGATGTGCTGGTAGAGCACCGGATCACCGCCACCCGCGGCATCGAAGAATGCGGTGCCGAAGTGGATATCCATGAGCAGCATGGTCACTGCACCCGCAAGTACCGGCAGCACCGCGATCAGCAGGAAAGCGGTGATCAGCCAGGTCCAAACGAACATGGGCATCTTCATCAGGGTCATGCCGGGGGCGCGCATATTGATGATGGTGGCGATCACGTTGATCGCGCCCATGATGGAGGAGATGCCCAGGATATGGACGGAGAAGATGAAGAAGGTCGTGCTGTCAGGCCCATAGGTTGTGGACAGGGGCGCATAGGCTGTCCAGCCGAAGTTCGGAGCGCCGCCATCCATGAACAGGGTGGACATCAGGATCAGGGAACCGGTCACCAGCAGCCAGAAGCTCCAGTTGTTCATGCGCGGCAGGGCCATGTCCGGTGCCCCCACCATCAGCGGGATCATCCAGTTGGCCAACCCCACGAAGGCCGGCATGACGGCGCCGAAGATCATGACCAGACCATGCATGGTGGTCATCTGGTTGAAGAAGGCCGGCTCCACCATCTGGAGGCCTGGCTGGAACAGCTCGGCACGGATGATCATGGCCATGGCGCCGCCCGCGAGGAACATCGCGAACGAGAACACCAGGTACATGGTGCCGATATCTTTGTGGTTGGTGGTGAACAACCACCGTCCAATCCCCTTGGCGGGGCCGTGATCGTGGTGATCAGCGGCGTGAGCGTCTGCGACCGAACTCATGATGAACCCCCGTTACTCAAACGCTGAATACTTAACCGTCGTCGCCGGTCTGCTCGGCGACCCATTCGCGATATTCGTCCTTCGGCACTGCCTTGACCTCAATCGGCATATCGGAGTGCCCCTGACCGCACAGCTCAGCACACAGACCGTAGTAGGTGCCGGGCTCCTCGATCTTTGTCCAGTTCTTGTTGATGAATCCGGGAATCGCGTCCTGCTTCCAGCCGAACTCCGGTACCCACCAGCTGTGGATGACGTCGTTGGACGTGATCAGGAACCGGATCTTGGTATCAACAGGCAGAACCAGTGGGTTGTCGACCGAATACTTGTAATCTTCCGTCTTCTCGATCAGGTTCCTCTCGGCATCACGTGGTGTATCCGCAGAACTGAAGAAGCTGATGTCCTCATCCATGTACTCATACTGCCAGCGCCACTGGTACCCGGTGACCTTGATCTCCATCTCGGCGTCGGAGGTGTCGTACATGTCGACCAGAGTGCCAGTGGCCGGAATGGCCATCATGATGAGGATCAGGAAGGGAATGACGGTCCAGATGATCTCCACCGTGGTGTTCTCGTGGAAATGCGCCGGCTTCGCCCCCTTTGAGTGACGGTAGGCCAGAACCGACCAGAGTATGGCCAGGAAAACACCCACACCGATCACAACACAGATCCAGAACACCCACATGTGAATGTCATAGATGGTGTTGCTTATGGAGGTGACACCTTCAGGAAGGTTAACCCCCCACTCGGCAAGGGCGCTGGACGGCGCCGTTACAGCAGTCGCCAGGGCACCGGCACGCAGGGCCTGCACGCTCATACCTCGTCTCCAACAAGAATTGTGTTTCGGCCCCGCGCACCATAAACCGGGCCGTGGCGTCGAACCCTGGGGAACGCGGGGATATGTATGGGTCTCTCGCGCAAAGTTACGCAGAGTTTATCGTTTTTTGCGCGTATGACAACCGTCAAGACCCAATTCTATCGTGTCCGGCCAGCCCCGACCACCCGGCGGGCACTGCCCGCAAACTCAGCTACACTGAGACTAAACCGCTTGCGGTCTCCATCCACCAGCGCTGTACGGTCCATGACGCCGGAGTCCATCACCCAGATCATCGCCCAGGCCGTGGCCCGGGAATCCGCCGGTGGCCAGTTCCAGCAGGCACTCCGCACCAGGGCGGAAGTCCTGCATGGGCTGTTCCGGGTGGAGGCCGAAGACCCGGCAGCGGCGCTGTACGGATTTGCCCGCGAATACGTGGAAATGACGCCCGGGCTCATCCACTGCGTCCGGATCTGCGCCGAACGTGCAGGGGTCGATGCACTGTTTCACCCCTTCCTCAAGACAGCCACCGGTTATTTCGCCCATCCGTCCGTACTTCTGGCAGGCTATGAGGGTCTGGAGGGGCTGCTGGTGAAAGCTTACCAGTGCCACCGCCTTATGGAGGAGATGTACGAGAACAACCGGTCGTTCCGCAACAGCAATCTTCTGGAGCCGGAAGCCACCGAGGCGAACCTCCTGGTGCATCATCTCATCGGCGAGCCTTTTGCCAACGAGCTCGATCAGGCCATACTGATCACGGTACGCCAGATTGTCGGTTCGGGCGACTATTACGATCTGGATCTCGCGCCCTTTGTCGCCCAGGCCAGCGACGAGGCCTGGCAGTGGATGCACGAATACTGGACCAACCTGCTGGCGCGCAACGGAATCCATTTCCGGTTCTCGTTCCGCTCAGCACTGTAGGAAATGACCGAAGGGGACTCAGGTGCTCAACCAACCGGATCTTGCCCGTCTCATACTGCGTCTGGCGCTGGGTTTTCTGATCCTGCTGCACGGGATCAGCAAGCTGCTCAACGGCATCGGGCCAATCGAGAACCTTCTGGCCGCGCACGGCCTTCCGGCCATACTCGCGTGGGGCGTTCTGATCGGTGAAATCCTGGCGCCCGCCATGCTGATCCTGGGTATTCACACCCGTGTCGCNGCGGTGCTGGTAGCCATCAACATGGTGTTCGCTCTGGTTCTCGCACACCAGCACGAGCTGCTCACGCTCAAGACCAATGGCGGCTGGGCCCTGGAGCTGCCGGTGCTTTTCCTGGTGAATGCGGTGGTGGTCCTGATGCTCGGGCCTGGCCGCTACCGGGCCCATTCCTGACTGGAGCGGACCATGCTGACAACACGGAAGTCAGTTGCCATTCTTCTGCTGCTCGCGCTGGCCCCCCCCTGCTGGCGGGCACTGACGGCGACGACGGGCCCATCACGCTCTGGAAGCGCAACCATGAGAGCCCGGCCATCCGCGAACTCGTGACGATGGCACTGGCGAAGACGCCGGATTACGGGCCCACGGAAATCCGCGCCAGCATGCCCATGGCCCAGGCCCGGGCCACCCGGCATCTGCGCGCCGGGCACAGGAACCGGGTCCGCATTGCGAACGTTGCCTCTTCCCCGGAACGCAACCGCGAACTCAGACCCGTACCGATTCCCATTGCCCAGGGCATGCTGGGATTCCGCATCTGCATCATCCGCAAGGGTGACCAGGCGCGGTTTGACCGGATCTTCTCCGCCGACGACTTCCAGCAGCAGGGCCTGACCATTGGCCAGGGTACGCACTGGCCCGATACCCGCATCCTGCGCCAGTCCGGTTTTGAGGTCGTGACCTCGCCGCGTTTCAGTAACCTGTTGACGATGCTTGAGAGGGACCGCTTCGACTGCTTCCTGCGCGGGGTTGGTGAGATCCTGATCGATCTGCAACAGTATCAGGGCGACCGGCTGACGATAGAGGACGGGCTCGTATTCACCTATCGGATGCCCTCATATCTGTTCGTGGCCCCGGATGACGAGCACATGGCCGAGCGGCTTACCGTGGGGCTGCACCGTGCCATGCTCAGCGGCGACTACGAGGAATGGTTCAGCACCTATTTCCGCAGGCCGATCCAGAAGCTGGACGTCATGGACCGGGTCTTCATTCCCCTGCCGAACCCCTTCCTTAAAAATGGGGGATCACCGGTGCAGCTGCCGCTGCTGCCGATACGCCCGGACCTTCTGCTGCCGGTGCCTGAGGGCAGCCGCTGACCTCCCGCCTTAATGGGTCCCGCCGGACCCGGAAGGCAGGATCCGCACCGGCTGTGGCGTATCGTCCTTTTTCGGCGGATCCGGTTCGGTGGGTGTGACGCGGGTCTTCAGGGTTTCCGAGGCCGGGGTCATGTCCGCCGCCTCGGGCTGGCGATCCTCAAAGCCACAGTCCACGCACTCCCGGAAGGTGCCTTCCTCGGTGGTGTACATCACGATCCGGTCCATGGCACTGCAACGGGGGCAGACCGCCCCGGCGATGAAACGTTTCTTCAAGCTGGCTCTCCCGCGGCTGAGGCCGCCCGATCCGATTCAGTGATTCCCGACTGGCGCAGCAGTGGCTCCTCGCTGGGCTCGCGCCCCCGGAAGGCCCGGTAGAGCGCTGCGGGTTCGCGTGAACCACCCTTTTCCAGAATATTCTCGCGGAAAGCACGCCCCGCCTGCGGATCAAAAATGCCCTGCTCCTCAAACAGCGAGAAGGCATCCGCGGCCAGCACTTCCGCCCACTTGTAGCTGTAGTAGCCCGCGGCGTAAGGGCCAGCGAAGATGTGTCCGAACGCCTGCGGGAAACGGTTGAACGCCGGTGGATGCACCACGGCCACCTGGTTGCGGACCTCGGTCAGAAGCGCCAGCGGGTCCACGGGGTCAGCCGGGTCGTATTCACTGTGCAAACGGAAATCGAACAGCGAAAACTCCAGCTGGCGCACCATCTGCATGCCGCTCTGGAAGTTGCGCGCCGCGAGCATACGTTCGAGCATGTCGTCCGGCAGCGGCTCGCCGGTCTCGTGATGGCCGGCAATCAGCGCCAGTGATTCACGATCCCAGCACCAGTTCTCCAGAAACTGGCTGGGCAGTTCCACCGCGTCCCACGCCACCCCATTGATGCCGGAGACATCCGCAACGTCCACCTGGGTGAGCATGTGATGCAGCCCATGACCGAACTCATGGAAGAGCGTCACCACCTCATCGTGGGTGAGCAGGGAGGGCTGCTCGCCCACCGGCGGGGTGAAGTTGCAGGTAAGGAAGGCTACAGGGAGCTGCACGCTGCCGTCGTCATGGCGCCAGCGGACACGGCAGTCGGCCATCCAGGCGCCGCCACGCTTGCCCTGGCGGGCATAGAGGTCCAGATAGAAAAAGGCCAGGGGCTGACCACCGCGCTCCATGCGGTACGCGGTCACGTCGTCGTGCCAGGCCGGAATGCTCTCATCCGCCACGATGCGCACATCGAACAGCTTCTCGACGACCTGGAAAAGGCCCTTGATCACACGGCCCACAGGGAACCAGGGCCGGACCTCCTCCTCGGAGATGCTGAACCGGGCCTGGCGCAGTTTCTCGCCATAATAGCCCAGATCCCAGGCCTCCAGGGGGTCGGGACCACCCTGTTCCCGGGCGAATTCACGCAGCTCTTCAAGCTCGCGCTCGGCCACCGGCTTCGCTCGCCCGGCCAGCCGGTTCAGGAAGCCCAGCACCTCGTCCTCGCTGGCCGCCATCTTGGTTGCCAGGCTCAGCTGGGCGTAGTTGTCGTAACCCAGAAGCTGCGCCTGCTCGTGCCGGCGCTTCAGGATCTCGTCAATCAGCGGGCTGTTGTCCCAGGTCCCCGCATCCGGGCCCTGATCCGAGGCGCGGGTGGTGAACGCCTCGTACACCTCACGGCGCAGCTCACGGTTATCGCAGTAGGTCAGTACCGGGTAGAAGGAGGGGAAATCCAGGGTGATCACCCAGCCGTCCATGCCACGCTGCTCCGCCGCCTGGCGGGCGCTGTCCAGAGCGGTCTGCGGCAGGCCGGCGAGCTCGGATTCATCGGTCACCTGGCGGTACCAGTTCTGGGTGGCATCCAGCACATTGTCGCCGAAGCGGCTTTCCAGATCCGCCAACTCCTGGGAAAGGGTGGCGAAACGCGCCTTCTGCGCCTCTGGCAGATCCACGCCACCGAGCCGGAAGTCACGCAGGGTCTGGCGGATGGCCTCCTGCTGGTCCTCCTGCAACCGGCCAAACTCATCACTGGCCGCGAGCCGCTTATAGGCCTCGCACAGCGCCTCGTTCTGGCTGATCTCGGAACCGTACTCGGTAATCTTCTGCAGGCAGCGCTTGTGAACCTCGCGGATCGCCTCGTCGTTCATCACGCCATTGAGATGGGAAATGATCGCCCAGGCATTGTTGAGGCGGTCGTCCAGCGCCTGCATGGGCTGGGCCAGGCTCGCCCAGGTCGGCGCCTGCTGCTCCGCCAGTTCCGCCACGCGCGCCCGATTCTCCTTCAGGATCCGGTCGATGGCCGGCTCCATGTGCTCGACATCAATGGCATCGAACTTCGGCAGCTGGTCCTGAGCCAGCAGAGGATTGTTCATGGAGCGTCTCCTGCGTGTGACCTTGATGCAATCATGATGACATACTTCCCGTAACCACCCTAAGTTCAGATGGAGGACCCACCATGACCCGGATCCGCAGCCACAAGGGCGATCACCCCCAGCTCGGGGACCGCGTATGGATTGATCCCACCGCCACCGTCATCGGCGACGTGGTACTGGGCGACGACTGCTCGGTCTGGCCCATGACCGTTATCCGCGGCGACATGCACCGCATCCGCATCGGCAGCCGCTGCAGCATCCAGGACGGCTCCGTGTGCCACATCACCCACGCCGGCCCCTACAACCCGGACGGCTTCCCCCTCACTGTGGGCGATGATGTCACGGTCGGGCACAAGGCCCTGCTGCACGGCTGCACCATCGGCAGCAGGGTGCTGGTCGGCATGGGCTCTATCATCATGGACGGTGCCGTTGTGGAAGACGAAGTCATCATCGCCGCCGGCACCCTGGTACCGCCGGGCAAGACCCTGGAATCCGGCTACCTGTACCGCGGCAGCCCNGCACGCCAGGCCCGCCCCCTCACCAACGAGGAGCTTGNGTTCTTCACCTACACTGCCGGAAATTACGTCAAGCTCAAGGACGAATTCCTTGCCGACGCCCCTTGAAAATACGCGGGCAGTCCCTATCTATCCAATAGGGCGTTAGGGAAGCGGACTGATGATCCGGCGCCGGTCAGCCACGCTCCCCCTGACGAAGCTGTTGTCCCGACATGATTTCAGGTTCGTTGAGAGGAGGTGATAACCATGACAGCCATGACCCGCTGGAATCCCTTTGCCGAGTTCGAAGACATTCTCGACCGGTACAACCGTCAGATGGCCGGCCGGGATACAACACCGGCGACCAACGGCAATCGGGAAATCCTGCAGAAAACCGACTGGGCTCCCTCGGTGGACATCACCGAAAACAAGGATGCCTTCGTCATAACCGCGGAACTGCCCGGTATCCGGAAGGAAGATGTCAAAGTCTCGGTGCACGATGGCGTGCTGACCATTCAGGGCGAGCGTAACTTCGAGACCACCGAAGACGACGCGAAACGGCACCGGGTGGAGCGGTTCTACGGCCACTTCGCCCGCAGCTTCACACTGCCCGAGCATGTGGACGACGAGAACATCAAGGCCAACTACCACGATGGCGTGCTTGAGCTGACCCTCGCCAAGCAGGAGAAGGCCAAGCCCAGGGCCATCGAGGTGGAAGTCAACTGACCCCTCGGGGCAGGACGCCCCATGGTGCTCCGGCGCCGGCACTGCCGGCGCCTTTTTTATGCCCGGAACTCAGTCCCCACCACCAGTGTCACAGTCCGGCTCATAGATCTCGATCTCCACGCGCCGGTTCTTCTCGCGGCCTTCCGCGGTGTCGTTATCAGCGATCGGCCGGGTTTCGGCACGCCCTGCCGCCACCACGTTCTCCGCCGGTATGGCCCGATTGAGCACCAGCTCATGCACCAGGGACACGGCGCGCGCCGCGGACAGATCCCAGTTGGAGCGGTAACGGTCACTGACGATGGGCCGGTTGTCCGTATGGCCGGTGACGACCACCTCGCCGTCACAGCGGGCTACAATCTCCACGATGTCGGCCACCACAGGGCGGATGTCCGGAATCAGCTCAGCACTACCCACCGGGAAGGTCGCCTCGTCATTGAAGCGGATCACCACCCTCTGGCGATCAAACCCGACGTCGATCTGCTCCTCACTGACCGCCTTCTCCATTTCCGAGATCAGCATACTGGCGAGCTGTTCCATCCCGGGATGCACATCCGGGCGTGCCGGTTCCGCCGAGGCCTGCCCCCGGAGCATGGCGTCGCCCTCGGAAGGGGCCGCGGGTGCCCCGTCCATGGGGATGGGGACGTCCTCGCTGATGGGCGGCGATTCCGTATCCTCATCCGCCAGCCCCTGGGGCTCGGGCATCTGATCCGGGGCCATATTGAATGCCTCAACCAGGGACGTGACCATGGCCCGGTACTTCTCCGCATCCATGCTGGAAAAGGACAGCATCAGGATGAAAAAGGTCATCAGCAGCATGAACATGTCCGCCAGGGTGGTCATCCACCCGGGAGAACTGCTGCTGGTGTTGCCGCGTCTGGACCGGCGCTTCGGCAGTGCCGCCATCAACGCCCTCCGTCAGGCCTGCCGGCCCTGGTCGAGCCGCTCGCGCGCCTCGGGTGACAGATAGGCGGCCAGCACATCCTGCATGACGCGTGGGTTCTGGCCCTGCAGGATGTTCTGCATGGAGGTCAGCACCAGGGTCATGTTGCGCTGTTCGTCCTGCATCTTGAGCTGGAGTTTGTCCGCCAGCGGCAGGAAGATCACCTGGCCGATGGCCACGCCGTAAAAGGTGGTCAGAAGGGCCACCGCCATGGCGGGGCCAATGCCCGAGGGGTCCTCCATCTGGTTGAGCATCTGCACCAGCCCCACCAGTGTGCCGATCATGCCCAGTGCCGGCGCGGAGTCACCGATGCCCCGAAAGACCCTTTCCGCGTTCTCATAGCGCTCCAGCGTCTGCTGGAACTCATGGGTCATGGCCTCCTCGATGAATTCCGGCGGATGACCGTCCACGGCCAGCTTCAATGCTCCTGGCCAGGAACCGGTAACGGGTGTCGTAATCAATGCTCCTGGCCAGGAACCGGTAACGGGTGTCGTAATCCTCCAGGCCCAGGATGCCTTTCTTGCGGACGATGTCCGCCAGGTCCCGGATCTGAAGGATCAGGTCCAGGGGCTCCTCGGTGCGGTCCCGAAAGGCCTCGCCGAACGCCATGCGGAAGGCGCTGACCACTGAGGTCATGCGGTGCTTGATGAGGGTTACCGCCAGGGTGCCCACCACCACGATGAGGAACCCCGGAATATTGAGGAAGGACGCGAGACCGGAACTGGTGGCGATCGCGGCAACAATGGTGGTGATGCCGACCAGCAGGCCGAGCAGTGTCAAAAGATCCATGGCGCCTCACTGTCTCCGAAAGGGGCCGGGAGATCCTCCCGGCTGGCCTCCATGGCCCCAGCATAGTCCAGATTCAGCGGAACAGCCTTCAGTCGGGCCGCAGCAGGGCCATGACCGGACCTGTATCCGGGCGCACCCCGCGCCACTGCAGGAAGGATTCCGCCGCCTGCTCAACCAGCATGCCCAGCCCGTCAAGGCGCAGCCTGGAACCCTGCTGCCGAGCCCAGGCATTGAAGGCGGTCTCCGCCTGGCTGTACATCATGTCGTAGCAGACGGTTGCCGGATTGACGAGAGCGCCCGGCAGAGGTGGCAGCTCGCCCTGCAGGCTGGCACTGGTGCCGTTGATGATCACATCGAAGGGCCCCACCAGAGCCTCAAAGGTGCTGACCGCCACGGTACCGGTATCCCCAAAGAGATCCCGCAGCCCCTCGGCGCGCGCCAGTGTGCGGTTGGCGATCACCACTTCCGCCGGTGCTTCTTTCAGCAGTGGCTCCAGAATACCGCGCACGGCGCCGCCGGCGCCCAGCACCAGCACCCGGGCACCGGCCAGGGTCACGCCGTTGTTCACACGCAGATCCCGCACCAGCCCGGCACCATCGGTGTTGTCCCCGACCAGGGTTCCGTCCGCTTCCCGCCAGAGGGTGTTCACCGCGCCGGCCCGGGCCGCCCTGGGCTCATGGCGGCCGGCGATCTCCCAGGCCTGCTGTTTGAACGGCACCGTCACGTTGAGCCCGGCACCGCCCTCCGCAAAGAAGCGTTCCACGCTATCCCGGAACCCTTCCAGCGGCGCCAGCAGCCGCTCATAGACCAGGGACTCGCCGGTCTGTTCAGCAAATGCCGTATGGATGCGCGGCGACAGGCTGTGCTCGATGGGGTTGCCGACCACTGCATAGCGGGCCTGTTCAGTCATCCGTCTCCTCCAGCCAGTTGCGGGGTTGCAGAAAGTAGTCACTCAGCCATGCCTCGGGCGTTCCGGACTCCGGTTGCCAGTTGTAGTCCCAGCGCACCAGCGGCGGCAGGGACATCAGGATGGACTCCGTGCGCCCTCCGGACTGCAGCCCGAACAGCGTGCCCCGGTCGTAGACCAGGTTGAACTCCACGTAGCGCCCCCGGCGGTAGAGCTGGAACTGGCGCTCCCGGTCGCCGTAGGGCGTATGGCGGCGTGCCTCCACAATGGGCACATAGGCCGGCAGGTAGCTGTCCCCGATGGAGCGCATCAGTTCAAAGCTGTGTTCAAAGGAGCCTTCGTTGTAATCGTCGAAGAAGAGCCCGCCGATACCACGCTGTTCGCCACGGTGCTTGAGGTGGAAATAGTCGTCACACCACTGGCGGAAACGGTGCCAGGTGTCATCACCGGCCGGCGCACAGGCTTGCCGGGCCATTTCGTGCCAGTACCGGCAGTCCGCCACGAAACCGTAATAGGGCGTCAGGTCGAAACCGCCACCGAACCACCAGACCGGTTCACGGCCTTCCGGCCTGGCAATGAAGAAGCGCACGTTGGCGTGGGAGGTGGGCACATAGGGATTACGCGGATGGATCACCAGCGATACACCCATGGCCTCCCAGCTCGCACCCGCCAGCTCCGGGCGGCTGGCGGAGGCCGAGGGCGGCAGTTCCGCGCCCATGACGTGGGAGAAATTCACGCCGCCCTTCTCGATCAGATCCCCGTCCTCGATCACGCGGCTGCGGCCACCTCCTCCGGCTTCCCGCTCCCAGGTCTCCTCCCGGAAACCGGCACCACCATCCAGCTCTGCCAGGGTATCGGTAATCCGGTCCTGGAGATCTATCAGGTACTGGTAGACGGCGTCCGGGTCGGGGGTGTTGTTCATGGATGCTCCTCGGCTGCCCGTGGACGGGCGTTGTCAGTCACGCAGAAGGGTACCATCCATGGGGTCGATGATGCGGCTCGGGCGTCGGGCGCCACCCAGCGCTCCGGTGAGGATGCCATCCAGCTCACTGCCGAATGCCCGGTGGATCTGCCAGGACCAGCGCAGCGGCGAACCGCCGGCGCGATTGCAGGAGGTGGACACCAGCGGCCCACCGAAAGCCCGGCACAGACGCCGGACCTGGGGGTGATCCGGCACCCGCACGGCCACCCGGTCGTGATCGCCGCGCACCAGCGAAGACACTCGCTCACCGGGATCCGGCAACAGCAGGGTATTGGCGCCGGGCCAGTAGTCGTCCACCGCCTTGCGGACCTCTTCCGGTGCGTCCGCCAACAGGAAATCCAGCTGCTGCGTATCCGCCGCCACCAGGATCAGGCCCTTGTGCCAGGGCCGGCCCTTGAGCGCCAGGATCCGCTCCACGGCCTCCGGGTCCCAGGGATCACAGCCCAGTCCCCAGACCGCTTCCGTAGGGTAGGCCCAGACGCCGCCGGCCATGAGTGAGTCCGCTGCCTGTTCAATATGCCACCAGTCCGGGCTCTGCGCTGTCACCGGTACCTCCATCTCCAGAATCGTCAGGCGGAAGTCTATCCCCAGCGGCGGCCCACGTCAGCCCGATCGGCGTCGATAACCGCCCGGCGTTGATTCCACCAGCCCCTCCATCTCCA
>JGI12448J12851_1000416_pt1 | contig 16843 bp, 23 predicted proteins | sample A23M2SouthBayCA_FD_12851 | JGI IMG/M metagenome (IMG submission 12851) | reverse complement strand
CACCGCCTCCGCCGCCGCTCTCGGCGGCGCTCGCGGAACCGCTAGCGGCGAGTGCGGCCGTCCCACCGGCAGCACCGCCTGCCGTTCGGAGAAAGTCCCGCCTGTTCATATACACGAAAACCTGAGGGCCAGGTTTGTATAAACCCACCGAATGTGCGCACGGGAACGGTACAGCGGTTCACGCCCCGTCTGGGTCCTCGCGGGGCGGCAGGACCGCCTCCTCGTCGTCGATCTGGTCGTCGACGATCTGTCCGTCCTCGTCGACCGGCAGGAAGTCCGGTCGCTCGCCCGACTCGACGTTCATCGCCCGCAAGCGCTCGCGGAACTCCTCGGCACGGAAGCGGTCGGAGAGTCGCGCGTTCGCGACGGTGAAGAACAAGCCGACGGCGATGACCAGGAAGAACACGCCGGCGACGATGGCGATGATCCCCCTGTTGAAGAAGACCCCTGCGCCGAGCAGTCCCAGCCCCGCCGCCACCTGGGCGAACGCGACGATCTGGAGCATCCAGTTGCCCAGTTCCGTCCCGCCATCGGGAATCTCCTGGGGTTTGGGTAGAATCTCCCCTTCAGGAACGTCGGGCACGTCGTAGTCGTCCATCGAGCACAGCGCGATCGTGGGTTTGACGTCGCGCAGCACGGTCCCCTCGCCCTGGACGCTGCCGTCGGGATAGACGACGGCGAACCCGGTGTCGGAGTAGGCCAGCAGATAGTCCTCGTGTCGTTCGATCCGGGCGAAGACGTCCCGGTCGAGCACGCGCTGTTTGAGGTCGGCCTCCACGCGGTCGAGCAGTTCGGGACCCGTGATCCAGCTGTCTGGATCGAACGCCGCCTCCCACTCCTCGGCGCTCATCTCGTCCATCTCCCGCGGACCGAAGTTCTCGAAGTCGTACTTCTGTTCGACCTGCTCGCGGAGCTGTTCGGTTGAGAGGTCGTCCGCCTCGCTTGCGCTATCACGCTCGTCGGTCGGGACCCGCTCGTCCCCGTCGCCAGTCGAGGAACCGGAGCTACCCATTGTCCCGTCCTTCGGTTTCCGCCGCCTTACACGTGTCGTTCGACAGGAGCGACGGGAAAAACGTCTTCGGCGTCCATTTAATCCCCCAGTCCCAACGTCCGGCGATGTTCGGGCTCTCGGAGACGGCGATCTCGGCGCTGGTCGTGCTCGCGGTGACGATCAGTTTCCCCTGCTTTCTGTACGGGGCCTGGATCATGATCGACAACGACCCGATCACCTGGGACATCCTGGTCTGGCACCTCAAGTACATCCTCGTCGGCCTCGCGCTGACGACGATCCCGATGCTGTTCTGGATGCTCCCGCGACTCCTCCAGCAGTTCGGTGGATTCGGCGTCTTCCACGCCGTGATCGGGCTGCACGCCTACGCGTTCCTCCTGTTCGGCTTCACCGGGATCGTCCGGATCTTCCGGGCGAAGTGGCGTCACGACCTCTATCACGACTACGACGAGGACGTCCTGCTGGACGAGATCGGCGGCGAGAGAATGGATCACTGGCGCGCGCGTCTGCGGATCGGCGTCGTCGGCTACGTCGTCCTCTGGATCGGTGCGTATCTCACCGGACTGGCCAAGTTCTTCATCAGGTACGATCCCCTTCGATTCCTCTGATCGATCGTGCGAACACAGGTCAGGACCACACCTCGCCGCTGGCGAGATCGGTGTCGTGATCGAGTTTCGAGGACGGACAGAGGTCTTCGAGTTCACAGTCGGTGCAGTCGGGGTTCCGCGCGGTACAGACCGCGCGGCCGTGGCTGATGAGCAGGTGGGTGAACGCCTGCCATTCGTCTTCTGGGACGACAGGCATCAGGTCTTCCTCGATGGCCTCTGGACGCTCCTCCTCGGTGAGTCCAAGTCGGCGTGTGATCCGCTGGACGTGCGTGTCGACGACGATCCCTTCGACGACGTCGTGGCCGTGCTGGAGGACGACGTTGGCAGTCTTGCGGCCCACGCCCGGCAGATCCGTCAGCGCCGTCATCGTGTCCGGAACGTCGCCGTCGTGCTCTTCGAGGAGAATCTCACCGATCCCCTTCAGATAGCCCGCCTTGTTGTTGTGGAACGTGATCCCGTAGATGTCCTCGGCCAGTTGCTCCTCGTCGGCTGCGGCGTAGTCCTCGGCCGACTCGTATTTCTCGAAGAGATCCTCGGTGACCTGATTGACGCGTTCGTCGGTACACTGTGCGGAGAGGACGACCGCGACCAGTAGTTCGAGCCGCGTCGCAAAATTCAGTGAGATCGTCGAGTCGGGATACTCTTGGTGGAGGCGATCGATGACTTCCTCGACCTGTGCCTCGCGCGAATCCAGTGGTGTGCCCATGCGTGGGACTTGGACGGCGTTGGCTTGAGGCTGACTATCGGATCATCGTCAGGAACATCTTGAACTGTGAGACGGCGTCGACGGCGTGGGGCTCGTCGGCCGGCAAGACGATCGATTCGCCGGCTTGCACCTCGTACTCCTCGCCGTCGATCGTGATCTCGGCGGTCCCGTCGACGACCTGGAGGATAGCGTCGTGTGGTGCCGTGTGCTCGCTGAGTCGCTCGCCCTCGTCGAACGCGAAGACGGTGACGGTGACGCTCTCGTCGTCGACCAGTGTCTGGCTCACGATCGCTCCCGACTGGTAGTCGAGAAGCTCCCGGATCTCGAACGCACTACCCGTGAGTTCGAGGAGTGATTCTCGATCGGACATCGCTACCTGCACACCTCACAGCCGATCGACCAGATGGCGATCAGGGCCACGACGACGGGAACGTGCGCGACCGTGAGCAGTGGTAGCGTCCACGGTCCCAGGCCGAGCGCGCTTCCAAGCGCGCGGACGCCCTGGCCCAACAACGGCAACGAGACCAGTGCGACCGCAGTGATCGCGACCCGAATCGGGATCTTCTGTTCGTCTACCGCGCCTCTGATGTGACTGACGTGTTCTCGAATCATTTTAGGCCCTCCTAAATTCCACAGTCGAAGCAAGCAGGAGATTGTGAGTAAGCGTTGCCCCGAACATCTTCGTGTGGGGCCGGGAGTGACGGTCGCTGTTTCGTGAATACGGCTACAGTGACCGGATCGCGTCGACGAGGTCCTCGAGCGGTGGGGTCTCGCTCACGGCGGACGCCATCCAGGCGAACCGGATCGTACACCGCTGATCTGCGAGCACGAGCGCGCGTCGTGGCCCGACCCCGCTGTCGCGGTCGGCGATCCCGTAGAGATCAGTGACGTACGCCTCGGGATCGTACAGCAGGGGAAACGGCAGGTCTGGAGCCAGTCGGCCGAGCAGTTCCTGGTCGTCGCCGATTCCGAACACCGAGATCTGCGTCGCCATCGACGCCCAGTCGAGAGCTGTGAGGGCCTCCAGCAGCGAGGCTGCCTCCTGCTCGGCGCTCGGGACGAACGCGAGTACGCCGGGGCCGGCGTTGGCGGCCGCCGAAAGCATGTACTCCGCGTCCGGATCGGTCGCCGCGGGCAGATAGAAATCCGGGGCCGGATCGCCAGTGTCGAGCATGGCCGGTCATCGCCCGCGGAGAGGAAAACCCCTGTCATTTTCTCACAGGGCTGGACAACGCTGAAGACACTCGCCCGTGACTCCTCTCGTATGCCCGGACCTGCCTTCCTCCGTGGCGAGGACGTGACGCTACACCCCCAGGGCGAGGACGACGTCGAGTTCCTGCTGGAACTCCTCAACCATCCCGACGTCTGGCCCTCGCTGGCTACCTACGAACCGACGACCGAGGCCGAAGAACGCGAGTGGATCGAGAGCGTCGGCGACCACGACGGCGTCCATCTGCTGATCTGTGCCGACGGCGAGCCGGTCGGGAGGATGGAACTCAATCAGATCCGCGAGACGTGGGGGTTGGCAGAACTCGGCTATATGATCGCTCCCGATGCCCAGGGCAACGGCTACGCGACCGACGCCGGCCGCCGACTCGTCAGATACGCTTTCGAGGACCGCCGGCTGCACAAGATCACGGCCAACGCCTTCGGGACGAACCCGGCCTCACAGCGCGTCCTCGAGAAGATCGGCTTCGAGAAAGAGGGCGTGTCCGAAGACCATGCGTACGTCCGCGGGGAGTACGTCGACCTCCACCGCTACGGGCTGCTGGCCGAGGGCTTCTGAAAACACCGGAAAGCAAGTCCCCTACAGCCCGAGTTCCCGCCCGATGACGAGTCGCTGAATCTCGCTGGTGCCCTCGCCGATCTCCATCAGCTTCGCGTCGCGATAGAACCGCTGTGGCGCGAAGTCGGTGGTGTAGCCGTAGCCGCCGAGCACCTGGATCGCGTCCTCGGCCACTTCGCGGGAGGCCTCGCTGGCATCGAGTTTCGCCAGTGACGACTGGAGCGTGACGTCCTCGCCCTGGTCGTAGCGCCAGGCGGCCTCGTGCGTGAGCAGGCGAGCGCGCTGTGTCTTGCGGTACATCCTCACCAGCATGTCCCGGACGGCGTCGAACTCGCTGATCGGCTGGCCGAACTGCTCGCGCTCGGTCGCGTAGTTCCGGGCTGCCTCGAACGCTCCCTGGGCGAGTCCCACAGAGAGTGCCGCGATCGAGATCCGCCCGCCCTGGAGGGTCTCTTTGGTCTGCTCCCAGCCCTCGCCCTCCTCACCGAGGAGTCGATCTTCGGGAATACGGCAGTCGTCGAACTGGATCTCGCACGTGGGCGAAGCGTTCAGCCCGAGTTTGTCCCACTCGGTCGTCACTTCGAAGCCCTCGTCGTTGCGCGGGTCGACGATGAACGTCGAGATGCCGCCGTAGCCGGCCTCCGGGTCGGTGACAGCCTTCACGAGGATCGAACCCGCGACGGAGGCGTTGGTGATGAACTGCTTGGTCCCGTTCAGGACGTACTCGTCGCCGTCGTCCTCCGCGGCGACGCCGCTCCGGTTCGAGGCGCGTGGCGCCTCGCTCTTCTCGGCCGTCGTGTCCATGTCCGAGGCGTCCGAGCCGCTTCCCGGTTCCGTGAGCGCCCATCCGCCCAGGTACTCGCCCTCCGCGAGCGGACGGAGCCAGCGCTCTTTCTGTTCGGGCGTCCCGAAGGCGTCGATGGGCTTGCTCGCGAGACTGACGTGGGCGGCATACGAGAGACCGATACTGCCCGAGACACGGCCGAGTTCTTCGGTGACGAGCGCGTAGGTGAGCTGGTCCGCGCCGAGGCCGCCGTACTCCTCACTGACGGGCACGCCCAGGACGTCGAGATCGGCCAGCTGGTCGAAGATCTCGCCAGGGAATCGATGTTCGTCTTCGATCTCCTGGGCGATTGGCTCGATCTCGGCCTCGCAAAAGTCTCGCACCGTCTCGCGCATCATCCGGTGTTCGGCCCCGAGCGAGAAGTCCATGCCCCGAGGTAGTATCCTTGTGAACTTATAACATCGCCACGGAAACGGCGCGAGAGCGGCCGCCGAGCGAGTGCCTACAGCAGCGACTCGATCTCGTCGAGGTACTCGCCGTAGACGTCGGTCGCCGCCTGCACAGCGTCCGGCTCGGCCATATCGACCCCTGCATCGTGGAGGAGTTCGAGCGGATACGCGCGCGATCCACGCGAGAGGAACTCGACGTATCGCTCGGCCGCTTCGGGATCGTCGTCGTCCAGGATTTGCTCGACGAGCGCTACTGCCGCCGAGATTCCGGTGGCGTACTGATAGACGTAGAACGCCCGATAGAAGTGCGGGATTCGCATCCACTCGCGGGCGATCCGGTCGTCGAGCTCGGCGGGTTCGTAGTACTGACTTTTGAGGTCCGCGTAGATCTCGTCGAGGCGCTCTGCGGTCAGTGCCTCGCCGGCTTCGGAGAGTTCGTGGGTCTGCTGCTCGAACTCCGCGAACATGGTCTGGCGGAACAGCGTCGAGCGGAAGCGTTCGAGGTACTCGTTGAGGATGTGTCGCCGCAGCCGTGCGTCTTCGACGGTGTCGAGCAGGTGGTGCGTGAGCAGGGTCTCGTTCACCGTCGAGGCAACTTCCGCGACGAAGATCTCGTAGTCTGCGTAGACGTACGGCTGAGTGTCGCTGGTGTACTCGCTGTGTAGCGAGTGGCCCAGTTCGTGGGCCAGCGTGTACATCGACTCGACGTCGTCCTGGTAGTTCATCAGGATGTACGGCTGGGACTCGTAGGTCCCGCCCGAATACGCCCCCGACTGCTTGCCACGGGTCTCGTAGACGTCGACCCACCGCGATTCCAGCCCGTCGGCGAGTCGCTTCTGGTACTCCTCGCCCAGCGGCGCAACGGCGTCGATAACGTAGTCACATGCCTGTTCGTACTCGATTTCGGGGCTCTCGGTCTCGGTCAGCGGGACGTACAGGTCCCACATCTCGAGGTCCTCGCCGTCGATTACCTGGCGCTTGAGATTGGCGTGTCGGTGCAGCGCGTCGAGGTTGTCGTGGACGGTCTCGACCAGTGTATCGTAGACCTCGACAGGGACGTTCGGGCCGTTCAGAGCGGCCTCGCGGGCGGTGTCGTAGTCTCGCGCTCGGGCGGTCTTGACGTCGGTCTTGACGCTGTTTTTCTGGGCGGCCCCGACGGCGTTGCGAACCGTCTCCCACTCGTCGTAGAACTCCTCGTAGACTTCCCGGCGGAAGTCCCGATCCTGTCGTTTCTGGAGGGTCGTGAAGTTGTTGAGCGTGATCTCGACGGCCTCGCCGTCCGGGTCCTCGACGCTCGGGAAGGTCATGTCGGCGTTGGTGAGCATGTTGTAGACCTCCGAAGGTGCGCCCATGACCTCGCCCAGGTCCGCGAGCAGTTCTTCGACTTCTGCCGAACGGGTGTGGTCTTTCATCCGGAGGACGTCGTCGAAGTAGTGTTCGTACGCTTCGAGGGCGGGCTCGTCGTCGATCATGTTCTCAATCTCCTCGCGGGTGCGATCTCCTCGCGGGTGCAGTCCTGGATCTCGGGGTCGAGAAAACTCGCCGCGCTGCTCGCCTCCGAATAGAGTGATTGAGCGCGGGCGAACAGCGCCTGGTAGTCGCTGTCGCGTGTGTCCTCGTCGCGGCGCATCCGGGCATAGCCGACGACGTTCTCGACCAGCCGCATCACTTCTTCGAACGTTTCCAGTGTCTCCAGCAGGGTCTCGGCGTCCTCGGTCGCTCGGCCGTCGAAAGCCGACAGCTCCGTGATGCGATCCTGTGCACGTTCGAACGCGTCTTCCCAGTCCTCGTCGCTCGCGTAGAGTGACTCGAGATCCCACTTGTAGGACGTCTCGATGTCGCTCCGTTCGGGAACCGAACTCATAGCCCGGTCTTAGACCGGGGGGTTGGTAAGTTTTCGCTCGGTCGGCGGTGTCGAAGCCCCAGCGCGGCGTGGGTTTTTAGTCTTCCCGTCCGACGGGCCGTGCATGGACGAACGGGTGGCGTGCCTTCTCGGTCGGGCCTGGCAGTCAGAACGCCCGTGGCGCGTTCTGCGGACGCTCACGGAGCTAGAGGATCGAATGGGGGGACATCCAGGCGAACAGCGCGCTGCGGATTTTCTGGAAGACGAACTCGAATCGCTCGGCGTCGAGGACGTCACCCAGGAGAGTTTCGCTATCCCCGAGTGGACCCGTGGCGAGACGTCACTCCTGGCGCACGTTCACAGCCGCGACCGTGAGCGGACGTTCGAGGCCCGCGCCTTGCCGTACTGTCCCGAGTCGACCGTGGAGGCGCCGCTGGTCGACGTCGGGTATGGAACGCCTGCCGAACTCGACGCGCGCGACGTGGAGGGCGCCGTTGTCGTCGCCAGCACGGCCACCCCGCCGAAAGCGGATCGGTTCTTCCACCGGATGGAGAAGATCGGCTACGCCGCAGCGCGTGGCGCGGTCGGGTTCGTCCTCGCGAACCACCAGCCCGGTCAACTCCCGCCGACGGGCTCGCTCCGCGTGGGCGATACGCTCCCGGTTGTGGGCGTCAGCTACGAGACTGGCGAGTGGCTGCGCGACTACGCCGCCGAGGGTGCGGCCGTCCGGATCAACGTCACCGCCAGCGTCGAACCGGGGACGAGTCAGAACGTCTGCGGTCGATTCGGTCCCGAGACCGACGACGCCGTGCTCTTGCTGGCACACTACGACGCCCACGACGTTGCCGAGGGAGCACTGGACAACGGTTGTGGCGTCGCCGTCCTGGTCGCTGCAGTCGAGGCGCTGATCGAGATGGACCTCGATCGCGAAGTCAGGATCGCGCTGGTCGGCTGTGAGGAACTCGGTCTCCAGGGCAGCGAGACCCTCGCTGCCAGCGTCGACGCCGCGGACCTCCACGCCGTGGTCAACCTCGACGGCGTCGGACGCGAGCGCACACTGAAGGCGTTGACTCACGGCAGCGACGACGTGCGTGACCTCGCTCGTGAGGTGGTCGAACAGGTCGACCATCCGCTCTCTGTCGACGCCCTTCCCCATCCCTACAGCGATCACTGGCCGTTCCTCCGACAAGGTGTGCCCGCACTGCAGTTACATAGCCGCCCGGACGACGCCGACGGCGGTCACTGGGAGCGTGGCTGGACCCACACCAGAGCCGATACGCGTGACAAGGCCGACGTGCGGACAATCAGAGAGCACGCGATGCTGACGACACTCCTCGGCCGTCGACTCGCCACGGCAGACGTCTCCCGAGTCGATCCCGCGATGCTGCAGGACGCTCTCGCCGACGCCGAGCCCAGCATGCGTGCCGCCGGGGTGTGGCCCGACGAGTGGGACGAGACGTGAGCGGACGCCCTCTCCGGAACACACCCTCGGCAACTGGGTCGGACTACTCGCTTGCGAACCCGACGACGTCGGCGTCCTGACGTGCGCGACGCGCCGCGGCGTCGATGTCGAACTCGCGAACAACCTCGCCGCTGCGAAGCAGTGGTTCGAGGAGTGATTCGCCGTCGACGGGNCCAGGCTGGTCGGCCAGGCCGACGTGGTGGCGACCGTCGGGCGTCCGGTAGACGTCCTTGACGCCCGAGAGTTTGCCCCGCTTTGAGATGGCTTCGCCGTCGACTTCGACGATGTCCAGCGCGAAGTCGATCGGGTCGGCGTTGCTGACGTAGCCGCCGACACCGAAGCCGTCGGCGACGTCCCGGAGGTGCCGGAGCTGCTCGGGACCGAGTCCGCCACTGGCGAAGACATCCACGTTCTCGTGCCCGCGCGCGTCGAGTTCCCAGCGGACTTCCCGGACGATGTGCCGGAAGTCCCCCCGACGAGAGCTGGTCGTGTCCAGCCGGACGCTGTCGATGTCCTCTATGGTCTCGACGGCCCGGATGACCTCCTCGACTTCGTCGCCGAAGGTGTCACAGAGCGCGACTCGCGGAACCTCGGGATCGACGCCCTCGTCGAAGGCCCGCCAGCCCTGTTCTTGGTTGCCCCGGCCGAAACACAGCAAGAGGGCGTGCGGCATGGTTCCGCCGGCTTCACGGCCGATCACCTCGCCGGCGGCGACGTTCGAGATGCCGTCGAGGCCGCCGACTAGCGCCGCGCGTTCGACGACCGCACCGAGACTCGGGTGGACGTGTCGCGAGCCGAAACTCAATACCGTCGAGTCCGGCGCAGCCATCCGGGCTTCCAGTGCACGGCTCGCGATCCCGCTGGCGTGGGAGAGAAATCCGAGCAGGGCGGTTTCCAGTCGACAGAACTCCATATACGAGCCTTCGACGCGGGCGACTGGGCCGCCGTCGAACAGTTGCCCCTCCGGGAGTGCGTCGACGTCGACGTCGTATCCTTCGAGGAGATGTGCGANGTCTTCGACGCCCGCGAGAACCTCGAACTCCCCGGTGGGAAACTGATCGGCCGTCACCTCTGCGACGACGTGCGGGTTCTTCCCCGCGTGGTCGAGCGCCTCGACGGTACGCTCGAAATACGCGTCGGTCGCTCGCCCCTCCCTGATGGCGTCGGTACTGACGATGTCGAACGGCCTGTCGTCGGTCATACGAGGGGGTTCTGGGCGCAGTCGAAAAAGGATATGCCTCTCTTGAGGAGCGTCGGCCGCCTCCTTCGCTCGCTCTTCGAACGTCTCGATTGGTCCGTCGAATAGCACCGTCGCCCACTCACAGGACCCGAACACCATCTGGCGGACCGAGCGTCAACTGACGCCTTTTTACCTTCCGGCCACCCAGTCCTCTCCAAGAATGCCCTTCGTCACGAAGCTCACTTTCCAGAGCGGGGATCGACAGGTGCTCGACGACGTCGTCGACGAGATCAAAGCGAGTGCGGCGCGCAAGGGCGTCGAACACAAGGGACCACATCCACAGCCACCGGACGACTTTCGCGTCCCCCAGTCGAAGACGCTGACCGACGATCACAACCGCTTCGACGCCTGGAACTACACCGTCTACACCCGGACCGTCGAGATCGTCGGCCACGACGAGTTCGCTCGCTCGATCGCCGGCCGCGACCTCCCCGATTCCGTCTCTGTCGAGGTCGAAGTCGACCAGCAACACGGTCTCGGCCGCGGCAACTGACCTGCTCGGTTTTCACTACTCGTTGGTTACCACTCGTCACCGATTCGCTCGCGTGCGCGCTGATATTCTCGATTCGTCCGCCAGGTCAACCCCGAGTCGCGGTGTTCGACGACGTACTCGCTGCCACACTCCCCACAGCGATAGCCCTCGTCCGGATACTTGACCGGTTTCGAGGCGCGGTGGCGGTCGGGCGCCCACTCACAGGCGTCGTTCGTACAGACGAGACGAAGCCGTCCCTCGGTGAACGGCTCGCAGTGTCGGGGTGCGCCGATCTCGGCGGCTTTCTCGCGAAACCGGGAGCCGTGGCCCGACTCCCCGAAGTGGGTAAACTCCCAGGCGTGAACGAGTTCGTGTCGGATCGTCCTGGTGAATCGCTCCCACCCCATCTCCCGGTAGGCCGCCCAGGTGAGGACGATCGTCACCCGTTCGTTCTGCCGATCGTAGCGACAGCAGCCGGCCCGGCGCTTGGCTCGTTCGGAGATGTCCCACTCGATCGCCGCCGTCTCGACGTCGATGTCGACGGTCTCGGCGTAAGCTGCCGCACGGTCGAGCAACTCGCTCCGAGTGATCGGCGTCTGACCCGTCACGAGTGCGTGCTCGAACGAGTACGTCAAAGCCGTTTCGCTGGCAAACTTCGCGACCCCCGGAACCTATTTCATTCTCTGCCTCGACACTGAGGTTGTATAACACATAACAAGGTGGGGGAAATGGCATGTTGTGACAACTGCAAGGAGGAGGTCGTCCACGTCTGGAAACACCGCGAGTACGACGAGTCGATGACTCACCGGACGGTCGAATGGCTCTGTGCACGGTGTCATCCGACGATGGACGAGACACTCAGAAACGCCCCGACGTGATCGCCTACTTTGCTGTGCTGTCGTCTGTTCTATGGTCGCTATCGTAGCCAGCGAGCTTTTCGGCGTCTTCGTCGCGTTTCCACTCGCCGAGTTCTTTCGGATCGACGTGGACGAACACGTCGTCGACCTCGGGCAGAGCGGCGATGGATTCGACGACCGCGGACTCGATGTCGTGGGCCTCTCGGAGCGTGCGGTCGCCCTCGACTTCGATGTGGAGGCTGACGTCGATCTCCGGGCCGACGTAGTGAGCGATCACGTCGTGGACGCCCTCGACGTCCGGGTGTGCGAGTGCACGCCTGACGATCTGGGCCCGCAGGTCCGCAGGCGGGGCGCGGCCGACGAGATAGTTGACGTTGTCCCGGACGATCTCGAACCCGGTGTAGAGGATCCCGAAGGCGACGACCACCGCGGCGATCGGGTCGAGGATCGGATAGCCCAGACCCGCGCCGACAACCCCGGCCAGCGCGGCACTCGCGGTGAGTACGTCCGCGCGATTGTCCAGAGCCGTCGCCTGCAACGCCGGGGAGCGGTGCGTCTCGCTGATCTCGCTGACGTACCAGTAGAGACCGTACTTCACCGCGATCGTCACTGCGAGGATCGCGACGGCCGCGAGATTCCGCGTGACTGTGACGTCGCCATCGAGGATCGCCCGGGAAGCCTGATAGAACACGCCGATCCCGGCCGCGAAGATTCCGAGCGCGACGAACAGCGAGACGAACGGTTCGATCCGTTCGTGGCCGTGTGGATGTTCGAAGTCAGGGGGCTGGGTCGTCAGATAGAGTCCGGCGACGGTGACGACACTGTAGATCGAATCAGCGAGGCTGTTGATCGCTTCCGAGGCGACTGCGAGGCTCCCGGTGTAGTACCACACCACACCTTTCGCGACGACGAGCCCGAAGTTGACGACCAGGACGAGTAACCCGACCCGGCGCAACACCCTGCGTCGATCCGCCGACATCGTCCCGTGGTTGGACAGGGGAACTCATAGGGGTTGCCTTCGCGATCACTCGACGACTACAGCCGAGTCCTCACCGTCGACGAGAACCCCATCCTGGGACGCGAACGCCTCGTGCAGCCGCTCGTAGGAGTCTTCGATCGCCTCGACGATGACGTTCGTCTCCGAGATCACGGCCATGAAGTCCGTGTCGCCACCCCAACGCGGGACGACGTGGGTATGGAGGTGGCCGTCGATCGATCCGCCGGCGGCCTTCCCACCGATGTTCATGCCGATGTTCAGCCCGTCAGGCTCGAACGCCGTCTCGATGGCGTCGATGGTCCGTTGCTGGAGTCTGGCGTGGTCGAGCAACACCTCCTCGTCCAGATCACGGTAGTCGCCGGTGTGCTGGTAGGGGATCACCATCACGTGTCCCGGATTGTAGGGATAGTTGTTCAACAGGACGTACGCGTGCTCGCCACGCGCGAGAAGATTGTACTCCCGGTCAGCTCCCTGCTCGGGGAGTTCACAGAAGACACAGCCATCGAACTCCGATCCGTCCGACCGTTCGACCCACTCGATGCGCCACGGCGCGAAGACCTGCTCCATGCCCCCTACTGCGTCACCACCAGTCAAATGCGTTGGTCATCGCAACGATCGTCGTCCGTATTTAATGCTATCGGCCGTTTCATCTGTGATAGTAGGTTGAAGCCCATAGCGACTGCTTTGAACGATAAAAAGTGATCTCATCGCGTTTCGGAAGAACCAGCAGATGGCAGCTGATTTTCGTCTAAACAGTGTGGAACTGTCGATTGTTTTTATACCCTCCCCATCGGTACGAACAGACGGGATGGCGACCACAGACGGCACAGGTGCGGAACGATCCGAGCACTGTCCACGCTGCGAGCGGGAGACGACCCATACTGTCTCCCTGCAGTTGGTCACAGAGAGTGACAACCCGGACAACGCAGCATTCTCGCGCGAGCCCTATCGCGTCAGTACGTGTCTGGCTTGCGGCGAGCAAACAGCTGTACGGATGAACAACGCCTGAGCCATCTGGGGCGGCGACTCACCCACCCACTCACCCACCCACCAATCGCCGCCTGATCCCACCCCCATACCTGATTTCCCCCTTTCGACACTACACCCAAGCAGACACGTCTTTGCCACTCCGCACGGAGGAGGTCGTATGGTCACGGTTCCGGTTCTGGGACTCGGTGTTGCGAGTATCGTCGTCCTCGTCTGCTGTAGCGCGTTTTTCTCCAGCAGCGAGAGCGCAATCTTCACCCTCCCCGACGAATGGATCGCCACGCAGGATTCGACCGCCGATCGGCGGGCCGCTACCCTTCAGGAGTTGCAGAGCGACCCACACCGACTGCTGGTCACGATCCTCGTGGGCAACAACGTCGTCAACATGGCAATCGCCTCCATCACGACCGCCCTGCTGGTCGAGGTGTTCCCGGCAGGCAGTGCGGTCACCCTGTCGACCGTGCTCGCCAGCTTCGTCGTGCTCGTCTTCGGGGAGATCGTCCCGAAGTCCTACGGGCTCGGTCACGCCAGGCAGTGGTCACTGCGCGTCGCCAGACCGATCGCCCTCGTCGAGCGCGTCTGCTATCCGCTGGTCGTCACCTTCGATTTCCTCACTCGTCGACTGAACCGTCTCGTCGGGGGCGATGCTGGCATCGAAGAGCAGTATCTCGACGAGTGACAGTGTACCTTGAGGGAAGAGAGTTGAACAGAGAAAGACACTCCAGGCGAGTACCAATCCGGCTGGAATGGCGACGGCGAGACAGTCGCGGTGCTCGCGCTCGGTGCACCCCGGGAGACGACCGAGTTCCGTGTCCCCGTCCCCTGTCCGGACTGTAGCCACCCAAAGACGAAGCCCGAACTACGCGAAGTGACGGAGGTCCTCGTCCGTCCCGACTGTGAATCGGCTTCCGTGGCCGTCTGTAGCGAGTGCGGGCAGGCTTCGCTCGGTACGACTGTCGTCGAGTGCTCGATCGTCTCGAAGTGCCGAGACTGTGGTTCGGTATCAGAACTATGAAACTCACATATTTTGTATTCGAGTAGTGGCTAGCCGAGATATCAACTGTCTCTCCCGTGGTCGCTCATCCTTGTGGATTCGCTATTAGAGCGAGACTTGTCCATGGACTCGACTTCTGACTGCTCCGAGTACGGGATGAAACCCCGGTTCAGTCTCATTGTCCCGGACTTCAGGGCGTATTGACTGACGCCCCTCCGTCGTGAGGACTGTTGCTCACGCCAGAGATACGTCTCTGCGATATTCTTGGCCGCATTGTAATCTGCGTGGTTCCGATTTCCGCAGTTTCCGCATTCGAATTCGCTCCTCGACTGACGGCTACTTTCGTGAATGTATCCACATTCTGCACATCGGATCGATGTGTTCTTTGGATTCACTGTGTCAACGAACAGACCTTCGAACGAAGCCTTGTACTCGACGTAGTTGAACAATCGGTCGAACGCCCACTCCGAGTGCCAGTCGGCCGCTGGTAACCGTTCTCGAATGCCCTCAAGATCTTCGAAGACGATTCCGTTACAGTTGTATCGCAAAGCCTCCTCAACGAGTTCCTTTGCAACTCTATGGAGGGTGTGTTTCACGTATTCGTCTTCTTTTTCACCCACAGATTCGAGAGTACGATGGGCGTTTCTCGAACCATGGGCCTGTAGTGACCGACGGAGACGAACAAACTCTCGTCGCTCGTGGTTTAGCTTGCCCGCCGAATAGAAACCGGCAGTGCTCGTGACTGCAATCTGTGAAACGCCAAGATCGACGCCGAGAACCGTTCCGTTCTCGGTCGTCTGTCTCTCGGGTTTCAGCTTTCGGAATCCAATATGGAGGTACCACTCGCCACCCCTGTGATGAAGTGTCGATTCGGCTAGCTCCCACTCGTCGCTGTCGAGATATTGGTCCTGATAGCCGTCTTCATCCGGAGGCAAAACGAGGTCAGCACGTACGCGTGAACGATCTCCAGATGTTGTCAGCGAAACCTGCTCTGCGTCTCGGTACAGTGTCATCGTCCGACTGTCATAGGCCACCGTCGGGCTCGTGTAATTCGGCTTCGATACTTCTTGACCAGCGTTTCGTTGTGCTATGCACGACGCAATATTATCCGCAGCCTGGTGGCAAGCGAGGATAGCATGCTGACTGCCGAGCTCTGTCTGGTCACGGATCGTATCGTACGCCAGCCGTTGTAAATCACTCTTCGATTGGCAGTGATCCCACGCCATGTCCACCGCGATCTGACAGCCTTCTTTCCACTCTGAAACAGTCTGCCTCAAGACTGTCGCATCGGGCTCAGAGACAGCTAAGCGAGTGACTGCGGTTCGTCGGTGGTATTCTTCGCACGACGACACAGTTGGGACTGCCCCTCAAACCTTCTTAAATCTCAGGCTTGGATTTCGACGGAGTGGCGAATAGAAGAGCACTGTCTCGGGAGCGTGAGTAACTGAAAATGCGCTGGCCGCGATTTGAACGCGGGTTAGGACCGTGGCAGGGTCCTGTGATACCACTACACCACCAGCGCAGGGTGCGTCACTTCGCATTCGAATCAAACCGGGGAGAAGAATAAAAGGCTTCCGAATCGGTCGCCGGGTGGCGAATCCGGATCAATATTTAATCTCCGTGTGCACGCGAGGTGGGCTTATCACTGAGAAACACTGACCAGACCACGTGTCGATGCAACTGTATGGAATGGCCGTCCGGATACATCCTCGGCATCGCAGCGATCGTCTGTTTCGGTGCGGCGGTTGCACTCTCCAGTGGCTCTGATCCGCTGGGAGTCCTCTCACTCACGTTTCTCGCACTCGTTGGCCTGGTGATTCTCTGGTTCCAGTTACGTCGGGGTGCTGAGCGAGCGAGGGCACAGCAGCGGCTCGACTCCTGATCGACGAACAGGCACTGTCACAGCTCTATCTCGGTGGACGCGACATGCAGAATACCGAATCCGGTCACGATTGCGACCATTCCGCCTGCGAGGCCGTAGGGTGGCGTCGACCAGTTCTGGATCGTGAACGCGGTGAGTCCGACCCCGAACACTGCGATTCCGATGCCGAATATCCCGAGGAAGGCCCTCAGAATCGTCTCCTTCCGGTCCATCTTCGACGCTGGGTTCTCGTTCGACCCAGAACACGTTTCCGACATCGAAAGGACCGATGGTATCACGACATGCTGTCTCATGCCGAATCCGACCCGTGGGACCGTCTCGCAGGCGTGTGAGCGCGTCTCAGCCCACGAACGATCCGCTACCCTTTTAGGTACGGGATGAAGACTAATCGCTACAGTCTAGTGGCGTGGCGTGGAAGCGTCACGGCATGACGACCAGCGTGCTCGTGCCGTCGTCCCTCACCCGGGAAGCCGAAGACAAACGCGAGGCGACTCGCAAACTCGGTTACGTGGCCCGTGCGGCCACGGTCTTCCGGGCGGATCGCTTGACGATCATCCCCGACCCTGACGGCGAAGGGAGGTTGGACGGCGGGTTCGTCGAAACCGTCTTACGGTACGCCGCGACGCCGCCGTACCTCCGAAAGGAGGTGTGGGGCAAGCGGGACGAACTAGAGTCCGTCGGCGTCTTGCCGCCGCTCCACGTGACACCACGGACCGGCTCCGGATCGAACGATTCGGGGTCGTTGAGACAGGGACTCGTGACCGAGG
>JGI12448J12851_1000383_pt1 | contig 17998 bp, 20 predicted proteins | sample A23M2SouthBayCA_FD_12851 | JGI IMG/M metagenome (IMG submission 12851) | reverse complement strand
AAGAGTGTTCGCGAGCCGGCCGTCGACATCTCAGCCATCGAAGATCTGGGTAACAAGCTTACGCTGGGCGGCACGGAGGTGCTGATGGTAGGTCGACGGGGAGATGTCCATCGACGCCGCCAGTTCCTCGCCCGAAGTCGCTCGTGGCCACTCGAAAAACCCGCCGACGAATGCTTTCTGGAGGGCGGTCCGTTGGCGATCGGTCAACTCGGCCATCAACTGGCTGACGAACTCCTCGCGGGTCTGGGTGGGCCGCTCGCGCTCGCGGTAGGCGACCAGTTCGACCGACTCGAACGTCTCCGAGAGGGCGTCGACCAGTGCCCGTACGTTGGCGTCGCCGGCGAGCTCGGCCTCGACGCGAGCGACCCCCTTCGAGACGGTGATCGATCTGGTCCGACCGCCGTGAGACGCCAGCGTCGAGACGATCGGTGGATCGGCCACCTCGAACTCGAAGAACGATCCCGACTCGAAGTCCGAGACGTGTGCGGCCGCACTGATTTCCGGATACTCGCTCGCCTGCTCCAGCAACGCCTGGGTAGCACACCCGCTCGCTGTGAAAAACAGCAGGTAGGTGTCCTCGTCCTGCGGGACGGCCCCGCCGTAGGTGAGTTCACAGTCCAGATCTCTGCTGAGATCGAAGACGAACGCCCCTCGATCGGCGATCTCCAGTTCGACCTCGACGACAGTATCTGCAGTCAACAGGCGCTTGCGCTCGATGGCGTTGATCGCGGTGGCGACTGTCCGCCCGAGCGCTTCGAGGATCACCCGCTCGCGCTCGTCGAAGGCGTCGGATTCGTCGGCGTAGACGACCAGAATACCGTACAGCGAGTCGTCGGCGACCAGCGGAAGTGCCGCCATCGCCTTCGCGTCGGGGCAGAGTTTTTGATGGACACTCGATTCGGGCACCTCTTCCATCGCAGACACGACCTGCAACTCCGTCGTTTCGGTGGCTCTGGCGACTGGATCGTCCGGCGTCTGCTGGCCGATCTCGACGTCGGTCGGTGCGTCGGGAGCGCCTGCGACGCCGACCAGCCCACCGGTCCGCAGGTCGACGTCGGCTATCCACGCCTGGACGTATGGCTCGGCGGCCACGAACTGTTCACAGACCGCTGTCCGAACGTCGTCGCTCGTTTCAGCACCCATCAGCGCGGCCATGACGTCTCTGACGAGCCCGTTGACGCGACTGATGAGATGTTCCAGCCGCTGGCGCTCGGCCTGCAGCTCTCTGGCACGCTCTTGAGCGCGTAACTCCGCCAGTTTCCGCTCGGTGATATCGGTGTGCGCGACGACCACTTCCTCGCCATCTTCACTGAGCGGGACGACTCGCATCAAGAACCACTTCGAGCCGTCGGCCGTGTCACAGGGGTATTCGAGACTGAACAGCGATTGCTCGCCGTCCATCACGGAGCGAATCCCATCGACTGCTTTCGACGCCGTCTCGTCGCCGGCCATGTCGATTCCAGCGAAGTAGTTCGATCCCGTCGCATCGGCGCTCTCTTCGCCGAACTCGTCCCAGGACCGGTTGGTAAAGAGAATCGTCCCGTCACCGTCGAGGACGGCGATATTCATCGGGAGCGTATCCAGTGTCAGCCGTGCGAGCGGTTCGTGCTGTTCCATTCCCTCCTCAACCCGATACACCCCACTACTCGCCGAGTTCCCCTAAACGCACCGGTGGCCGCTACCGCTCGCCCGTACAGGGCGGATTCACGAACAGGGCATCAGCCACGGCGAACGCGCCCAGCAGTGACGCGACGCCGATCGACGCCTGGGCCGACAGGTCCAACAGGTGACCGACCAGCATCGAGACGACGAATACCGACGGGATCACTGCGAGTATCAGGTCGTATCTGGTCATCGCAGCAAATAGCGAGCAGTCACTCCAGCGATTCTCCACAGCGTCGACAGCGTTGTCACTAGTAGCCATGGTCGATGCACCTCCTCACGATACACTTTGTGAAATTCGATATTAAATATTTCGACGGGATAGTCGAACGAACACACCTGACAAATTCTCCAAACACACAAACTGACTAACCATAGCATAAGAAAATAATATGAGAATATTTCAGAGGAACTGTGAGTGTATCTGAGGATGCGAACGTCGCGAAACGGGGCGAAAATAGCGTTTCAGGAAGTCTCGTGGGTCGCGTTACTCCTCGTCGACGACCTCGATCCCGCGGTTGTTCACAGCGTTCGGGTCGAGACCGACTTCTTCGAGGAACTGCTTGTACTCGCGTTCGCACTTCTCGGCCTTCTGCTGGCGCTCGGACGCCCGATCACACAGCGCGACCAGGTCCTCGGGCACGTCGTTCGTGTAGACGATCCAGTGGTTGATCAGGTCCGAGAGGCGGCGGATGGGTGAGGTGAAGTGACCGTAGATCTCGAAGTTCAGCGCGTGGTGGCCGCCGAAGGGGTCGTTCATGTACTTCGCCCGGGGCATCACCTTCATCACGGCCCACTGGATCTTGTCCAGTTGTCGGCCCGGGGCCTGCTCTAAGGTGGCGTTGACGGCCTTGCGGGGGTCGTCCCACGCACTCCCGGGGATCGAGACGCCGTCGAGGTCCTGGATCTCTGTCAGGGCTTCGTCCCACTCCTCGGGCGCGGGCTGGGGATGGACACGATACATCGCCTCGACGCCGCGGTCCCACATGAGTTCGTGCGTGACGGCCTTGTTGGCCTTGAGCATGCACTCCTCGATGATCGTGTGGGCGCGGTCGCGCTTGGGATTCAGCACGAGCGATCCGTCCTCCTTACGCTGTTCGTGCATCGAGTCGGCCAGTTCCCACACGGCCGAGAGTTCGTCGTGCAGCGGGGCGTCCGGATCGTCCAGACGGTTCTCGGCCTGGGTGTAGGTCAGGCGTTCGTCGCTCTGGATGACGGATTTGTAGATCTCGATGTTCTCGTAGCCCAGGTTGTCGGGGTCGAGGTGCATCTCGACGGTGTGGGCGAGTCGATCCTCGTTGGGCACGAGCGAGCAGACCGTCTCGGCGAGGATCGGCGGCAGCATGTGGATCGTGTAGGCGGGCAGATAGACGGTGTTCCCGCGCTCGACGGCTTCTTTCCACATCGCGGTTTCGGGATTGACGTAGTGGGTGACGTCGGCGATGTGGACCCAGAGGACGATCTCGTCGTCGCGAACGTCGATCGAGATGGCGTCGTCGAAGTCCTGGGCGTCGATCGGGTCGACGGTAAAGGCAGTCTTTTCCCGGAGGTCGGTGCGTTCGTCGACTTCGCTCTGGATCTCCGCTTGGACGTCAGTCGTCCGCTCTTCTGCTTCTTCCAGTACTTCGGGCGGGAAGGCGTCGCGGATGTCGAACTTCTCGAACAGCTCTTCGCGTTTGTTTTCGAGATGTCGCTCCAGCTCCTCGTCGATCTCGACGGGTCCCTGGCCTTCGGCGGTCCCGGCCTCGGCTTGCGCGCTCGCGTCGTCGGTCATGCAGAGGCGTACGCCCACCCCGTAGGTAGGCGTTTCGACAGGCCTACCGGCTCACCCGGAAGTTCGATAGAGTCATCGCTCGGCCTCGTCGGCCGTCGCCGTCTCCAGAAACTGCGTCAGGAACGTTTCGCGGTCGGCATCGCCGGCCTCACACTCGACCAGCGCCGCTTCCAGCCCCTGGCGTGGCTGGTGACAGAGGTCTCGATGGCAGGGTTTACAGAGGTATTCGAACTCCTTTTCGGCCCGTTCCCACCGGTTTCCGTACTTGTCGTACTCGCGGGCGTCCGTCCGGTCGACCGCCTCGCCACAGGCCGGACAGGTCGCCGACGAATCCTCGCCACGACGGGAGCCGAACATGGACGTTCCTATCGAGCGGATCTACATAGGTGTTTCCGGCACCCGACTAGCCTGTTTAAGTATGGCCGGCCAGGCCAAGCAGGCCAAACGGTCGATTTATCCACGCCGCGAGCGAGCGTGCAGGTATGAACGTCAAGTCCCGTCATCACCTCCGTGCGGACGCGATCGACGAGATCACCGACAGCGTCGCCGAAACGCTGGGCGTCGAAATCGACGCCGACACTTTCGAGAAAGTCGAGTTCGAGGACAGCGACTGGGAGGTCGTCCTCGTCGACGGCGAGCCCGCTGTGCTGTACGTAGAGGACGAACCATTCCTCACGGTCAAGGGCGCGAACGAGTATCCGCCCGAGCGTAACGTCGTCACCGTCGACGCGGGTGCAATCTCGTTCGTCTCCGACGGTGCGGACGTGATGCGACCCGGGATCGTCGAGGCCGACGACTCCATCGAAGCCGGCGACCTGGTCGCCATCGCCGAGGAGAACCACGGCAAAGTGCTGGCGATCGGCCGCGCCCGCGTCGAGGGCTCGGCGATGCTCGGCGACGAAGGGAAAGTCGTCGATTCGATCCACCACGTGGGGGACGAACTGTACGAGTTCGCGGTCTGATTGGCTGGTACCCTGCAGGCAGAATACCTCGAATATTTCGTCTCTGACTTTTGAAGGTAAATTTACCTTCGAGCGAAATCGATACTTGAATACTACCCCTGGGTGTGGCCGTAGATTTATATTTCACGACGAGAATCACGTTGTGTGACACTTGTTCGGCGACTTCTCGATTCACGCCCGATCGTGCTCGTCGTCGGGCCAGGCGAGGTGGACCGCGTGCAGTACCTCGGCACGGCCCTCGGTGAGTCTGTCGTTCAGGGGGTGGACTCGGCGGCGGTCGTCGAGCGAGCCAACGAGCTGGGTGTCGCGTGTGTCGTGATCGACCGGGCCGAGACCGAAGACTGGGACGGACTGATCGACCGGCTGATCGCCGTGTCGGACCCGCCGTCGGTCGTCCTCGTCGTCGACGAACCCGACCGAGCGGCGGTCGAGGCGACACATGTCGACGCGGATTGCGGGCCTGTCTTCCTCGCGCTAGCCGAGCAAGCCCTGGAGTCAGTCGTCGAGACGGCTGTCGAGCGCTATCTCGACTGCCAGGCTGACGCGCTGAAACGCGCGGCTCTCGAATCGTTCTTCCAGGGGACCGATCAGACGATGTTTCTGAAAGATCGTACGGGGACGTATCTGCAGTACGCACCTGGCGAGGAACGAGCCGATCTGTCCGATGTCGTGGGGCAGACAGATACTGATCTCCGCGACCACGACGGGTTCGGTGAGCACTGGTTGGAACTGGATCGGCAGGTGCTGGATTCCGGTGAACCGGAGTGTCGAACTATCGTCGAGCCCGATAGCACTGATCGCCGGTACGAGTCGACGCTCGTCCCCTGGACCGGCGCGACTGGGCCGCCGCTCGGTGTCGTCGGTTCGCGAACGGAGATCAGCGACGTGCGTGCCCAGGAGGAGCGACTCGAGCGCGAGCGCGAACGGCTCGAACAACTGTCGCGGTATCTGTCTCACGACCTGAAGAATCCGCTGATCGTCGCGGATGGCTATCTCGATCTCGCGAAATCCGAGGGCGACGAGGCGGCTCTCGAGCGCGTCGAGGACGCCCTCGGTCGCATGAGTGAGTTGATCGACGACCTCTCGCTCATGGCGCAGAACCGGAGCGAGATCGACGCGACCGTCCCGCAGGCAGACCTCTCGGCGGTCGTGGCCAGGACGTGGGAGCCGCTGGCCCGTGAGGAGACCGCTGTCGAGCTCGAACTCGCGGTTCCCGAGGGAACGCTCGTCGACGCACGTGCTGCGTCGCTCCGACCACTTCTGGAAAATCTGTTCAAGAACGCGCTCGTCCACGGACGGGCCGACGAGCAGACACCGCTCACGGTGACGGTCGGCCTTCTCGACGGCGGCTTCTACGTCGCTGACGACGGCCCGGGAATCCCGGACTCGGAGCGCCAACAGGTGTTCACAGAGGGATACAGTTCCGAAGACGGACGAACGGGGGACGGACTGACGATCGTGCAGGATATCGTCGACGCCAACGACTGGGGGATATCGATCACTGACAGCGACGGCGACGGCGCGCAGTTCGAGATCACGAACTGTCTGCTCGTGCCCGAGCCTGACCGCACACTTCCGGCAGCCGCGTCGCTCACGCTCGACCAGACCGTCGACGTCGGCACGGTGACCGTCCTGGGGTCTGTCAGTACTGACGCCAGTCGCGTCACCGTCACTGCCGAGGGGCGCGACATCTGGCAGGACCACAACGATTTCACGTTTCACTGTGCCGCCGTCGAAGGGCCGGTTCGTATCCGGGCCCAAATTCCGACGATCGACGCCTCCGAACCGTTCAGCAAAGCCGGACTCATGGTCCGTGACGAACTCGATGCAGAGAGCGGCCACGCCTATATCGGGCGCAACGCCGACCACGTGATCGAACTCCTCCACCAGCCGACGGCCACGGACATGACGACAGGACATCAGCTCACGGTCAGCGACGACACCCAACGCACTGTCCGACTCGACCGCGAGGGCGACCTGGTGACACGCTTCCTCAGCGGCCCCGATGGCGAGTGGCAACCGATCGATCAGCGTCGGATCGATCTCGAAGACACCGTCTACGTCGGGCTGGCGGCCTGTTCGACCGTCCCGGGTGAGACGAGCACGGCGACGTTCGAAGACGTCGTCGTCGAGCGTCTCGAAGTCGAGTAACGAACCTCCAGCACTCGCTCACTCTGTGTCCAGTTCGTCCTCGTCGTAGGCGTCTTCGTAGCGTTCCAGCGCCATCTCGAAGCCGCGCTTTGCCTGCTGGTAGGTCTCCCGCAAGTCTTCGATCGGCGTCTCGGTCGCGTCCACTCGCAGGTCGTCGTAGTAGGGATCGATCGCCCGGTCTTCTGTCGAGCAGACCAACAGCGCCGCGCTCTGGACGGGCAACTCCTCGCGTTTGTCCCCTCCCTCGGCGTGACCCGCAGCCAGCGCCTCGATCAGTCGATCAGCGAGCGGGCGCTCGACGTCCTCGGCTGGGTCGGCTGGCGGGGAAGCTTCCTCGTAGGCCGCGGCGGTCGCTTCGATCACCGACTCGCCGGTGAGGAGGTTCCCGGCGACGGTGTAGTTCTCACCTATGATGTCGCCGAACCAGGGTTTGCATTCCTCGCCCGAGAAGGCGAATTCTCCATTCCGATCGACGCCGTGGAGCTGGCGCTGGGCGCTGCCGTCGTCGGCGTTCAGTAGTGCGTCGAGTGCGTCCGCGACGGCGAGCCCGTCGTCGAGGTAATCGACGCCCTTGCGCCCCAACTCCACGTTGACCAGGCTCTGGGTCGCGACCGCGCCGTTCTCGCTGGCGAACGGGCAGAGCGTCCCGACCCCGGGGAGTCGGGTCGTCACGGCCACGCCGAAGCGGGTCTGTTCGTCACCGTCCTCATCCTGGTAGCGTTCGCGGACGCAGATACTGAACGTCATGCGCGAGCCTTCGCCCGTCGGTCACCTTACTCTACCGCTGCTCGGGGACCAGACAGTAGGCGTGACCGGGCTGTTCGAGGACCGTCTCGGTGTCGTCGTTCCAGTATCCGGAGATATCGGCGCGTTCGGCGTAGTAGATCTTCCCGTCGTGGGGGACGGGCTCGCTGGTGACGTGCCCACGATTCTGGACGCGCCAGCGCGTCTCACCGCTGCCCTTCTCCAGGGCGTAGAGGTGGGTGTCGTACGAACCCACCAGCACGCAGTCGCTCGTGACGGTGAGCGATCCCAGGACTGTGCCGCCGACGTAGCGTGACCAGACTTCCTCGCCGCTGTCGACGTCCAGCGCGTAGACGTAGCCGTCCCCGCTGCCGACGTACAGCGTCCCACTGTCGGGGTCGATCCCCGGATTGGACATGACGATGCCGCCCGTCTCGAAGGTCCACTCCTCGCGGCCGTCTTCGAGCGCGAGGCTGTAGACGTGGTTGTCCCACGAACCGACGAAGGTACTCCCCTCGTAGACCGGTGGGGTACCCTTTACCTCGCCGCCGGTCTCGAATCGCCACTGGAAGTTCATCGAGGGAAACTCCCAGGCGTAGACGACGCCGTCGTTCGAGCCTGCGACGAGGCGTTCGTCCACGGGTGAGATCGCTGGCGAAGGGTGCGGCATGCCTCCGATATCGAGGTCGTCGCTCCAGACTGGCTTGCCCGTGTGTGCGTTGGCGATCCACAGCGCACCCCTGTTGGGGTCGAGATACTCCGCCATGAAGTAGAGGTAGCCGTCCCAGTAGGCGGGGCTGGAGCCGATCGCGGTCGGCCAGCCCATCGACGAGTTGTGGAGCACCCACTCGCGGCTGCCGGTCGCGACGTCGAGCGCGTAGAGGTCGCCGTCGTAGCCGCCGACGTAGGCCGTTCCGTCGACGATGGTGGGTGTGCTGTGGATGCCCAGGTGGGTCGCCTCGGTCTGGGTCGTCCAGCCGTGTCGGCCCATCGTCGAGACGCCGTGGACCTCGCCGGTGTCGGCCGCGACCACCACTGTGTCCTCGCCCGGTGCGGGCCGGGGACTGGATTTGGCGGCCGTGTGGCCGATGTAGTTGACCGGCAGCGACCACTGTCTGCTGACGGCTCCGGGGACCGTTGCCTCGGGATAGTAGCCCAACCGCCGCAACCCGTGGCGGAACATCGAGATGTCGACGTCGTGCGGATAGGTCTCGTCGTAGGGCAACTGCTCGGGATAGAACCCGTTCTGAGAGAGATCGTAGTGGCCGCGGCCACCGGGGAGGGTGATACAGCCTGTCGCGCCGACGACGCCGGTCGCGACGCCCGCGAGGACCGACCGGCGGTCGATCCGTCGACGCGAACTGGGTTCGGAGGGGCCGTCCATCTCGTCGGCGGCTACGTGGCCGGTCCATTTGAGCGTATGGGAGTCTGCTTGCGACCGGCACGCGCGGGTGCGTCTGACGTAAAGCCTATTGGGGCAGGCCACGCTTCCATGCATATGGGTCTCATGAGCAAAATCCTGGGGGAATCAGGTTCCTCCCGACGGACCGAGGACTACGTCGAACTCACGGCCGAGGACTTCGACGCGACCGCACCGGAAGCCGACACTACCGTGCGGATCGCACGCATCGGCGATCAGGCAGACGTCATCGAGATCAAAGACGCCGTCTACGACGGCGATATCGTCATCGCGGATATCACGCGACACACGACGAAAGATCAGACGATGGAACACATCACGGACGAACTCAAACAGGTCGCTCGCGAGGTCGGTGGCGACATCGTCCAGAAAGACGACGATCAGCTCATTATCACGCCGTCGGGCGTCGCGATCAGCCGCGAACGGCTCGGGCGATAGCCGCCGTCAGACGCATCGTGATCAGACGTCGTCGACTTCGTCCGGCTCGTCTTCGACGGACCGTTTCATCGAGTCACGACGGGCTTTGGCGTCACGTCCGGTCGCTTCGAGCAGGAAGTCGTTCTTGATCGAGACGGCCTCTTCGGCGGCCTCGACGTCGCCCGAGGCGATGACTTCCTCGGCGGGTCGTTCTTCGATGTCGAGCGCGAGTTTGTCCTTCTTGCCGCTATATTCGACTGTCCCGACAGTGACGCGCTTGAAGACGGCGTTATCCGGGTCCTCGATCACGTAGAGGTCGCTGCTTTTGTACTCTTCAGTCCCGGTGATCGGGCCGAAGTAGTCCTCCACTGTGGCTTCCATGTCCGGGATGCGGTCGGAGAGATGCTCGCCTCTCCGCATCTTGTACTCTCGCATAGGAGGCCGTTGTTCGGGCGGTGGTATACCCTTTTCGCGTTCGCGCCGCACACGCCACTCATTGGTGTTGCTCGTCGCCCTCCGTCACCGCTCGGTTTTCGAGACTCCTCGCTCTGCTCGGCGTCTCGCGGGTCGTTCCTCCCCGCTCGCTTCTTCGAGGACTCCCTGCGGTCGTCCTCGCTACTCGCGAGTCACTGCGTTCTTCGCTCGATTTTCGAGACTCCTCGCTCTGCTCGGAGTCTCGCTACTCTCGAACTTGCACCAACGTCTCCTTGTGACACTCGGGACAGAAATCCCCCTCTCGCAGCGACGATGACTCGACCGGCGTCGAGAACCCACACCCCTCACAGACGAACGACCCTTCGGGGACCGTGACCGCGCCGGGACCCGCAGAATCAGGCTCGCCCGCGGCGTCGATCTCCTCCTCGGAGGGCCACTCGTTGGTCTGGGGCTGTGGCGTCGACTCTTCCGCTTCGTCCTCGCTGTCGATGAACTCCGCGTCGGTCTTCTCCTCGTCGACCGTCTCCTCGGTGTCGTCGTACCCGAACTGGTTGAAATCCTCGTCGGTCGGTTCGCCACCCTCGTCGGCCTCTTGGGGCCACTGGCCGGGTTCGCGCTCCGGCTCGTCTTCCTCGTCTTCGTCGTCCAGAATCTCGGCGTCGTCGGTCACCGGCGGCTCCTCCTCGATCAGTTCGTCGTCTGTCGCCGGATCGTCGACTTTCTCGGTTGCCGACTCCGCAGCTGGTGGCTCCGCTGTTTCGACTGCCTCGGCGTCTGCCTCCGCGGTGGCCTCGGCCTCGGCGATCGTCGGCGCCGCGCTGGCGTGGTCGGCTGGCTCGGCGGATTCGTCGTCGGCGTCGACGTCGTCCGGTGTCTCGAGCGTGGTCACTTCCTTGTTCTCCGAGACGACGCGTCGCTCGCCACAGCGGGTACACGTCTGGAGTTCACGGATCGTGCTGACCACCTCGCTCCCCTGTTCTTCGCGCTCGCGCTCGACTTCCGTCTCGCCGAACGCGTGCCCGAAGAGCGAACACTTGATACCCATTGTGGTATGGTGGCTGCCTTCGGACCATAAGCCTACTGTTTGGGGTGGGGGACAAGCACAAGACATCTGCGTCCAAACGAGCGAGTATGCAAGCCAAGCCGGAGTACCGCGACCGCGACGACGCGGAGGTGGCGGTGCTCGACGCCCTCGCCGACAGGGGTGACGAAGGAATGACGATCTTCGAGCTTCGCTCGCACGTCGATCAGGATATCGATAGCCTCGAATCGGCGCTCGCGGAACTCAAATCGGACGACCTCATCACCGTCGACGACGCCGACGAACGCACCGTCATCATCCCCGACGAGGACGTCATCGGCCCCGACCAGCCCGACGACGACTCCCTCTTCGACCAGCTCCGCCGAAAGTTCCCGTTTTAGCTCGCTTCTCAGGCCGTCGCCGCGCAGTTGTTCGGCCCGAGTTCCAGTTCGAGCGCGTCCTCGGTCTGCGTCTGCTGGCCGAGGTTGATCGCAATCAGTCGCTCGTAGTTGGCCGGCCGCGGCGGCAGATCCGCGAGGATCCGCTCGACGAACGCCGCTTCGGTCGTCTCGAACGTCCACAACTCCCCCCGTAATTCGCCCAGGGTCGCGCTGTAGGTCCCGTCTGTGGCCTGCTCGGCCGCCTCGCTGTAGTGGCCCGGCGCGACGAGCACATCGTCGGGGAGGAGTCCGAATTGCTCGGTCAGTGTGACGTAGAGTTCGTGGGCCAGGTCGGCCGCGCCCGCGTCCTCGCGTTCGAGGTCCGGCCGGGCGACGCTCTCGACGAAGAGACTGTCGCCCGACAGCAAGACGCCGTCGACAACCAGTGCCGTCATCCCCGTCGTATGTCCGGGTGCGGCCATGGCTTCGACCGTCGCATCGCCCACTGTGAGTGTCTCGCCGTCGGTGATCGTCTCGGTCTCGAACGCGACACCACGCTCGCGGGCCTCGGGTGACATCAGTGGGTTCGCACCAGTCTCTGCGGCCAGTTCCCGGAGGCCGCTGACGTGGTCGGCGTGGACGTGCGTGTCGATCACGCACTCGATTTCGGCGTCGAATCCGGTGGCGTCGGCGACGTAGCGATCCGTGAACGCCGCGAGCGGGTCGACGACTGCGGCCTCGCCGTCGCTGACGATGAGATAGGCGAGACAGCCGCTGGAGGGCCGGCGGTACTGGACGATCCGCACGCCCTGGGTTTCCAGTTCCGTCCCGACGTAGAGGTCGGCCCACCCCTCCATGCCCTCGGCGAGGTTCTGTGCGTCGTGGCCCGCCTCGGTCAGGAAGTCGGCGACTTCCGCGCTGGCGCGCCCCTCCGCGCAGACGACGGTGATCGGTCCCTCGCCATCGATTTCGCCCACGAGGCCGTCGACCGTCCCGATGGCTTTGGCTTGCAGGACCTTCGATCGCGGCAGGAACGTGAACGTGACCGAGTCGCCGGTGATCTGCCACTGTTCGACCGCGGTACGGTCGCGGATGTCCAGAATTCGGACCGGCTCGCCGGCCTCGATACGGTCGTAGAGTTCCCGCGGAGTGATCGCGGGCGTCTGGTCGGTCATACGGGATCGTAGCACGCCAACCCGAATAAACGGTGAGGCGTCGGCGGTGGCGGAACGTGATGGGGTCGGGAGTACGTTCAAGCCGCTGGCGTCCCGCGTAGGGATATGGACTCGATCGAGGACCGCGTCCGCGCGCAGGCAGCGACCGAACTCGAACGGCTCGGCTCCGATCGCGGACTGATCGCACTGACCGACGCCGACCTCTCGGCAGAGACGATCCGCTCACGACTCGCGGGCGCCCTCGCTGGTGTCGGGACCGTCTACGAGGGGTGGGCCAGCGAAGACGAGACCTTCGCGACGGCGGCCGAGTCGGCTCACGAGCTGGCCGCGACCGCANCCGCTGGCGACGACGTCGAGCCTGCAACCGACCACCCGCTCGTCAGCACGCTCGGAGACGTCGAGGGGCGGCCAGCGCGTGTCGGAGCCGGATTGATCGGCGTGCCGCTCGTGGTCGACGGCTGGGCGCTCCAGGGTGTGAGCTTCTTCGTCAACGAGGCCGACGAGACCGCAGCCGACGACTGCCGTGAGATCCGGGCCGGTCTCGACGACCTGCTCGCGGCGGGCGAAGACGCCGTCTCCGAGAGCGAAGGCGAGGCTGCCGCCGACGCGGCGCTCGATCTGATCGCCGTCGCCTACGAGGACTACGTCGAGACGCTGGCCGACATGGGTCTGGATCCGAAGACGGTGTGCTAATTTTAGTAGGAGGCAGCGATAGTCGAGGTATGCGCGTCGTTTCACTGCTGCCCTCCGCGACCGAGATCTGTTACGCCCTTGGAGTCGAACCCGTCGGCGTCTCCCACGAGTGTGACTACCCGCCGGCAGCCCGATCCAGGCCGGCCGTCAACGACGTTCGGATCGATCCCGACACCGACAGCGCCGCGATCAACGAACAGGTCGCGGCCGTCGAACAGGGCGAGGGAATCTACGAGATCGACGCCGATCTCCTCGACGATATCGACCCCGACGTCGTGATCACACAGGGGCTGTGTGACGTCTGTGCCGTCGACCAGATCCTCGTCGCCGACGTGCTCGACGCCCGGGGGATCGACGCCGAGATCGTCACGACCGACACCCACTCGCTGGCCGACCTGTATGAGGACGTCCGGCAGATCGGCGCGGCGACCGGCCGCGAGGACCGCGCCGCGGAGCTGGTAGCCGACCTACAATCGCGAATCGAGGCACTTCGAAACCGCGTCGCGGCGATCGAGGAGCAACCCAGCGTCGCGGTCTTCGACTGGATGGACCCCGTGATGGTCGCCGGCCACTGGGTCCCCGAACTCGTCGCGGCGGCGGGCGGCCGCTATCCTCTGATGGAGACGGGCGAACACTCCCGGCCCTGGGAGTGGGACGAGATTCGCGAGGCGGACCCGGACGTGATCGTCGTTTCCCCTTGTGGGTTCGACCTAGACCAGACCCGCGAGAATCTCGCCGACCTCACCGACCGGCCGGGCTGGCAAGATTTGACGGCCGTCCAGAACGACTGCGTCTATCTGCTCGACGGCCATCACTTCGTGAATCGGCCCGGGCCACGGCTCGTCGAGACAGCCGAACACCTCGCCGGACTCCTCTATCCCGACGAGTTCGAGAGGCCGCCCGAAGACGTCACTGTCCCGCTCACGAAAACGGCCGCGAGAGAGTAATCCGGTGAGTTACGTCAGCGCAGCCACGCCGACGTAGACGTTGTTCACCACGATCAGCGACCCTAGCCCAAGGATGCTGAGGAACCACGCGCGCCAGCCGGGCACGCTCTCGACGAACTCCTGGCAGGTGAGCAGGAGGCCGCCCGCCACGGCAACGACGCCCGCCTTCAGGACGAGCAATAGCGCTGGGTCGTGTGCCAGCAGGGCTTTGATCCACGGATTCGCTTCGCCCTGGATCGACCCCGTCGCCTCGATAGCCCACAGCGTCGAGAGGGCGTCGCCGACGCCCCAGACGACGACCAGCGCTGCCACGAGTGCTGCATAGCTGGGGAGTCTGAGTGTGGGTTTCGGAGCCGAGAACTGGCGGACGGACATCGGTGATATGCCACAAAAAAGCGAAAGATTTCATATAAGCTTCGTGGCCCGATTCCCAGAATCGATAACTGACTACTCCGCAGGGATTCCACAGCGATCGGCGTAGGTCACGTCGTGGACCGACTCGATGTCGGAATTCTCACTGCAGACCGGGCAATTGGGATTTGCTCGGATCGGGACCGACTCGACGTCCATCCGGCTGGCGTCGACACACCAGAGCCGGCCGGAAAGAGAGTCGCCGTGGTCGAGCAGGAGCTTGATCGTCTCGGTGGCCTGGACCGTTCCGATCATTCCGGGGACGACGCCGAGGACGCCGGCGGTCGCGCAGTCCGGGATCGCACCCTCGGGCGGGGCTTCGGGAAACAGACAGCGGTAACAGGGCGAATCGGGGCCGCGCTCGAACGTCGAGACCTGTCCCTCGAAGCGATAGACTGCGCCGTGAGAGACCGGGATATCGGCGAGGACGCAGGCGTCGTTGATGAGATAGCGCGCCTGGAAGTTGTCGGTGGCGTCGACGACGACGTCGTAGCCGTCGACGAGGTCCATGACCGTCTCCGGACCGACGCGAATTTCGTGGGTCTCGACGTCGACGTCTGGATTCAGGTCGGCGACGAACTCGGCAGCGCTGGCGACTTTCGGGCGGCCGATGTCGCGCTCGCCGTGGATCACCTGGCGCTGGAGATTCGAGCGCTCGACGACGTCGTCGTCGGCGATACCCAGTCGGCCGACGCCCGCGGCAGCAAGGTACTGGATCACTGGCGACCCCAGGCCGCCGGCACCGACGACGAGGACGCTGGCGTCTAGCAGTGCCGCCTGTCCATCGGGGCCGACGTCGTCGAGGATGATGTGTCGGGAGTACCGATCGAGCTGGGTCTGGTCGAGCCCGAGTGCCATGCCACTCTCTTCGCGGCGCGAGCGAATAAGCGCCCGGAAACGGAGCGGGAGAATTATGTTCCTCACTATTGTACCTGCTCGTATGGACTGTTCCCGGTGCGGGGGCGAGCTGGAAACGTACTCGCTGGGTGAGAAGGAGGCCTACGTGTGCACCGACTGCGGATTCGCCGACACACCGGTCGAGCACGAGGCGACAAAACGGCCGGAGCCGGAACCCTGGGCAGCCGCGTTGAAGCGCTTCCACGAGAAGTTCGTCGAAGGTGACGCCGCCATCGTCGGCTCGGGCGAGACTGCCGCGCTCGTCGAGATCGATCGCGATCAATCCGCGGACGAAGCGGTACCACCAACAGACGACGTGGACGAGAAGGCCGTACCAGGGGAGTCTGACGAGAAAGACGTCGCGGCCGACGAGAACGGAAGGCCAGACGAGGCAGTGCAAGATGACGACGTCGATGACGCCTCGGAGGACGTCGGCGAAGAGCGCGAGAAGCCAGCCTGATCTCTGCGATCGTTACTCCATACAGACGCGTCACTGCTGAGCGTGGCGCACGGAAAAAACGGTCTGGGTTTCGGAGTGAAAACGGCGAGTGCCGCTAGTCCTCGGCTTCGACGGCTTCGGCTTCCTCTTCGTCTGCCTCTTGCTGGGGCTGCTCTTCGTCCGAGCGAGCGGCCACGAGGCCACCGCGTGCGACGGAGTACATCGGCTCGTCGGCGTGGGAGACGCCGCTGATCGAGAACGGAATGTTGGCCTCTTCGAGGTGTCGCTCGAACAGCTTGGTGAAGCCTTTCGGCGAGGAGGTCCCGCCGGTGACGACGACCGGAACGTCCAGTCCTTCTTCGACGTCCTCCTCGTCGACCTCACGCTGGATGTTCTCGATGACGTAGTCCAGCAGGTTCTCGTAGTAGATCGACAGGGCACCCTCGACGCCGCCGACGTCGGTGGTGAAGTCCAGCTCGAAGTCCTCCTCTTTGATCGAGGTGACCTTGTCGACGGGCGTGCCCGTGGCCTGGGCGGCCTGCTCGTCGACCCAGTCGCCACCACGGGCGACCGAGAACTTCATGACTGGCACGGCGTAGTAGGCCAGACAGACGTTGGTCATCCCGGCACCGAAGCTGATCCCGAGCCCGGTGAAGTCGTTGTCTGCAAGTTCGGAATAGATGACGGACATCCCCTCGTTGATGGGTTCGGCGTCGTAGCCCATGTCGTCGAGGAAGCTCTCGATGGTTTTCTGGTGATACAGCGTCGAGAGGTCCGAGTCGATCGGGTCGGCCGGCGTCGAGAAGTAGATCTTCTCGTTGGGGTGGCTCGGCGAGCCGACGACCTGCTCGATGATGAGTTTCATCATCGGGATCGCGGACTTCTCGTCCGAGGAGAGGATCCCGTGTTTCATCGGACGTCGTGTCTCCTTGTTGAAAATATTCGCGAAGTTCAGGGCGTCGTCCCCGACGACGTAGACCTTGTCGTCCTTACGGATGTGGAGTACGTCCGAACGGCTAAGCATCTGCTCGGCCATGTCCGAATATTCGATCTCGACGAACGAGTTCCGCTGCTGAACGAAGACGGTCTCGTTGCCTTCCTGCTGTGCCGAAATGATGTTCATGGTGCCGACGTCTAGTCCTTTCGCCATGTTCTCTGCATCTAAGGGTGGTGTAATAAATCTATTTGAAAGGGGATAAATAGATAATTACTGTAAATTTATCGTGGCTGATTTCGGCCCTCTCAGTGCCGGAAACGGCCAATCTACGAGATGCGCAATAGACGTTTCAGACGATCGATAATGCCGCCCCCTCCAACTGATTTCGTAGCGGTTGCCGTCTTGGCTTTTTCCTGGTCTTCTTTTCGCTTCTGCCGGAGCTCGTTGAGTTTGGTCGTCTGGTCGTCGACCGTCGAGGTGGACGTCGCAGTCTTGTTCTCGCCACCTTTCATCGCTTTCAGGCCCTGGACCTGGTCGTCGGTCGTTGAGGAGCTGGTGACCTTCTTCGCTTCGACTTGCATGCCTGAGAAGTCGTAGCCTTCTTCTTCGAGATCGAAGGTCAGCGAGGTCCCCTCGTGTTTCTCGACGCCACCCCAGGTGATGTCGACGTCGTTCATCGCGTCCTCGATGTCCCGCCGGATCTCCTCGTCGCTGTAGGATTCGGTGGGCTCGGGCTCTTCCATCGGCTCGATGTCCGCCGGCCCGGGTTTGGCGCGCTCGATCTGGTGAGCGACCAGCGCCACCCCGGTCGAGACGAGCACGAGCGCCATCCCGACGGCGTAGGAGACGACGACGTGGGCGGTGTATTGGGCACCCTCAACGTTGAAGTTGTAGGGATAGAGGATCGCAAACCCGATGACGGCGACGAAGGTGATCGCCGTCCCTGCCGCGCCGGCGTAGATCGCCCGGTTGTCGACTGGCAACAACACCAGAATCCCCAGCAGCAGCGTCGGGACGGCCATCATCCCCATCCCGAACGAAATTTCGCGGAACAGCCAGAACGGATCGCTCTCGAAGGCGAACAGCGAGGCGCCGATGAACAGGACCAGCGCCAGCCCGGCGAGCGCGATTCCGCCGAAGAACAGGCCGAACCCCAGGTAGACGTCGATTCGGTCGTCTGGCTCCCCGATGTACTGTCGATACAGGTCGAACAGCACGTTGTCCGGAAGGTCCTCGCCCTCCGGGCTGTCGTCGTCGCTCATTAAACTGACTTTCCCGCCCCTCTGTAATTATTGTTCCCCCACCTGTCTATTGACGGGTAGTCAAATGTTGCGTATGTTTCTGCGGCGAGAATATTTCACAGGAGGGGCGGCGGTAGCCTCTTCGCCCCCGTGGATTTGTCATCCTCGTCGGTGGAGGACTAACCGACTGCCGGAGCCATTCCAACACCTTTGTATCGGGCCGAACCTGAACGACGGGTATGACAGCGCAGGTCGTCGTCCTCGGCTCCGGGTACGCGGGTGCAGGAGCCAT
>JGI12448J12851_1000374_pt1 | contig 18543 bp, 19 predicted proteins | sample A23M2SouthBayCA_FD_12851 | JGI IMG/M metagenome (IMG submission 12851) | reverse complement strand
GACGACTTCGAGCTGGTCGCCGAACTCGTCCTCGACGTGGGCGTGAGTCCGCTCTCGCGGTGTAACGCCGCCCGGGCGAGTTTCGACCTCCGGGAGGACTTCGAGGCGCTGCTCAACGACGTCCGCGACGAGCCCGATCAGCGCCCGCTCGAATCCGAAATGCGCGAGGACGCCCGCGAGGCGATCGCGGCCTACGAGCGAGACGAGACCGTCGGCGAGCAACGGCTCGTGCAGGCGCGGGTCGTCCAGTGGGCACTGGACGATCTGGACGCCGAGAAGGCGGCAGCGACCGACGATTGATCGCCTGTCAGCACTCGTTGTGGTTCGTGCGTTCCCAGTGGAGCGTCCCATCACCCAGATAGAACTCGAGGTGGAGGCACGTCTGCTCGCCGTAGAGCAACTTGCGGGTGTGTACACTCTCAGTGAAAGCTCCGGCTGAAACGAACACCTCGTAGTCGCCTGCACCCTCGACGGGACGATCCAGCACGGCGGTCGAATTGTCCGAACCGGACGCACGCAGTCGCCGGGTGGTCTCGTATACCGTCTCTTCGTCGCGGTCGATCCGCACCGAAAACTCGTGAGCAGCCTCGGTGCGGTGATTCTCGAGTTCGATGGCCGTTATTTCGGCATCCGACGCGGTCGTGGACTGGCAGCCTGCGACGGCTCCCGAGAAGGCGCATCCAGTCGCGACGAGAAGGTCGCGTCGTTTCACAAATACGGGTTCGACAACTCGTGAAATAAGTGTTTCGACGGGCTGATACGAACCCGATCAGTTCCCGTAGGTCTGGACGAAGGTGACGTCCGTCCGGCGCTGGTCGACCTCGGTGTCGAGGTGTTCAGCGAAAGCCTCGGGATCGACGTCTTTGACTTCCTGCTCCTTGCGGTCGCGCACGGAGATCGTCCCGTCTTCCTCCTCGTTGGAGCCGAGGATCAGCATGTACGGGACGCGGTCCTCGTGGGCTTCCCGGATCTTGCGCTTGACCGTCCACGAGCGGTCCTCGATCTCGACGCGGTAGTCGCCAAGATACCGGTTCTGGATCTGCTTGGCGTAGGGGATCTGGTCGTCGCTGATCGGCAGGATCCGCACCTGCTCTGGGGCGAGCCACGGCGGGAACTTGCCGTTGTAGTGCTCCATCAACACCATGAAGAACCGCTCGTAGCTGCCGTACAGCGCTCGGTGGATCATCACCGGGCGGTGTTCCTCGTTGTCTTCGCCCACGTAGGAGAGATCGAAGCGCTCGGGCATGTTGAAGTCGAGTTGGACGGTCGGGCCGTCCCAGGAACGGCCCAGCGCGTCCTCGAAGGCGAAGTCGATCTTCGGGCCGTAGAAGGCCCCGTCGCCGGGCTCGACGTCGTAGTCGACGTCGGCGTCTTCGAGCACCGCTTCGAGCTGGTTCTCGGCGCGCTCCCAGATCTCGTCGCTCCCGACTGATTTCTCGGGCCGGGTGGCGAACTGGACGTTGTAGTCGAGGTTGAACGTCCCGAGGATGTCGAGGATGATGTCCATGATCGCCTCGACCTCGTCCTCGATCTGATCGGGGCGGACGAACAGGTGGCCGTCGTCGATGGTGAACGCCCACGTTCGCGAGAGCCCGGAGAGTTCCCCTCGCTGTTCCTTGCGATACACTTTGCCGTCCTCGAAATAGCGCACAGGCAAATCGCGGTAGGACCACTGCTGCTGGTCGAAGATGGTCGCGTGGCCGGGGCAGTTCATCGGCTTGAGGCCGTACTCCTCGTCGTTGACGTCCAGCAGGAACATGTCGTCGCGGTAGTTCTCGTAGTGGCCCGACTTCTTCCACAGCTCGGTCCGGAAGACGTGGGGGGTCTCGACCTCACGGTAGTCGGCGTCTCGATTGAGGTTCGCGACGTAGTCGGAGAGTTCGTTCAGGACCGTCTTGCCGTTGGGATGATAGAGCGGGAGGCCCGGTCCCGTCGTCCCGTCGATCGAGAAGAGGTTCAGTTCCTGGCCGATCTTGCGGTGGTCGCGTTCCTCGGCCTTGCGCCGCTGTTCGAGGAACTCCTCGAGGTCGCTCTCGCTCTCGAAGGCCGTCCCGTACACCCGCGTGAGCATTTCGTTGTCCTCCTCGCCGCGCCAGTGCGCCGAGGCGATCTGCAAGAGCTCGATCGCGCCGATCTGTCCCGTCGACTGGACGTGCGGGCCCTTACAGAGGTCCTGCCAGTCGTCTTGAACGTAGAAGGAGATGGGGTCCTCGCCGGCAGCCTCGGTCTCCAGGATATCCTGTTTGTACTCGTTGTCCGCGTAGATCTCCGCGGCCTCCTCGCGGTCCCGGAGGACGCGCTCGATGTCGTAGTCTGCATCGATGATCGACTCCATCTCCGCCTTGATGTCCGGGAAATCGTCCTCGTCGATGTCTACCCCGGAGATGTCGTAGTAGAAACCGTCGTCCGTCCAGGGGCCGATGGCGAGTTCGGCCTCGGGATAGACGCGCTGGAGGGCCTGGGCGAAGACGTGGGCTGCAGAGTGGCGGATCAGGTGGATGTAGTCGTCGCTGCCGGGCGTGACGATCTCGAGACGGGCGTCCTCGGTGATCTCGTACTCCGGGGGAACGAGGTCGCCGTCGACGCGACCGGCCCGGCAGTCCTCGCCGAGACCGGGGCCGATCTCGTAGGCGACGTCCTCGACGGTGACGGGACCGTCGAAGTCGAGTTGGGAGCCGTCTGGCAGTTCTATCGACACGGATCGCTCTTGTTCTGATTTAGACATGATGAATCACACCGCCCGAGGAGGCGGAAAATCGCGGACCTGACGGTCGGTGATCACACGGACCGCGGTGTAAATCGATCACCGACGTACATCGTACGCGAAACGAGGCAGGTGGGACGAATAAACCTTGTGAGTGACGACGTACCACACATACGAGACGCTCAGCGCCCAGTGCGGTCGTGTGCAGTGGCTGCACGGACGGACGGCAAAGCATATACTTGCCGTCGGGTAAGTACGGCACAGGCTATGCTCTCTGGAGTCGCAGGCGTCTTCGAGTGGGCCCACCAGTGGTGGGCAGTCCTCTCCTGGCTCGTCATGTTCGTCTTCCTCGCGGGCGCGGTAGTGGAGATGTACGACCGTGAGTGGGGTCGATACCTGCTGGTCGGCGGCTGGGTCGTGCTGGCGCTGTTCTGGGTGTCCTCGATCTACCAGTTCGTCTTCGATCAGAAGTCGATCACCGAGGGAATCGCCGTCGTCGCTGCTATTCCGCTGTCGCTGTACGTGGGCTATCTGCTGGCGACGGGCCGAGATCGACTCCTGATGATCTCACGGGGCGTCGCGGTCGCGTGGCTCATCTATCTCCCGCTGTCGACGGTCCCGTTCCTGCGCGATCCGCTGATCGCGGTCGTCACCGACCAGACCGCGGTCGTCCTCTCGCTGATCGGCGCGGACTTCAGCGTCGTGGCGGGCAACAACTTCCCCGCCGATATCTCGCTGGCCGAACCGCCACAGTCGTACCACCAGTCTTTCTTCTTCCAGTTCCCCGAGCGAAACGGCGGCTACAACATCGTCTACACGATCAAGATGGCGTGCACCGGCGTCGGCAGCATGGCGATCTTCGGCGGGCTCATCGCCGCCGTCCGTGCCCCACTGAAACGGAAACTGAAGGCGCTGGCCGCAGCCGTCGGGATCATCTGGGTGCTCAACATCGCGCGCAACGTCTTCATCGCCTACACCTTCGGCTACCAGCGCCTCCAGGTCTTCCCCGACGCCGTGATGTCGGCGTTCGGCCTCCAGACACACCTGGAAGTCTCGTATATCGTCGCCGACCGGATTATCGCCCAGTTCCTCTCTGTGGCTGCCCTCGTGGGCATCACCTACATCGTCGTGATGCAGTTACCCGAAGTGCTCGCGATCGTCGAGGAGGGGCTGTACGTAATCACCCGCAAGGAGTACGACTTGCAGAAAGCGCTCGGGGTCGGCGTCCGGGCCGACGGCGGGGTCGAAGAGTAGTTCCAAACCGTTTCAGACGAGTCGCGAATCCGCCACGGACTCGGGCGCGCCGGCCAGTTCGACCAGTGCGTCCCGCTCGATGTAGTGTAGTTCTCCGGGGATCACGAGCATGTGCAACGGCTCGCCGAAGTCCATCTCGGCGAGCGCGTCGAGCGTGTCGGCCGCGACAACTGGATCCGGGCTCCCCGCACGCGCGACGACCACACCCAGGGCCTCGTCGTCCCAGTCACTCGCGAGCAGGTCGGCGGCCTCGCTACCGGTCATGTAGTCCTCGCGGTCGTCGTCGACCTTGATGTCCAAAAAGACGAGCGTGTGGAGGCCGCGGTCGCGGTTGGCCTCGACCGTCTCGATCACGCTCCCCGGGACGCCCTCGCCGCCGTGCGAGGTTTCGAAGGGCAGCGTCGTCGCTTTGCCGAAGCGGTAGTTCTGCAGGCCCGTGAGCGAACTCGCCGCGGCGGCGGCGGTCGTCCCGTGGACGATCCGGGTATCGATCCCCCGTTCGTGCGCCCGGAGTCGAAGGTCGACGTGGGTCGTCGAGATCATGGTGTCGCCGGCGGTGCAGAAGACGGCGTCGCCCTCGCTCGCGGCGTCGAGGATCGGTTCGGGGTGCTGCTCGACGCCCTCGCGCGACCGGAGTTCGATCTCGACGTCGTGGGCGGCTTCGACGTCCTCGAAGGACGCGCCGACGAGTCGACTGGTGTAGCGTTCGGCGAAGACGCGATCAGCCTCTTGGAGGGCTTCCCGGCCCTGCAACGTGATCGAGCGCTCGTCGTAGAGCCCGAGACCGACGAAAGTGAGCATACCAGTTGTGGGTCGCGGGATCGAATAAGCGGTCCGGAACCGTTCGAATCTTCCCCCGTCGCTCGGAGAGTCGAGATTAACTACCTTTGGCACAAACTAACACACATGAATCCACAGAACGCCGAGGATATGGACGCGCTCGATATCACCGACTTTCTGGCCGCACAGGAGACGGGTGTGCTGTCACTCGCGGACGGAAACGACGCCTACGCCGTGCCGGTGTCGTTTTACTTCCAGCCCGACGACCAGCAGTTGTACTTTCGACTCGGGTTCGCGCCCGGGAGCCAGAAACAGAAGTTCCTCGAGCGGACCGACCTCGCTTCGTTCGTCGTCCACGGCAGAGCGGACGGGCGATGGAAGAGCGTCGTCGCGAGTGGTCGCCTCGAAATAGTCGAGACCGAACAACGACTCGACGACCCCGTCCTCGAAGCCGTCCAGCGACTCGAAATTCCGTACTTCAGAGTTTTCGACCGCCCGACAGACGAGATCGAGTTCGGCATCTATCGACTTCGAGCCGAGAGCCTGAAGGGGATCGTCGAAGGCAGGGGCTAACCGGCTCGTCGCACAAACGCCAACGTTTTCGCCCGCCCCCGGCCACAGTCGAAGTGATGGACGTCCCCTGCGTTCGCGTCGCCCGCGAGAACGGCGAGGCCACGCGACAGCGCCTCGACGAAGCCGAGCTGCTGGCCCACGACTACGAGATCGTCCACGACGACGGCGACCTCTTCATCCCAGTCAGCGATCTCGACGCCGTTCCCGACGACCTCGATGTCGTGACCCGGGACGTCCCCGCACGCGAGACCCAGACCCTTCCCGAGGACATCCTCGGGTTCGAGCCGTCCTACGAGCGCCTGGGTGAGATCGTGATTATCGACGAGGACGACCCCGACCGCGCTCGGGAGATCGCCGACGCGATCATGGACTCCTCGTTGCCGGTCGAAACCGTAATCAACCGCGCCTCGAAGGTCAAAGGCGAGCAGCGTGTCCGCGAGTGGGACGTCCTTGCTGGCGACGGGACCGAGACCGTCCACCGCGAGTACGGCTGTGAATTTCTGGTCGACGTCGCGGCGGTGTACTTCTCGCCCAGACTGGCGACCGAGCGCCACCGCGTGATCGAGCAGGTCGACTCGGGCGAGCACTGTTTCGACATGTTCGCGGGCGTCGGGCCGTTCGTGATCCCCGCAGCAAAGCGGGGTGCGACGGCGGTGGGCGTCGACATCAACGCCGCCGCCATCGAGTACCTCCGGGAGAACGCGAGACGGAACGACGTCGAAGACCGCGTGACCGGGATCTGTGGGGATGTCAGAGAGGTGGCAGCGGAGTACCAGGGCTGGGCCGACCGACTGGTGATGAATCTGCCCCACAGCGCCGACGAGTTCCTGGAGACGGCGGTCGAACTGGCCGGCGACGACTGCGTGCTCCACTTCTACGACATCCAGCACGAGGACGATCCCTACGGGCCGGGCGAGAGCGCGATCCGGGCGGCGGCCGAGCCGGCGGGCTACGCCGTCGAGGTGGAGACGCGCCACACGGTGCGTTCGTACGCGCCACACGAGGTGAACGTCTGTTTGGACGTGCGATTGACTCGCTAAGGGCGTTCGATTCGCAACCCTTATTGTGGTAATCGCTCCAAGAATTCATTGCCTGCAAGGGTGCCGGTGTAGCTCAGACTGGTAGAGCGATTCCTTCGTAAGGAATAGGTCAAGGGTTCAAATCCCTTCACCGGCTTTCTGCTGCGAACAATTCGTGAGCAGCGAAAGCGGTCGAGGGATTTGAACTAGACGAGACGCGCAGCGAAGCGAGCAGTCTCGGCGTAGTTCACGATCCACTTCACCGGCTCTCTTCTCGGAAACTGATATGCGTAGGTAGAGTGCATCACGACCCATTATTCATCAATAAAGGCATTCAATTTGTATACACAATACAGACCTATTTGCCCGTGTATTCCAGGGTAATTGATTGCTCTGAGGACACTGCGTCGTCGCCTTCCTGATGTTAACCGAAAAGAAAGCTATTCGATATTTTCGGTGCCAACTGGGAAGTTGTCTTCAGCAAGATCTATGAATGACTGTGGGGTGTGATTCTCTTCTAATACCTCACCAATTGGAATAATATCGTCAGCCAAATTTCGGAGATTGTCGGTATCGAGGTACAATTTAATCATTTGATAAACAAGGCCGAGAGTAAAATCCAGTTGCCAATCAGTGAGCTGTCTCTCTTCTTCTGCACTGTACTCTCTCTGGATATTAACTCCATCAAGACGAGCAGGGTGGATATGTCTGTTGCTGAAATAGTTATATAGTTGCTTGAAATCATCATACTTGTCCTCTAACCTATTCTTTTCTTCCCTCCGCATTTCATGAAATTTGTCTTCTATGTACAACTCCTCCCACGACATTTCACTTAGTCCATCCTCGTTATGCCAGCCATCCTCCCGGTTTTGTAAATTTCGCTCTTGTTTCTTATACACTGTCGCTGTCTCAATCTTGTGATCATTCATGTAATTCAGTAATAGGTACGTCTCAAATAGACTACGAACGTCTCGATAAGCCGAACTATAAAAATGGTTCTTCATGAGTGAAAAAGTAGACAGAATATCATCAATACTCCGGGTAATAAACTGCTGCTGCGGCCAATGCCTTGCATCAGTATGGAGGGGTTTGTACTTTTCGTGGATCTCTTCTACCTCGTATATAGAAATCAATAGCAATTTTATACGGTCATAATTCGGATTTGAACTATCATATTTTTCACAATCCCCGAAGTACTCTGATTCTATTTTTTGAAAACGTTTCTCAGTCAGCATATTGTTTGATCTGAGTTATATGTGTATAAATAAACCGGAACTTTGGGGAGGGATTTGAACTAGACGAGACGCGCAGCGAAGCGAGCAGTCTCGGCGTAGTTCACAATCCACTTCACCGGCTCTTTTTGCGACGAGCAATACTGCGAGTCGCAACAGTGTCATGGAGGGATTTGAACGAGAGAAGACGCAGCGTCGAGCGGAGCGAGACGACCATCTTCGCGTAGTTCACAATCCGCATCACCGGCTTCGACTCTCCGACACGGCCACCCACCCACGCCAACACCCAAGTGTGACCGAGGTGAACGGTCAGTGATGACCGACCCGCCGCACAGTCGGCCGGCCGATACCGTCCTCCAGGCCCACGACACCGCTGCGGAGGGGCTTACGGCCACAGAGGCCCGCCAGCGTCTCGACGAGTACGGCACGAACGAGGTCGCACAGACCAGCAGCCGGGGACCGCTGACGATCTTTCTCGCGCAGTTCGACAGCGTGCTCATCTGGGTGCTGCTGGTGGCGGCGGGGCTGTCGGCCTGGGCGGGCCACATCGTCGACGCCGTCCTCATCACCGTCATCGTCGTCCTCAACGGCGTCTTCGGGTTCGTCCAGGACTACCGCGCCGAGCAGAGTCTCGACGCCCTCCGGGAACTGGCCGCGCCGACCGCCACGGTCCGGCGCGACGGAACGACTGTCGACGTCGCCGCGACCGAACTCGTCCCCGGTGACGTGATCGAACTGGAGAGCGGCGACGTCGTCCCCGCGGATGGCCGGCTCCTCGAAGAAGCGGGCCTGGAAGTCGACGAGGCGGCGCTGACAGGCGAGAGCGCGCCGGTCTCGAAATCTCCCGACCCGATCGATTCCGACACGCCGCTGGCAGAGCGCGAGAACATGGTGTACAACAGCACGAACGTCACGCGCGGCCGGGGGGCGGTCGTCGTCACCGCGACGGGGATGGACACCGAAGTGGGGGCCATCGCCCGGGAGCTGGCGGCCACCGAGGAGACGGAGACGCCGCTGCAGGCGGAACTGGATACGCTCGGCCGCCGGCTCGGGCTCGGCGTGTTCGCGCTGGCGGCGCTCGTGGTTCCGCTGTTGCTGTTGCGGGACACGCCGCTGGTCGAATCGGGGCTGACCGCGGTGTCGCTGGCCGTCGCCGCCATTCCGGAGGGGTTGCCGGCCGTGGTGACGCTGACGCTCGCGCTGGGCGTGCGGACGATGGCCGAGGAGAACGCGCTGGTCCGCCGCCTCCCGGCTGTCGAGGCGCTCGGCTCGGTGGACGTGATCTGCACCGACAAGACCGGGACGCTCACGAAGGGGCAGATGACCGTCAGCCGGATCTGGGTCAGTGACGACGTCGTCGACCTCGACGGGACTGGTGAGGAACCGCCGACGGAGCGCGTCGACCGTCTCCTCCGAGCCGGAGCCCTGTGCAACGACGCCACCGCGGAGACGGGCGATCCGACCGAGCAGGCGCTTGTCCTGGCGGCCGAAGATCAGGGGATCGACGTCACGACACTCCGCGAGGGCGAACCCCGGACCGACGAGGTTCCGTTCTCCTCAGAACAGAAGTGGATGGGAACCGTCCACGGCGACCGGGGATGCGTCAAGGGTGCGCCCGAGGTCGTGCTCTCGAAGTCCTCGCACGTGCTCACGGCGGACGGCCCGGTCGAACTCACACCCGAGCGGGCCGATCGGATCCGCGAGCAGGTTCGGTCGTTCGCCGACGACGCGCTCCGGGTCCTCGCGGTCGCGGACACCGAGGATGCGGGTCTGGACGAGGGGCTGGTGTTCCTCGGGCTGGTCGGGATGATCGACCCGCCGCGGGCGGAGGTCGCCGACGCGCTGGCCGCCACCGACAGGGCCGGGATCGACGTGAAGATGATCACCGGCGACAACGTCCGCACCGCCGCGGCGATCGCCGGCTCGCTCGGCATGGGCCAGGCCGTTACCGAGGGTCGCGAACTCGACCGACTCGACGACGCTGCGCTCTCGGAGCGAGTCGAGGAGGTCGACGTGTTCGCGCGGGCGTCACCCGAACACAAGGTTCGGATTCTGCGGGCACTCCAAAACAACGGCCACGTCGTCGCGATGACGGGCGACGGCGTCAACGACGCGCCGGCGCTGAAGAACGCCGACATCGGTGTCGCGATGGGCGTTCGCGGGACCGATGTCGCCAAGCAGGCGAGCGACGTGATCTTGCTGGACGACAACTACGCGACGATCGAACGGGCCGTCGAACGGGGTCGGGCGATCTTCGACAACATCTGGAAGTTCGTCGCCTTCCTGCTCAGCGCGAACGTGGCCGAAGTCGCGCTGGTCTTTCTTGCCTCGCTCTGGGGCTATCTCGTGCTCCCGGCGGTCCAGTTGCTCTGGATCAATCTCCTCACCGACGGTCTGCCGGCGCTGGCGCTGGGGGCGGATCCCCAGAGCGGCGACGTGATGGAGCGGCCGCCGCGCGACCCCGACCGGGGGATCATCGAACGCCCGATGCTGGTGCTCATCGGGGGAACCGGCGCGATCTCGACGGCGCTCATGCTCGGGCTGATGGTGTACACACTCGGTGGTGCGGCCGCGGTCACGCCGTACGCGATGACGATGGTGTTCACGGGATTCGTCTTCCTCGAATTCGAGAAGCTGTACGTCATTCGCTGGCTGCGCGAGACGCCGACACTCTCGAACCCGTGGCTTGCCCTGGCGGTCGGGCTGTCGATCGCGTTGCAACTCGCGGTCCTGTACACGCCGCTGAATCAGTACTTCGGGACGGTCGCACTCGGACTCGGGGACTGGGGGATCCTCGCTGCGGTGCTTCTCGTCGCTCTCCCCGCGTATCTGCTCGTCGTCTCGACGATCAAGCGCCGATTCCCGATCGGTGGGTGAGATACTGCAGGATCGCGCTCTCGCCATCCCCGCACCGACTAGTTTTATTCCGGCGGGGTCCTTCCAGACGAGTACCATGAGTGTGACCTTCGATTTCAGCGACGACGTGGCGGTCGTGACGGGGGCCGGCGGAGCACTCGGAAGCGCCGTCGCCGCGGCCTTCGCCGACGCGGGCGCGACCGTCGCCACCGTCGACATCGTCGAGCCAGATAGCGAGGACTTCCTGCTCGATCCCGACCGCGAGGCGGTCGAGGTCTACCAGGGTGATTTCACCGACGAGCGTGAGGTCGAACGCGTCTTCGGAGAGATCGTCGCCGACCACGGCGGGATCGACCACCTCGCGAACGTCGCCGGGACCTGGCGCGGCGGGACGCCCATCGACGAGACCGAGGCAGCGACCTTCGAATTCCTCATGAACGTCAACCTCAAGACGATGTTCCTCGCGTCGAAACACGCGATTCCTCACCTCCGCGAGCGCGACGGCGCGATCGTCAGCGTCTCGGCGCGCTCCTCGCTGGAAGGCGGCGAGGGCGACGGGATCTACCGCGCCTCGAAGGCCGGTGTGCGAATCCTCACGGAGACGATCGCCGAGGAGAATCCCGGTGAGGTGCGGGCGAACGCAGTCATGCCGAGCGTGATCGACACGCCGATGAACCGCGAGATGATGCCCGACGCCGACCACGAGCAGTGGGTGAAGCCGTCCGAAATCGCCGAGGTCGTCCTCTTTCTCTGCAGCGACGCCGCGGGCGTCACCAGTGGCGCGGCTGTCCCGGTCTACGGCGAGGCCTGACGACCGGTTCTATCGGACCAGCGTCACCGGGACNGGNGCGCGNGNGGACACTTTGCTCGCGACGTTGCCCATCAGGAGCGTCGACTGGAGGCCCCCTCCGTGNCTGCCCATGATCACNGCGTCGTAGTCGCNAGCGCGGTCGAGAATCTGTCTGGCCGGTGANCCGAGCGCGACCGCGGTATCGATCTCGGCGTCGTACTCGCTGGCAATCNCCCGTGCAGGCCCGAAGACCGCTTCGGCNACCTCCTGTGCGGCTTCGTCGACGTCGGTCTCCATCGCGATCCGCATGGCNTTGCCCATCATCGGCGACGGCTCGCCNGCGACGTACAGGACCGTCACCGACGCGTTCGGGTTGTTCTCCAGGGCGTATTCGAGGGCGTGTTCGGACATCTCCGAGCCGTCCATCGGGACCAGAATGCGGTCGATCATACTCGAACTACGGCGGGCCAGCGGGTAAAAGCTCCCACCCGGCTACAGCCCGAAGATCGGGACGAACCGGAAGGTGAGAAACGCACCCAGCGTCGCGATGACGGGGACGACGTTCTGCATCAGAACCACGCGTGCGGTCGTCGCCGGATCGAACAGATCGGTCGCGCTGGGGACCGTGTGCGGGTCCTCCTCGCCGATCGGTGGGATCTCCTCGCCGGGTTCGTCGTCCGCGAGCGCGTCGACGCTCACCGGCGGGACGTCGTCGCCTTTGACGGCCTCGGGAACCGTGACAGGACGCGTGGCACGGCCCCATCCCAGGCCGATGATCGACATCGTCGCGATGACGACGAAACTCGCGGGGATGCCGATCGCCGAGAGGAAGATCACCAGCCCCGAACTGACGGTCGCGACGACGATCGCCGCCGTCAGCGGGAGTTCGGTGATGTCGCTGCCCATCGTCTCCAGCGTCCGGCGGGCGATCGTAAACGTCCCGATCCCGACGGCGAGACAACCCAGCAGGATGGCGGGGTTCATATCGATCGACTCGCTGCCGACCAGCGGCGCGATGGCGTTGGCGATGTTCGACGTGCCCGAACTGAAGGCCATCAGACAGCCGATCACGACGACGGTCACGACGCCGGCGAACTCGCGGCGAGTCGTCGTCTCGTGGACCGAGAACGACGGAATGACCCCCGAGCGGTCGACGTCGAGCAGCGGCCCCTCAGAACGGTCCATGGCGACCAATCTGTTGATCCGAGCGTAGAAGTACCGCCCGATGATCAACGAGACCCAGAAGCCGATCACTGGAGCGACGATCCACCAGGTCGCGATTTCTCCCATGACGCTCCAGGAGAGCGATCCCGTCGCGACGCCCAGCCCGGCAATCGCGCCCACGGCTGTCATCGAGGTCGAGGCCGGGACACCGAAGACGTTGCCGACGAACAGCGCGAGGCCGATGAAAAACAGGACGCCGATGCTCGTCTCCAGCGTGAAGACGCCCGGGTTCGTGATGAGTGAATTGCCGAGCGTATCCACGACCTCGCGACCGATCGTCCAGGCACCGACGAAGAAAAACACCGTCATCAGGAGCGCGGCCATCGGCTTCGAGATGGCTTTCGCGCCGACGGCTGGCCCGAACGCCGGCCCGGTCGTCGACCCACCGATGTTGAACGCGACGAACATCGCGACGAGCACACCGACGACGAGAAGCACTTCGACCATATCCCAGCTTTCGGAGTGGGCCACTAATATGGGTTGTCGTACGCCTGTGTCACCGATCGATGTCGAGTCCGGGATGCCACCGGTCGGCCCCGGCTTCGGCGGCTGTCTCGTCCATCGAATCGATGATCGCGACCGCCTTCGAAGCTGTCTTGGCCGCCTTGCGCTCGCCCTCCGTTCGGAACTCGCCGGTCTCGCGGTTGGCGTAGACGGTGCAGACCGCGCCAGCCCGAAGTCCATAGAGCGACGCCAGCGTCAGGATCGAGCTGGCCTCCATCTCGAAGTTGAGCACGTTGGCCTGCTTGAGTTCCTCGACCAGCCCCTCACTGCCGCGGGCCTCGAACCCCTCGAAGCCGGGGCGGCCCTGCCCGGCGTAGAACGAATCCGTCGAACACGTCAGCCCGACGTGGTAGTCGTAGCCCAGTTGCTCGGCGGCGGCGATCAGCGCCCCGACGACAGTGTGGTCCGCAACTGCCGGATACTCCTCGCGGACGTACTCCTTGCTCGTGCCTTCCTGGCGGACCGCGCCGGTCGTGATCACTAGGTCGCCGACGCTGGCCTCGGGCTGGATCGCGCCACACGAACCCACTCGAATGAGCGTCTCCGCGCCGACGCGGGCCAGTTCCTCGACCGCGATGGCCGCGCCGGGACTGCCGATCCCCGTCGACGTCACCGAGATCGGCGTTTCCTCGACGGTGCCGGTCGCGGTTCGGTACTCTCGATGGTCGGCCACGACCTCGCTCTCGTCCCAGACGTCGGTGATCTTCGCGACGCGCTCGGGGTTCCCAGGTAGGAGAACGCTCTCGGCGACGTCGCCCGGCCCGACTTCGAGGTGATACTGTTGGTCGTCGTTCGGGTCTTCGGAGTCGCCCGGGACAGTCGAGTCCGCAGTGTCGTCAGTCATACGTCCAGATGGCGGCGCGTTATCGTGTTCGGGAGCAGTTCGCCCAGCGTGTACTCGCTGACCTCGCCGTCGCCCTCGTCGCAGTAGATTGCGAAGTCCTCGCCGCAGAACTCCGCGAGCGTCTGGCGGCACATTCCACAGGGCGTCACGCCGTCGTACTCGCTGGAGACGACGGCGACCGCGTCGAACTCGCGGTGGCCGACCTCGACTGCCTTGCTGATCGCCAGTTCCTCGGCGTGGACGCTGTTTGAGTAGTTGGCGTTCTCGATGTTACAGCCCGTGAACACGGTGCCGTCGCCCGTCTGCAGTGCTGCACCGACGCGATACTCCGAGTAGGGGGCGTAGGAGGCGTCCATCGCCGCGCGCGCCTGCTCGATGAGGTCGTCCATATCTCGTCTCTCGACGCCGGTCGGCAAATACGCTGGGGCGATCACTGGTACACGATTTCAGCCCCGGAAACTGTCCGCACCCTGTTTTTATACCGGAGCGTGAACCAGCGAGTGATGAGAAACGCCGTCCTTCGCGCGACGCTGATATCCTACGTCGCCCTCGTCGCCGTGCCGCTCGCCTCGCTCGCTCCGGGACCGACACCGCCCTTGATCGCCGGCTGTGCACTACTCGGCGCTCTCGTGGGAACCGTCGCCACCGCCCGGATCGACCCACAGAAATGGCTCGACACGTGGTCGCGCGTGATCGCCGGATTCGCACTCCCAGTCGTCTGGCTCGTCCTCGGGCTGGGCATCGGCCCGGTTCCCGATGGAGTGGCCAGCGGGCCGCTGTTCGTCGGCGGGTTCGGGATCGTGGCCTGGCCGGTGGCGATCATGACCGCGGTCTACTGCGAGCAGATGGAACGGATCGAGGACGCGACGGTCGAGCTGTCCTTCGAGGCCCGACCCGCCTCGGCAGTCGACGAGCGAGTCGCCAACGTCGCGGCGATTGTACTCGGTCTCGTCACCGTCGTCGCGGTCGTCGTTCTCGCTCTCACTGGCGGGTTCGACGACGGCCTGTTTCTGACGTGGCTGCCCGGGATGTCCGTCGTTCTACTCCTGCTTCACGACCAGCAGGACTCCCGTGAAGTCCAGATTACCGACATCGGGATCGTCGTCCACTCGACGATCCACGAGTGGGACACCATCGCGTCGTACAGCCTCGACGAGGAGGAACTCTCGCTATCGCGGCCGACGTGGTATCACTCGACGCTTCGCTACGACCGCGACGACATCGAGGACGTCGAGGCAGTCGTCGACGCGCTGTCGAAGCGGCTCCCTGAAACCTGAGCGACGACAGTGAGCTTCAGCCTCGGAAACTCTCCGCCCTGGCTTTTTATATCGGAGTCGAAACCGTCGAGTGATGAGAGGAACCGTCTTCCGGGCGTCGCTGACTGCCTACGTCGCGCTGCTGGTCGGTCCGGCCGCCGCCTTCCTGCCGGGCCCCGAGTGGCCGCTGTTCGCCGGCGGGCTGGCCGTGGGGGCGGTCTGGCGGCGCGATCGCGAGCAGACGGATCGACGCTGAATCGGTGCTGTCCCCGTTGCGGGTCGTCGCCGGCCTCGCACTCCCGCTAGTATGGCTGATCCCGATGGTGACGACCGCCGAGTCGCTGGTCGATCTCTACCTGAGTCCGTGCTTCGCGGGGGCGTGCGCGGCGGGCGTCTGGCTTCTCGTCGTGCTCGTCGCCTACGACAATCGCCAGCGAGCGCGGATCGAAGCGCTGACCGAGCACGTGACGTTCGAGGCAGGCCCGCCCCGGGAGACGCACCGCCAGCTCCAACTCGCGGTGGGCGCGCTGCTCGTACTCACTGGCACTGTCGTCGTCGCGTCGGCGTTGTTCCTCGGTGACGACGTCTCGCTTTCCTCGTACGTCTGGCTCCCGGCAATGGTCCCGGTCTGGATCATGCTCCTCACGAACCGCACCACCCACGAGGTGGCCGTCGCCGAAGAGGGACTGCGCGTCGACAGGACGATCCACGACTGGGGCACAGTCGAGAGCTACGAACTCACCGACGAGGCGCTCACGGTCTCCCGTCCGACGTGGTATCACTCGGACGCGACGTTCGCCCGCGAGGACATCGAAGACGTCGAGGCAGTCGTCGACGCGCTGTCCGAGCACGCGCCCCGGAATTAGTCGACGGTTTCGACTGCGTCGCCGATCACAGATTTCACGTCCGCGAGCATCGCCTGGGCGTCGTCGCTCTCGACGTAGACCCGAACGTAGGGTTCCGTGCCGCTCGGCCGGACGAGCGTCCACGACCCGTCTTCGAAGGAGAGCCGGACGCCGTAGTCCGTCGAAACGTCGGCCTCGGGATACGTGTCGGGAAGCCGGGTTTCGAGGTCGGCCATCGCCGCGCGCTTCAGTCCGTCGGGGCACGTGACCTCAGATTTGAGATAGGGTCGTTCGGTCACGGGCTCACGTAGCGTGTCGAGTCCCTGGGCGGCGACGAGTCGGGCGACGACGGCCGCGCTGGCGACGCCGTCGATCCAGCCCCCGAGTGCTGGATGGATGTGTTTCCATGGCTCGGCCGCAAAGACCACCTCGGTTCCTCGGTCGTCCTGAGCGCGGATTTCGGCAATCCCCTCGTGGAGCGCGCCGAGTGCGATCCGCTCGACGCGGCCGCCGGCAGCCTGGACTCGCTCGTCGATCCGGCCCGAGGCGTTCGGCGTCGTCAGCACGACGGGGTCGACGGACTCGCTGGCGCGGACGTAGTGTTCGGCGAGGATCGCCAGCACGGTGTCCTCGTGGACCATCTCGCCCTCGCCGTCGACGATCACGATCCGATCGGCGTCGCCGTCGTGGCCGATCCCGAGTTCGACGGTCTCGTGGCCGGCGACGAAATCGCACAGGCCAGTCAGCGTTTCGGGCGTGGGTTTGCTCCCGCGGGCGTCGAAGTGACTGTCGACGTTGGCGTTGAGCGCTCGCACCGCCCCACCGAGTGCCCGGATGACCTGCGGCGTGGCGAGTGAGGCCATCCCGTTGCCGCAGTCGACCGCGACCGTGAGGCCGTCGAGGTCGTCGCCGTGCCCGCGAGCGAAGTCCGCGACTTCCTCGCGATACCCCCGTAGGATGTCGGCGCCTCTGGACTCGCCCCAGTCGGCCCACTCAGCCGAGCGGACACCGTCTTCGACGCGGGATTCGATCCGTGATTCGGCGTCGCTGTCGAACTCGACGCCGTCTGCGAACAGCTTGATCCCGTTGTCAGCCGGGGGGTTGTGACTGGCCGTCAACATGACGCCGTAGCGGCCGCGGCTGGCTGCCGCGAGCGCGGGCGTCGGGACCTGCCCCAGACGCACGACGCTCGCACCCGCACTGGTCAGTCCCGCTTCGACGGCCCCCACGAGAGCGGTCCCGCTCTGTCTGCCGTCCCGTCCGAGGACGACCGTCTCGGCCTCGACACCGACGGCCCGGCCCACGTCGAGTGCCAGTTCCGGCGTGACGGTGTCGGCGACGGGACCGCGGATCCCGGCCGTTCCGAACAGTTCCATGTCTGGGAGTTCGACGCGGGGTGACAAATAAGCCCCTATCTCCTCAAAAATCGAGACCGGTCACCAGGTCGTACTCCAGCACGTCCTCGCCGTCGCTGTCGAAGAAGAACTCGCCCCGGAACTGCTGGCCGTCGAGCAGGAGTGGCAGCCAGTAGCGGTCGTCGTCCCACATCTCTTCGTATGGCAGGTCGTCGGTGTCGATCCAGCGCGGGACGCCCTCGTCAGTTTCCTGAGGACGGCCTACGAAATCGCGAGTGAGAAAGACGTGGACGAACATGAACGGCTCTTCGCCGAAGACGAAGCGCAACTCCCCGCGCTTGTCGAGGCCCCGAACTTCGAGGCCGACCTCCTCGCGCGTCTCGCGGACGGCACACTCCCGGGGCGTCTCGCCGTCCTCGATCTTGCCGCCGGGCGCGACGAGATTCCCGGCTCCGGGGCCGCGTTGTTTGCGGATGAACAGCAGGTCGTCGTCGCGCAGGGGGTGACAGAGCGTCGCTTCACGCATTGGAAGTGCGTCTGACTGGCGTCGCCAAAAATATTGGTTCCGAACGATTGTTCGCCAGGTTTGCGGCGAACCGTCGGAGTTTTTTCGGCCCGCCACGTCTGGTCGGACGTGAAGAACGTCACGCATCGACAGTCCAACCCGTTCGGTCATCAGCCGGACTGTCAGAACTTCGTCCCGGGGTACGGCGACGCCAACGCCCACTTCCACGTCATCGGTGACCACCCGGGCGTCCACGGCGGGATCGACTCGGGTATCCCCTTCACCGAGACGCCCGGAAGCGAACGCCTCCAGTCGGCGCTGGTCGAAGCCGGCCTCCTCGAATCCGCAGGGACACCACCGACGGTCGCACAGACCTACTTCTCGTATCTGTGTATGTGCGTGACTCCTGGCCCGCCCACGCAGGCCGATTACGACGATCTCGAACGCTTTTTCGACTCCGAGTTGCGGGCGATCACCGCCCACGTCTTGCTGCCGGTCGGCGAACGCGCCACCAAGCACGTGTTGGCGAACTACGCCGCGCGCAACGGCCACCTCGACATGGACGCACTCCACGCCACCGAACGCCAGGGAGCTGGCTGGCTCATCTATCCGATCAAAGATCCCGGAACGTGGACCGACGCCGAAGAACAGAAACTCGTCGACGCCCTCACCACGCTCCAGCAACGCGACTACCGCCAGGAGGTTGACCTCGGTCGGTTCCTCCCCGGAGACGACCCCTATCGCGTCAGATAGCGTGGTCGCTGGACCACGTTCAGATAGCGTGGTCGCTGGACCACGTTCA
>JGI12448J12851_1000304_pt1 | contig 21437 bp, 18 predicted proteins | sample A23M2SouthBayCA_FD_12851 | JGI IMG/M metagenome (IMG submission 12851) | reverse complement strand
GTGGTCACCGCTTTGATGGCACTGCGCGGGGTGGGGCTGATCAGCGCCATGACGGTGCTGGCCGAGCTCGGTGACCTCAGCCGCTTCGACTCCCCGCGTCAGCTGATGGCGCACCTGGGACTGGTCCCAAGCGAGCACTCCAGCGGTGGGAGCCGGCGCCAGGGCGGGATCACCAAAACCGGCAATGGCCATGTGCGACGGGTGCTGGTTGAGACTGCCTGGAGTTACCGCTTCCCGGCGCGGCGCACCCGCCAGATCCAGAGGCGGGCCGAACAGAGCTCGCCCCGGGTCCAGACCATGGCCTGGGAGGCGCAGAAACGGCTGTGCAGTCGCTATCGGCGCCTGGCGGCCACCGGTAAAGCCAAGCAGCAGGTCACCACAGCGGTGGCCCGGGAGTTGGCGGGCTTTATCTGGGCCATCGCCTGTGAGGTGATGGGCAAGGCCCACAGCTCACGCGCGGTGGTGTGACCATGCGTGCTCAGTGTCTGGCGGTCAGCGGGTGTCGGGCCAGTGGGAGAACCCCTGAATCTCCTATGAGGCCCCCGCCGTGAAAGGGCTGGGTGACCCTCGCCTGTAGACAAGGGCAGCTCCGCGACGAAGTGATGACAGGTCGGTAACCAACCCACGAATACCAGAGAGATCCACCGTCGCTGATAGCCCCTCGCTCGCTGACCGCCAGACATTGAGGACGATCGAATGCAGAGAAAAACCGAAACCTTGACAGGTCAATCCATACCAGGAGATCAAAGGGCAACGGCCTCCGATTCCATACTGCGGCACAGACCGCGAAGAGAAGCCTGAAAGCTCGTCGAACCCAATCTTTAATCAGAATCAACCGGCGTGGGTTGATCCCGACGCCCGCTTTAGAGAAGCGAGTCCTGCTCGCGATTCCCTCAACCCTATCGCTTGCAGGGCAAGCTCTTACAGAAGCTAAGCTGCGGCATTGAGCAGGTTCAATCTCCGGGCCTGAGCCGGTAGAATAGGCTGCCTTTGAATCAACAGACTGCGGGAGCGGCATGAGCGTTCAGATCAAAACCGCCGAGGAAATCGAGAAGATGCGGGTGGCGTGCCGGCTGGCCGCCAGTGTTCTGGAGATGATCGGCGAGCACGTGAAGCCCGGCGTCACCACTGAGGAACTCGACCGGATCTGCCATGAGTACATCGTTGAGCATGGGGCGACCCCGGCACCGCTGAACTACAAGGGATTCCCCAAGTCCGTGTGCATCTCCGTCAATCAGGTGATCTGTCACGGCATTCCCAATGAGAAGAAGGCCCTGAAGAACGGCGACATCCTCAACATCGACGTCACCGTCATCAAGGACGGCTATCACGGCGATACCAGCATGATGTTCGTCGCCGGCAAGGCCAACCCCGCGGCCGAAAGGCTCAACCGGGTCACCCGGGAATGCCTGTTCCGCGGCATCGAGATGGTGCGCCCGGGCGCGAAGCTCGGCGACATCGGCGCCGCCATCCAGAAGCACGCCGAGGCCAACCACTACAGCATCGTCCGCGAGTACTGCGGTCACGGCATCGGCCAGGGCTTCCACGAGGAGCCCCAGGTGATGCACTTCGGCAAGCCGGGCACCGGCCTGGAACTGCAGGAGGGCATGACCTTCACCATTGAGCCCATGGTCAATCAGGGTAAACGCCACAGCAAGGTACTGCCGGATGGCTGGACAGTGGTTACCCGGGATCGCAAACTGTCCGCACAGTGGGAGCACACGGTCCTGGTCACCGCCGAGGGGTATGAGATCCTTACCCTGCGCAACGGTGAGGAGCCCGCATAATCCCGTAGGAGCGCGCTCGCGCGAACCGCGCCTGAACCGCGATCAGAGCACCGTGAAAGGACCATCGCGGCCATGGCCGCTCCTACCCTGACCCATGAGGCAGTCACCGATGGATCACTCGGCGCCCGTTTTCGATCCGGACCAGCACCTGGATGCCACCGCGCTGGCGGACGAAATCCAGAATGCGGCCTCCCCCGGTGTGCCGGTACGCCGCCATCTTGAGCGCCTTCAGAAGGTCATGGCGGATGCTTTCCGTGCCGGTACCGATGTGCGCTCACTGGTGCACGGTCGTGCCCGCATCATGGATACCGTGCTGGCACTGCTCTGGGAACACTCGCCCCTGGGGGAAGCTCAGGATCTTTCCCTGGTGGCCGTCGGCGGTTATGGCCGTGGCGAACTGCACCCCTGGTCGGATATCGACCTTCTGATCCTGACCGGGGAAGCCGGAGCCCAGGCGCACGAAGAAGCCCTCTCCGACTTCCTGACCCTGCTCTGGGATCTGGGCCTGGACATCGGCCACAGTGTGCGCAGCATTGAAGAGTGCGTATCCACCGCGCGCGAGGACGCCACCATCCTCACCAATATCCTTGAAACCCGGCTGATCGCCGGCAACACCGAGCTCCCCAGGCAGCTCCGCAAGCGTGTGTACTCGAGCGACACCCTCTCCGACCGTGCGTATTTCGCCGCCAAGCGCCGCGAGCAGCAGCAGCGCCACGGCAAGTACGGGGCCACCGAATACAATCTGGAGCCCAACCTCAAGGCCTCACCCGGCGCGCTGCGCGACATCCAGACCATCATCTGGGTGGCCCGCCGCCACTTCGGGCTGGATGACCCATCCGACCTGATGCACTTCGCCATCCTCTCAGACGAGGAATTCGAGATCCTGCGCGAGGGTGAGACGTTCCTGTGGCAGCTGCGCTTCGGTCTGCAGATCCTCGCCGGACGCAACGAGAACCGGCTGCTGTTTGACTATCAGCCGGATCTCGCCCGCATGCTCGGCTTCGAGGAACACCATGGGCGCCTGGGCGTGGAACTGATGATGCAGGCCTACTACCGCAGGGTGCTGGCACTGGCGGAGCTCACGGATGTGATCCTGCAGCATCTGGATGAAGAGATCCTGCGTGCGGACGAACCGGAGCAGATCCAGCCGGTCAACCGCCGCTTCCAGATCCGTAATGGCTATCTTGAGGCCACCAACACCCAGGTCTTCGCCTATGCGCCCTACGCGCTGCTGGAGATCTTCGTGGTTCTGGCCCAGCACCCGGAAGTGAAAGGCATCCGGGCCCCGACCATCCGGGCCATCCGGGCCCACCGGCACCTGATTGACGATGCCTTCCGCCAGAACCTGGCCTGCACCACGCTGTTCATGGAACTGCTGCGCACGCCCCACGAACTGGACACCACCCTGTCCTACATGAAGCGTTACAACGTCCTCGGGCGCTACCTCCCGGAGTTCGGCAACATCATCGGGCAGATGCAGTACGACCTGTTCCACGTCTACACGGTGGACGCCCATACCCTGCGGGTAATCGGCAACATGGTGCACATGCAAACCACCGAGGGCCGTGAGCAGTTCCCGCTGGCCTCACGGCTGAGCCACCAGCTGCCCAAACCGGAACTGCTGTATGTGGCCGGCCTGTTCCACGATGTCGCCAAGGGCCGTGGCGGCGACCATTCGGAGCTCGGCGCCATCGATGCCGCCCGCTTCTGCGAACAGCACCACCTGAGCGACCGGGACACCAAACTGGTGGCCTGGCTGATCGAGAACCACCTCCTGATGTCGCTCACCGCGCAGAAATGCGACATCTCGGACCCGGCCATCATCCGCGAGTTCGCGCGCAAGATCCCGTCCAAGGTGCACCTGGTCTATCTCTACATCCTGACCGTGTGCGACATCGCCGCCACCAACCCGAACCTGTGGAACACCTGGCGGGATTCGCTGCTGCGCCAGCTCTACATCGAGACACGCCGGGTCCTGCGCCAGGGCATCGACAGCCCCTTCGACCGCAACGACTGGATCCGCGCGACCTGCGAGGAGGCCCGGGACATGCTGCGCAGCCAGGGCTACAGCAACGAGCAGATCGACCGGGTCTGGAACACCCTGGACGATGACTTCTTCCTGCAGGACGCCACGGTCGACATTGTCTGGCAAAGCGCCGCCATCATCCGCCACGGCGACAACCCGGACCCGCTGGTGATGATCCGGGACACCACGGGTGGCCCGACGGACGGCTACACCCACATCATCATCTACATGCGCGACCGGGCCGCCCTCTTCGCCGCCACCACGGCGGTACTGGAGCAGCTGCACCTGAACATCGTCGACGCCCGCATCCTCTCGGGCGAGGGCCCCTACAACCTGAGCAGCTACGTGGTGGTGGACGAGCAGGGCCAGCCCCTGGGCAAGGACCCGGAGCGCCGGGACCACATCCGGGACCGGCTGGTGGAGGAGCTGGACGACCCGGACGACTACCCGGCCATCATCGAGCGCCGTGTGCCGCGCAAGCTCAAGCACTTCGCCTTCCCCACGGCAGTGACCATCTCAACGGACACGGCCAACCACCGCACCATGCTGGAAGTGGTCACACCGGATCGCCCCGGCCTTCTGGCGCGCATCGGCCGCATCCTGCTGGACCACCACATGCGGCTGGTCAGCGCCAAGATCGCCACTCTGGGCGAACGGGTGGAGGACATCTTCTTCGTGACCGATGAACGCGGCAACCCGGTGGAAGACCCGGAAGCCTGTGAGTCCGTGCGCCAGGCGCTGTGCCAGCAGCTGGACGAAGTGGCCGGCCTCAACGGCCACAGTGAACAGGAAATCATCATATGAACCCGAGGCTCGACGACCTCCACCCCTACCCGTTCCAGAAGCTGGCCCAGCTGTTTGAGGGGACGCAACCGCCAGAGCAGGCGCACATCGCCCTTTCCATTGGCGAACCCAAACACCCGGCGCCGGCTTCCGTGCTGGATACCCTGCGTGACAGCCTCGCGGACGTGGCCCGATACCCCGCCACAAAGGGCCTGCCTGAACTGCGGGAGGCCATCGCGACCTGGGCCACACGCCGCTTCAATCTCGGGACGGGCAACCTGGACCCTGACACCCAGCTCCTGCCCCTCAACGGCACCCGCGAAGGCCTCTTTTCCTTTGCCCAGGCCATGCTGTCCGGCACCCCGGATTCACTGGTGGTCAGCCCCAATCCCTTCTACCAGATCTACGAGGGGGCGGCCCTTCTGGCCGGCGCCCAGCCGTATTTCGTCAACAGCACGCGGGATGGCGGGGGCCTGCCGGAGTTCAGTAACGTGCCGGCTGGCATATGGGACCGGTGTGAGGTGGTCTATCTGTGCTCACCGGGCAACCCCAACGGGGCCGTCATGGGCCTTGAGGACTACCGCCAACTGCTGGAACTCGCGGACCAGCATGACTTTGTGATCGCGGGGGACGAATGCTACTCGGAGATCCACCACCCGGAGGCCGAACCACCGCTGGGCATGCTCGACGCCTGCCGCCAGCTCGGGCGTGACGACTACCGCCGCTGCGTGGTGTTCCACAGCCTGTCCAAGCGCAGTAACCTGCCGGGCCTGCGCTCGGGGTTCGCCGCCGGAGATGCGGACTGTCTCGCGCGCTTTCTGCGCTACCGCACCTACCACGGTTGCGCCATGCCCATCCATCACCAGAAGGCAAGCATCACCGCCTGGAATGATGAAGCACACGTCCAGGCCAACCGCGAGGCCTATCGGGCCAAGTTCGATGCTGTACTTCCCATCCTGGCGCCCTGGCTGGACGTGGCACGTCCCGAGGCCGGCTTCTACCTCTGGCCACGCACGCCCATGGACGACGAGACCTTTGCCAGAGCGCTCTACAACGAGGAAAATGTCACCGTACTGCCGGGGCGCTATCTGTCACGCACCAGCGACGGCGTGAACCCCGGCGAAAACCGGGTCCGCATGGCGCTGGTCGCCTCTCAGGAGGAATGCGTGGAAGCCGCGCAGCGCATCGCCCGCTTCATTGAACGCCGGACACAGAACGGATCCATCTAACAGGAGAGAACCAGGACCATGAGCTTCGCATTCGGCATTGGCATCGGCACCCGCAACCAGAAACACGAATGGCTGGAGGTGTATTACCAGCAGCCCATTCATGACCCCGACAGTACACTGGTCGGGATCGTGCGCGACAACATTGAGGGTCTGGGCGAAGGCAACGCGGCCGCGGATGCCGACGCCAACCAGCTTCAGACCCTGGCGGACCGGCTGGAGGAAGCCGGCTACGCGGACCTTGGGGCGCTCGCCGATCAGGCCAGTGAGAGTTCGCTGCCAGTGGTTGTAACGCTTCTGGACACCGACGCCGAGGCGAGCAGCACCCCGGAGGTCTACCTCAAGCTCCACCTGCTTTCCCACCGGTTGGTGAAGCCCCATGGCGTGAACCTCAAGGGCATTTTTCCGCTGCTGCCGAACCTGGCCTGGACCAACGAGGGAGCCATTGACCTCGAGGAGCTTCCCCAGCGCCAGCTCCAGGCGCGTGCCGCCGGCCGGGTTCTGGAAGTGAAGGCCGTGGACAAGTTCCCGCCCATGACCGACTACGTGGTCCCGAAAGGCGTGCGGATCGCGGATACCGCCCGCGTGCGCCTGGGCGCCTATGTGGGCGAAGGCACAACCGTGATGCACGAGGGCTTCATCAACTTCAACGCCGGCACCGAAGGCAAGTCCATGATCGAGGGCCGTATCTCGGCCGGCGTAGTCGTGGGGCAGGGCTCGGACCTGGGCGGTGGCTCGTCCACTATGGGCACGCTCTCCGGCGGCGGCAACATCATCATCTCGCTGGGTGAGAACTGCCTGCTGGGCGCCAATGCCGGCATTGGTATCCCTCTGGGTGACCGCTGCACGGTGGAAGCCGGCCTCTATGTCACCGCCGGCACCAAGGTACAGGTGCTGGATGACAGTGGCGAGCATGTTCAGACCGTTAAAGCGCGGGATCTGGCCGGGCAGGCTGACCTGCTGTTCCGCCGCAACTCCGAGACCGGGGCGGTCGAGTGCCGGACCAACAAGACAGCGATTACGCTGAACGAAGAACTCCACGCCAACAACTGAGTGAGCGAATGAGCGAGCCGCGCAGCGCCACCCTCGAACTGGCCCGAGAGCTGATCAGCCGGGCCTCGGTCACGCCGGACGACGCCGGCTGCCAGCCGATGCTGACAGAACGCCTGGCTGAGGCAGGCTTCAGAGGGGAAGACTACCCGTTCGGGGAAGTCCGCAACCTCTGGCTTCGCCGTGGCGGGGGCGGCCCGCTGTTCGTATTCGCAGGCCACACAGACGTGGTGCCCCCGGGTCCGGAAAACGACTGGACCACCCCGGCCTTTGAGCCCACCGAGCGTGATGGCATGCTCTACGGCCGGGGCGCGGCGGACATGAAGGGCTCGGTGGCGGCATTCGTGACGGCAACGGAGCGCTTTGTGGCCCGTTACCCTGAGCACCGGGGCAGCATTGCCCTGCTTCTGACCAGTGACGAGGAAGGCCCTGCGCGGGACGGTACCCGCCGCGTGGTGGATGCCCTCTCCGAAAAGGGCATCCGCCCGGACTGGTGCTTGGTGGGCGAGCCCTCCAGCAGCAAGCGGGTGGCTGACACCATCAAGAACGGACGCCGTGGCTCTCTCTCCGGCAAGCTGCGCGTTCGAGGCACCCAGGGCCATGTGGCCTACCCCCAGTTCGCGGACAACCCGGTGCACCGGGCCGCCCCGGCGCTGGCGGATCTGATCAACACCGAATGGGATACGGGCAATGACCACTTCCCGCCCACCAGCTTCCAGATCACCCGAGTGGAAGCCGGGGAAGGCGCCAACAACGTGGTCCCCGGTTCCATGGAAGTGGACTTCAACTTCCGTTTCTCCACGGAGGTCACCGAAGCCCGGCTGCGGGAACGGGTTACCACCCTGCTCGACCGTCACCGGCTGGACTACGAGCTGGAGTGGCACCTCAGCGGGGAGCCCTTTCTCACGGAACGCGGCGATTTTATCGATGCCGCCGTGCGCGTGATTGAAAAGGCTACTGGCCAGCGCCCGGCGCTCTCAACCGGCGGCGGCACCTCGGATGGTCGTTTCATCGCGCCCACCGGCGCCCAGGTGATGGAACTCGGCCCGCTCAATGCCACCATCCACAAGGCGGATGAGTGCGTCTCGGTCGCCGATCTGGAAATGCTTTCAGGAATCTACGAGGGGATTCTGGAGGAACTGCTCGCGGGCCAGGTAGCCTGACCCGCGGAGGGAGACGAATCAGTCGTCGTCGAGGGTCGTTACGTCGTTGGCCTGAAGGCCCTTTTCCGCTTCGACCACGGTGTAGCTTACCCGCTGGCCCTGACGGAGGACCCGCCGGCCTTCGCCCTGAATAGCACGGAAGTGAACGAACACGTCGCCACCGCTGTCACGGGTGATGAAGCCAAAGCCTTTCTTGACGTTGAACCACTTGACGGTGCCCTCTTCCGAGTCCTTGCCCTTCCTGCGACCAGAACTCTTACCACCTTTGGAGGCCTGCTTCTGCTGACCGCTCCCCGTGCGTGTGGCAAGACCGGACGCCACCAGCGCCACGATGACAAACAGAAGATAGGCGAGCAGGTAGTCCACCAGTGATGCTGAGGTCTCCAGGTACAGCTCGATATTCCCGTTCATGGGGATCAGCGCCAGGATGAGCGGCGCCGGCAGGGAGACCAGCAGTGATGCGTAAAGTGCTTTGCGATTGATTGGCATGGTTGATGTTACTCTCTTGTGACCTCTTTGTTCAGGCAGCGCGCATCATACCAGAACGCATCCTGTGCTGACGAAGCCGCCCCTGCACACTCCAGCCAGGAAACCACTGCAGCCTGATCCAGAATCAGCTCGGGTGGTGTCTCATGCCACTCCACGTCCAGAGCCGCACGCTCCACGGAGGCATCATGGTTCAGGGCCTTCCCGGGGGTATCGCCGCGTGCCAGGCTCACCAGTTCCGCCTGCTCGTCCATGGCCTGCCTGCGGGTAAGATGGGCCAGCCGTACGGGACCACAGGCCCACTCAAACCGGACCATGGCCGCAGCGGCACTGAGCACGGACAGCACATGCCCCGGGTCGGCTTCCTGGCTCAGAAGCCCTTCTTCCATGGAGCCGAAGGTTCTGTGCTCTCCCTGGGAGGTCGCTGTCGAGCTCACTGCCACCTCCATAGCCGACTGCTCCACCTGCATGCCAAGCCACGCCTCCATCGCCGGCTGGCGCTGCCGGCACCATGCCAGTACATCCACCGCACTGGGGGCAGGCACCCGCAGGCTGTGGCGCATTCGGGGCGTGCCGGCAGGCACCCGTGACTCCGGAGGACCGTCGTGGGCAACCATCAAAGCAATCGAGGGGTCACCGATCAATTCCGACCACGCCAGAAGTCCCTCCGCCTGAACCACGGATGCCAACAGCTCAGCCCCTGTGGACTCCAGCAGGAACCAGCAGACACCAGCATCAGTGGCGGCCCGGATTTCCCCCATCGTCCGACATACGGCCTCCCCATTGCGGATCAGCGCCAGTACGGGCACTACCCAGAGCTCATGCTCATATCCCGTGGCCTTTTCCGCCACCTCACGGGCGTGTTCCGCCAGGCCTCTGGAGGCAAGAGCGCCCCCGCGGCACAGTTCAATCGGCCCGCGCACGGAACCGGCAAGCGCTGCAAGGCGCCGGGACTGGGCCAGTGCCGCTTCGCCAACAGGCGCAATCCGCTCGGGATAAGCATTAGGGGTGTTGATGAGAAGGGGTTCCGTGGCGTTATGCCAGTCTTCCATACCAATTCCCTCTGGTCTGTGGGGGCGGCATCCGGCCGCCCGGGGTCAATCTCAGTCAGACGCGGTTGTAATTGTCCTCAAAACGGACAATGTCGTCCTCTCCCAGATAGCTGCCCGTCTGCACCTCAATCACCTCCAGGGGAATCACCCCGGGATTGGACAGACGGTGGGTCACGCCCAGTGGAATATACGTGGACTCATCCTCGGTCAGCAAGGTTTCCTCATTACCACGTGTAACCAGTGCGCTCCCGCTCACAACCACCCAGTGTTCCGAGCGATGATGATGTTTCTGCAGTGACAGTGTGGCTCCGGGATCCACCGTTATCCGCTTAACCTGGAAACGCTCGCTGCGGGCCACGCCCTCATAGCTGCCCCAGGGCCGATGGACCTTGCGGTGGAAGCGGTACTCATCGCGATTCTGGTCCTTCAGGCGGCTCACCAGTTTCTTCACATCCTGTACCCGGCTGCGATCCGCAACCAGCACCACATCATCCGTCTCAACAATGACGTGGTTGTCCACGCCTATTGCCGCCACCAGGCGCCCTTCGGAATGGAGATAGGACTGATGGACGTCCTCAGTGATCACATCACCGCGAACGACATTGCCATCGTCATCCTGATCCTGGAGTTCCCACAGCGATGACCATGACCCCACATCACTCCAGCCAGCGTCCAGCGGCAATACGACGGCGCGCTCTGTCCGCTCCATCACCGCATAGTCAATGGACTCTTCAGGGCACTCCGCAAAGACCGCCTCTGAAACCCGAACGAAATCCTGATCATCCCGGCGTGAAGCCCAGGCCCGCTGGCANACCTCCAGNATATCCGGGCGATGGCGCTCCAGNTCCGCCAGGTAGTCACTCGCCCGGAAGAGGAACATACCACTGTTCCAGTAGTAATGGCCGTCATCCAGGTACCCCTGGGCCGTAGCCGCATCCGGCTTCTCCACAAATGCCGCCACAGGCCGTGCACCGCCAGCGACCTGATCGGACTCGGCCCGGATGTAACCATAGCCGGTATGCGCACAGTTCGGTACAACCCCGAACGTCACCAGCCGACCCTCGCGGGCCGCCTCCTCACCCGCCTGAACCGCGCGGGCAAAGGCCTGGGTGTCCTTGACCACATGATCCGACGGCAGCACCAGCATCACACCGTCCGGATCCGTGTCCTGAATCCGCAGTGCCGCCAGTGCAATGGCCGGCGCCGTGTTGCGCCCCACTGGCTCCAGAAGAATGCGCCCGGCCTCCGCCTGCTGCCCGTAGCGCTGCAGATGCGCCGCCACAATGAACCGGTGTGCCTCATTGGTGATCACGGACAGACTCGAACAGCCGGACACCGCACAGGCACGCTGCAGGGTCTCGTCCAGAAGGGATTCGTGGGTGTTCAGTGCCAGGAACTGCTTGGGGTAAGCCTCACGGGACAGAGGCCAGAGACGGGTACCGGAACCACCGGATAGGATGACTGCGTGCATGATTCTTCCCTGTTGTCTGATGCCCCAAAGGGTACCGCAGCCAAACGCCCGGGAAAACAATCCATCCCGGATCAAATGCAGACCGTAGGAGCGCGCTCGCGCGCGATCTTTTATAGACCGCCTTTAGAGCCCGCTCCCACAGCCATAATGCAGCTGCCTCAGCTCTCCTGCCAGCGGGCAACCTCTTCCTTGCCATGCTGCTTCCGCCACGCATTCAGCGTCTTGTGGTTACCACCACGGGTCTGAACGACTTCACCGGTATGCGGGTTGCGATAGGTCTTGAGCGGACGCTTCTTGCGACCATCACTCCCACTGGACGAACCACCGCCCTGCTCCAGCTTGTTCTTAACACTCGAATCCAGCGTCGCCAGGACCTCCAGCATGTCCTTACCGGACTTGCCGTATTTTTCCATCAACTGGTTCAACTCCTCCTTGAAATCGAGCTCTTTCTTGAGCTCCTTATCCTCTTCCATCTTCTGGAGTTCGTCCTGAAGTTGCTTTACGGCTTTCTGTTTTTCGTAGTAGCTGGATATCTTACCCATCAATCGTTCCTCAATTTCAAGTATCCTAGGAAGTTAAGTCTAGCCCTAGCCAGATCCCATCCAGCATTCTATTACTAATCCATAAAATGACAAGTATATGATCCTTCCTCTACCTACACTTTAGCCACCATACACCCCACAGGTCTACTGGCTCCTGTTGCATCACAATCATAGCCAGCGCATATACCCTTTAATCGCACAGGACTGGTAATCCTGTGCACCAACGAACTCTAACTCCCTCATCAATGGTTGAAAGGTGTCCGGATAAAGCCAAGTTGTATTTCGAGTTTGATCACAGGCACCCTGCTTCCCAAGTGCCGCCATCAGGCTAGCTTTACGAAGCATAAATGCTTGGCTAGGTCTCCACTCTACCATTTCATTCAGCTTTTCAAGTCGGGCCTCAAGACCAAATTCCTCAGGGTTGAAATAAACAATACTCGTCTCGTAGGCCGCATACCCTAAAAATGGACTGGTTTTTATCTGCTCGATCTGGCGCTGGCTCACATCTCCACGCCCTTCTTCTATATACACCTTCGTAAGAGTCTGGTAATCCCGCGCCACAAGCACACCTGTCGTTAACGCCACAACAAGAACCACAACGCCCGTCGTTTTTGGGATCAGCCCATTAGACCACGTTAATTTCCTTATTGGAGCAAGAGAAACCAAAACTGCCACAAAGACTAATAGAAACGGCAAGAACCAAAAGGAGAACTCCACCATATTCTGAAAGACCAAAAGAGTAACAACAAGCGCCAACGCGTTAGTACGCTTATCCATCGGCAATTTTAACAACCAAAACCCAAGCGCCAACAACGCAAGAATAACAGCGCCACCCCCAATAATTCCCATTTCGACAAGTAACATTATGATTACGTTATGCGGATGAGTCCAAAGCTTTCCGTTCCCTGACTGAGACTTCTCAATGAGCTTTACATTCTGACTGTAATTACCATAACGCCCTACCCCGTGCCCAAACCAAATATTATCCATTGTATGGAGATGCAAAAGCGCGGACCTCCATTCTCCAAGGCGTGCGCTATCATTAAAATCAGTTTGTCTTTCCAAAACTTCCAACGCTGGTTTTCTATCTAATAAACCGGCCTCGATAAGGGGCTTGCTAATCGTATTATCAACAAAACCAGATACAGGCCAAACTACCAAGAATACTAAAAAAACCACCCAGTAGTGCTTATTATAGGAGGCCACAGAAGCAAGCTTATCGATACCTTTGAGGTGCCATAAAGCTCTTATCAGTGGCACTAAAGTGACAAGAACCATCATGAGCAACCATGCCCTGCTTCCAGTAAGCGTGCCGCAGTAAATAAGGAAGGCTGCTCCAGTCACAGTCAACAATAGAGAACTCCTTTCTCTTTGCTCACACCAATAAACCCAGCCTACCACCCCTAAAACAAGAATAAGTGCGGTTAAGTTTGGTTGCCCCCAAGGCCCGACAAAACGTTCTCCGACAACAGTCATCCAAGGCAAGACGCACGCTAATAGACCATAATGACGCAGCAACCCGATAACTCCCACCCCAAACCCTGATAAAACGATGGAAATCAAAATTGTATGCTGGACTTCCGCTCTACCGTATTTTCTAACCCAAACAGAAACACAAAACATTAGAAGGAAAGCGACAATAAAAGCCAAAAAATAACTATTAAGACTATACCGAATAGAGCTATAATTAGCTGCAACAGAAAACGCAGCCAAAACAAAATAAATAACAAATAAATACCAAAGTAATGAAAAAGCAGAGAACTTCCACTCCCTAATAAGGACAAAAACAAAAAAAGACACCACAACCAGTACAGCCAAAAACTGATTCGGAAAGTCCGGTAATGGCATTAAGTTCAAAGGAACCCAGAACAATAGTGCGACAGCAAATATTATCACTAATCGCATCACAAACCTCCAAAAAAAAGGGCGCTCGTCACCGAGCGCCCCTCTTCCATTAACTTAATGATAAAAAGCTGTATTAGTTAGTCTGGGTACACCCAGTAGGGGTGTAACTTTCATCCCAGTTGGTTCCGCTAGGTTTGGCAACCTCGCATACCCACTGCCCCTTACTATTACGATAGAGGCCTACGGTGGCACCTGTAACTGCCTCGCCAGCATTTCCTCCAAGTGTGACCTGAATGCCGTTAGAAGCGCTGCCACCAGTACTGAAGTCAGCTGTAACGTTCCCAGGGGTCTCTTGGGTCAGATTCGACCCAACGTAACCGAGGTCTTCCAATGTGGCAGTAGTTTCACCACGCGCTAAACGTTCCTCCGCTGCTGTCTTAAGTGCTGAAATCTCACCATAAACACGATTAACTTGAGTGCGTGCGGTATAATCCTGATACTGCGGAATTGCGATAGCCGCGAGAATACCGATGATGGCAACCACGATCATCAGTTCGATGAGCGTGAAGCCCTGTTGGTTCTGATTCGTCTGAATCGATTGCATTGGCGCACCTCCTGAAGGTGTTGTCTTTTTGATTACCGGCATCAGTAATGGACAATGCCATTGCCTGCCTTGCTCTGAAGCCTGCAGCTCCCATGCCAGATTTTCTTGAAAAGCGATAACAGCGCCAATTCAGTAACCTGTAATGCTCAGGGAGAAAACAGCACCCCACAACAGCACACCAACGTGACACTGTTTGACAACCAAAGGTGACGCATTACGTCACTGTCATGCCTATTTCACCACTGGCTGAACCGCCAGGCAGGCACTAGACTCGTGTAGCAGAGCAACAGGCGTGCAGGGCCCTGTTTACAGGTTTCAACAGACGATTAAAGAGACGATGGCTTCCGACCCGAACAACGTAACGCTGACCGGCTTGGCCCGGCGATTTGTGGACGATGGCATCCTGGACGAAACAGTGGCCCGGGAGGCGTTCGTCCAGGCCAACCAGGACCGGATCCCCCTCATCACCTACCTGATCCAGAACGAGCTCGCACCCGGACAGGCACTGGCGTTCTCGGCCGCCATGGAATTCGGCGTTCCGGTGATGGACCTGAACGCTTTCTCTACCGACATGATGCCGGAAGGGCTCGTCGACGAGAAGCTGATACGCGCCCACAGCGTTCTGCCCTTGGTCCAGCGCGGCAAGCGCTTGTTCATGGCCATGGCAGACCCCACGAACCTGCAGGCACTCGATGAGATCAAGTTCCACACCGGCCTGAGCACCGAAGCGGTGCTGGTGGAAGAAAGCAGCCTGCGCCACGCCATCGACAAATACATGGAGTCCCAGGACACGTCCATGCAGGACCTGGGCGGGGACTCGGATCTTGAGGATGTGGACTTCGAGGGCGGCGACGAGGAAGAGGGGCAGGACAAACACGCCGTGGACGCCACGGACACCGATGATGCGCCCATCGTCAAATACGTGAACAAGCTGCTGCTCGATGCCATCAAACAGGGTGCCTCAGACGTCCATTTCGAGCCCTATGAGAAGATGTACCGCATCCGCTACCGGTCCGACGGCATCCTGAACGAGGTCGCCAAGCCCTCGATCAAGCTCTCGCACAAGCTGGCGGCGCGCATCAAGATCATGTCCCAGATGGACATCTCCGAGCGCCGGGTGCCCCAAGATGGGCGCATCAAGCTCAAGCTTTCCAAATCCAAGGCCATCGACTTCCGGGTGAACACCCTGCCGACCATCTGGGGTGAGAAGATCGTTCTGCGGATACTGGACCCAACGGCCGCGCAGATGGGCATTGACCAGCTTGGCTACGAGGAGGATCAGAAGCAGCTCTATCTGGAGGCTCTCAGATCACCCCAGGGCATGATCCTCGTGACCGGCCCCACGGGCTCCGGTAAGACAGTCTCCCTCTACACAGGGCTGAACATCCTGAACACCCCGGAAGTGAACATCTCCACGGCCGAGGATCCGGCCGAGATCAACCTGGAGGGGATTAACCAGGTTAACGTGAACAACAAGGTGGGGCTGACGTTCGCCGAGGCGCTGCGCTCCTTCCTGCGTCAGGATCCGGACATCATCATGGTCGGCGAGATCCGGGACCTGGAGACCGCGAATATCGCCATCAAGGCGGCCCAGACCGGCCACCTGGTCCTTTCCACCCTGCACACCAACAGTGCTGCGGAGACACTGAGCCGGATGATGAACATGGGGGTTGCCTCGTTCAACATCGCCACCTCGGTCAGCCTGATCATTGCCCAACGGCTGGGGCGTCGCCTGTGCGGCAACTGCAAACAGCCCTACGACGTTCCTCACGAGGCTCTGCTCAAGGAAGGTTTCACACAGGAACAGATTGATACAGGGTTTACGGTGTACAGACCCGTAGGCTGTGATAAATGTAAAAACGGGTATAAGGGCCGGGTAGGTATTCTCGAAGTGGTCCGGGTCACTGAGGAAATGGAGGAAATGATCATGAACGAGGCCAGCGCCATTGAACTGGCTCGCCAGGCCCGAAATGAAGGCTTCAACAGCCTGCGCCAGTCCGCGCTCGAAAAAGTGATTCAGGGCGTGACCAGTCTGGAAGAAGCGAACCGCGTAACGAAGGACTAATCCATGGCGGCCAACGAACAGAAGCTGGACACCTTTACCTGGGAAGGCAAGGACCGCAAGGGCAACAAGACCAGCGGCGAGACCACTGGCGCCTCTCCGGCGCTCGTCAAGGCGCAGCTGCGTAAGCAGGGCATCAAGCCCGGAAAAATCAAGAAAAAGAGCAAGCCGCTGTTTGGTGGCAAAAAAAAGATCACGCCCTTCGATATCGCCACCTTCACGCGCCAGATGGCGACCATGATGAAGGCAGGCGTGCCGCTGATCCAGTCCTTTGACATTGTCTCCGACGGCCTTGAGAACAAGGGGCTTCAGGAGCTAATCATCGCCATCCGTAACGACGTGGCGTCGGGTAACAGCTTCGCCAACGCCCTGCGCCAGCACCCGAAATACTTCAATGACCTCTACTGCAACCTGGTGGATTCCGGCGAAGCCGCTGGTGCACTGGAGAGCATGCTGGACCGGGTAGCCACCTACCTTGAGAAGACCGAGAACCTCAAGCGCAAGGTCCGGAAGGCCATGACCTACCCAATCTCCATCATCATCGTGGCAGTCATCGTTACGGCCATCCTTCTTGTAAAGGTGGTGCCGCAGTTCGAATCCCTGTTCCAGGGCTTTGGCGCGGACCTGCCCGCCTTTACTCAGATGGTGATCGGGATGTCCGAATGGCTCCAGGCCTGGTGGTGGGCCTGCCTGATCGGCATTATTGGCACCATATTCGGATTCCGGACAGCCAAGAAACGATCCCCACGCTTTTCGGATGCAGTGGACAAGTACGTTCTCAAGCTTCCCGTTGTGGGCATGATCCTTGACCAGTCCGCGGTGGCCAAGTTTGCGCGGGTTCTTTCCACCACCTTCGCCGCAGGCGTACCACTGGTCGATGCTCTGGATTCCGTCTCCGGCGCCACCGGCAACGCCGTCTACCGGGATGCCATCCTCCAGGTCAAGGACGAGGTTTCCTCCGGGACCCAGCTGCAGACCGCGATGCGCCAGACAGGGGTGTTTCCGGTACTGGCCATCCAGCTCACCTCCATCGGCGAGGAATCCGGTAACCTGGACGAGATGCTCGGCAAAGTCGCCGAGCACTACGAGGCCGTGGTGGATGACCTGGTCGATAACCTGACCTCACTCATGGAGCCGATTATCATGTCCGTACTCGGCATTCTCGTCGGCGGCCTTATCATCGCGATGTACCTGCCCATCTTCCAGATGGGTTCTGCCATCTAGAGATAACAACCAAGGAAGCGGTCTTGCAGAACCTGATACAGCTCATCCTCAGTACACCCTGGCTCCTCTGGCCAGCCCTGGTGGGCGTCTCGTTGTGCGTGGGCAGCTTCCTCAATGTGGTGATCCTGCGCCTCCCGCGGATGATGGAGCAGGCCTGGCGCCAGGAATGCGAAGCCCTGTTCGCCGAGGAACCTGGTAGGAGCGGCCAAGGCCGCGATTCCGCCCAACCCGGTACTGAGCAGGATACTGATCGCGGCCGTGGCCGCTCCTACGGGCTCTCCTATCCTCGCTCGCACTGCCCGGAATGCGGTAATACGATCCGGGCCATCGACAACATCCCGGTACTCAGCTGGCTCTTCCTGCGCGGGCGCTGCCGGAACTGCGGCACCGGCATCTCCGTGCGCTACCCGGCGATCGAGGCGCTGACGGCAGTGCTTTCAGTGCTTACCGTGCTCATCCTGGGCACCAGCGTCGAGGCACTGATTGCCCTTCCACTCGTTTGGGCACTGCTTGCCCTGACGGTCATCGACCTGGAAACCACCCTGCTTCCAGACAGCATCACCCTCCCGCTGCTCTGGGCCGGGCTTGTGGCCAGCGCCCTGGGGCTGGGCCAGGTTGGGCTCGAAGCCGCCTTCTGGGGGGCCGTGGCGGGTTATCTAAGTCTCTGGAGTGTCTACCACCTCTTCCGCCTTCTGACCGGCAAGGAAGGCATGGGCCATGGGGATTTCAAGCTGCTGGCCGCCCTCGGTGCCTGGCTGGGCTGGACCATGCTGCCGGCCATCATTCTTCTCTCCAGCCTTGTGGGTGCCGTGGTGGGCATTGCGATGATTGCCATACGTGGGCATGATCGCAATATTCCGATTCCCTTCGGCCCCTACCTCGCCGCGGCAGGCGTGATCGCACTCTGGTATGGGCCGGAACTGCTGGATCTGTGGCTGTCCTTGATGAGGGTCTGACATGTTTGTGGTTGGCCTGACCGGAGGCATTGGCAGCGGCAAGAGTACCGTGGCCGATCTCTTCCGTGAGCACGGCATCTTCGTGATTGACGCGGACGATGTATCCCGCGAGGTGGTTGAGCCCGGCGAACCGGCACTGGAAACCATCCGGAACCACTTTGGCGATGCCGTTCTCCAGCAGGACGGCACCCTGGACCGGGCTGCGCTGCGCAAACGTGTCTTCAACGATGACGGCGAACGCCAGTGGCTGGAGGCCCTGCTGCACCCCCGCATTGCCGAACGCCTGAAACACTATCTGTCTGAAGCGGATTCGCCGTATCAGATGCTGGTGTCGCCGCTTCTTCTGGAAACCGATCAGCACAGGCTCTGCCAGCACATCGTGGTGGTGGACGTCAGCCACGAGACCCAGATCCAGCGCACCATGAGCCGGGATGACAACGACCGCGCCCAGGTGGAACGCATTATTGCCGCGCAGATGCCCCGGGAGGACCGGCTTAGGGCTGCGGGCAACGTGATCGACAACGACCAGCCGCTGGAGCGCGTGCGCGAGGAAGTCGCAGGCCTGCACCAGCACCTGCTTGCCATGGCCGCCGAGGTTTCCGGAGATACCCTTTCATGAAGGGAAGCCTTGTTACCGGTCTGGCCATTATCCTGCTGTTCCAGCTCGCCGGCCTGGCGCTGGAGCAGATTCCGGGCATGCCGCTGCCCGGACCGATTTCCGGCATGGTGCTGTTCTTCCTGTATCTGGTGATCACGGGCGGAGGCTATGACCCGGAGCGCGAAGCCGCCCGCCAGCTGCTCACCCATATGGCACTGTTCTACATCCCCGCGGGCGCCGGCATCGTGACCCTGGGCGCACTGCTCATGGAGCAGGCCCTGGGCATCACCCTGGCACTGACCCTGGGCACCCTGATCGCCTTCGTGACCACCGCCCACCTGATGCAGTGGCTCAGCCGATGAGTGCCATACTGAACTCACCCCATTTCGCCATCACCCTGACACTGCTGGCCTATCTCGCCGGCCATGGCCTGTACCGGATCACCGGCAAGCCCAGCTTCCTTCAGCCTGTGGTTTCCGGCATCGCCCTCGTGGGGGCCACGCTGCTGGTGCTGGATCTCGATTACGGCACCTACATGGAGGGTGCCAGTATCATCCACTTCATGCTTGGCACCGTCACCGTGGCCCTGGGGCTGCCGCTTTACCAGAACCTTGGCCTCATTCGCCGCCACCTGCTGCCCCTGATGGTCACACTGGCCGTCAGCGGCGTTGTGGCAGCGGGCAGCGCCACCGGCCTGCTCTGGCTCACCGGCTCGGACCACGCCACCCTGATGTCCATGGCCACCAAGTCCATCACCACCCCNATGGCGATCTCCGTGACCGAATCCATCGGNGGCTACCCTCCGCTGGCGACCGGATTCGTTATGGTCACCGGCATTCTTGTGGCCGCCTGCGGCGGGCCAGTACTGCGCATCACCGGCGTCACGCACCCCGCCGCCAAAGGCTGCGCCATGGGCATGATCGGCCATGGTGTGGGCACTACCCGAGCCTTTGAAATGGGCTCGGAAACCGGCGCNTTCTCNGCACTCTCAATCGGCCTGATGGGCCTCTACACCGCCATCGGCCTGGGGCTGCTGATGCCGTGAGCTGGATCCGTTCCCTGATCGGCACTAGTTGTCTCGCGCTCGGCAGCCTGGAACCCACCTGGGCCACCCTGGCCCCACCCGCGAAGCCGAAGCCACCGCCCCGGGTGGACATTGAGGAGCTTCCTGCGGACTTCTTCGACTGGGACGGCCCCCGCTACCTNAAACCCAAAGACACCTGGCTCGACCAGGCCGGCCACTGGGTGGTGCGCCGACGCCGCATCCATTCGCGCCATGTCGAGGCTCTGGGCCAGGGTATTGACCAGACCCTTTCCGGCCAGACCTGGGTGGATCAGGATAACGACAGCTACCTGCGGCTGGGCGCCTTCAACCGCTATACCGAGGACGGGAAAATGGGCTTTGAGCCGGAAGCCCGCTTCAAGCTCGATGTGCCCACCTCTGAAGAAAAATTCCGTATCATTGTGGAAAGCGATGCCAATGATCTGGCCCCTCTATCCGAGCAGCAGCAGCGGGGTACGCTGACGCCGGAAGAGGCGGATGAGAACAGCTTTACAGCCGGTGCCCTGCGTTTTCTGTCGCCTCTTTCCGAGCGCTGGAACGCCAGCACTGATGTGGGCGCCCGGCTGCACATGCCACTGGAGTTCTTTGCCCGGGCACGCACCTGGTCTGACTGGCAGCTTTCCAGAGAATGGCGGCTGCGCGTGGATCAACGGGTGTTCTGGTACCTCCAGGAAGGCTGGATCTCCCGGTCATGGTTCGGATTTCACCGCCCGCTTGGCCCCCACTGGCGGTTCCGGGCATCATCAGAGGTGCGCTGGGTCCACCGCAAACGTGGATTCGAGATGGCCCAGATCTTCCGACTGCAGCGCCGCTACCGCAACCGGCACTTCGTGCGCCTGCGGTTTGGCGTTCTGGGAGACACCTTCAATAACTGGGCCCGCACCGAATACTTCACGGACATGCTCTACCGCAAGCGCCTTCATGATGACTGGCTTTACGGCGAAATCATCCCCTCCCTGCGTTACCGTCGCGAAGAGGACTTCCAGCCTGAAGCCAGCCTGACCTTCCGCATCGAAATGTTCTTCTCAAGCAGCGGAGATCTCCAGTGAACAGCGATTATGGCGTCACGCCCATTGGCACGGTCCGCTCCTGTTTTCCGGACAAATTCGGCGTTCCCCGCCAGCCGTCCCTCTGCCCACACGCCCGGGGCGAGGTGGTTCTCAGCTCCCCCTGGAACACCGAGGAGGCCTTCCGGGGGATCGAGGATTTTTCCCACGCCTGGATCAGCTTTCTGTTCCATCAGGTCCCGGCGGATCAGGCACCCTCAGCGCTGGTCAGACCCCCCAGACTCGGCGGTAACACCCGGGTCGGCGTCTTTGCCAGCCGCTCTCCCTTCCGACCCAACCGCCTTGGCCTGTCACTGGTGCGAAACCAGGGCCTCACCCGGCGCCACGGGGAGCTGTGTCTGGCGATCAGCGAGATCGATCTGGTGGATGGCACCCCCGTGCTCGACATCAAACCCTTCCTGCCCTGGTGCGATGCCCCGGAAGCGGCCACTG
>JGI12448J12851_1000296_pt1 | contig 21846 bp, 23 predicted proteins | sample A23M2SouthBayCA_FD_12851 | JGI IMG/M metagenome (IMG submission 12851) | reverse complement strand
ATGAAGCCGGCGAAGCCGACGACGATTCCGACGAGCGAGATCGCGCGCAGCGAGCCGGCGACGCGGGCGTCCGCGTGCATCTCGGACAGTTTCTCCCACAGAAGTCGTTTGTATCGATCCCAGCCCATCAGGAATCTCTCAAACTTCTATACGGTTTCGGCCCTGAAATACTGTCGGGCGTTACTCGCCGTGCATCTGGACGATCTCGACCAGCGAGTATATCGGAACGCCGTCGATGTCTTCGGCACCGCGCTTGTCCGTGAGGACGACTGCCGCCTCGGGCGTGCCGCCGCGCTCACGGATGCTCTCGATGGTCTCGCGCATCGTCTGGCCGGTGTCGATGTTGTCGTCGACGATGTAGCAGTTTTGGCCCTCGATCGACGCGAAGTTCCGCGAGAACGACCCGCTACCGTCGGCGGCGTCGTCGTTCCACTGGTATTTGCTCGGGAGGTAGACGCTGATGTCGGTCTCCAGTTCGCGGGAGATGACTGTCGCAAGCGGCGCGCCGGACTTGCCGATCCCGACTGTGAGATCGACGTCGTGGTCGTCGTCGGACAGCAGGTCGGCCATCGCGATGCCGACGTGAGTCAGGCGATTGCTGTCGCTACCGATGGCGCTCCAGTCGACGTGGACGTCCGCCGGACTCGTCGTCGTGTCTTTCTCGCTGCCGCGCCCGCTCTGTTCGACCAGCCAGCTCGCCGTCTCCCGGGAGACGTTCAGCTCGTCGGCGATCTCGCCCTTCGAGAGCCCGCGGTCCGTCAGCTCACCCGCACTGTCGATGAGTTCGTCGGTCGACTTCATTCACTCTCCCGATTCGAGCGCCGGGAATAAAACCACCGGTGATCCGACGACACGAGATCGAAAAACGTTTTACTATCTGTGTTGTTAACTCAGGTAGCCCGTCGGCACACCGTCGTGATGTCTTTATCCACGTGCGACGGGCCACCCCCCCCACCCCCACCCCATTCCCCCCCACCCCATTCGATACACCCTTTCGGTGTGACCTACGATCCGTTAGTTGATCGTCCGCGCTGTGTCTTCGATGCTGTGAGCACGGGACGACAGTCACAAAGATAGCATCGTCTCCAGCGGACTGATCTACTGGGATCGTTCGACAGTAACGTCCCCGGAAAGCTCTTGCATATTCGCCGGCGCGACGGTCACGCCGGCCGCGGCGAGGGTGTCCTTCGCACGCGAGGCGAAGTCGGTCCTGACTGCGAGGATGTCGGTCTCGGCTGGATCGACGACCCAGAATCTCACGACCAGCTCGACGGCTGACTCACCGAGGCGCTCGACGTGGACGGCCGGGGCCGGTTTGGCGAGGATCCGGTCGTCTTCGACGGCGGCCTCCCGGAGTAGCGCCGTGACCTGGGGAATGTCCTCGTCGTAGGCGACGACGAGCGACTCGTTGACGCGGTAGCGGACGCCGTCGTAGGGGTGGACGACTGGCTTCGTACTGAGGTCGTTGTTCGGGACGGTCACGATCTCGTTGTCGGGCGTGCGAACGCGGGTCGTCCGGAGGCCGATCTTGACGACCGTGCCGCCGCGGCCGCTCCACTCGATGTAGTCGCCGACGTTGAAGTTCGCGTCGAGGACGAGGAAGATCCCGCTGACCAGATTGCTGATGACGTCCTGGCCGGCGACGCCGATCGCCAGCGTGATCGCCGCGACGACGATAGCCGAACCCGAGAGGTAGCTACCGAACCCGGCGGCGGCGATGGCGACCGGGAACGCGACGACGGCGAAGACGACGCGGAGGTAGAGGTCCACCGCCTCGACCAGCGTCGGATTGTTCGCGTTGCGCAACTGGACGACCCGGCGGGCCGGCGGGACGACGAGGAAGCGACCGGCGAGATAGACCAGCCCGAACGTAAAGATGAACAGTCCGACTCGAAGCAGCCACCGTTCCGTGTCCGGATTCAGCGCCGGCACCTGCGCCAGAGTCGTCAGTAGATCGACGTGCATACCGGACGCTCGGCTGGCGAGCGTGTAAAGCTCCGGTCGGATTTCGACCGGCGTTCGCGAGTGGACCCAGAGCACACAGCATAAGTAGGCCACTCTCTAATACCGGCCAAATGCGGATCGAACAGGTCGGTGACGGCGATCCCGAGATCGCTGTCGTCGCAGCAGTTCACGGTGACGAACCCTGCGGCGTCCGCGGGATCGAGCGACTGCTCGACGCCCAGCCGGACTTCGAGCGGGCGGCGAAACTGATCGTCGCGAACGAGGAGGCGCTGGCGGCCGAGAAGCGGTATCTCGACGAAGACCTCAACCGGGCGTTCCCCGGTGATCCGAACGGCGAGACGCACGAGTCACGGCTGGCGGCCGAACTGACCGGCGAACTCGAGGGCTGTACGACGCTGGCGCTGCACTCGACCCAGTCGTACGAACNCCCCTTTGCCATCGTCCGGGAGGCCACTGGCGTCCCGCTGGAACTGGCAAGTCAACTCGACGTCGCGGCCGTCGTCGAGACGGGACCGTTCGACGACGGCCGGCTGTTCGAGTCGGTGACGCAGCTGGTCGAGGTCGAGTGTGGCTATCAGGGGTCGGATCGGGCCGCCGACAACGCAGCGCGACTGATCCGGGAGTTCCTCCGGGCGACGGGCGTGCTCGCCGACGAGCCGCCNCTGGACCCCCGGGAGCATCCGGTCTTCCGGCTCGACGACGTCGTGCCGAAGTCCGAGGCCGAGGAGTACGAGGTGTTCGTCACCAACTTCGAGCGCGTCGAAGCGGGCGACCCCTTCGCCGCGGTCGACGGCGAGTACGTCATCGCCGACGAGGAGTTCTATCCCGTCTTGCTGTCGGCCTACGGCTACGAGGACGTCTTCGGCTACACTGCGAAGAAACGCGACGTCTCGGTCTGAGCGCCTTCGATTACGAGTCGGATGTCCTCATGCAGGCCTTCGAAGACGACACACTGTCAGCTAGTGCGCGGAAGAAGGCGTGACAGGTGGCGATCTGGTCCGCAGCGACCTACTGCTGGGCCTCTCTCAACGTGGGGTCCGCCACGAGGCGAGTAACCCACCGATGCCGCCCAGCACGACGGGATAGACGATCCCCATAAGCCCGATCGCCAGTAGAGATTCTGGACTCATAGACACTTCATACGATGTATTGGGCCCGTATGCTGCGGTGAAAAGTAGTATCCCGATTCCGGTGAGTGGTAGATATCCGACAACGATAGTCCCACCGGCTATGGCGTTTCCCGTACGGGTCGTCCGTCGGTCAGCAAACAGTGCGGTGACATATCCGGCACCGACGAGTATCAGCACTGGAATCAGGAACCAGACTACGGCTGGGATCGTAAGATTGCTCGTTTCCAACAGGATATTCGCTGTCGCCGACCCCGTCTCGTACCCTTTTTCCGGGACGACTATCTCGACGAAGTGGGTATTGTAGAATACCCATCCGGCGAGATCAGTATCGCTACCCGCTATCTGCGGGTATTTGAGAAACAGTGCGATAACGTCCAGATCGATCTGCCAGGGTGTGCTAAACGTATTCGAAAAATCAGTGTTCACCTCGTACTCGACGAAGAGAAACGTGAGTATATACCCGAGAACGTATGCCCCCACGCCGAGCAAAGCCCCTCTAACCAGGCGGTGTCGCTCGCGTAACCGACGCTGTATCGTGTGTTGCGTTTCGGACATCGAATACCCTTACGTCTCTCAAACTATGCAAATATGTTTCGATATATACATCACTTCCAGTCGTGTGTGATAGTCATTACTGTAGCGATTTACCGCTACGACCGCCCGGAGTCGGGCGGTCGATGTGGGACAGACCTACAGTAATCACTATGAGTCGTTTCCCAGGCTCTCCCTGGCAGTCTGGGATATGTTGATCTGACTAATCTTCCTGATGACCAGCAGACACTTGCGGGTGTACCGAGCACGTCACGGTACCATGCCCGACTGCGCCCGCAGAGATGTCCTCCGTGTGGACCTGCTCAGCAGTGCGATCACACTCGCCGGCTGTCGCTCACGGGCGGACTCCGACGGGACGGCGACCACGCAGACGATATCGAACGCGACGGCGACCGTGATCGATCAGACCGACGACGGCCTCCGAGTCGGGGTTCGACGACCCTACTCGTATACGACAAACAGCGGGGGTGTCGCCGACACCGCGACACGCGCAACGTACCTAGTCGAGGTCGGTCGTGCGGATCGGCTGTCAGGCGAGAGCGTCGATCCCTGTTGACTAGGCGTCTTTCGGCGGCGCGAACTCCACGAGCGTCAGCTCCCGATCGAGCATACAGTAGTCGTGGGGTGGCTCGCCCAGGACCTCGTCGATCGTGTACTGTTCGTCGAACTCGGCCCCGGCGGGCTCACAGTACTCGTGGCTCGGACACTCGGTGTAGGGACAGGGTCCGGGGAGCGTGGCTTTGCTGCCGGCGTAGGCTCCTTTGCTCGCGACGTTGGCCTGGATCGGCGCGGGCTCGACGTCGACTGCCTGGACGCCCGTATCGTGGACGCCACAGTCGAGGACGCTCGCGTTCTCCCGAACCGAGGCCACCCGGTACTTGCGCCCCTCGGTGAGATTGAGACACTGATCGCGGTAGGGACAGCCCTCACAGGCGTCGGCCGGGCCCTGATAGACGAAGGTCTGGCCGACCTCGGCTAACCGAGTGCCGATAAGCGTGAGTTGGGTCATTGGAAGGGAGTTGCGCGTCGAGCCGGATTAAGCTTCCCGACCAGTCAGTTCGTCCAGCCGATCCAGATACGCCTCCCGGGGCACCTGATAGCAGTCGCGGTAGTCGTACTCGCCCGCCGCAAATTCATCCGCAATCTGGTGGGCACCCTCGATTGCCCCTTCGCGATTGTCGTAGCGCTGGCGGGGCCCGGAGACGTCGGGTTCGAGCGACAGCGTCACGAACCAGGGGTCGTCCGGGTGCGGGCGATTACGCCCCGGTCGACGGTCACGCTGGCCTTTCGTCAGAAAGATCGTCGGGAGACACGGCGGTGGAAACTGCTCGCTGTCGAAGACGTCCGGGCGATAGACCAACACGACCTTCGTGCGCTCGTCGCTCCAGACCTCCCAGCCGGCGGGGAGTCGATCCTCGATGTCCATACCCACAACTCATCTGCCACGGAGAAGAACGAACCGATCCAGTCAGTACCACCGATTATCCAACCCTATTTAAAATATCTCGAACGGGGGAATCTGCCCGTCTCTGCCTGAGTTAGGCTCGCGGACGATGTATCGGGGTTTTTCGAGCGATTCGGTCACAGACTCGACCCATATCAGGGGAGTGCTTAAGTATCTGGAAACACCTTAGTTATTATAGTATCGGTGGCTGCGTCACTCGATACCACGCCACACAAAGCGGTCCCCGCGCGGGGAATGTGATACGCACCACATGACACAGAAAACCACAGTCGCGCTCGGTCGACGGTACCCCTCCACAGACCGGGCGACGGTGGCGTCCGACGCACGTACCCGACCACGGCAGCCGCTGGCGCAAGCCGGTGCTGTCCTCACCCCGTTCGTGATAGCATGACAAGCAATCCAGACACTCTGGCAGAACTGAGCGACGACTACCGGGCTTCGATCCCATCAGACCTCCGTGAGCACCACGACTTCGACTGGTACCTCGACCAGTTGTACGACGAACCGACCATCGCCCGCAACGCCCACCAGCGCGTGGCGGACATGTTCGACTTCTACGGAACTGAGTACGACGAGGACGCCGGCCTCGTCGAGTACAAACTCGCCTCCGAAGACCCGATTAACGACGGCGAGAACACCTTCTACGGCCAGGTGATCCACGAGTCGATCCACGAGTTCGTCAACAAAGTCAAGAGCGGCGCTCGCGGGCTCGGCCCCCAGAAGCGGATCAAACTCTTACTGGGTCCTGTGGGCTCCGGGAAGTCCGACTTCGACCGACAGGTCAGGCGGTACTTCGAGGACTACACCCGCCGCGACGAGGGGCGGATGTACACCTTCCGCTGGACGAACCTCTGTGACGTCATCCCGGATCAGGATCCGTCCGACGACACCGTTCGCTCGCCGATGAACCAGGACCCGCTCGTGTTGATCCCCGAAGCCCAGCGCGAGCGCGTCCTCGACGACATCAACGAGATCCTCGATGCGCCCTACACCATCCGCAACGAGCAGAGCCTCGACCCGGCCAGCGAGTTCTACATGGATCGGCTGCTGGCGTACTACGACGACGACCTCGAAACGGTGCTGGAAGATCACATCGAGATCGTCCGACTGGTCGCCGACGAGAACATGCGCCAGTCGATCGAGACCTTCGAACCCAAAGACAAGAAAAACCAGGACGAGACCGAACTGACCGGCGACGTCAACTACTCGAAGATCGCCATCTACGGTGAGAGCGACCCCCGAGCGTTCGACTACTCGGGGGCGTTCTGTAACGCAAACCGCGGTATCTTCTCGGGCGAGGAACTGCTCAAACTCCAGCGGGAGTTCCTCTACGACTTCCTGCACGCGACCCAGGAGCAGACGATCAAGCCCAAGAACAACCCCCGGATCGACATCGACCAGGTGATCGTCGGCCGGACGAACATGCCCGAGTACAAGGACAAGAAGGGCGACGAGAAGATGGAAGCGTTCAACGACCGGACGAAACGGATCGATTTCCCCTACGTTCTGGGCTACGAAGACGAGGCGAAGATCTACCGGAAGATGCTCAGAAACGCCGACCTGCCGGACATCCAGGTCGAGCCCCACACCCTGGAGATGGCGGGGCTGTTCGGCGTGCTGACCCGCATCGAGGAACCCGACGCGGGGACGATCGATCTCGTCCAGAAAGCCAAAGCATACAACGGCGAGATCGACGAGACCGACGACATCGACGTCAAGAAGCTCCGTGAGGAGGGCGACACCGCCGCCGAGATCGGCGAAGGGATGGAAGGCGTCTCCCCGCGGTTCATCGGCGACGAGATCGCCGAGGCGATCATGGACTCGATGCACCGCGGCCGCGGATTCCTCTCGCCGCTGACGACGTTCAACCACCTCGAAGAGAACCTCGAAAACCACGGCTCGATCCCCGAAGACCGCTTCGAGACCTACTACCGCTACCTCGAACTCGTTCGCGAGGAGTACAAAGATCGGGCTATCGAAGACGTCCGCCACGCGCTGGCGTACGACGTCGACGAGATCCAGCGCCAGGGCGAGAAGTACATGGACCACGTCATGGCCTACATCGACGACGACACCGTCGAAGACGAGATCACCGGCCGCGAACAGGAGCCAGACGAGCAGTTCCTTCGAAGTGTGGAGGAGAAATTGAATCTGCCCGAAGACCGCAAGGACGACTTCCGCCAGGAGGTCGCTAACTGGGTCTCCCGTCGTGCTCGCGAGGGATCGAGCTTCGATCCACAGGATAACGACCGTCTGCGCCGGGCGCTGGAACGCAAGCTCTGGGAGGACAAGAAGCACAACATCAACTTCTCGGCGCTGGTCTCCAGCGGCGACATGGACGACGACGAGCGCAACGCCTGGATCGACGCCCTCACTGATCAGGGCTACAGCGAGGACGGGGCCAAGGAGGTGCTCGAATTCGCCGGTGCCGAAGTCGCCAAAAGCGAGATGGAAGACTAATGTCCGGCAAGGACTACATCACCGCGGCGGATCGGGAACTCGACGCGACCTATCAGGAGCCGATGTCGCTCTCCCAGTATGTCGATCTGATCCTGGATCGACCGAATCTCGCGGCCCACGCCTCGAAGTACCTGTTGAGTGCGATCGAAGCCGCCGACACTCGCACTGTCATCGAGGAAGGCGAGGAGAAAGAGCGCTATCGCTTCTTCGACGACCTGCACAACGACGGCGAACACGCTATCCTCGGCAACACGGAGGTACTGAACGCGTTCGTCGACGACCTGCGCTCGATCGCGGCCCGCCGGGGCAAAGAGGAGAAGATCGTCTGGCTCGACGGGCCGACTGCCACCGGAAAATCCGAACTCAAGCGCTGTCTGATCAACGGCCTGCGAGCCTACTCGAAGACTGACGAGGGCCGCCGGTACACCGTCGAGTGGAACGTCGCCGGTGCTGGCGAACAGTCGAGTGCTCTCACCTACGGCGACGAGCCGCTCAGCGACGAGGACGACTGGTATCAGAGCCCGGTGCAAGCCCACCCGCTGACGGTGTTTCCCGAGGCGGTTCGCGAGGACGTCCTCGCGGCGGTCAACGACCGGCTGGACGACTACGTCCCGATCCACGTCGATGGCCGACTCGATCCGTTCTCCCGGGAGGCCTACGACTACCTCGAAGAGCAGTACCGCCGCCAGGGTGTCGAGGACCTGTTCTCCGCGGTCACGAGCCCGAAACACCTCCGCGTGAAGAACTACGTCGTCGACGTCGGACAGGGAATCGGCGTCCTCCACAGCGAGGACGAAGGCTCGCCGAAGGAACGACTGGTCGGCTCGTGGATGGCCGGCATGCTCCGAGAACTCGACTCCCGCGGGCGCAAGAACCCCCAGGCCTTTTCCTACGACGGCGTGCTCAGCCAGGGCAACGGCCTGCTGACCATCGTCGAGGACGCCGCCCAGCACGCCGATCTCCTCCAGAAGCTGTTGAACGTGCCCGACGAGGGTTCTGTCAAGCTGGATAAGGGAATCGGGATGGACGTCGACACCCAGATGATCATCATCTCGAACCCTGACCTCGAAGCGACGCTGAATCAGCACGCCGAACGTGAGGGACAGGACCCGCTGAAGGCGCTGAAGCGACGGCTCAACAAACACGAGTTCACCTACCTGACGAATCTCTCGCTGGAAGCCCAGTTGCTCCGGCGAGAGCTGACCAACGATACCACCGTGTGGGAGGCTGACTCCTGGACGGACCTGGACGAGCGGATCCGCGAGCCGATCACGATCCGTGTCCGGGGCGAGGAGGGCGTCCGCGAGCGCGAACTCGCGCCACACGCTATCGAGGCGGCGGCGCTGTACGATGTCGTGACGCGCCTGGATAGCAACGACCTGCCAGCCGACCTCGATCTCGTCGAGAAGGCGCTGCTGTTCGACCGGGGCTATCTGCAGGACGGCGACGAACGCCGCGACGTCGAGGACTTCGAGTTCGGCGCGACGACCGCCGACGGCGAACACGGCATCCCCGTCACGTTCACCCGGGACGTGATCGCCGACCTCCTTCACGAGGAGACCGACCGCCATCACGCCGACCTGCCCGTCGAGGACGTCATCATGCCCCGGGACGTGCTCGACGCGATGGCCGACGACCTCGCGAGCGCCCCCGTCTTCTCGAAAGGCGAGGCAGCGGAGTTCGAAGAACGCGTCGTCCCCGTCAAGAGCCACGTCTTCGACCGACAGGAGGCGGACGTCCTCGCCGCGCTGATGCGCGAGAAGCGCGTCGACCAGTCCACAGTCGAGGAGTACATCGAACACGTCTACGCGTGGGCGACCGACGAGCAGATCGAGAACGCACGGGGGGAGTACGTCGACCCCGACCCGCTGAAGATGAAGATCTTCGAGATCGAACACCTGGGACGGTTCGGCGAGGCAGACTACCACGGTGAAGACCCCACGAAAGACGTCGAACAGTTCCGGACGGACAAGATCATCACTGCGCTCAATCGCTTCGCCTGGCACAACCGCGACGAGGAGTTCCGGGTCAGTGACGTCAATCCCAAGGAGATCCCCGTGATCCAGACCGTGCTCGGCAGCCACGACTGGAACGACGTCGAGCGAACCTTCGAGGACTTCGACCCGAGCCAGTGGGACAGCCCGCCAGCCAACACCGAAACCGCCCGGCTCAAGACCCAGACTATCGAGAACATGATGGAGCTGTTCGACTACAGCGAGGCCGCCGCCGAACTGACCAGCCGGCACGTCATGGGACAGGTGAGCTACCGATGGGACTGAGAGACGACCTCGATCGCTACCGAGAAGTCGGTGAACAGCGCCGTCAGGATCTCGCGGAGTTCATCCAGTACGGCGACCTCGGGAAGTCCAGAGCGGACTCGGTCCGAATCCCGATCAAGATCGTCGACCTCCCGGAGTTCGCCTACGACCGGCGCGACCAGGGCGGCGTCGGCCAGGGAGAGGGCGCCGAGGAGGGCGACCCCGTCGGCCAGCCCCAGCCCGGCGACGGCGACGAGGACGGCGAGCCCGGCGAGGAAGGTGGCGAGCACGAGTACTACGAGATGGACCCCGAGGAGTTCGCCCAGGAACTCGACGAACAGCTCGGTCTGGACCTCGACCCCAAGGGCAAGAAGGTCATCGAGGAGACCGAGGGCGACTTCACGGACATCACCCGGACTGGGCCGTCCTCGACGCTGGACTTCGAGCGGCTGTTCAAGGAGGGCCTGAAGCGCAAGATGGCGATGGACTTCGACGAGGACTACGTCCGTGAAGCACTCCGCGTCGAGGGCTGGGGTCCGGCGACGGTCTACGAGTGGGCCCGCGGCGAGAACATCCCCGTCTCCCGGGCCTGGATCGAGGACGCCTACGAGGACATCCCAGCCGACGAGCGCGCCCGCTGGGGCTCCATCGAGGAGATGCAGGACGAGGTCGAGCACGAGTCTGCTGCCCAGCGAATCCGCCGGGAAGGGATCGACGAGATCCCCTTCCGGCGTGAGGACGAGCGCTATCGCTACCCGGAGATCATCGAGGAGAAAGAGAAGAACGTCGTGGTGGTCAACATCCGCGACGTCTCCGGGAGTATGCGCCAGAAGAAGCGCGAACTGGTCGAGCGGACGTTCACGCCGCTCGACTGGTATCTCCAGGGCAAGTACGACAACGCCGAGTTCGTCTACATCGCCCACGACGCCGACGCCTGGCGCGTCGAGCGCGAGGAGTTCTTCGGCATCCGCTCCGGTGGCGGCACGCGTATCTCCAGCGCTTACGAGGTCGCCAAGGAAGCGCTCGAGGAGTATCCCTGGAGCGAGTGGAACCGCTACGTCTTCGCGGCGGGCGACAGCGAGAACTCCTCGAACGACACCGAAGACAAGGTGATCCCGCTGATGGAGGCGATTCCGGCGAACCTCCACGCGTACGTCGAGACCCAGCCCAGCGGCAACGCCATCAACGCCACGCATGCAGAAGAGGTCGAACGGCACTTCAGGGACGCCGACGACGTGGCCGTGGCGTACGTCAACGGCCCCGGAGACGTCGTCGACGCCATCTACGAGATCCTCAGCACCGAGGAGGACCAGACATGATCGACGACCGCATCGAAGCCCAGCGTATCGCTGCCGACCTCGAACAGCCAGTCGCGAAAGCCAACGAACTGGCGGAAAAACTGGGACTGACGCCCTATCCCGTCAACTACTGGATCGTCGACTACGACGAGATGAACGAACTCATCGCCTACGGCGGCTTCCAGCAGCGCTACCCCCACTGGCGCTGGGGGATGCAGTACGACCGCCAGCGAAAGCAGAGCCAGTTCCTCGGGGGAAAGGCCTTCGAGATCGTCAACAACGACAATCCCGCCCACGCGTTCCTGCAGGAGTCCAACACCCTCGCAGATCAGAAGGCAGTCATCACCCACGTCGAGGCCCATAGCGACTTCTTCGCGAACAACGAGTGGTTCGGCCTCTTCACCGGCCGAGAGGAAGCCCCGGGCGAACGGAGCGAGGTTCCGATGGAGGCGGGGCCGGACGCCGCCGGGATGCTCGCACGCCACGCCGAGACGATCCAGGAGTACATGCAGGATCCCGAGATCGACCGCAGCGAGGTCGAGAAGTGGATCGACCACGTGCTCTGTCTCGAAGACAATATCGACCAGCACCAGCCCTACTCGCCGGTCGATATCGACGACGAGGTCGAGGATCTCGATACGGCCGACGTCGCAGACCAACTCGGCGACCTCGATCTCTCCGAAGAGGTCCAGCGGCAGGTGTTCGACGAGGAGTGGCTCGCCTCCCAGGCCGAGGACGGCGAGTCCGTTTCGTTCCCGGATAGCCCCGAAAAAGACGTNCTGGGGTTCCTCCGGAAGTACGGCAAGCAGTACGACNTCGACGCGGAGAAAGCNGTCGAGATGNCNGACTGGCAGCGGGAGGTCCTCGAGATCCTCCGTCGGGAGGCCTACTACTTCGCCCCCCAGAAGATGACGAAGGTGATGAACGAAGGGTGGGCAAGCTACTGGGAATCGGTCATGATGGTCGGCGAGGCGTTCGCAGCCGACGACGAGTTCGTCACTTACGCCGACCATATGTCGAAAGTCCTCGGATCGGGCGGGCTGAATCCCTACAGCCTGGGACTCGCACTCTGGCAGTACGTCGAGAACAGCGAGAATCGGCGGGAGGTCGTCGAACGACTCCTGCGGGTCGAGGGAATCACCTGGCGTAACTTCCACGAGACCATCGACTTCGAGACCGTTCGAGCGACACTGGAACCGCCAGACTGGCTCGTCGACGTCCCGGGTCATCTCGACGACCTCGAGCCGGAGGATTCCCGGGTGGATGCCGATGCGCTGGCCGCGGCCCGCGCTGGCGAGTTCGACGTCGAGACCTACCCCTGGCAGCTACTCAGCTACGAGGGACTGGTCGAGCGCCACTACTCGCTGACCAAGCCACAGAATCGGGGATTCCTCGCCCGTATCAGCCTGAACGAACTCGAACGGATCAGCCGCTATCTCTTCGACGACAGCCGCTACGAGAGCGTCGAAGACGCGCTTGCGGACGTCGAGTACGCCCGCGGCTGGGATCGGATGCGCGAGATCCGACAGAGCCACAACGACGTCACGTTCCTCGATTCGTTCCTGACTCAGGAGTTCGTCGACGAGAACGACTACTTCGCCTACGAGCACTCCCAGAAGAGCGGCGACTACCGCGTCTCCTCGACGGACTACGAGGACGTCAAGAAGAAGCTCATGTTGCAGTTCACCAACTTCGGCAAACCCACCGTCGTCGTCGAGGACGGCAACTTCGACAACGCCGGGGAACTCCTGCTCGCCCACCGCTACAACGGCGTCATGCTCGACGTCGGCCAGGCCAGGGAGGTGCTCAAGCGGGCGTTCGAACTCTGGGGTCGTCCCGTCAACCTCCACACGATCGTCAAAGAGTACGACGAACAGGATCTGGAGGTCGCCCGCCGCCGCGACCGCGAACCCGAGCCCACGGAAGTCGGCAAGCGCCTGCGATACGACGGCGCACAGGTCACTATCGAGGACGTCCCCTGGACCGAGGTCGAACACCTCGCGGCCACGGACGTGGACTACGACACGAAACCCGAAGACTGGCTGGCGTGATTGGCGACGATCGTCAAAATTCCAACCGATTTTCGTTTCGTACCCTCGAAGACAAATTCTACCGAGAGGCTCTGAAATCCGAACGAGCGGCGTTTTCAGGATCGCTAACCACACTCGGTACTTTAAGTANCCGTAGCTNGAAGCGAAGGTCGAACGCGCGAAAGACGCGTGGACAGTGGATCCAGCCCCTCCAAAGTAGGTGGGAAGAGGCGGTGCTTTCGCACTCGTTGTATCGGATCCATGGAGACAACTATGTCAGAGAAGAAAATCGAACTCAATCGACGGCGAGTACTGGGCGGAATGGCAACACTGGGCGTCGCGGCGGCCGCGGCCGGCGCAGGGACGTACGCAGCGTTCAGCGATACCGAAGAGAGTAACGACAACAGTCTTAGTGCCGGAACGTTGGACCTGACAGCAGGTGATACAAACACCATCTCATTCACGAGTTCAGACATCAAGCCGACCGATGACGGGACTGCTGATTTGGATTTGAACAATTCTGGATCTGTCAATGGCGATCTGAGCATCGAAGTTTCAAGCGTCAAGAGTACCGAGGGCGACGATACTGACTCCGAAACAAATACAGACACCAACGACGGTGGAGAACTAGACGATCAGCTTGAAATCGCGTTGTGGCTCGGTGAGGGTGGCTCCGACGATAATACGATGGATTCATCCGATGTTGCTCTGGAAAGTGACCCATCAACGTCGACCGGTTCGAAGGTGTTTGACACAGCTGCGAACTACGATGGTGCGAGTTGGTCGAATGTTATCACTGACTTTTCCGGACCAGTGACCTTTAATGTGGAGTGGAAGTTCCCGGACCAAAATAATAACAACGCTGCCCAAGGTGACGATCTCACCGTCGACTTCACGTTCGATCTAGTCCAGTCCTAACCAGCCCCCAAATCAGGTTGGTCACAAGGCAGATTAGATGGGATGTGACTGTCAGTACAGCATGCCCAGCAACAATATCACGGTAACACGTCGTAGACTCCTCGGAGGAGTGGTATCGCTGGGATTAGCTAGTACTGCGGTAGGGGCCGGAACGATGGCAGCCTTCTCTGACTCGGAATCCAGTCAGGGCAACAGCGTCCAGGCAGGAACGCTGGATCTGACGCTCGACGGATCGAGTCAGACCATCACGTTCCTCGACGTCACGAACGCGAAACCGGGCGATCAGGGCCAGTCCTCGGTCACACTGGGCAACGCCGGCTCGGTCGCGGGCGTCCCCGAGGTCGAGGTCGCCGCGATCCGGTCGACCGAGAACGGCTACTACGGGAAGGAAAACGGCCAGGACGGCTCGCCTAGCGACGGCGAACTCGACGAACACCTCGAACTTCGGGCCTCGCTCGACGGGACGACAATCCTCTCGCGGACGACAGCAGACAGTCTCAGCGTGGGTGACAGCTATACTGCCTCGTCGACGATCGGCGGTGGCGGGTCGAGCACGTTCACGATCGAGTGGTGGTTGCCCAGCGACACGAGCGATCTGGCACAGAGCGACGGCTTCGAGTTCGACCTCACCTTCAGGCTTCAACAAGCATGACCGGAATAGCCGAACGCTTCAGTGCGATCGACTGGCGGCGGGCCGCGACGCTCGCTGCTATCGTGGCGTTCGTCTTCGTCCTGGGTGTGTTCGTCGTCGCCGCCGTCCCGCAGCTCGTCGGGGCCGATCACAGCTTCGTCGTCCAGTCCGACAGTATGTCGCCGGCGATGGACGCCGGCGCGGTCGTCTTCGTCAGCGACGTTCCAGCCGACGAGATTTCGGATGGCGACGTGATCACCTATCGAGACAGCGGTCCAGACGGCGAGACCAGACGTGTGACCCACCGTGTGATCGCCGTCGAGCGAGCCGACGGCCAGCCACAGTTCCAGACGAAAGGCGACGCCAACGAGGATCCCGACCCCGGGCGCGTCAGCGCCAGCCAGGTCGTCGGTGTGGTCAACTTCGATCTCCCACTGGTCGGCTACGTGCTGTCGATACTTCGGTCGCCGATGGGGATCGTCGCACTGGTCGTGATCCCTGCGATCGCACTCGGGCTCTCGGAGTTGCGGGCGCTGCTCGGCGCTGTGCGGGCGGACGGAGACGACGAGCTTGAGGAAACTGACTCCGAGCACACGGAGGGCGAACCGTGACGCCGAGTCGATTCTGGGCGTTCGTGCTGGTGGTCTGCGTTGCGCTGGTCGCTACGGCGACGCTCGCCGGGGGCGCGACGACCCAGGCTGCCTTCGTCGACGACGAACTCGGCGACGGGTCGGTGACGGCCGCAACGTCGTTCGGTGGCGGGGGGCCGCCCGAGAACAGAGCTTACAACGACGCCAACGGTAACGGTCGCTACGATTCCGGCGAGCAGACGTATACTGAGAACCAACTCGAGAATTTCAACGATCCAAGCGCCAACGTCGTCATCCCAGCAAACATCGGAAAAGTACAGAAAAACGGTGGCGGGGTCTCGATCACTGCCAATAGTATCACGAGTGAGGCTCGGTTTCAGTCCAACGGCGGAAGCGTAACGCTTGAAGCAACCGGCGGCGATATTGACCTCTCCGATCAGCGAGTCCAGAGTAACGGCGGGACTATCGAGATCGTGAGCAGCGCCAATATCGACCTGAGCGGCACGACGCTACAGAGCAACGGCGGGAACATCAATTTCTTGAGCAACGATGACGTGAACCTGAACGGCGCGTCGCTACAAGCTAATGGTGGTAGTCTTACCGCCGAGCTGGGGGCTTCGTCAGCAACCTTGTCTGTCAGCGAGGCGTCACTCAGAGACAATACTGGAAACACGCTGACGTACGCACCGAGCGGGGTTTCCGTCCAGGGCAACCCCAAAGAAGGTTCTGTTCGAGCCGACTATTTCGGCGTCGTCTGATTGCCCCATAGCTGGAAGGTCGCGTTCAGCGTGAGCGAGTCGCTCTGGACGACGTTACCGGTGTCTTCTGGGAGTACCCACTCGAATTGCAGTCGCGTCTGGTTCCCTGGGTCGAGACTGACTGCTCGGGAACTGTTCTCGCCCACGACGTCCGAGAGTGGCCGCGGACCGTCGCCCGTCCCGTACAGCGCGACCGTCGTTCCGTTCGTCGTCTGGAATTGCAGTCTGACGAGTAGGTGCTCGGCGAGTTCGCCGCTGTCCGTCGAATTGTCGACTTCGACTTCCGGGCCTACCAGGCCGTTCTCGCGCTGGGTCAGCGCCGTTTCTGCGATCGTGAGTGTTCCGGGGTCGGCCCCGCTGTTTCGGAGGACGACCGTCCGCGAGCCGTCGGAGTTCGGTGTGATGTTGCTAGCGTTCAACAGCCGGGTGTTCGAGTCCGCCACCAGCGAGACGTTCACCGTCTCGTTTGCGGTCGGAGTCTGAACGCCCGGCTGGTCGTCGTCATCGTCGAACACGAACGACCCGATCCCGGCCCCGGCGAGCGCCAGCACGACGACCAGTAACAGGACGAGCAGCCGGCGCCGATCCCTGAACCACCCTTCCGGGTCGCTCATCGTCGATCACCTTCGCGTGGTGATTTCGGCCCCATGACCACCATTGCCCCTACTTGCCGTCGCTGCGTCTAAATATGTACTGACTGGCCGCTGCGACACTCTTTCTCTCGACTCCATTCTAGATTCCGATATTGAAAATAGATATTCACTCACCCCCCACTCGGATATATTGCGTATTTACTCTCTCAACGCCCCAATTATATTTATTTCTGTCTTAGGTCTACTGAGTATATTGGCCATGGGAATCCAATTTTCAGTATCGATAATCACAACGGGCGTTATTTATGTACGCCGGTTGGATATACTGTCAATGGAGGCAGCCGAGGCCGAGTGGTTGACGCTAGAGCGGTCACCCTTCGACGTCGACTCGTTGTGGACGGTGTGGCTGGTGGCGCTGGCGACCTATGGGGTCGGGGACGTGGTGACGACCATCGCAATCGTCTGGTTCATGCCACTGTATGCCGAGGCGAACCCACTGATCCAGTTCGCCGTCGAGATCTTCGGCGGCGGCGGATTCCTGGCACTCAAACTGCTGGTGTTTTACGCGGTCCTCGGAATCAGTCTCTGGGCCGGTCTCCCCGAGCGTGACCGGCTGATGTTCTACGGCCCGCCACTGGTACTGGCTGTTGTCGGTGTACTCGTCACCGCGAACAACCTCGCGCTGATGTTTGCCTGAGGCGAGACCGCCACTAGTCGTCGTTCGAGCGGACCGAGATGACCGGGCAGTCGACCGACCGGAGGATCTGCTGGGAGACGCTTCCGAACACCGCCTGCTGGGCCGGTGACCGGTCTCGCCCGCCGATGACCACGAAATCCGGACTGACTTCTTCAATCATCTCGACGATCGCGTCGGCCGGATCGCCGATCGCTCCTCGAATCTCCGTGTCGATTCCTCGATCTTCGAGCGCCGCCGTCAGATCACGAACCAGTGTCTTCTGCCCGATGATCCGTGCGGCCGCGTCGCCGGGTGACAGCGCCGACTGTTCGCGCTCGAATTCCGAGGCCGTCACCGATTCTCCGCCCACGCTCACGTGCAGTGACCCCGTCTCTGGCCGTCCCGTCACCCCCGACCGGCCACTCCGGTCGACGTGCTCGGCAATCGTGTCGACTGCCCGCTCGTACTCACCTTCTGTCAGCACGTGGCCGAGCGTCACTCTCGCCGTTCTATCCCCGATGACTGTCGTGACCGTCTCCACGAACGCTTCGATTCTGTCGCTGTCTTCCGCACCTACTGCCAGGAGTAGCTCTAGCGCCATACCTAGAGTTAGACGCGTTCGCCCATAGTGTTTGACCATCGGTACCAAGACTCGCGAAAGAGTCGAGAGAGTCTGTGCCGGACGACGTACTATGCCGACAGTCTCCGTTTCGACGAGCGAGCACCTGGAGGTTCGAGACGTTACCGAAGAAGTAACAGCGCTCCTTCCGGAAGACGCCGACGGTGTCGCGACGGTATTCGTCCGACACACGACCGCCGGGGTCACCGTCAACGAGGCCGAATCTCGACTCCTGGGCGATCTCTCAGATGCTCTCGACGGTCTCGTGCCCGACGACGGATGGGCCCACGACGAGATCGACGACAACGCCGACAGCCACGTCCGCGCGATGCTCGTCGACCCGAGCGTGACTGTTCCTGTCAGCGACGGCCAGCCGGATCTGGGGGCGTGGCAGTCGATCCTCTTGGTCGAGTGTGACGGCCCGCGGACGCGGACGCTACAGGTCTGTCCACACTAACTGTTGTCACTGCGCTGGGGCTGTAGCCGACTCGATCACTCCTCGATTTCGATCCCAGCTCGGCTGCGATAGGAGTCGAAGGTGCTAGGATCGCCGGTGATGATCTCTCCCAGCGACACTTGATAGGGGGTGATGGTGTAGTCGCCGCCTGGCGCCTGGGGCTGGGTCGGCTCGGGGACGAACGCCCGGTTGTTGTCGACGCCGACGATGGTGTGATACTCCACAGGGGAGTTGCCGTAGTAGATCACGTAGCCGTACCGAACGCTCTGAGCTTGAAACTGGTTCGTCCAGGGTTGCTGGGACTGGCCCAACTGCTCGCGCTGGGTGAGCCGCAGCGAGACGTCCGGCTGGAAGGTCCACGTTCCGAGATTCTGAAACCGGATCCAGTCTGTGAACTCCGAGTCGACGACCATCTCACGGACATCTTCGTAGGATGTCATGACCGACCGTTCAACGGGGTCCCCCAAAAAACGTTCGGCGGTCAGCTATCGTCCGCTTTTCGGGCGCGCTGGGCTGCCCGCCGGAAGATTCCCCGGAGAGTGACAGCTTCGCGGTCGGTCGGGTGCGCGCGGCCGACCAGACGCCGGAGGAGTCGCTGGGCTTTCCCGCGTTTCTCTTCGGGATGGCCAACTGCAGCGAGGAACGTCTCGAACTGGTCGTGCAGTCCTTCGACCTCGCGCTCGGTAGCGCGGTCGAGTTCGGGGTCGGGGAGCTGGGTCGCTTCGAGGGTGAGCGTGCGCATCTCGTAGAGGACCACAGTCGCGGCCTGGCCGAGATTCAGCACGGGGTAGTCGGCGGCAGCGGGGATCGCACAGATTTCGTCCAGCTGGGCCAGTTCCGCGTTGGTCAGGCCCACCCGTTCGCGGCCGAAGACGAGACAGGTGTCCGCGTCGACGTCGACGAGGCTGTCGGCCAGCTCGCGTGGTGTCCGGAAGGGATAGCGGACGTGCTTGCGGGCGTCTTCGTTCGTGATCGCCGTACAGCCGACGGTATGGTAGTTCTCGACCAAGTGCTCGAAGTCCACCTCCCGTGCGTTCGGGAGAATGTCTTTCCGGGCCTGCCCAGCGAAGCCGTAGGCCTCGCCGTCGGGATCGAGTTCGGGCGGGTCGACTAACAGGAGGTCGGAGACGCCGAAGTTCTTCATCGCCCGGGCGATGGTGCCGACGTTTCCGGGCGTCTCGGCGTCGACGACCGCGACGCTGATCATAGATCCAGGTCGCTCAGGTCGACGTCCAGCGCCTCGCGCTCCTCTTCGTCCATCCCCTTGAGTTCCTCTTCGAGCGGCTCGATCTCGCCCGATTCGGGCGCCTCTGGTAAGGCGTCGGGTTCTTCCTCGACGTGTTCGAGGTTCGCGTATCCGTCGGGGGCACGCCCGCCGTCGGCGAACCACTGGTGGAAGTACTCCTGGAGTGCGACCTCGCCGGCGTACTCGTCACCGCCCGCTTCACGAAACCAGTAGAGGAAATCCGGCTCGTGGTCGTCACACAGCAGCACTTCGCCCATCGGTTCGCCGTAGACGACCCGGGCGACGTTGCAGTCCGCCTTCTCGTCTTCGCTCAGCCAGCAGGCGTCACAGGCGTTGCCGATGATCGCCGTGAGCCGGGAGACTCGCTGGCGAGCCTCTGGCGGCATCTGTGCGAGCGGTTTGAGCGCTCCGTCTTCTCCGAAGACGTCGTCCTCCTCGAAGCGCCAGCCGCGAAGCCCGATACTGACTTTGCTCATATCGAATCAATGGAGAGCGGGCGATAAAAGGGGTGTGACATGGGATCGCTGTATGCGTCCACTTAAGTTCGTCGCCGAGGAAGCCGGACATGATGGAACGATTGTTCTCCGCGCAGACGAAGCGGATTGCCCTCGTCGTTCTGGCGGTCACACTCGTCGCTCTCGCCGGGTGTTCGACCGGCGACGACGGTGGCGACACGCCGGCGCCGAACGGAACCCTCACCGAGACGCCGACACCTGAACCAACTGCCGAACCGACGCCGGATCCCACACCCGACCCAGCGCCCGATCGGGATATCGATCCGGCCGAACTGGCGTCGAGTCACGCGGCCCAGATCGACGCTGCGACCTCGTTGTCGACCGCCCAGCAGGTCGTCTTCGAGCAGCGACTCGACGGGAACACGAGCGTTGTCACTTCGGGAGTCTCGGGCGCGTACGATCTTCAGGCGTCTGTCGGGACCGAAACCTACGAGGAAGTGATTCAGAGTTCCCTCCAGCGAATGGGTAGGTCCACCGACGTCTACACCGCCGGCAACGAGACGTTCCTTCGGCAGAACAGCACCCAGACGTCCGAACCCCAGTACGGCTACGGACAACAGCCCTACAACGAGTCCACCGAGCCATCCCCAGTGACCTTCAGTAATATCGGATGGGTCGGCGTCTACCAGCAGTGGAACGCGTCGCTCGAATCGCAGGGACAGACTGAGTTCCGTGGGCAGACGGTCACCGAGTACCGAGCCGAAGGGATCGCTGACCTGCCGGTTATCACACAGGAAGTCAACGATTCGTTCGCGAGCTTCGACTCGGCCAACGCGACGTCTTACGTCACTGACGACGGCCTCGTGACCTACACGCGTATCGATATCACCGGCACCAGTACCGACGGTGGGGCCCTCTCGGCGATCCTCCAGTACTCGGTCTCCGACGTCAACGCCACGACCGTCGAAGAGCCCGACTGGACCGACCAGGTCAATACGACCGGGTGAATCCGGCCGCTTTTTATCGGCCAGTCCCTGTGGACAGCCATGCGAACAGTCGACGCCGCGGGGCTATCGATCGGCGACGACCACCCGCCACGGATCATGGGCGTGCTCAACATCAGCGAGGAGTCGCCGTACAAACCCAGCGTCTTCGACGATCCGGGCCAGGCGGCCGAGTACGTCGACACCGAACTCATCGAGCAGGGTGCGGACATCGTCGACGTCGGTCTCGAATCCGCCAACAAGCGCTTCGAAGTGCTCACACCTGAGCAAGAACTCGACCGCCTCCAGACGGCGATCCAGACGATCGAATCCGTCGGTGGCGACGCCGTCTTCTCGATCGAGACACGCTACCACGAGGTCGCCGAGGCGGCCATCGAGGGCGGCTTCGACATGGTCAACGACATCTGCGGATTCGCCGATCCGAAGCTTCCAGCGGTCTGTGCGGACTACGACGTCGCGGTCGCGAAGATGGCGAGTCCACCCAACCTCGAACGCCCGGGGGCCGTCGAAGAGACGCCCTGGACCGAACGACGCTCGGCGACGTGGGCGGATCGGGCCGACTACGTCGATGAGGTCTACGAGGCGCTGAAACAGAACGGCCTGACCGAGAAGACTATCGTCGATCCGGCTTTTGGCGGCTGGAGTGAAGCCAAGACCATCGACGACGACCGCGAGACGTTCCGTCGCCTGCGGGAGTTTCGGGGCCTGGGCCAGCCGATTCTGGTGTCGATCAACCGCAAG
>JGI12448J12851_1000251_pt1 | contig 24400 bp, 24 predicted proteins | sample A23M2SouthBayCA_FD_12851 | JGI IMG/M metagenome (IMG submission 12851) | reverse complement strand
AGAGCGACCCGCCGACGGCAGCGCCGTCGGCGGGTCGCGGTTGATGAAAAACAGATCAGGGTTGACGGCGAGGAGAAGTGGCTCTACGCCGCTATCGACACGGACTCCAAGCTCTTACTAGAGGTGGATGTATTCAGCCGCCGTGGGACTGACCCCGCGGCGGCGTTCCTCCATCGCCTCACCGAGAAACACGATGTTGGCGATACAGAGTTTCTCGTCGATGCTGGCGGCTATCTGACTGCCCTGTCTCGACACGATCTGAGCGGTCATCTCGACTATCACGACCGGAACCACATCGAAAAGTGGTTCCAGACTGTCGCTATGCGAATCGACCGCTTCCACTCGTTCTGGCGGGGCAGTCAGGCAAGCGCGAAACGCTGGCTCAGACGCTTCAGACACTACTACAACCGCGATCGGCCAAACCAAGCGTTAGATGGACGCACTCCTGCTGAGGTGGTGCTGAACTAGACAGTGCCAACGGGCACTTTCTATAACTTACCATACATATAATATAGATATATAAATTATTTTCTCGATGAGTTAGAAGTCAAACGGAGCCGAGTGGCGATCCACGAGTGGGTGCACAAGGCCGATCTACAGCCGATCTCGACGGTCACTACGAATCAAATTGGAATCGATAAAAAGATGATCCGCCTGCACAGTCAGGAGTTTTGGCTGTACGGCGTTATCGTTCCCAATACGAACAAAATCCACCACATGAGCCCTTTTCCGACGGTAACGAAACAGACGACGCAATGGTTTCTGGCCATGTTCCACCGACGCTATCATGCTGATAGCGTCGAGTTTCTCGTTGTTAATGCTAGCTACTTCGGACCGGTCCTTGCCGAGGGCTGATTCCAATTCCACACACTTTCATATAGAAATAAAAAGCCGTCAAACATGTCTTTTGAGATATGAGATATTGAACCTTATTTTTTTCAAATATTTTCAGCCATGTCGAGCTAGAGACAGCTGAAAATTGGCTCGAAGTTTTCGTCGTCCATCACAATGTATGACAAAGTTAACGCGACCTCGTTTCGTGTCGAAGGCGATCTCGCAACTCTCGCGTGTCCCCCGCAGTTCGATCTCGATTCGAACGTACTCTACCTTGACCTACACTACGACGAGGCGTCCGGGCCGGATCGAGACTAGCCTGATGATGCAGGTGCTGTTCAACGCCGTCTACGAACGTGCGAAAGGGACTGACAAGCGCGTCATCTTCGCGATCGATGAAGCGCACTACCTGCTGAATGACTCTGCCTCGCTGGGCTATCTCGAAACGGCGGTCAGGCACAGTCGCCACTACGATCTCTCGCTCCAGTTCATCACCCAGACCAGCGGCGAGTTTGAGTTGACTATGGAGGGAAGACGATCGCCGATCTCTGTTCGACCACAGTTACCCATCGCGTCAAGGAGGATACGGACCTGCTTGCAGAGTGGTTCGGCTTGACCGAGCGCGAAGTCAACTGGGCCCGGGCCGCCAAAGCAGGTAACGAGGAAGACGGCTTCTCCGAAGCGTTCCTGGGTATTGATCAGGAAGGGTGATTTCCCCTGCGAGTGCGGGCGAGCCCCTTCGAAGTCAAGGCGGTCGTTGGGGAAAGTGATCTACAACACTGAGACAACCGCACACGAGAAAGCGTTCGATGTGCTCAACACAGTCTTTATTCGCAGGCGCTGCTGTGCGCCGCTGACCACAACAAGACAGCCACAGGAGAATCCGGTCGCTGGACATATACACTGACAGTGCGTGTTTAGTTGTATGGAATACGAGACGCGCTCGGGGACGGAGGTTCCGGTTATCGGGCTCGGGACCTGGCAAATGGACACGTACACGGCGTACGAATCCGTCGCAACGGGACTCGAACTTGGGTATCGCCACATCGATACGGCCCAGGCCTACGGCAACGAATTCGGCGTCGGTCGCGCCATCGCCGATGCGGAGGTGAATCGCGAGGACATCTTTCTCACGACCAAAGTCCTGCCGACGCATCGATCAGTCGACGCGATCGTCACCTCAGTCGAGGAGAGCGTCGAGAAGCTCGGCGTCGACGCCGTGGATCTCCTGTTGATCCACTGGCCGAACCCGCTTGCCGACCTCGAAACTGTGATGGAGGGCCTGAATACGGCGATCGACCGCGGTCTCACCCACCACATCGGCGTCAGTAACTTCGGCAAAGATCGGCTGGACCGTGCCCAAGAACTGTCCGAAGCGCCGATCTTCACGAACCAGGTGCTCTTTCACTGCTGGTGGCCACAGCGCGACCTCCTGAAGTATTGCCAAGAGGAGGACATCCTCCTGACGGCGTACAGCCCGCTCGCCAACGGCGCAGCGATCGGGGACCCGCTCCTGTCGGAGATCGGCGAGCGATACGAGAAGTCCGGCGCCCAGACAGAACTTCGGTGGGTGACCCAGCACGCGAACGTCGTCACGATCCCGATGTCTACCTCTCGTGCGCACCTTCAGCAGAATCTCGATATCTTCGATTTCAGGCTCTCACGCGAGGAACACGATCGAATCACACGACCGTCGACCCTCCAGACGGGGCTGTCGATGCTTCGAAGTCAAGTCGGTCTGTAAGCGGCTCATCGCAATCAATCTCGGGGAGTCTCTTCCAGATCGGATGTCGTCCGCAGTATTCTCCACAAACCCGACCTAGCACCTGTCATATAAAGAACTATACCTGTGACTATCCAGCAGAGAAATATGCAAGCTGTCGTGCTGGCGGCCGGCGAAGGGACGCGCCTCCGCCCGCTGACCGAAGACAAGCCCAAGGGAATGGTCGAAGTCGACGGCGATCCCATTCTCGCACATTGTTTCGAGCAGCTAATCGAGCTCGGTGCAGACGAACTCATCGTCGTCGTCGGCTACAAAAAAGAGGCGATTATGACGCACTTCGACGACGACTTCGAGGGTGTGCCGATCACCTACGCTCACCAGCGCGAGACCAAGGGGCTCGCCCACGCCCTGCGCACAGTCGAGGACTTCATCGACGACGACTTCATGTTGATGCTCGGGGACAACGTCTTCGAGGCGAATCTCGCCGACGTGGTTAACCGACAACAGGAAAGCCGTGCCGACGCGGCGTTTCTGGTCGAGGAAATCCCGATCGAGAACGCGTCTCGCTACGGCGTCTGTGACACCAATAAGTACGGCGAGATCGTCCGCGTCGAGGAAAAGCCCGAAGATCCACCGTCGAATCTCGTGATGACTGGGTTCTATACGTTCACGCCAGCGATCTTCCACGCCTGCCACCTCGTCCAGCCGTCCGACCGTGGGGAGTACGAGCTCCCTGATGCGATCAATCTCCTGTTGCAATCGGGCCGTACCATCGACGCGATTCGAATGGAAGGCTGGCGCATCGATATCGGCTACCCAGAAGACCGTGATGAGGCCGAACGGCGACTACAGACCATCCCCGATGCATCTGATGATCCCGAAACCGAGAGTGACATCAAAGCAGCCGAAGAATCGGATTCGTAGTCGATTCGGTGTCGAGCACTGACAAGTAGAGAACTCAGTACCCGAGTTCCCCCCGAACGAGGACGACAGTCGTCCGGCCATCTTCGAGTTCCTGCCGGAAGACGAGCTGTTTGGCGATGGCGGAGTCGACACCACAGGACTCGTTCGCACGTTCGTTTTCCAGCGGGTAGGCGACGGTTTCGAGGCGGTCGAACGCGTCTGACAGTGTCGGGACGATTTTGTTCACATTGGAGATAATCCGTCTATGTTTATATGCCTCGGCCGATAGAGTGTCTTCAATGACAAGTGGCTGGCGCTACCGGGTCGCTGCGTTCGGTGGGGCCGCTGCCCTGATTGTCGGCGCAGTTGCCCTCGCCAACCAGCCTATCGTGGAAACGTTCTTCCACCGGCTGCCGATACTCGGTCAGTTGCCATTCGCTCGCGCACAGGGACTGGAATTCGTCTTCGAAGCGGGACTCACGGTTCTGGTCGTCTTGGGAGCGCTCATACCGTTGTACAAACCGCAGCCAAGACGGATTCTCGACACCTGGCTGCTCGTCGGCAAGCGCACGACTGTCGCGCTGTTCGCGCTTGCGACGATCGGCTACTTCGACTATACGTATCGCCTGCCGCGGGCGACGCTCGTGATCTCGGGGGCGATTCTGCTCGTCGTGCTCCCGCTCTGGTTCGTGACGATCCGTAGTCGGCCCATCGACGGCGGAGCCGGTCGGACGATCATCATTGGAGACGATCCTGCAGAGATCGACCGCGTCCTCGATGCCGTCGAGATGGCCGTCTACGGCTACGTCTCCCCATCGAGCTCCTACACGGTCGACGAGCCCACGTCGAACATGAAAGCAACGGCAACCGACGGCTCCGGGATCGCAGCCCGAGTACCGGCCGAGACGCTCGACTGTCTGGGCGGTCTGTCGCGCCTGGACGATATCCTCGTCGAGTACGACATCGACACGGCCGTCTTCGCGTTCAGCGAGACCGATCGCGAGGAGTTCTTCGGTGCGCTGGCGACCTGCCACGAGTACGGCGTCGAAGCGAAGATCCATCGTGAGAAGGCAGACACTGTGCTCGTTGAGGACGATCCTGGCTCGGAGCTGGTCGACATCGCCGTCGAACCCTGGGACTGGCAAGACCGGGCTGTCAAACGGATCTTCGATATCGGATTTGCCGGGTTCGGGCTTCTGGTCGCCTCGCCGCTGTTGCTCCTGATAGCCGTCGCGATCAAGCTCGACAGTCCGGGACCGATATTCTACAGCCAACAGCGGACTGCGGAGTTCGGCGGCACGTTCGACGTCTACAAGTTCCGGAGTATGGTGCCCGAGAGCGAAGACGTCGAACCGGGGACAAGTGAAGATCGGGTTACGCGGGTCGGATGGTTTCTCCGGAAGACACACCTCGACGAACTCCCACAACTCTGGTCGATTCTCGTCGGCGATATGAGTGTCGTTGGCCCACGCGCAGTCTGGACCGACGAGGAATACCTCCTTGAAGAGGACGTCGACGCCTGGCGACAGCGGTGGTTCGTCCGTCCCGGACTGACTGGTCTGGCACAGATCAATGGTGCGTCCAGTGAAGATCCACGTCAAAAACTTCGATACGACATCGAATATATCCAGCAGCAGTCGTTCTGGTTCGATCTCAAGATCGTCATCCGCCAGATCTGGCAGGTTCTCGGCGACGTCGCCAGGACGATCACGGGTCGCAAGTGACGGTTCGGGTGGTCGGTCTGGTAAGACAGTTTTTATGCGTGTGCGGTAACCCTCTGAGAGTATGACTGACGTGCGGGCGGCGACCGAGGAGTTCCTTGCCGAGAAGCCCGACCTAGAGGGGGAACTCGAGGAGCTCCTCGCCGTCGACGCCGACACGGAGACCTGGACCTTTGATGAGATTTCACTTGGGTCCGGGGCGTTCGGGGAACTCGTCTCCCGTGGGATCGTCGAGAAACACGAGGATGAGTATCGGATCCGGGATCGGGAGGCTGTCGAGCAGGTGCTGGGATTGAACGGCGGTACCGGGGAGAGTGCCAACTCGACAGATATCCGGGAGATGCCGTCGTTCTCGCTGCCGGATATCCAGATCGATCGGGCGGCCTCTGTCGGGCTGGCCGGTGCGCTCGCGCTGGTCGTCCTCTTTCGTGTGCTCCCCTACGGCTCGGTGTTTCGGAACGGCGATGTCGTGCTCTCGGGGAACGATCCGTACGCGTACCGCTATCTCGTTCACCAGATGCTTGCCGAGAGTGAGGGTGTACTTGATTTTTCAGTGCTATCGTCGCTGCCCAGGGAGATATCACATGGGGAGCCTCTCTTGGTAGCAACGCTGTGGTGGGCGTCGGCGCTGTTCGGTGGGGGAGCGGATTATGTGCTGGTAGTCTATCCGGTCGTCGGGGCGATTGTGAGTGCCCTGCTCGTGTACGTTATAACTGTCAAGGTGGCCGAGGACAAACGAGTCGGGATTGCTGCGGTCGCCTTGCTTGCGATTATGCCTGCTCATGCGTTTCGGACTGGGCTGGGGTTCGCTGATCACCACGCCTTTGATTATCCTTGGCTCGCGCTGACCGCGCTGGCGGTGGTGGCGCTGGTCACCAATGAGCGAGATCCCCGAGACGTATCGACATGGATCTGGGCGCTCGCGCTGGGAGTCGGCGTCGGCGGCCAGACCCTCGCCTGGGACGCCGGGCCACTATTACTCGTGCCGCTGGCATTGTTCGCGGTTGCCGTCGTGCCTTCGTGGTTGCGTGACGGTCGCAATCCACTTCTCGAGGGGCTGCCGCTTCTTGGCGGGCTTGCGGTCGGAGCGATGCTTGCTGGTGGCACACATGTGACCTTCGGCTGGCATTCGATAGAAGTCGCTATTGCGCCGACACTGTTGTTCGGTGGCGTCCTCGGCGTGTTCGCTCTTGGAACGATAGCACAGCAATTCGACACGTCGACTCGGGCTTTTGTCGGCATCGAACTCGTCGGGGTGATTGTCGGACTATTCAGTATCCGAACACTCATTCCGAGCTTCGCCGGACGACTTGATGATGGAATCGACTTCCTTTTCCAAACTGAAGGAATCGCAGAAACAGCCTCCCTCGTATCAGGACAACTCGGAAATATCGTCGCTCCAGTGTTTCTGTTTGGGTTTGTGCTCTTCCTGGCGGTACCGTATCTGGCGTGGGCGAGTTGGTGGAGTTATCGGCAGCACGCCCCGGCGTGGCTGGCCGTGAGTTGCTACGGATGGTACTTTTTGGCGCTTGCACTGGTACAGATACGCTTTGCTGGCCAGCTGGCGCTGTTCACCGCGCTATTCGGTGGCCTTGGGTTTGTGCACCTGGCGGCGTGGGTGGACTTGGCGGCGTATCCGCGGCCGTTCCGGTCGGTGGAATCAGAGCAGATGGATTGGTCGAACGATGAGGATTCGGACGGTGAGGACAACGGGTTGGAATCGCTTGAGCGTCGGGAGGCACTGTACACAGCTGGATTGGGTCTGGGCGTTGGGAGTCTAGGGATGGTGATGACACCGATCAAGCACGGTCAGTTAACTATTGACGACTCGATATACGAAGCAGCACGGTTCATGCGCGAGTACAGCGACAAACAGAAATGGACATACCCAGAGAACTATGTGCTCAGTCGCTGGGGACGCAATCGTGTGTATAATTGGTTTGTGAACGGAGAGTCACAGAGCTATGGATACGCGTTTTCGAATTTCGAGGACTTTGTGGCGTCTACTGATGGCCAGGAGTGGTATGAACGATTGCGAGATCGTGTCGGGTTCGTCGTCATCGACGACCAACTCCCGATCGATACAGGGGGAGAGACGGTCTACGAGCAACTCTGGGCTGACAATTTCGGGCTTGATACTGATCATTATCGAGCTGTGTGGCATGCTGAGGACGATTCACGGCGGGTGTACACGCTGGTTCCGGGGGCACGAGTGACTGGACCGACAGAAAACGAAGAGGCGTCAATCAGCGGAGAGATTACGCTCGCTCACAGCGCTGAGGAAATCGACCAGTCGATTGATATTGCCCACGGTGTCTATGACGAGACGATCCCACTACCTGGTCGATACGAGATCGCTGGACAATCCGTCGAAGTATTCGAATCTGACGTCACTGGTGGCAAGTTTCTCTCGGGTTTTAATGCCGAGGCGACTGCGCACTGGTCGCTCTCGGAGGGTGAGGGCGAGTGGGCTTACGACAGGGCCGGTGGGCGACATGCCCAACTTCAGGATGCCGAATGGGGAGAACGTGGCGTCGAAGTAGCTGATGAGGGATATCTCCAGGCGAGAAGTGTTGGTGGGCATACGATTTCCGCGTTTACCATCTCGGCGTGGATCCGGCCAGAGGACGGGAGCAGTGGTGCGATCCTCTCTTTCGGCAAAGATGGTGGCTCAGATTCGCTTCACGGGATTCTCTTTGATCATGGGCTTTCGGGCTGGAATGACGACCGGTTGGGGCTCTATCTTGGCGACGGTGAACAGTCAAATTCCGAGAATTCACCAAAACTGGACTTTTCGTATCCTGCCGAAGAGTATCACCACATTGGGATCGTCTTCGATAGCGGAGACGTGCGGTGGTTCGTCGACGGAGAAATCCGCTCTGAGGAGTCTATTCAGATAACGGAGGTGTCTTTCGCGGATGGTCGTGCTACATATCTCGGGCGCGAGTACAGCGGGTATGGCGGTGTGCACTCTTTTCAGGGTGGGATTGACGATGTCCAGTATTACGAACGAGCGCTGTCGGCACCGGATATCCGATCACTGTAACGCTCATGTGAAGCACGTTGTTGGTGGATCAGAGGACGATTCGAACGATTTCTTTGAGAGCTTCTTGAGCGGGTTTGCGTAGGATTCGTCGGCGGAGCTGGAAAGCTCTGAGATACGGCGTCAGCTTGTCTTTGGAGATGCCTCGCTAAGACGAGATCCACCGTCGCACCAGCGACGCGTGGCTCTCGCAGGTGTTCACGTGCGTGTCTCCATTCACGTATTCATCCTCCCCGTGAATGACTGCTTCTCGCTGGTAGTTCTCGTCCTCTTCGAGTGGGTTGTACGCTCGAAATCTGTCAGTGTAGACGATCAGCGACTCCACCTCGCGGTCACCGAGGAGGAGTCGCACGGTCGATTCGTCAGCGGGTTTAGCCAGGACGACATATCGCTGACCGTACCGTGATCAACGAGTGTGAACACCGGTGGCTTGTCCTCAGCATAATTTCCACGACCGTGTTTCGAGAGGTCACGCGAGCGCGACCGAGAGTCGCGCTCGCGGCCTTTCAGCCCCGCAGTGACGTAGACTTCGTCGATTTCGACCGGGCCAACGAGGGTGATAGCTGGCGCGTCGTGCGTTCTGGCGAACTGCTCGACTCACCGCCGAAGTGGTCGCTACGATGCGATGAGTTCAGCGTCCAACTGGTGGATACTCGTGTTGAATCGAAGGAACGAGTAAAACGCGAACAAGAGCTTGTCGAGACCAATCTTCGCGTGCGCGAAGATCGTCCCGGTCTTGTCGTTGAATGTGCGGTCGCAATCCTTACAGCGATACAGTTGATACGCTCGATAGCTGCCGTGTTTGATTACCGACTCAGACCGGAAGCGCGGGCAATAGAGGCCATCGCGCCAGTGAACCTGCTGGTGTAGGTTCGCGGCGCTCGTCTCTGAGTTCAGCAGTTCGAATGGGAACATATCGGGTGACACGGAAGCGTCACCTGCCCGCTACGCTTCTACAGCGCCAGCTCTATCCGATCTACAACTTGCTTCCCAAGAGCGTAGTGTATTTCTCGACGCGAGCTCCGGATTTGAACCCGACAGAAGAGTACTGAAGAACGTGTCAAAGAAAGCTTCGCACGCTCTGCCTATCCATTCTATGAACTGAGTGAAAGATACATAACACGGATTAATTGGGCACCCTTTTTATAGATCCGACTCTTATTCCGGTCATGATTGAGAGAATATACCAGGCGTTTGTAGATACGACACCACCCCTTGAATATATCTCAGACGGTCATTATTCAAGAATTCTTGATGTCGGCTGCGGCAATGGCCGGATCAGTGAGCAACTCGCTGATATCGGTGAAACAGTCGTTGGTCTTGAATTGGATCGAGATCGTTTGGATGTGTTTCAAGAAAGCGGTGTTCCGCAAAACCAAGAAATCGTTCAAGGTGATGCCACAAGTTTGCCATTTCCCGATAACCATTTTGACTTAGTTTCGAGCTATACGGTATATGAGCATATTCCAGAGGAAGCCATTCCAAATTATTTAGCTGAAATCCACCGCGTTTTGCAGCCTGACGGAACGGTATATATTGTGAATGATGCCTTTTTCTATCGCGTTTTACGCAAATCACGTCTCCTTATGCCAGAACGGGGACCAGCTCCGGGCCACATCAATATGGTTACTCCCAACGCAATGGCCGATGAAATAGAAAAGGCTGGATTTAAAATCGAATTGGTTCGGTATTCCCCCTATCATCATTTCTTAGATTCAGAACCCTCTTTTCTGTCCCCTCTTGCAACAAAGGGATATGTCGTAGCAACAATTTAAGTACAGACGCTCTTCTATTGTGTTGGAATCGGTGCCAGAACCGTCTGGTTCGGTTTCTGAACGGGCCGAGCCAAGTTTCGATAAGTGACCGATTCCCCCTACGTCTTACTTTCACACCCCATTTTTGTAATTCCAAGGACCAGTCGTACCAAAGGCCGCAGTTAGCCCGTACCAGCGGCTGACCGCGATACCGTTCGAGTACCTCTTTAAGAAAAGGCCAGTGTATCGAGGCTTAACTGACTCGGCGAGGCACCTACGTCCAACATCTCGCGTATGTCACAGTTGACTGCTGCCCAGACGTAGACTTCTTCGCCGTTTACCTCGATTTCTGTCCCGCCGACGGCGATTCTCCTTGATGATCCCGGTAGTTTAGTTTGAGAAACTGCTTAGACGATGTAGCCACTGTCTAATCACCCCATAGGAGCGCTCGACGAACGATCCGATCTTTCGGTAGGGCAGGACAGATGACACATAAACATTGCGTGGACACGCTGACCGATCGGCGTGTCCACGCGAAAACACTTTCTGCTGGCGGGCCTTCTTACCATGCGGCGAGCGTTGTTGAGTCGCCAATTCGCCCTATCTCGGCTGATTCCTTCACACTAAGGTTGACACCGTTCAGCAGTAGTCCAATAAGAATATCTTTATTGTACTCCGACCGTTGGGTGAAGCGGATGGCTGATTCGATAACGGTCTGGTATATAATCGGACGCCTTAACGTCGGAGGTGCTGAGAAAACTTTGATCGAGCTTGTCACGGAATTGGATAGAGAGCGATTCGACCCTACAATATGGACGATTCGTGATCCGGGCCCGTTAGCCTCGGAGGTCCCAAAAGACGTGCCAGTTCGTCCACTTAATGCTTCCGGAAAGCTTGATCCCAGCGTCCCAATAGCATTTGCCCATGAACTGAGAAGAGAACAGCCAGAAATTCTCCAGTCATTCCTCTACTTTGACAACGTACTCGCACGAATCTCCGGAATCGCCTCTCCAAAAACGGATGTCGTGACTGGTGTCCGTGACGTCCCCAACGAACTCCCAGTCCACCGTGATCTCGCTGATCGAGTAACGGTACCGCTATCCGATGCAATAGTTTCGAATTCGCACTCTGGGGCTGAGTGGATCATCGATCGGGGCGCAGATCAAAATCGGGTACACATCGTCCACAATGGTCGGAGAATCGAGGAATACGATGTCTCTCCCCAAGAAGATTATTGTGACGAAATAGAAAATAAGGAAGGGCCCATTGTCGGGACAGTCGGGCGCTTGATCGAACGGAAAGGTCACCATGAGTTGATAGAAGCATGGCCTCACGTGCTTGAAGAGCATCCAGATACACAACTCTTGATCGTAGGGGATGGAGAAGAGTACGATGCACTAAGAAAACGAGTGCATAATCTAAATATTCAAGAGTCCGTCCATCTATTAGGGCAGCGTGACGACATTCCACAACTACTCGCACTCTTTGATGTTTTCGTGTTTCCATCTCACCATGAGGGGCTCCCTGGTGCACTTCTCGAAGCTATGTGTGCAGAAGTGCCAATAGTTACGACGCCGGTAGATGGTTGTGCCGAATTGGTCACAGCGGGAAAGCATGGGTTGCATGTCCCTACGAAAGATCCACCCGCGTTGGCAGAAGCGATAAACCATCTCCTATCAGAACGAACACTTGCCAAATCATTAGCGAAGAACGCAAAAAGAAAAGCTCAGGAAGAGTTTACTATCGCTCAGATGGTTAGTGGGTTCGAAGACATCTACGAACGAATAGCTGGAACAGTCGAATAGTTGGCTTTGTTGAAATACTATTGAACTAACACTTTTAGCAGTGACACAGCTGCTACGTAGATGTGGGAATTGGCTGTTTCTTGAGCGATTACTCACTTACAACCCGTTTTTTATAGACTAGATATGCTAATGGGAGCATTAGAACATAGATGACGGTAGTCATGGCTAAAAATAGCTCACTAGAATCTACTGCTAAACTGTAGAATAGACCGAGTCCAACGAGACCATATGCTACAGCAAGTGTCCAAATTACTTTTGACATACATAATGGGTTAATGCCTGATGAGATAACGATTGTGGGACCTTTGCTCTGTACTGATCTTAGAGGGCTCGGTCGATATTGTGGACAAGACATCTAAGAACGAGTTCACGGAACTGTTTCCACCATTGTCGGGAGCGAACGAAGGCACCGTACTTTCGTTTGAGCGTTGAGTTGACCGTCTCTGATTGACTTCTCTGTCCGTAGAGATCAGCGTCTAAGCGTGCGTTCCATGCCTTGTGGAGAGATGTGAACTCACGATGCTTAATCAGTGGCCGAACCTCGTGGTGACGGGCAAGTCGTCTGATCTTCTGGTCGTCGTAGCCTTTGTCACCGAGCAGAATGTCGATGGTCTCGGGGTTGCGTTTGATCAACGATGGAGCGATCTGACTATCGTGTTTTCGTGTCGTCGTCACGTGCAGATCGAGAATTGCGTTCACTTTCGTATCTACCAACAGCGTCACTTTGAGCTGCTGAATCGTGAGTTCAGCCCGTTTCGTGTAATGTTTTGAGGCGTGACTGCGGTCGAACCCTGACGCATCAACTCCAACGATTCCACTCGTCGGAAGTAGCGTCGCTGAGAGAGTCAATACAACACGCCATACAGCCATATCAAGCCGATTGAACGCCTTACAGAGCGTTGATGGCGTAGGTAGTTCAGTTAATCCAAGAGCTTGACGAATGCGTGGCATCTCGATCAGTTCGTCAAGCAGACCACGATAGGTCGTGTTCTTCCGAACTTTGAGACACAGTAGAACAACGTGCTGCGGGAGTGTATAGCGGTGTTTAGAAAACTTCGAGGAGTATCGAGAGACTGCTCGGCGTGCTAGGTGGATCGCCTTCTCAGTAAAACGGAGAATCTGCGACTTCGGGAGGGTCTTCATCTCATGGAATTACACGACAAACATGTAAATCTTCAAGGATTTCAACAGAGCCGAATAGTTCTATTTGGATACAGAATTTGAGGAGTTATTTCACTGTCATCTCTTGAAATCGTGTACGCCACGATAATCTGCATTCCGTGAGAAATCGAATATTCCTAGCACCACCGCTCGTATAAGATTGCTGTTTCCGGTTGCTCCCCACTGGATGAATCGAAACAGTCGAGACATAAAGAAGAATGAAAAGAACACTGTCTGCTCAGGGATAGTGAGATTACTGTGTGCAAAATAGAGCCGGTTCCGAGCATCATGGTAGTATCGAAATGGACCACCTCGTTCAGCAGATGCCCCTATATCGTGATAAATCCGCGCTTTTGGGTTAATAAGTAGATTCCAGCCCTGTTGTGTCGCCTGCCAACAAAGTTCTGCATCTTCCATCCCAAAAAAATAGTCGTCGTTCAATCCATCAACTTCAGTGATGAACTCACGCCGCAGAAGCATTAATGCACCACTGATGAAGCTAGTCTCATAAACAGAATCATCGGGCTCAGTGTTATGTGAGAGTGTCGTCAGAACCGGTGAGAATTTACCCCCTGCAGAGTGGACCTCTCCCTCAGAGTTCAGAGCAACACCGCCAACAATCGCGGCATTCGAGTGCTCCTCAGCAGTCTCCACAAGGTGACCCAATAGATCAGGTTCCACGACGGCGTCATTGTTTAGTAACAAGACGTAATCGGATCCATCAGAGAAAGCCTCGGAAATGGCGGGATTGTTCCCGCCCGCGAACCCGAGATTCTCATCATTCTCGATGAACTTACAACAGTCAAATTCCTTCTTTAGTGCCTCAAGCGAACCATCCTCTGATCCATTATCAGCCACATAGACGCGATAGTTGTTGTACCCAAGTTCGCGAATGGAGTTCAGACACTTCGCAGTATCTTCATAGCTATTCCAATTGAGTGTTACTATTCCCACGAGAGGGGAGTCAGATTCGGTAACAGAGTCCATTTGTCCCTTATCACAGCACGTTTGGGCGGTCAGTATTTACATTTCAGGGAAAGACCACCAGTCGCGTTACCATGGCCAAGATTTCTGGCTGTACGACGCTGTCGATCCGTAGACGAACGAAACCTTGCATGTGTGTCTGTTTCAAACGGCGACAAAACAGATGACGCGATGGTTCCTGGTTGAACTATATCGTCGCTATCAACTCAATAACGTAGTGTTTCTCGTCGATAATGCCGATTACCTCGGTTCGGTGCTGACCGAAGATATGTACTGACTTCAGACATTTCCATATGGAGATTGGAATGCCGCCGAGTATGTCTTATAGAAAACAAAAAAGGACACCCTTGTTTGCGATATTTTCAAGCCATGCCGAGCTAGAGAAAACTGACTCGAAGCTTTCGCCGTCCACCACAACTCACGCCAAACTTAACGTGATCACTCGTTGTTCATATATCAAAAAATAGGTCAAGTTTGACGTAATGCTATAACGAAGCGTAAAACGCAAATCGTCCACGGGCGAGAAACACAACGATGACTGAGTGGAGCCTTGAGCTCGTCGGATACTTCGACTTGGGATCGGCTACAGGGGCTGCCCCCACAAATGTATCAGAGTCTTTGGCCGAAAAAGATTGTCTGGAGACGGTATTCTGTAGGGATCACGGGGAGACGACTGTACCGGAATCGACGATTAGGCACGCGTTCCCGGGTGGCGCAACATTACCTAGATTAGCGAAGACAATTGAGTTTGTAACTTCCCGAATAAACACTCGGCTTTATATTGAACGCCTGTTCGATACGCTCGCTGCGAGAGCAACAAAAACCTGTGATTTCGATGGCGATATTCATTACCATCATACCCCAGGACACATCAAATCGCTTCGGACAGCAAACGCACAGGGAAAGACGACTACGATGGCTGGGGCGGTTGAGTATACGCACAACACGATTAAACGGCGAGAAGCAGAGTATCCCAAGCATGGTTTATCTTACGAAACTTCCCGAGAAAAACGGCGGATGGCGAACCGTCGGGAGATGACGCTTCGCGAAAGTGATCTGATACTCGCGATGTCGAACTTCGTTGCCGAGTCTTATATCGAAGCCGGACTTGACCCAGAGAAGATTGCAGTTGTTCCGCTTGGTGTAGATCTACAGCATTTTTCACCGAGAAACGTCGAACATGAGGGATTCAGAGCGGTGTTTGTCGGGAGTGTGAACGTTATGAAGGGCATTCCGTATCTACTGGATGCGTGGGAACAATCTCGACTCGCGAATAGTGCTGCCGAACTCAGGCTGTGCGGTCCTATTGAAGGCGCCATTAGACCTCTATTTGAAAATTGTCCAGATAATATTACCACTACGGGGTTCGTAGATCCCCTTCCAGAATATCAGAAAGCAGATGTTTTCGTCTTTCCGTCTCTGAGTGAGGGATTTGCGAAAGCGCCACTTGAAGCGATGAGTACAGGGACCCCCGTAATTGTCACTGAAAACTCGGGAACTCCAGACATTATCGAAGACGGACGAGAAGGGTTTGTGATCGAGATACGTGATTCGGACGCGCTAACCGAGAGACTTGAATATTGTAAAGCGCACCCAGAGAAGTTAGAAGAGATGGGGCGTGCAGCACGAGAAACCGCGGAACAATATCCTTGGCAACGCTATACGGAGGGTGTCATAGATGCGATTGATGACGTGGTGTGATGATTGATGGCCGGGGAACGATCTATATACCAGAAACTGTTCGCAGCTGGAGGGGCATCTATAGTCGGACAAATTACATCATTTGTAGGTGTTGTATTATATGCCAATTCAGTACCCTCTGATATTCTTGGTCAATACTTTCTCCTCATCAGTGTTGTTAGTGTCTCATCGTTTCTTGCAACGGCCGGGATCTCGACGAATGTAACACGAAGAGTTGGGAAACAGGAAGAGTCACGACAAGCTATTTCGGCAGGACTACTGTTGGCTTCACTGGTAGCAGCCTTTGTGATCATCGCACTGATAGGTGGTTCCGAAATAATTGAATCGTATCTAAACAGGAAACCGTTAGCACTGTACGTACTCATTTTCCCGACTACGCTGGCAGAATTCATGGGTGCTGTTCTCCGTGGAGAAGAAAAAGCTGATACCGTTGAGTTGGTCGATACGGGTCGGAGAATATTAATGTACGCAGGTGGTGTCATACTTGTCTCAACTGGACAACCCGCGTACGAGTCTTTCACGCTCGCCTATTTCGTGGGACGCACAAGTCAGTTAAGTTTATTGAAGCTGACCTCCCGGTACACGTTACAAGTCCCGTCGAGAACTACCACTTGGGAGTTCTTTCTCGAATCTCGATATTTATATTTCTCACGATTTACTGGCTTGGGCTTTGAGTGGATCGATACGCTCCTTATCGGTGCATTTCTATCCCCTGCGGCAGTTGCAGCATATGAAATCGTTTGGCGGTTCTCCGCGTTCTCGAACATAGGCACAAATACTACTGTTTCTGTATTTTTTCCCCGATTTGCAGCGCTTCAGAAAGAAGGAAATTTCGAGAAACTAACTCATTATGTAGAACGAGCCTATTTTTATGCACCAGTATTGATAATTCCTGTTTGCTTCGGAACACTAGTCGTTGGATCGGATTTACTCGGATTAGTCTACGGAGAAGAATACAGGTACGTAGGGAGTGTCCTGTTCGTGCTGTTCTTAGGGAGGTATTTGTATAGCTTAAGTAGAATCTCCAGCTCGGTACTCTATTCGGGTGGTGATGATATATACACCTCGACGATCGACGGTATTTCTGTCGTCATTAATGCGGTAGGTAACCTTCTAATGATTCCAACTTTTGGAATCATCGGTGCAGCAGTCGCGACATCACTCGCGTACGGAGTTAACAGTCTTGGAAAAGGTATTCGGATGAATCAGAACCATACATTGAGATTCCCAATTCGACGAACACTTCGCGCGGTGGGGGGTGCCGTGATTATGACGCTGATCGTATCACAAATTGGATTTGAAGATTCACTCGTTACTCTCGTCGCGCGAATACTTGTTGGGGGGGCCGTTTTTACAGGGGTTATCCTACTACTTGATGTGGAGACCAGACGTGATATCAGACGAATAATCTTAGGCTAATAGCGGTCCAGAATCTCGCCACAGGTCACGAACTCCGCTTGTCCATCGGCATAGTTGACGATTCGTTCTAAGGTTCTTATTCCGGTATCAGATAACTCTGGTGCATGTGTCGAGATGCAGAAAACACCTTCGTAGTTCTTGATATAGTCGAACGCCTGCTGTAACCAAGAGAAAGAAGTTTCATCTCCCAATCGGTGGCAATAAATCTCGCGATGAGTCCCATAGTCAAGCGGAATTGGGTAGCGGTACTCATGACGATAGTAGAGATAGAAAAGAACCATTCGCGAATACGTCCAGAACCACTTCTGCGTTAACTGGACCTCTCGGGGTTTCGGCCCATACTCACGCACAATGTTCATATCTGTATTGCTAACGGCTTGAACCCCTCGTGACGATAGCTGGGCATGAGGTGGTACAAATATATCAATATCAGTTTCGAACACTTCCTCAAGATGGCGCTTCCCCCGTTCAAGTCGATTAGTGAGTGAAGGACCGGCTACGAATTCAGGTTTGCCTCTATAGACACCGTGATCGTATCCGTGTTGTACAATTGCAATCCGGTTCTTCGAATCTTGTCGCCACAAAAAATCGATGAGGTCGTTGTTCTCACCGAGGAAACGATGTTCGGTAGCAGTAGAGGGAATTTCCGGTAAGACATCCGCACGAGGTGCGACCCGGGGGACACAAGCCAGGGTTATAGGAACGCGATCCCAGATGTTTCGATAAGTACTCTTGAGAGTCTGAGGGGAAGAATAATAACAAGTATCGTCATCCCGAATTGCGAAGAGCATTCAATAAATCAAGAGTTGCGAGAAAACCTTTAATGTAGTGTTCTCGTATTATAGTAGTGATTAGAAATAGTTACACACTTTAGGGATAGAGAGTTGGTCGAGGGCGGTATCGATCGCGGACGTCAACTCGTCGAGTGAGTCAAAGAAGCGGTTGCTAAGCGATGCTTGAAGCTGTCTCCAGCACTCCTCGACCGGATTCAGCTCTGGCGAGTACGATGGAAGCGTGACGAAGGCAAGGTCGTCACGGTCCGCCAGGTCCGTGACGGCCGATGCCTGAAAATACGGCGCTCCATCGAGCACGACAATCAAGTTATCTTCGAACTCTTTGCATAATGCTAAAATGAAATGTTTTGCGTGTTCGGCGGTGACGTACTCGGTGAATCGGGAGAAAAAGCGATCACCGTCCTCGGTGATCGCGCCCAGTAAACACGTCCAGTCGCGCTGGCCAGAGAGTTTCACGGAGGGCCGCGTGCCGCGCGGAAACCACGCCGCACGCGGCTCAACTTGGACAGATTTCTTGGTTTGGTCGATACAGACTACGGTGGCGTCCATTTCCCGCCGCTTTTTTGAGCTCGTCGTGAAATTCTTCTTGTTCGTCTTCGTCAGCTTCGGCAGCTGTGCGGCGGGGTTTCTGATAGCTCAATCCCGCTTCTTTGAGCAACCGGCGGCAACTCGGGATTGAGTATTCGACGCCGTATGTTTCTTCGAGAAATTCTTGGACGAGCGCCGGCGTCCACGCCGGCGCGTCGATACCAACCTCAGCAGGTGGTTCCTGGACACTTGCTTCGAATTGTTCTTGCTGTGTCTCTGAGAGTTTTCGATTTCTCCCAGTTCGTTTACTATCAGAAACGGCTTGCTCAAGCGACTCGTCGGTGTCAAGCCGCTTGAGCCAGCTGTAGATTGTTCGCCGCTGAACGTCGTACCACTCGGCTAGCTCAGTCTGCGTCACACCGTTCTTGTACGCGATCGCAGCTAAGAGGCGTTGTGTCGGCTTCTTTTCGTCCACGTTGTCGAGGGCGTCTTGCAATTCCTCGACGGAGATCTCGTCGAGATGATTCACTACCTACTGCAACAGTCTCTGAGCAAAAAGTTCTAACGGTTACTATAGACGCAGTGGGTCCCAGTGAACTGTTAAATGTATCACAAGCCCAGTTCGGATGTTGAAAACATAGGACGAGTTATTTATTCCCATTAAATAAAAATGAATGGTATAATTTTATATATAATAAGAGTGGATTTTAGTTATTGCGAAATCAAATTGGTCATTTAATCGGCCCTGTGTCATTCCAGTGGATATTTTTCTCTTGATATTGTGCTCAGGATTGGATTCTAAGCGTATAAAGGAACGTGGTTCGGCGATTCCAGCCGACAAATCCGTGTCCAGCTGGATCGCTCACTGCCTGTGTAGGGCTGGCACCATAGCTCTTTTGAGCGACCGATGCACTTGGTTTAATGGAGTAGCTCAGCTACTGAGGAAGCAGAAGAATAGAATAGGTCCATTCGCTTTGCTATCATTTTTAGAGTCATACTACCCACCTAAAGTCGGATTCAATAAAGGAACTTGGACAGACATCACTATAGATAGCCTAATGCTTCTAACTGTTCCTTCGCATGAGCTTCATCTATCCGGTTGGTCTCAACCGGTTTCTCCTTGGTTATTGTTCTGCGAGGGGTTTGGCGGTCTAATTCAAACCAAGGTACCAGACACAGAGCCTCTGTCTTTGGGAAATATGAACGAGTTAAACCATGTGACCAGCTTGGACCCATGAACAGACAGGGAGACTCGCCTAGTAATTCTCCGTGATCAGCAGAAATCACTGTCTTTCCTTCAATCTCGCTTAATGAGGGGATTTCCTGAAAGACCTTACGAAGATTTTGTCGATATGCAGTTTTGGCCTCTTCAGGACTCACTACTCCACGTTCAACTAAGTTATAGAAACGATCCCGATCACCCTGAGTACCACGCATATCAAATCCTGATTGTAGTTTATCAAGCTGTTCTATCATTTCTCCGATGGGAGGCATGTGAGGCTGCATGTAATGCACTAGGAGACGTTTATTGGGGAATTTACGGTGTGCTCGTATTGCGGCATCAGTTACATGTTCGGGAAGGACAGTCCCTATGTCGTCATCAAAGTTGTCTCGAATTGGCTCGTCAATGACAGCATGGAAGACGTCAGAATCGATGTTATGGACATGTGGATTTGCAGTCACATATACTGTGTCGTGTAGCTCCCGACCAAAGACATTCTGGCTCAAGAACTCCGCGCTGTCCCGTCCTTGAGAAACAGTCCGTTTGAGTTTCCCAGCGAACGGGTTTTCTCGTGCAAATTCGTCGTATCGGCAAGCGTCAAATAGTATCAGGTTATCCCAATCTTCAGTCATAATATCAATTCCTCGGCCGTAGGAACGCTCAAACTTCCGTGTGCACAGAGTAGCTGGGTGAACCATTCGAACACTGAAGTCAAAAAGATATTCGTAGCCAGTAAAAAGGAGACTATGCATTCCATCAGACCGGTATTTCCGAATGGCTTTTCTGAATGTTTGAATCATAACGGAATTCAAAATCAGTCCCACTTAGATTTTTCGAATTGAGTTAGCCAAAACCTACTAAAACACAAATATGAACTTTAATTCTAGTACATGAATGGGGGTTAGTCGTATCACGCAACAGTTATTAGATTCGTAGACATTGTTCCACGGAATGACGCAAATACATGGTGTTGAACTCAGAGAGCTACGAGTGAATGCTGACGAGCGAGGTCATCTCGTTGAAACGTATCGGAAAGATTGGGCAGAATACAATATCGATCCGGCGATGTCGTATTATTCAATGACATATCCAGGCATCATCCGAGCGTGGCATCGTCATCTTGAAGGTCAAATTGACCATTTTGTGTGTCCACAGGGACGAATCAAGGTCGGAATATATGATGATCGTGAAGACTCGCCGACACAAAGTGAACTGAACACGTTTACCGTCGGGGAGCATAACCAGAAACTCATTCGTATTCCCGGGGACTGCTGGCACGGATTCAAAGCAATAGGGGACAAACCATCTATATTAATTAACTACCCAACAAATCTCTACGACTACGAAAACCCGGATGAAGAACGGCTTCCCTACGATACAGACCAAATACCTTTAGACTGGGGAGACCCTCCTCATGAGTAGAGAATGAAAGGTGTCCTATTGTCTGGCGGAACCGGATCAAGACTCCGTCCTATCACCCACACCGGCCCGAAACAGCTTGTCCCCGTCGCGAACAAGCCGGTGATAGAATACGCGATTGAGGACCTCAAAGAAGCAGGGATCACCGATATCGGCGTTGTTCTCGGAAACAAGGGTCGCGAAGAGATCCAGGAAATTCTCGGAGATGGTTCAAAGTTCAATGTTGATATCACCTACATCATCCAAGGTAATCCTCTCGGGCTCGCACACGCGGCTGGCTGTGCCCGTGATTTCATCGGTGACGACGATTTCGTGATGTATCTCGGTGACAACATACTCAAGGAGGGGATCACAGACCTAGTTGAGAGCTTTCGAGCAAATGATCACGGGGCCGGCATTGCACTGCAAGAAGTCGACAATCCACAGCAGTTCGGAATTGCAGATATCAACGAAAGTGGAAGCGTCAAGGGATTGGTCGAGAAACCGGAAGACCCCCCGACTAATCTCGCCCTCATCGGGATGTACGTCTTTTCGCCGGCAGTCTTCGATGTAATCGACGATCTAGAACCCTCCTGGCGCGGCGAACTTGAAATCACCGACGCGATCCAGCAACTCCTCGACAATGGCCAAGCGATCGACTCACACCTCGTGACTGGGTGGTGGAAAGACACCGGAAAACCCGAAGACATCCTCGAAGCGAATCGCTTGGTCCTCGAAGACGGGCAACGAGCTATCGAGGGTGAGGTCGGAGACAATGCGGAGATTGACGGTCGTGTAAAACTCGCTGAGTCGGCAGCGATCGAAAGTGGTGCCGTCGTCCGTGGGCCCGTCTCCATAGCCGAGGGAACAAGGGTAAAAAGTGGCACGTACATTGGTCCCTACACCTCCATCGGACCAAGCTGCACGTTAGAGAACATCCACATCGAGAACACGGTCGTCATTGGAGATTCCACGATTACGGCGTCTGGACGCATAGTCGATAGTCTCCTCGGACAGGGCGCGAACGTAGAGAGTTCAGACGATCTCTTGCCCAAGGGGCGGCGCCTTGTGGTCGGCGAAAACTCCCAACTCAAACTCTAACGATGCGAATCATCACGCACACCTGTCCCGTCTGTGGTACCGTTGTCGCAGCCAACGAACTCGAATCCAACCGCGTCATGAAGTGCCCGGGGCTCAATTGTGAGGAAGTCCTTCGATTTGGCGACCTCTCTGAAGAAGCCCGAGAGCACTTCATCAAAACCCAAGAGCAGTACCAGATCTAAACCGAACCTCGAAGATTTAGAGTGTGTCAGAGATCGCCGACAGTTCATCTTTCACTATCGGCTGCGGTCGTCCGAGTTCTTCAGCCACCTTCTCCACCGATAGACACGTATTCTTCGGCCGTGTCGCCGCTCGATTGACATCTTCCATCAATCCTTCTTGGAGAAGGTCAGATCCATAGCCGAGTTCGTCGATCAACAGTGACGCGAACCGATACGGGGTGAGACACGACCGGGCAGCCACGTGGAAGCTACCATTGGATCCGGATTCAATGAGATTGTGGATCGTCTTAGCAGCTTGGCCAGCACGCGTTGGCGAAACCCACTGGTCAGTGAATGCTGGCGTCTCTGAACCAGATTCGATGCGATCACGGACCCATGCAGGAAATCCGACTAACAATCCTGTGTCGCCGTGGAGACCGTAGACAAACGAGAAGCGGGTAAGGAGAAAGTCATCGAGTTCATTTTGGACGAGTCGTTCGCCCAGAAGTTTCGTCTCACCGTATCGTTGCAGCGGGTTCGTGGGATCCGCCTCGGCGTAGGGCTCGTCATGCTCCCCATCGAAGACGTAGTCCGTCGACGTATGGACGAACCGAACGGGGCGGTCGGCACAGGCACACGCGAGGCGACCCGGGGCCTCCCCATTGATCTGGCGGGCAGCCGCTGGATTCGATTCACAACTGTCGACATCCGTCATCGCAGCACAATTGACCACTACATCGGGTCCAAATCGATCTAATAGCGTAGGAAAGGACGACGCGTTCCGTAGATCGAACTTGACGAGCGGGATGTCAAAAGAAGGTCTCGTCGAATGGTACGACCCGTAGACATCCCAGCCCCTCCGTAAACCTACCGAAACGACGTTACTGCCGAGGAGACCATTCGCACCGACAACGAGGAGGCGCATGCGTAGAACATTCCGACAGTAATGTAAATATGTGACGCTAAGGAATATTAGGTATGCAGATTCTGGTCACCGGCGGAGCAGGGTTTATTGGTTCGAATTTCGTTCGGTATCTACTCGATACGTACGAGTCTGTCGAAGTCGTTGTTCTCGACGCCCTGACATACGCGGGAAGTCGTGATAATCTTAAGGGTGTTATCGGCGATTCACGGCACGAATTCGTCAAAGGAGATATCCGTGACAGAGAGTTAGTGTTCGACCTAATCGAAGACGTTGACGCTGTCGTCAATTTCGCGGCGGAGAGCCACGTGGATCGGTCGATTGACAGTGCCAGATCGTTCGTTGATACGAACGTCAAGGGCACCCAGACACTTCTCGAAGCGAGCCGTAAGTCAGATGTTGATCGATTCCTGCAGGTTTCGACCGATGAAGTATACGGTGAGGTTCTGAGTGGGACCTGCAGTGAAGAATCACGATTGAATCCCCGAAACCCATATGCAGCATCGAAAGCAGATGCCGACTTACTCGCGCTGAGCTACGAGACGACGCACAACCTCCCGGTCCTCATTACACGGACGTGCAACAACTTCGGTCCCCGACAACACCCCGAGAAACTCATCCCGAAATTCATCAAACGAGCAGCTGCTGGCGAGGAGTTGCCTGTCTACGGCGACGGCTCGAATGTTCGAGAATGGATCTACGCCGAAGACAACTGTCGGGCGATCGATCTCGCGCTGCGTGAGGGAGAGATAGGCGAAATATACAATATTGGCTCAGGGGAAGAGAGAACGAACCTGGAGGTCGCAGAAGAGATCCTCGGCGCTGTCGGTGGCTCAAAAGAGCAGATAACCTTCGTCGAAGACCGGCCAGGACATGATCAGCGGTACGCACTAGATTCTGAGAAGATCAGAAAACTCGGCTGGGAGTCAGAGTGGACGTTCGAAGAGGGACTAGCTAAAACGGTCGAGAGCTATCTTTAATATAAGCGTATCAATCTCGATTCTGTTCAGATCTATGAGTACGAACGTGAGGCGTGGGGAAATCGGTCACTCATCGAAACCTGGTTCGGCCTGTTCAAATACCGACCAGACAGTTCTGGCACTATTTCCATACAACAGTTCCACTGACTCGGCACTGTCTAGTTCTGCACCTCCTCGATCGGCGTCTTTCCGTCGAGAGCTTGGTGCGGTCGCTGGCGGTTGTAGTAGTGCATGAATTGCTCAAGC
>JGI12448J12851_1000207_pt1 | contig 28564 bp, 24 predicted proteins | sample A23M2SouthBayCA_FD_12851 | JGI IMG/M metagenome (IMG submission 12851) | reverse complement strand
TCGTGGACGCTTGCAATCTCGGGGAACTCGCGGCGATAGACTTCTTTGGAGCGATTCAGTGAGAGCGCGCCGAGCGTCCGGCCGTGAAACGCCCCTTCGAAAGTGATTCCGTACTTGCCTTCAGTGTAGTCGTAGCAGATCTTCAAGGCGTTCTCGACGGCTTCCGCCCCCGAATTCGAGAGGAAGACCCGATCCATGTCGTAGTGGTCGCAGATCTCGGTGAGTCGTTCCATCAGTGCGTCGGGGCCCGGGAGGTCGGCCTCACCTGCGGAGGCGTAGAAGTCCTGGCCGGCGATCTTCATCGGATCGACGAGGTCGAACTCCGCGAGTCGATCCCGGATGGTGGGGTTGTTGTAGCCCAGCGGGGCGGCCCCGACGTGNCCGGTNAAGTCCATNAGNACGTTGCCGTCGACGTCGGTGCAGAACGGACCGATCGCTTCCTCGGTGTACTGCCAGACGAACTCGTAGACGTGCGTGCTCGGCGCGGCGTGTTCGTGAACGTGCTCGACGAACTCGGCCGCCCGTTCGCCCGGCATCGACGTGACCGTCGGCGTCGCTGTCTCCCGATCCATAACCCTACGTACGGACACCGCCCTCATAAGGATGGGTCAAACGTGCACTTATTTTCGTGATGGTTTTGGCGCCGTCACTATCGAACCGGCCTTCGACTACTCGGATCGGTCACTCTGCCGGCCGCCGCTCAGACCGTCGTCAGTCCGGTCGCGGTGGCGGCGACTATAAGTAACTGCTCTAAACGGCTGTTTGTCCGGCGAACGACCGGTTCGAACTTGTGGCGGGCAGGCCAGCTTTGACTCCGATACTGACCGCAGTCGCGAGCAGGATAGCTGCGCTCAACCCCACGCAACGCGACGACTCCTGTCGGTCCAGCTTAGAGGTCGATATACTGCTGTTCCCACTCGCGACGCGCCTCGATCTCGCGTCGCCCGCGTCGCGTCAGACTGTAGTAGTTTGTCCGCCGGTCGCGTTGTCCTTTCTCGACCAGACCCTTGTCTACTAGCGTATCCAGATTCGGATAGAGGCGTCCATGGTGGATCTCTTTCTCGTAGTACTCTTCGAGTTCCTCTTTGATCGCGAGTCCGTGTGGCTCCTCTTTGCCTGCGATGACATATAGGAGGTCACGCTGAAATCCTGTCAAGTCGTACATCGGTAATGTCCACCTGGATATTATTGTCGGAATCTCATAAATATGTCGACTCGAACTGGTGTGTGGGCGGAGATAGCTACACGAACGTCGCTCTCAGTCGACTCTGAATGGATAAAGGCGCTGATGTAATTTGAGGTGAGTACATACCTCGGCTTACTGCGCTAGCTGACGTCAATAACGATTGGTAGTTCAATCCCAGATAGAACGTCGACGATGCATTCTCTTGTCGCTGGGGTTAAATATCTCCATTGCCTAGCAGTAACGATGCCCGAAAAAGTTCTCTTCAAGTCCGAACAGGTCGCGAGTCGAGGCGATGTCGCCGCGTATTTACGAACGGTCGCGGACAAACTCGACGCAGGAGACGCGCTGACGCTCGAAAGCGGTAGCGAGTCTGTTAGTCTCGACCCACCCCAATCCGTAGAGTTCGAGGTGAAAGCCGAACACGAGGGGCCGGCAGAGGCAGGCGAACTGAGCGTCGAGTTCGAGATCGAGTGGGACGTCGACGGGAGCGACGGCTCGCTCGAGATCAAATAGACACTCCAAGACAACCCAGTCGCTATCGAGTTCGATCACACGTAACGAGTGGAAAGCGTCCGTGCAGGCGGAAAAAGCCCACACGGACGCTTGCCGCCCTGAATTGGTCCCCGCTGACGCTTCGGCCCTCCAAGCGAAGCGTCACCCGAAACTGGTGCCTGGATTGCCTTAAAGTTACCGACACCGTCTCAATTGGTGAGAATACCGAGAGGTCTTCGGACGTAATCGTGGGACTGGACTACAGATACGGTTCTTCCTCCAGAACCCAGCCGAGCGCCCGTTTGTAGTGAGTGAACAACTTTCTGACACCCTCGTGGCGCATCTCCTCGCTTTCGAGTTGCTCACAGAGGAACTCGTACTGCTCGCGGATTTCGTCTTCCTCACGCATGTCTAGTGGTCGCGGGACCGATCGGATAATACTGCCGGCGAGTTCGAACGGGGTTGTTTTCAACGTCCCGTGCCTACGCTGAGGTATGAAGGTTCGAGGGGCGCGTGAGTGCCAATCCTGCGGGTCCCAGTGGTCCTACTACGAGACCGGTTCGATCGAGTGTCCCGACTGCGGCAGCCTCCGAAGTGTGGGCATCGACGAGCGAACCGAACACACCGATAGTCCGGTCACGCTGTCACTGTCGCCGGTCGTCGAGCGGATCGATGGCGATGCGCTCGCGGAGGTCGCGACCGAGGCCGCAGATCGTTGCCAGGAGTACGTCCGCAAGCGCGGCTTCGTCGATGCAGGTGATCTCAAGCCGCTCGACGCCACGTACGTCGCAGCCGTCGAGTTACGCTACGTCGCTAGCGAACTCGCCCGGTCGATGCGCGTGAGCGAGGAGGAAGAGCTATACTTCCTGTCGTTACTCCGGGGGGCCGAGGCTGGTGAGCGCCCGCCGCCAGCGGAGGTTCCGGCGTCGCTCGCCGACGCACGCGGACTCGCGACGGCGGCCGTCGTCGACGCCTATCGTCGCGATCTGGTCCGGTATCTCGACGAGCAGCCCGACCAGACCGCCCGAACCGTCCTCGGACGGATCGTCGATCACAAGAAGCGGATCGAAGCTCTCGACGGCGCGGTCGAGGTCGCGACCGCCGAGACACTGCTGCAAGCGCTAGTCGATCTGAGCCACTACGCGGCGCTCGACGACGAACCGGCGCTCGCGTCCGCACAGGAGCGACTCGACAGTCTAAGCCGTTAGGGTAATTCGATGTCGACGCCGGACTGTCGGCCGGCGGCCTTGACCGTGTTGTACAGTAGCATCGCCCGGGTCATCGGGCCGACGCCGCCCGGAACGGGCGTGATCGCGCTGGCCTTCTCTTTGGCGCTGTCGTACTCGACGTCGCCGATCAGTTCGTAGCCCTTCTCGGTGTCGGTGTCGACGCGGTTGATCCCGACGTCGATGACGACGACGCCCTCCGAGAGCATCGACCCGTCGATCATCTCCGGGACGCCCGCCGCCGCGACGACGATGTCCGCGTCGCGGGTCTTCTCGGCAAGGTTCTCGGTCCGGGAGTGACAGACCGTCACCGTCGCGTTACCGCCGTCGGCCTTCTGCATGAAGAGGTTCGCCATCGGCTTGCCGACGATGTCCGAACGACCGACGACGACGGCGTCTTTCCCTTCAGTGTCGACGCCAGCGGTAGCCAGCAACTTCTGGATGCCGTGGGGCGTACAGGGTTTGTATCGGGCGTTCCCGGCGACGAGTCGACCCACGTTCTCGGGGTGGAAACCGTCGACGTCCTTCTCGGGGTCGATCGCCTCAAGGACTGCGCGCTTGTCGACGTGCTCCGGGACGGGCATCTGGACGAGGATGCCGTCGACGTTCTCGTCGGCGTTCAGTTCGTCGATCGTCTCGAACAGTTCCTCGGCCGGCGCGTCGGAATCGATCTCGACGTCGATGGCCTCGATGCCGACTTCTTCGCAATCGTCCTGCTTCATCGAGACGTAGGTCTCGCTGGCCGGGTCGTCGCTCATCAGGACGGTCGCCAGCGTCGGCGTCACGTCTTCGGCTTCGAGCTGGTCGATGCTGGCGCGCAAGTCGTCGCGGATCCCCTGGGCGACGGCGTTACCGTCGATGACGTCTGTCATTACCCGAAGGGCCGGCCGCCCCGGGCAAAAGGTTCACTATCCGGGTCGCTTCTATTCTGCCCCGTGTCGGGCGACACGCAGAGTTATGCTGTGAGACCACGTCTATACCCCATGGTTGGACGACGGCTACTCGGGTTCGTGGGGAACATCATCGTACGGGACGCCAAACGCGACGTCGACAGACACACGAGCGCGGTCCGCCGCAACACGCGGCGGGTTCTCTTTCGACCAGTTCGGACCGGCTTCTCGATCCTGTTCATGACGCTGCTGGTCGCGGTCCTCTATACGATCACGACCGACCCGACAGCGAGCACCGCCGTGGACGAAGCCGAGGCCAGCGGCGACACGCTCGGCATCCTGTTCGCGTTGCTCCCGCCAGCACCCATACTGCTGGCAATCGCCGCCGCGATGATCGTCCTGGTCCCGATCTCGCTCATCACAGGCGGGATTCGCCGTGACCTGCGGTACGGCCGCCCGTAATCACTCGTACAGCGGCTCGTCGTCGTCGTACAGCGGGAACTCGTCAGTGAGTTCGGCGACGCGCTCGCTGACCTCGGCGACGACGTTCTCGTCACCGGGTGCGTCGACGATTTTCGCGATCAGGTCGCCGACCTCGCGACATGCTTCCTCGTCGAAGCCGCGCGTCGTGAGCGCGGGTGTCCCGGCGCGGATACCCGAGGGATTGAACGCCGAGCGCGTTTCGCCGGGGACGGTGTTGGCGTTGAGAACGATCCCGGCGTCTTCGAGCGCTTCTTCGACCTCCTTACCCGTCGTGTCGGGATGAGAGGGACGAAGATCGATCAGGACGAGGTGGTTGTCCGTGCCACCGGAGACGAGTTCGAGTCCGTGGCTCTGGAGCCGGTCGGCCAGCGCTCTGGCGTTCTCGACGGTCTGGGCCGCGTACTCCTCGAATTCCGGTTGGAGTGCCTCTTTGAAGCCGACGGCCTTGCCGGCGACGTTGTGCATCAGCGGGCCGCCCTGGCTGCCGGGGAAGACGGCCGAGTCGACGTCGTCGGCGTACTCCTCGTCGCACATGATGATGCCGCCCCGCCCCGAGCGGATGGTCTTGTGCGTCGAGCCGGTGACGAAGTCGGCGACGCCCACGGGAGATTCGTGGACGCCAGCGGCGACCAGCCCGGTGATGTGGGCGATGTCTGCGAGGTGGTAGGCGTCGACGTCGTCGGCCACGTCCTGGATACTCTCAAAGTCGACCTCACGCGGGTACGCGGAGTATCCCGAGACGATGATGTCCGGCTCGAACTCCTCGGCCTGCTCGGCCAGCCCCTCGTAGTCGAGGTAGCCCGACTCGGCGTCGACCTCGTACTGTTCGACGTCGTAGACCTGGCCCGCGAAGTTCGCAGGGTGGCCGTGGGACAGGTGGCCGCCGTGGGTCAGATCCAGCGAGAGAATCTTGTCGCCGGGTTCGAGCACGGCGAGGTAGACACCCATGTTGGCCTGGCTGCCCGAGTGGGGCTGGACGTTGACGTGGTCGGCTCCCCAGAGGTCTTTCGCACGGTCGATCGCGAGCTGCTCGATTTCGTCGGCGTACTCACAGCCGCCGTAGTACCGCGAGCCGGGATAGCCTTCGGCGTACTTGTTGGTCAGGACCGAACTCTGGGCTTCGAGGACGGCCTCGCTGACGTGGTTCTCGCTGGCGATCATCGCCAGTGTCTCGTTCTGCCGCTCGACCTCGCCGGAAAGCGCCGCCGCGACTTCCGGATCGATCGCACGCACTTCGTCGTAGTCCATATCGGTCACTGGCGGCCCGCCGGATAATAATCTACCTTTCCACCGTCGCGAACGTGAACTTACGAACTGTTGTTGGTTGAACAGGTCGACCAGTAAGTATAATAGGGTCTCCTGCACAGGCATAGAATGCATGGTCACCTGGGGGGTGACAGATGCGGGAGTAAGTCGGGGTGGCGATGGTTTCGACGTCGAAATCGCTGCCGCCGACTGGGTGGGGTACCCCTCCACCGCGCGTCCCGCTCTGGACGATGACGATCGAGATGCGACGATCAGCGTCTGCGCTCACACCGGCGCACCTATCACGGGGTCGACGACTCGATTGACCATACCGGCGACGACGGCACGAGTTCACGGGGAGGGAACGACACGTCTGGCTGACCATTCGTTTCCGCTGTCCGACGGTTCGTACCGTCTGTCGTGTCGGTCCTCGTCGACTCCCGACTGTGGTGCTCGACCGCCTGACGCTGCACCCACGGTCGTCATCCAGTTCCAGGGACCTGCAACGGTCGAGCGGACCGACGAGACGGTCCAGATATCGTTCGACCAGCTTCGAACTGTTACGATATACGGCCACCCGAACGGGGCGCTTCCGACAGTCACGATTCCACCCACACCCGACGGGCTCGCGGCCGGTCTGTCCGCGATGGCGGCCACCCATCGCTGTCGTGGACCAGCCCGTTCGCATCCGGACGAGCGGTCACATCCGCCGCTCGTCGATGTCGGCGCGTCACTCGCTGTCCCTGAGAAACTGGACGTCGAGGCGGACACGTCGGCACTGACTGTGACGGTTCCGGAGTCGCTGGACGCGCTGTTCGTGGTCGCGCCGCTGGCGTATTACCTCGGTGCGACCGTCACGGTCGCTGACGTCGAGCGGCCGCGGCTCGTCGCAGACACGGGCGCATACGAGCGGACGTTCTCGCCGCTCCCTGGATTTCAATACGAGTGTGCCTCGTTGCTACGCCAGGTGTTCTATCTGGACTGTCTCGCTCGCGAAGATACGCCGGCAGAGCCGCCGCTGCTGGCGAAACACGACCTCGACGCGGCCCGGCTCCGGGAGTTAACCGTCGCCGAGCGGCTGGAACGGTACGAGAGCGCCTTTGGAGAGCGATTGCGTCAGCGACTGCCCGAGTGGCACCTCTCGACATCCGCCAGCCCGACAGTCGAGCACGTCCCGGCGCTGCCGTACCTGCTGGACGACATGAGTCTCGTCTACCTGCCGTCGGCCTCGTCGATCGAGAGCGCCGACTTGCTCGATCGGGCGCTCTCGGACGCCTATCGGGCAGCGGGTGGGATAGAAGCCGTCGATGTCGTCGAACCGGAACTCGGCGCGGGGTCGTCTCATGCCTGGCTGGCGGACGGTGCGCCACTCGATGCGTTCAAGACGACGACCAGCGCCTACCGGAACAGACATCGCTACGATCGGCAACCGGACGATCCATTCAGTGTAACTGTCGTCCTCAACGACGAGTCGATGGCCGCCGAACACACGGCTGTCGCGGAGATCTACCGTGAACGAGCGACTGACGTCCCGATCGACGTCAGCGTCGAACAGGGACTGAGAACCGACGAACTCACGGCCGTGCTCGGCGAGCGCAACGACTTCCTCCACTACATCGGCCACTGTGAGACGAGCGGGCTGCGTTGCCCGGATGGACACCTCTCGATGGCCGACGTTCCCGAGTCTCGAACTCGGACATTCTTCCTCAACGCTTGCGGATCATACCGCGAGGGGTTGCGGCTGGTCGAGCAGGGGAGTCTCGCGGGGGCAGTGACGCTGACGGCCGTCCTGAACGAACAGGCGGCGAAAGTCGGGACGGCGTTCGCCAGGCTGCTGGTCCACGGGTTCAGCATCGAGGGCGCACTCCGGCTGGCCAGACGGCGGGTACTGATGGGTAAAGACTACGCCGTCGTCGGCGACGGCACCGACTCGCTGGTCCCGACCCGGGGCCAGCCGGCCCTCCTCCGGCTGAGCGATCAGCCCGACGGCTATCACGTCACCTACGAGCCAGTCTCGGCGAAGACGACTGGCCGCCGGTACGAGTGTCCGTTCGACGGTGATGCACGGCTGTACGGGCGGACAGTCGAGACAACGGTCCAGGCCGACGAACTCGCGTCGATCCTCGATGGAACCTCTCTCCCGGTCGTCTACGACGGGGCGTTCCACTGGTCGAACGACCTTGCCAACCGGGTCTGATCCCGGCTGATAGACTCCCGCGTGGTCAGGGACCACGTGCCTCCGTTAGCTGTTGCTCTTCCGTTCTGTACGACAGATTCGAGACATTCAAGTTCCTTCGATAGAAAGGTGGACCAGACGGTAGCGTCGCTTGTCGTTACATCTTGTTGAAATAAATCTAAGCTGGTCGATACAATTAAATACATACGTTGAGTATATAGTAATACAGTATGGTCAGCCAAAACCTCCTTGAATCGGAAATCGAAAACATCCTGCGGACGACACTCACGAGCGCCGGCGAGCTCGTCGTCGTCAACCCCTCCCCGGAGACGATCCGTGAATTGGTGTCGTCGATGGATGGCATCGAGGAGGTCCCCGTAGTGAACGTACTCGCCGACGAGCGCAATCTCAAGGACGTCATGGACGACTTCCTGGTAGCGAGTTCGGCCGCCGACCTCGTCGCGTCGGACGTGCTCTCGCTTCGCGTGCTCGACGGAGAACCAGTCAACTCCCTGCTCGTCTCACCGGACGCGGTCATCTCACTGGTCAGCGCGGGCGATCAGGTGGCCGGTCTGACGACGACAGACGAAGCGTTCGTCGAAGAGGCATACGACTACTACAAGAGCCGCTGGGAAGACGCCGAGGAGTTCTCGCTGCGCACCCCGCCGCTGTCGACCGTTCAGGAGACCCTGATCAGCGACATCGGTGACGACGCTGCAGCGGACTTCGACGCCGTGTTGGACTCGTTGCAGACCGCCCGCGGCGACGGCGACGGACTGGACGAGGTAACGATCAGTCTGCTCGTCGCCGCGAAGAACGGCGAACTGCTGTACGACATCAGCAAGTGGGGCGAGGACATCGGCCTCGCGAGCAAGGCGACGTTCTCGCGGACGAAGACCCAGCTCGAAGACCGTGGCCTGATCGACACCGAGAAGGTGCCGATCGACGTCGGGCGACCGCGCCTGCGTCTGAAGCTCGGCGACGAGCGTCTCACCAAGGCCGACGCCGACGAACTGGCGAGCGTCGCCCAGAGCCTGATTGCATCGTAAGCGACCCGTGGCCGATTTCACCATTTTTCAGCCGCTGAGCAGCAGGAGTCGCTTGGAGTGACAGCAGTCAGGGTTCCCGGCGACTCCGACGCCCTGGGGTTTTTCTCTCCGGCACGCGAGTACCAACCCAGAGATGACAGTAGGTCTCGTCGGGTCCGGCCCAGCGGCCGCGGCAGTGACGACCGCGCTCGCTGACGTGGACGTCTCGGTCACGCAGACGGATCCGGCCGAACTCGACACGACGGAGCTGGCGATCGTCGTTGGTATCACCGGCGATCAGGTGTTCAGACAGGTCACCGACACGCTCGAAGCCACACCGTGGATCGCCGTCGAGCTTGGCGGCGTGGGTAGCTACCCTGTGGTCGACGCGGCGATCACCGGATTCGGTCTCGAGACAGCCTGTTATTCGTGTCTCGAAGGACGGATCGAGTCGAACGTCGATCCAGACGAACAGCCGACGGCCGCGCCGGCGATCCCACAGCAACGATTCGCGGGCGCGATCGCCGGTCGCGCGGCTGCGAGGGTGCTGACCGATGGTGATAGGGACGTCTTCGGGCAGGTACAGACGATTCCCGAGGCGACACATCCGTTGCTCGCACTGCCGGGCTGTGCGTGTGGTGAGTCCCCCGAGCGGACGCTGGAGTGGACGGTCAGTGACAGAGACGTCGACGAAGCGCTCGCGAGCGCGGAACTGGCCCTGGACGAGCGAACGGGACTGGTCAACGAAGTCGGCGAGGTCGAGTCGTATCCAGTCCCCTACTATCTCGCTCGTGGGTGTGATACGAGCGGGTTCAGCGACGCGACGGCCAGCCGGGAGGCCGCGGGCGTCGCGGGCGACTGGAACGCGGCATTGATGAAAGCCCTGGGTGAGGCACTCGAACGCTACTGTGCGGGCGTCTATCGACTCGCCGACCTGCGGGAGGCCTCGCCCGCAGACCTCGACGATCCAGTGTTGCCCTCGGCGTTCGTGACGCCGGATCTGCTCGACGACGACCGCACCCGGCACTGGATCGAGGGCCAGGACCTGCAGGAGAAGCGAGACGTCTGGTTGCCGGCCGAACTGGTCCAGTATCCGCCGCCGGAACGGGAGATCAGGCCGGCGATAACGACGGGGCTCGGACTCGGGAACGGAACCGTCGAGGCCATGCTCTCGGGGTTGTACGAGGTGCTCGAACGGGATGCGACGATGCTCGCGTGGTACTCCTCGTTCGAACCGCTGGGGTTGGCGGTCGCAGACGAGCAGTTCCAGACGATCGCCTCCCGGACCAGAGCGGAGGGGCTGTCGGTGACGCCGCTGTTGGTGACCCAGGACGTCGACGTTCCCGTCGTCGCCGTGGCGGTCCACCGAGAGGGCGAGTGGCCGCGGTTCGCGCTCGGATCTGCCGCCGACCTCGACCCGGCGGCTGCGGCCCGGTCGGCGCTGTCGGAAGCCGTCCAGAACTGGCTGGAACTGCGCGGGATGGGTCGGGAGGCAGCGGCCGACGCCAGCGGTGCGATCGGCTGGTACGCCGACTTCCCCGAGGAGATCGAGACCTTCGTCGACGTCGATCGGTCGGTCTCGGCGGCCGACGTCGGTCCCGAGGAAGTGCCGACCGGCGAAGACGAACTCGAACGCGTTCTCGACCGTCTCGACGAGGCAGAGCTGTCGGCGTACGCGAGTCGGATCACGACTCGGGACGTGGGCTCGATCGGATTCGAGGCCGTGCGCGTGCTCTGTCCGAAAGCCCAGCCGCTCTTTTTCGACGACGCGTACTTCGGCGAGCGCGCCCGGACCGTCCCGGAGTCACTCGGGTTCGAACCGCGGCTGGATCGCGAACATCATCCCTTCCCGTAGAAGGAGTACTTCAGATTCCGAACGTCGCGCGGATCATGTCCCGCGTCCCGGGACCGAGGCCGACTGCTGCAATCGCCATCAGCATCACGATCGCGTAGCGCGGACTCTCCTCCATGAAGTCGTCGGTGAACAGCCAGACGATGGCGACGGCGACGACGATCTTGATCAGCAGGAACGGCCACGAGGTGCCGATGACGTCCGTGACGGAGGCGGGGAGCACCGAGTCGGTGATCGAGATGACGGTCGCGTTGGCCGGGTGTTTCGGGACGTACCCGAAGGGCAACCCGAAGACGTCCGACCAGTCGGAGGCGAGGACGTTCGCGACGCCGTCGATGGCGTGTGACCAGACGACGACCAGCCCGATGTAGCCGGTGCCGCCGTTGATCTCGGGGGCGAATCGCTCGGCCAGCCAGTAGATCCCGTAGGCGATCACGGAGGCGAGTCCAACGGTCACCAGCAGGAAGGATGGGTAGAACCCGACGGAGTCGCGGAGGACCGAGACGATGATCAGACTGGCGAAGGTGAGCACGAACAGGACCGCTCCGATGATCCCGAGCGTCTTCGGGTAGGAGTCGACGTAGTCCCGCCTGGAGAGAGCGACGCTACTCAGCAGCGCGCCCAGCGTGACGAAGAAGACGGTGAAGTAGATTATCGGACTGATCAACAGGGTGTTGGTCGGATAGGGGATGAGTGCTTCCCCGCCGAAGTTCGGACCCATGACACTGTCGTTTGCGTCCTCGACGACCCGGAGGACGCCGCCGAACAGCATGAACGGCACGAGCCCGAAGAAGAGATTGCGGTTGTGGCCGAGGTTGAGTCGACGCAACAGCAGGATCACGCCGAGCAGGAAGAACAGCCCGACGATCATGTAGCCGACTTCCGAGACGGCGGTGTATCCGGGCGTCGCCACGAATGCGTCGGACGGGACACCAGTGCAGACGGCGTCAGCGTATCCGTAGGTTACTGATTCGCCGTCGTTGATGGCACACTGGGCGTTGTGTGCGTCCGCGGCGACCGGGCCCCAGAAGTACCGCCAGATGAACCCGTCGTACACTGTCCGATGTGCGAGGGTCGACCCGGTGGCCAGTCCCGCGACACTCGCGAGGAAGGCAGCGACCCACAGCCGCACCGCGCCGATCCGATCGATGACGTCCATGCCCGAGTAGGCGGGACGGCGCGTGTTTAGATTTCCGGTCGCGTGCGAGGCCGGTGTCGAACCGCTCCCCGTGGGCCTTTAGTTGTACCCGCCGAAGGGAGAGGTATGAGCGACGAATCGAGGGGATTCAGCGAGGTGACACGGCTGGCCGACGCGGTGGCGACGATCCAGGAGGCGACGACGCCGATCGATCGCACGGATCGACTCCCGCTGTCGGCGGCCGAGGACCGCGTCCTCGCCGCGCCAGTCACGGCCCGGCGCAACGTGCCCCACTACGAGCGGGCGGCGATGGACGGGTACGCCGTTCGCGCCAGCGAGACGTTCGACGCGAGCGAGCGCTCGCCCGTCGTCATGGAGCGCCAGAACGTCGACTCGGGACCCGTCGAACCCAGCCAGGCACAGTGGGTCCACACCGGGAGTCCGATTCCCGAGGGCGCTGACGCCGTCGTCAAGGTCGAACGAACGCGCCAGCGTGACGACCGCGTTGAGATCGAAACNGNNGGTCNACACCGGGAGTCCGATTCCCGAGGGCGCTGACGCCGTCGTCAAGGTCGAACGAACGCGCCAGCGTGACGACCGCGTTGAGATCGAAACGGCCGTCGCCGAGGGGGCCAACGTCGGTCCAGTGGGCGAGGACGTCTCGGAGGGCCAGCAGCTGTTCGAAGCCGGCCATCAGCTTCGACCCTCGGATCTCGGCCTGTGCAAGGTCGCCGGCGTCGGGAAGGTCGCGGTCTCCCAGCGACCGACTGTCGGGGTCGTTCCGACCGGCGACGAACTCGTCCAGCACGATCCTGAGCCGGGCGAGATCGTCGAGACCAACGGCTTCACGGTTTCGCGGTACGTCGAGCGCTGGGGCGGGGCTGCGACGGATCGAAATATCGTCGCCGACCAGCGTTCGGCGCTGCGGTCGGCCATCCAGCGGGACCTGACCAAGGACATCGTCGTCACGACCGGCGGGTCGTCGGTCGGCGAGCGCGACCTGCTCCCCGAAGTCGTCGAGGACCTCGGCGAGGTGCTGGTTCACGGCATCGCGATCAAACCCGGCCATCCCGCCGGCCTCGGGATCGTCGAGGGTCGCCCGATCGTCATGCTGCCGGGCTATCCCGTCTCCTGTATCGTCGGCGCGGTCCAGTTACTTCGCCCCCTCCTGAAGCACATCGGCCACTTGCCGACGAATCCGCTGCCGAGGACGGAGGCACGACTCGCCCGNAAGATCCCGAGCGAGGTCGGCGTTCGGACCTTCGCTCGCGTTCGCCTGGGGGACAACGAAGAGAGTGAGCCGATCGCCGAACCGACCCGGACGAGCGGCGCGAGCGTCCTTTCGAGCGTGGCCGAGGCCGACGGCTGGGTCGTCGTCCCCGAGTCCCGGGAGGGAATCCCACAGGGCGAAACAGTCGCGGTCGAGAACTGGGAGTACAATGAGTGACCGGACCGAGTTCCGTGACCTCGCGAGCCCCGAGGAGGCTCACGAGACGATCGCGGACCTGGATGTCGGTGGCGGCACCGAAACTGTCGCCCTCGACGAGGCTCGCGGCCGGGTGCTGGCCGAGCGCCTGGAGGCGACTATCGACGTCCCGGGGTTCGACCGGGCGGGTATGGACGGCTACGCAGTTCGGGCCCGCGACACGGTGGGCGCGGGCGAGGCGAATCCCGTCGAACTCGAACTCGCTGGAGCGGTTCACGCCGGTGAAAATCCCGATGTGACAGTCGAGGCGGGGACGACAGTCGAGATCTCGACTGGCGCGGTGCTGCCCGAGGGCGCGGACGCCGTGGTCAAAGTCGAGCGCACCGACCAGCCGGACGAGGGGACGGTCGCGATCCGGACGGCGGTCACGCCCGGCCAGAACGTCATGCTCGCGGGCGCGGACATCGCGGCGGGTGAGCGCGCACTCGGACCCNGGACCGAGATTACGGCCCGCGAGATCGGCCTCCTGTCGGCACTCGGCGTCGCCGACGTCTCCGTGAGAGCACCGCCGCGGGTCGGGATCGTCTCGACGGGCGACGAACTCGTCCGGCCAGGCGAGGACCTCGACCACCGCGCGGGCCAGATCTACGACGTCAACACCCACGCGATCGCTGCTGCCGTCGAAGAGGCCGGCGGCGAGGCCGTCACCTACCCCCACGTCGGCGACGATCTGGACGAACTGGAGCGCGTCCTCCGGCAGGCCGCCGAGGAGTGCGACCTCGTCCTTTCCTCGGGGTCGACGAGCGCCTCGACGGTAGACGTGATCTATCGCGTGGTCGAGGACCTGGGCGACCTGCTCTTGCACGGGGTCGCCGTCAAGCCGGGCAAACCGATGCTCGTCGGGCGCTTCGCGGAGGCGGCCTACGTCGGACTGCCAGGCTATCCCGTCTCGGCGCTGACGATCTTCCGGACGTTCGTCGCGCCTGCGATCCGCGAGGCGGCGGGCCTTCCGGAAGCGCGAACGGCGACGATCACTGGGCGGATGGCCGTTCGCGAGCGCTTCGAACAAGGTCGGCTGCGGTACATGCCGGTCGGGCTGGTCGAGGGCGGTTCGGGGACCGAACCGGACAGTCGAGCGGCAGCGCCGCGAGAGAGTGGGGCGGGCGAGACGTTGGTCTATCCGGTCGACAAGGGCAGCGGCGCGACGACGTCGCTGACGGCTGCCGACGGCGTCGTGGCGATGGAACCGGACACGAACGAACTCTCCTCGGGTGAGAGGGTCGAGGTCCAGCTGTTCTCGCCCTCGGTGCGTATTCCGACGCTCGTGGGGTGTGGTGAGGACGATCCGGCGCTGTCGCGATTGCTCGACCAGGTGGAGCGGCCGCGCTATCTCGCGGATGGCTCGCGAGCAGGTGTCCGCCGACTCGAAGACGGGATCACCGACGTCGCGGCTCTCAGCGGGCCGATCGAGCCCCCGTCGGACGCCACGGAGGTCGGTTCGTGGACTCGCGAGTGGGGCTTGCTCGTCCCCGAGGGCAACCCAGACGCTGTCGAGGGGCTGGACTCGCTCGTCGCGGCGGATCTGTCGTTCGTCAATCGACCCCGGGACAGCGGCCTGCGGGCGACGTTCGACGCTGCGCTCGCTCATCTGGACTCGGGGACTGTCGCCGACGAGATTTCGGGCTACGAGCGGGCAGCCCGCGCCCACGAGAGCCCGGCGCGGATGGTCGCGCGCGGCGACGTCGACGCGGGACTCGGGCTCCGGGTGTCGGCCGAGAAACTCGGGCTGGGATTCGTCTCGCTGGGGTCCGAGACGGTTCGGGTCGTCGCAGCCGACGACCGCGCCGGGAAACCCGCTGTCGAAGCACTCGAGACGGCGATAGATGACGAGACAGTGTTCGAGTCGCTGGCGGGCTACGGGCGCTGATCACCCGGCGTCTTCGGAGCCACTGTCGGCAGTCCCAGCGAGCGCCCAGAGGTCGTCCAGGCGATCGACGCGGTGGTCGGCTCGGACACACTGGCCGCGCTCGTGCGGATCGAAGCGTTCGACGTGGGCGGCGTCGAGACCGGCGTTCCAGGCCGCGCCCACGTCGCCGGGACTGTCCCCGACGAAGACGCCGTCGTGGCCGTTGCCGGCGACGCCCAGATCGGAGAGCGCGAGGTGGACCGGGTCGGGGTCGGGTTTCCAGCCGATCTCGTCGTCACAGCAGACGACGGTGTCGAACCAGTCGGCGATGTCGAGGTGGTCCAGCGCGGCCTCGGTGAGGTGGGTCTGGCTGTGGGTGACGAGGCCGACCGGGCGATCGAGCGAGGCGAGCAACCGTTCGGCGTCGTCGTAGAGGTAGGTCGCCTCTGCGCGGCGGATCGGGTCTTCGATCTCGTGGAAGGCCTCCCAGAACGGCCCGGGATCGATCCCCCACTCGCGGAGTTGCTCGTTACGGGGGCCGCCGAGACCGTGCCAGAGAATCCGCACTTCTTGATCGGAGAAGTCGCGACCGAGTCGGTCGCCGATCTCGTCGAACACCCACCGCGGATGGTCGGGTTCGATGTCGATCAGCGTCCCGTCGAGGTCGAACAACCAGACGTCGTAGGCCGCGTTCGCCATGAGGACTGTGTAAATAGTCGATCATTCAGTAAATGCTTTCCGCCGCCGGTTCGATCGCGACGAGTCAGCGACGGTCGCGCGAGGCTACGCGTCGACAGCCGTGAGGTGGAGGTATCGTCCCCGAAGCTGGCCCGGTGTCGGCACCGATCCGAACTTCGAGTAGCCGTCGTCGGTCCGTCGGAGGATGCTGCCGCGGTGGGTCGAGAGGAACACCTCGCCGTCTGCGACACAGCCGCCGACCACCAGTTCGTCGGGGACGGGTGAGAGGACCGTCTCGACCGTCTCGCCGTCGTGAGACTCGAAGATGGCGTGGTCGGTGTTCTCGTCCCAGGTCGGCGAGGGACCGTGTGCGCCCCCGGCGTAGACGACGCCGTCGTGGACGAGTGCACCCCGGAAATATCGCTGACTGTGGCCGGTGTCGAGCCGTCGCCAGGTGCGGCCGGCGTCCGCGGTTCGGAAGAGACCGTCGCCGGTCGCGGTGACGAACGTCTCGCTGTCGTCGATCACGAGTTCGTGGACGTCGTCGGGGTGTTCGGAGTCGACGTCGCTAGCGTGGCGTGCGACCCACGTGTCGCCCCCGTCGTCGCTGACGAAGACGCCGCCGACTTCGAGGCCGGCGACGATCCGTTCGGGGGCGTCGGGGTGGGTCTGCAGACTCCGCACCTGAGCCTTGCCGTCGTGGCGCGGCAGGCCCCAGTCGGCCTGCTCGCGGAGGTCGCGAAAGCCGTCGAGTTCGGCCCAGTCCGCTGACTCGGCCGGGAGGCCCGCCGAGAGGTCGGCGCTGTAGATCCGGGCCGGTCGCGTCCCCGCGTAGAGCGTGCGTCCCGATGGATCGGTAGTGACCGAATACACCGACGACTCGGGGACACTCAGTTGCGACCACTGCTCGCCGTCGGCGGTGTGATACAGCCCGGACTCGCCTGTCGCGAACACGCCGCCGACGCCGTCGAACTGCCGAACGCGATACACGCGCCCGGCGTCGAGCACCTTCCTCGTAGACTCGGCGTCGATTCGATACACGCCATCGTCGCTTCCTGCGTACAACATATCTCCCAGTTCCACCCACAGTCACTTGTTGCTTCTCTGAGCTGTGTTTCAGTAACGTAGGTGTCACGTTCCGGGCGGGCGGTCGAGCGGGCGAGTGCAGGTACCGTTCCGTCGGAGGATCGCGACGTACTGATTCTCGCGCAGTTCCTGCTCGTCGGAGTACTGGTTCGTGTGTGGGTAGATCCCGTTGCGGAGAATCTCGGTGATCGATCCCGGCGTGGGTCGATCGGGGACGAAGTTCGGCGGCCGTTCCCCGAACTCGGCGACGATCTCGTAGCCGTAGCTCCCGTTGAGTAGCCCCCGGTAGTGCTCGCGCCGTTCGGTGGTATTGGTCCGGGTGAACCACGTCCGGTGGTCGTCGGGCACGTCACGGAGATACAGTAAGTCACGATAGGTGAGCTGGACGTATTCGGGGCAGGGCTCCAGCGTCGATTGGTCCTCGACCCCGTCGATGTACTGAACCTCCAGCCAGTGGGGGACGGCGGCCTCCTCGAACCCNGANGTGTAGATCTCCATGGTCGCGTTCCGGTCGACGTTGTCGTTCATCCAGTCGACGGCTTCCGCTCTGGGCATCGAGCCGTACTGGGCCGCGCCCACGCCGGCGTAGGCGGCTGTCGTGAGCAACAACACCGCGATCACGGGCCGAGCAATCGCAGGTCTACGGTCGCGCAGGTCCGCGAGACCGATCGCCAGGAATACGACGAGCAGCGGCAGCGTGGGGAGGAGGTGATGCGGCCGGAAGTCGTGCCAGGTCGCGAGCAAGAGCACGTGGCCCAGTAGATACACCAGGAGGACGGCCGAGGCGTCGACGGCGGGCAGTCGCCGGCGGAACCGGACGAGTGCGGCGCCGACGCCCGCAACTCCTGCCAGGAATAGCGGGAGACCCAGCGTCGTGAGATAGCCGCGGAGGAACCACCACCAGATGGGGGCGTCGGGGCCTTTCGTGACCGTGACCCGGTAGGCCGGATGGCCGAAGACCCGCGAGACGAACTCGGCGACGCCCCCGACGAGTAACGTGGGAAAGCCGAGGACGATCACGAGTGCGCCGATTCCCGCGCCTTTCGCGATCAGGGCACGATCGTCCAGTATCGACTGCCACTCACGACCCTCGTTGTTGACGCGGACGAGGTGAGCCAGGGGGATCACGAACACGATCAGCGCGGTCGTCAGTTTCAGCGTCATCGCGGCCGCGCCGGCCGCGCTCGCGGCGAAGAAGTACCATTGTGAACCGTCCTGGACGTACCGCACGAGCAGGTAGAGCGCGAGCAACAGCACGAACAGCGACGGCACGTCCTCGCCGGCCTCGTGGACGAGCGTGATCAGCCCCCAGGTGACGGCGAGGAACGCGCCGGCCAGTCGCCCGGTCGTCCGGTCGCGAAGTTGCGTCCCGAGTCGGTAGGTGAGATAGACCGCGCCGAGGGCGAACAGGACGTTCAGAAGACGGATGAGCAGTATCGTCCACGTCCAGATCCATTCGGGCGTCGCGTGCCAGACTTCCCAGAAGCCGAACTCCTGGGTCGGCAGTCCGAACTGGGCGAAGGCGTCGAGATCGCCGACGACCGCAGCCGCCAGCACGACCGGCAGGACGACGAGTCCGTAGAGGTAAAACGTCGATCCGAACGGTTCGCGCCCCCAGACGACTCCCTCGCGGAGCGCGCCCAGACTCGGCTCGTCGATGACCCGCCCGTAGGCGACCATCGGATCGAGCACCCGATCGCGGCCGTCCCAGGTCGCGAAGTTCGGAATCTCTTGCCAGACGAACAGCCCGGCAAAGACGGCCGCGCCGGCGAGGATCGCCACGAGATACGGGTCCGAACGGAGATCGGCGAGGACCCGTCGCTTCGCTCGAGCAGCCAGCGACCCCAGACCCAACATATGTCTGTGAGTCCAGCGAGCGGGCGCAAAAGGGTTGCTTTTCCGACCGACGGCACCTTCCTACTCGGTGGCCTTGAGATTGTGAACGGGATCGAGCCACTCGACGATCTCGGCGGTGGCTTCGAGTTCGCTCGCGATCGCCCCGGCGTCCTTGTAGGCGATCGGGGCCTCGTCGAGGACCGATTCGACGATCGACTCGGAGTAGACGCCGTCCATCTGTTCGGCGAGCTCCTCGACGCTGGCTCTCGCGCTGGCCTCCCGGCGACTCATCGTCCGGCCCGCTCCGTGCGGAGCCGTCTGATTCCAGTCGTCGTTACCCGTTCCGTGAGCGAGGACCGACCCCTCGGCCATGTTGAACGGGACGACCAGCCGTTGGCCCTCACGGGCCGGTGTCGCGCCCTTGCGGATCGTCAGGTCCCTGAAGTCGATGTAGTTGTGCACGGACTGGAAGCGATCGACGGGCTCGACACCCAGCGCTTCGCAGACAGCGTCGCTCATCAGGGCGCGGTTCCAGCGGGCGTACTGCTGGGCGAACAGCATGTCGACGTAGTAGCCGTGAGCTTCCCGACCGTCGAGGAAGTCCAGATCAGTGTTGCGTTCCTCGGGGTCGGGTTCGATGGCGTTCAGCCGATCGAACACTCGCTCGATTTCTTTGCCCTCGAAGTCCGCGAGGACGGCCTCGCGGTCGATGTGGGACTCGCCCTTGCCACCGGTGATCCATGCCCAGAGGTCCGAGTCGCTCACGGCTTCGGGATCGAATTTGAGGTAGGGCCGGAGGTCGTCGGGGACGGCGTCGCGGATGGCGTCGGCGTTGCGGAGGTCGGTGGCGCGTTCCTGCCAGTATTCGGCGACTGCGAGGCCGAGATAGCGCGAGCCGCTGTGGATGACCAGCCAGTACTCGCCGGAGTCGCGGGCCTGTGCGAACTCGACGAAGTGATTGCCGCCGCCGAGCGTCCCGGCGCTCTTGATGACGTGGCCGATTCCCTGGCGCTTGCGCGAGAGGACGCGATTGCAGAGAGACTTGAAATAGGCCTCGTCGTAGCCCGAGAAGTCGAATTCGAGCGGGTCGATCGACTCGCCGAATCGCTCGCGATAGGCCGCGTCGAACTGCTCGAAGACCCGATTGGCGCGCTCGAAGGGGAACTGATCGACGAGGTGTGGTGCGTCGTCGTAGTCGTGGACCGACCGGCCCATCGGGATCGCCTCCCGGACCCGGCGCTCGCGTTCCTCGTGAGAGAGCGACAGGGAGTCTCCGAGGTTCGTCGCGGCCATGCCACAGCCGACGTCGACGCCGACGATGTTCGGGACGACTCGGTCGGGCAACGCCATCGTGAACCCGATCGGTGCGCCCGCGCCCCAGTGCGTGTCGGGCATCACGACGACCGGCTCGGTGAACGCGGGGTGGTCGATCACCGACTGGATCTGTTCGATCGCCGACTCTTCGAGTAGCGACTCGTCTTCGACCATGATCGTGGCCGTCGTATATGTCCCCGACAGTTCGACGGGCATCAGTAGCCCAGGGTACGCGTGTTGGGGTGAAAGCGTTGTGGTACGGATTCGCCCCGAGTCGACATCTTCTTGTGCCAATGTATCGACCGTCTATATATCACGACGTAGGGCACTACGGCCGTCACCGACCCCGTAGCTGGCCATATCATTTACCCTCCCATGGACGCCGAATCATCTCCGCGACACGGTTTGACGCGTCGGCGCGCACTCGCCGGTGGTGCGCTCGCAGCGAGTGGACTCTCCAGTGGCTGCGTCGAGACGATCGAGCGGTTCTTCGGTGGTTCCTCTCGCGAGCAAGTATCACTCGAAATCGTCACTGTCCCCGCAGACGCAGACGCCCGTCTGACCGCCATCGCGAGAACACTGGTCGACCGTCTCGAAGCGGTCGGTATCGCGACGGACTTTCTGCTGACACCGACCGACCAACTCCGTAAAAAGGTTCTGACGAACCGCGATTTCGACGTCTATATCGGCACGATGGCCGCCGACCGGGACCCCGACTATCTCCGGACCACGTTCCAGTCGTCGTACTCGAACGGAGTCGGCTGGCAGAATCCCTTCGGATTCACCGATCAGGGAAGCGACTCGCTGCTCGACGCCCAGCGCTATCAATCGGGCCAGCAGCGCCGTGAGACGATTCAGGACGCGCTAACTGATATCACGGGTGAACAGCCGATCGTGCCGCTGCTTTCGGATACGGCGATCGCGGCGGTCAGGCGAAACCGGTTCGAGGGTTGGGATCGGGTTAGGGCCAGGGATCCGCTGTGGTTGCTCGCGCTCGATCCGGCACCGGGGCGCTCCCCAGAGGGACGATTGCGGATGACGGCCGTAGAGAAGATCCTGACCGAACGACTCAATCCTCTCCTCCCGACGTTTAGCGAGTTCGACGCGCTGACGGCGTATCTGTACGACCCGCTCGGCAGGTACTACGACGGGCAGATACGTCCGTGGCTCGCGCAGTCGTGGTCGATCGACGAGTCGGCTCGCGAGATCCGTCTGGAACTCCATCCGGATCTCACCTGGCACGACGGCGAGGCCCTCACCGCCGCGGACGTGCAATTCACCTATCGGTTCCTGAACGACACGGCGATGGGGACTGGCGAGACTCGCCATCCCGCCCCGCGGTTCCGAAGACAATCGAGTCTGGTCGACGCCGTGGACGTCCTGGACGATCAGACGGTCCGGATCTCGGTCGACGCTGCGCCTGCTGTCGCACGGACTGTACTGACAGCGCCGCTGCTTCCGGAACACGTCTGGGAGTCGCGAACCGACGTCGTCGACGAGTCGACCGGATTGACACAGGCCGTCACCTGGGACAATCCTGACCCGGTCGGGGCTGGGACACTGGCGTTCGAGAGCCGAACAGTCGAGGAGTCGCTCGTTCTGACCCGAAACAGCGACCATCCGATGAATCGAGAAGGGACTGCCCTGTTCGAGCGGTTCGGTCCGCTGGCGTTCGACTCACTCCGGTTCCGGGTAGTTCCGTCCGATCTCGCCGGGCTCTCGTTGCTCACTGACGGTGACGTCGACGCGACCGTTCCGAAGCTCGGCAACGACGTCATCTCGAACGTCCGGAACGAATCGGCTGTCGATCTGGTGACGTCTCCCTCGCGGACGGTGTACCACGTCGGATTCAACGCCCGTCGACGGCCGCTCCAGAATCCGGGCTTTCGGCGTGCGATCGCTCGACTGTTCGACAAGGGTGATATCGTCGAATCGACCTTCGACGGGCACGCTGACCCGCTGACCACACCCGTGACTGACGCAGAGTGGATTCCGTCGTCGCTGGCCTGGAACGGTAGCGATCCGGAAGTACCATTCGCTGGGAGCGGTGGCGAGTTCGACGTCGAACGGGCGAAACAGTACTTCGAGGACGCCGGGTTCCAGTACACGAACGACGGTCGATTGGTTTATTGAGATCGATCGTCTGCCAACTATATGAGTAGATTCGATCGATGGCACTGTTCGAAGTATTGACGCAAGTTGCGGCGGTCGTCGCCCTGGCGGTAGCGGTATCGCTGGGGGCGGTCGTCGGTTTCAGTCGGTTTCCCCGGACGCGCCAGCAATTTTTCACGCAGTTGCGCATCGTGGCTCCGTATCTGGTATTTCTGGGCATCGTGCTCGGATTCACGAGCGCCCTTCGGGAAGTCGGCACGGTGGTCCAGTGGGCGATCGGCTTCCATCTCAGCCCGGTCATCTTCGAGATCGAGGGTACGTTCGTCGCCTGGCTCCAGACGTTTCAGACCTCCACCGCGACGACGTACTTCTCGGCCATCTACGTCTACGGCTACGCGTACCTGCTCGTGTTCCCGATCGTCGCCTACGCGCTCGCCGACCGGACGAAGCCCCTTCGTCTCTTGATCCTGGCGTACATACTCAACTACGTCATCGGGCTGGTCTGTTACATCCTGTTTATCGCCTATGGCCCTCGGAACTATCTGATCGGGGAGGGGATCCTGTACTCGTTCTGGCCGCAAGCACAGTTTCTCACCTCCGAGGTCAACACCAACACGAACGTCTTTCCGTCGTTGCACACTTCGCTGTCGGTGACGGTCGCCACGCTCGCCGTTATGACGCGTGATCTCTACCCTCGCTGGGCCCCGATCGCGATTCCGATCGCGCTCTCGGTCTGTCTGTCGACGATGTACCTCGGAATCCACTGGGGGGTCGACGTGCTCGCCGGGGCCGGTCTCGCGGCCATCAGCGTCTACGGTGCGGTCCGGCTTGACGACCACTTTGAGCGCGGTGTCAGCGCCAGCCGGGAGTGGTGGGGAACCCTTCGGAACCGACTCCCGATCTGAGCGCCCTCACTCCCGGACGTGGATCGAGCTTCCGAGATACTTGTTGAGCACTTCGCTCACGCTGTCGGCGTTGAACTGTTCGAGGTCGCCCCCGATCTCGCCTTTCAGTGCGTCGAGATACGCCTCGTCAGTTCGTAGCTCCCGGAAGTCGATCGACTCGACGGCCACCCCCAGCGCAGCCTCGGCCTCCGCGCGCATGCACGCCTCGTCGCCGAGTTCGCCCCGCCAGAGGTTGTGCTGGAAGAAGCGCCACCCCTCCTCGCCGGGCGGGTCCGCTTCCCGCGAGAGTGTCGTCTCGAAGGTCGCGGGATCGACTGCCACCGCGGGGTCGTCGGGTTTGAGTCGGAAGCGGACGCCGAAGACGTAGCGGGCACTCCCAGAGTGGTCGGAAGCGTCGCCGTCGACGTCTCGGTTGCTCATCAGTCGTAGATGCCGTTACAGCGCTCGGCGAGGTCGATGTCCTTCTCGGTGATGCCGCCGGCGTCGTGGGTCGTGAGTCGGACCTCGACCTCGCCCCAGGTGATCGTGATCTCGGGATGGTGCCAGGCGTCTTCTGCGAGGCCGCCGACTGCCGAGGCGAACCCGACGCCCGGCAGATAGGAGTCGAACTCGAAGACCCGGACGATCTCCTCGCCCTCTCGTTCCCAGCCCTCGGGTAGCTGTGCCTCGATCTCGTCGTCTGTGAGCAGATCGCTCATGTACCGAAACTCGTCTGCCAGCCGAAAATAGATTGGCCCCGCGGCAGTCGGAGGAGGCTGGGTCGGGGCGAGGTGAGTCAGATCACGTTTGAATCGTGAGCCTCGACTCACAATTGCGGTGGCCGGGAGCGCGTTTCAGCGCGCGACCCGGGGGGAGGGCAGGCCTGCTGCAGAGACGGACGTACGCGCCGAAGGCGCGTTTTTCCGTCAGAGCACAGCTCTGAGGCGTCTGCGTCATTGCACTCCGCAGACCCCCGGAATCGCCCAACATGGCGATTCCGGCCTTTTTCCCCAAGTTTTTGCGATAGTGCGAGAGCGGAGCTCTCGCATACCATGCGAACGGGCGCTGCGCGCCCGTGAGCAGACGCAGGGTGCCCGAAGCGCGCTTCGTGGAGCGCGCGAGGACACCCGAGGAGTAAAAAGTGGTACCTAGAAGTGCCAGGGAAATTCGTCGAAGTCAGGCTCGCGCCCTTCGTTGAAGGCGTTGCGACCCTCTTTGGCCTCGTCGGTCATGTAGCCGAGGCGGGTCGCCTCACCCGCGAAGACCTGCTGGCCGACCATACCGTCGTCGGTGAGGTTGAAGCCGTACTTGAGCATGCGCATGGCGGTCGGGGACTTGCTGGTCATCGTCTCGGCCCACTCCAGGGCGACGTCTTCGAGGCGCTCGTGNGGGACGGCTTCGTTGACCATNCCCATGTCGGCTGCCTCCGCGGCGGAGTAGGTCTTCCCGAGGAAGAACACCTCGCGGGCTTTCTTCTGGCCGATCTGTTTGGCGAGGTAGGCCGATCCGAATCCCGAATCGAAGCTCGCCACGTCGGGGTCGGTCTGGAGGAATTTCGCGTGCTCGGCGCTGGCGAGGGTGAGGTCACAGACGACGTGTAGCGAGTGACCGCCGCCGACGGCCCAGCCCGGGACGACGGCGACGACGGGCTTTGGGATGTGGCGGATCTGGCGCTGGACTTCCAGGATGTGCAACCGACCCACGTTCTCGGGGGCGTCGGGGTTGTCGGGGCCCTCGTCTCGCTTGCCTCTCGGGTCGCTACGCTCCCCGCTCGGCTTTTCGGAGTCGCCAGGCGACTCGCTATATTCATAGCCAGACTCCCCACGAATCGACTGGTCGCCACCCGCACAGAAGGCCCAGCCGCCGTCTTTCGGCGAGGGGCCGTTCCCCGTCAGCAGGACACACCCCACGTCGGTCTGGCGCTTGGCGTGATCGAGTGCGGTCGAGAGTTCGTCGACGGTCTCGGGGCGGAAGGCGTTGCGGACGGCAGGGCGGTCGAAGGCGATGCGGACCGCGCCGACCTCGCGGGCGCGGTGGTAGGTGATGTCGGTGAAGTCGAACCGCTCGATGGGGTCCCAGCGGTCGGAATCGAAGAGCTCAGAGACCATAGGGCGGTTGAGGGACGGCAGGTCAAAAAGTCCCCCGTCACGCCGAGGGCACTGGCTTTATTTGGGCAGGGTAGCTACTGTGAGTACAACCCCCGCACCCTAGCATGGCAGAGACGTTCTACGACGTCCTCGGTGTGTCTCCCGACGCCGACGCCGAGGCGATCACCGAGGCCTATCGCGACCGGATCAAGGAGACACATCCAGATGTCAGCGACGCCGATGACGCTGAGGAGCGGACGAAGAAAGTAATCGAGGCCAAGGACGTGCTGACCGACGAAGACGAGCGAGCGCGCTACGATCAGCTCGGGCACCAGAGCTACGTTCGACAGACGACGATGGACGCCGACTGGGGGGACGACGATTCTACCGCGGCTGCGACTGACACGTCGTCTGCGTCGAGCGAGGCGGCCGAGACCGACTGGACCGAATCGAGCGGGGAAGGGACGACCTGGGCCGGCAGAGGCGACTGGCGCGACGAGGAGGCAGCCGAGAAACGGCGCCAGCGCGAACGCCGACGTCGAGCCAGAGAAGCAGCGGGGGCGTCCGGCGTCCGCAACGAAGGCGGGACGTCCAGCGGTGGAACCGCGGCCGGCGGGGCGACGGTCGATGGGGGGGCGACGAACAACGTCGGTGGCCCGGTGGGCTGGGCGACCAGCGGCAGTCACGCCGTCAGGAACGAACAGGATCGAAGCGGCGTCCACAGCAGCCGACTGTTCCCGCCAGGCCAGTCGCTCGTGTTGCTCATCTCCGCGTTCGTCTGCTATCCTGCACTGGTGTTCTCCAGCCTGTTCCCTTCGTTTCCGCTCATCGTCAATCTCATCGTCGGTGCCTGTACCCTGATTTTGATCGCGGGGGGGGGTCTACGTCTTCGGCGGCTGGACGGCTCTGGGAACAGTCGGACTCGTCGCAAGCGGCGTGAGTCCACTGTCACCCGTCGGATTGATCGTCCTGCTGTCGACGTGGTTCCCGTTCGGGCTCACGGTACTCACTTACGAAGTGTTGCGGTGGTGAACCGCCTCGGGGTCAAGTGGTTCGAGAATCTCCGATTCTCGTCATCTGCTCACGGCGCTTGCGCCGTTCGCAGGTTCGTGGGACTTCGTCCCACGCCCATCACGGAAATCTTCGATTTCCGTACGACCCCGAGGCACTCGGCCTGCTCCGCCTGTAGACCTCCCCCTGACGGTGGCGCTATTCGACAGCACCGCAGACCTGATCGTGGAGACGCTCACGGACCCGATGGCTCTGCTCGGCGTCGAACCTGACTTCCAGAATCTGGGTTCCAGCACTCCCGAGTGACTCTCGATAGGCCGTCTCGAAGCCTTCCAGATCGTCGAGGACGGCGTATTCGAGTCCGTAGAGATCGCCGACAGGCTCGAAGTCGATCCCGTGGGGCGTCTTGAAGTGCTCGGTGAAGGGGGGATCGAACTCCTCGATCGGGAGCATGTGGAAGATCCCGCCGCCGTCGTTGTTCAGGAGCACGATCGTCGCGTCGACACCACAGCGCTGGACCGCCAGCAGCCCGTTCATGTCGTGGTAGAACGCCAGATCTCCGAGAACGAGCACGAGCGGATCGTCCGTCGCGCTCCCTGCGCCGAGCGCTGTACTGGTGATCCCGTCGATCCCGCTTGCCCCGCGGTTGCCGAGCACCGTCAAGTCGGCTCCTCGCGGCTCTCCGAAGCGGTCGAGATCCCTGACGGGCATGCTGTTGGAGACCATAATCGTCGCAGGATCGGGCGCGCCACGCGCGACCGTCGAGAGGACTGCCCCCTCGAAGTGCTCGGTGTCGACGGCGTCTGTGACGTGGTTCCAGTGTTCCTGTTCAGCGGTGCGAAAACGGGCGAGCCAGCCGTCTGCTCGGGGGCTGTCGAGCCGCGTCGCCAGTCGCTCGGCCAGCCACGTCGGATCGGCGGTGATCAGGTCCGTCGCGGTGAATTCGGCCTCGCGCCACCCGCCTGCGGGATCGACGACGAACTGCTGGGCGGCGTGATCGCGGAGGTATTGTCGCAGGACTTTCGACGTGGGTGAGGCTCCGAAACGCAGGACAACTTCGGGGTCGGGCCAGTCTCCGGCGGCGTCGAGATACGAGTCGTAGCCGCCACAAATCTGGGCGTGGCTGTGGGGCTCATGGCCGAATCGGTGGCCCGAGAGTGGGTCGGCCAGCACCGGCCAGCCAGTCGCCTCCGCCAGCGCGGCCAGCGACTCTCTGGCGGGCGTCGGCGCGTTGGCGGGACCAGCGACGAGCAAGCCACGGTCGATCCCGGAGAGGTCGGCAGCGAGCCTGTCGAGCGTGGTCGAATCGAGCGTCGGCCGGCCCTGCGAGAGCCGGACGAACGGGCCGTCTCGTCCCGTCGAGCCGAGCGGCGCGTCCGCATCGAGGGTCTCGGAGACGTCGTCCTCGACCTCTGTCGGCTCCAGGGGCTTGGCGAACGGGACGTTCAGGTGGACCGGTCCTGATGGCGTCCCAGTCGCGCGCTCGACTGCGCGGCAGGCGCTGACACGTAACGACCGCAACGCGCGCGATTCGGGTTTCGGCTCTGGCAGGGTCCGGTACCACCTGACTGCGTCGCCGTAGAGCTTCTCCTGGTCGATCGTCTGATTTGCGCCGCTGTCCTGCAATTCGGAAGGGCGGTCGGCCGTCAGCACGATCAGTGGGACTCGCGACTGGTTGGCCTCGATCACAGCGGGATGGAAGTTCGCGGCTGCCGTCCCGGAGGTACAGACCAGCGCCGTCGGTTCGCCCAGCCGTCGGGATCGCCCGAGCGCGAAGAAGGCCGCCGAGCGCTCGTCCAGATGTGAGAAGACTTCGACGTCATCACGTGCGGCGAAGGCGGTGGTCAGCGGCGTCGAGCGACTGCCGGGCGCGAGACAGACGCCGGTGACGCCTGCGGCGAGCAGTTCCTCGACCAGCGTCTCGCCCCAGAGCGTCGCACGATTCGGTGCCGTCATCGGTAGCCACTCACCGTCATTCGAGTTCGTCGAGCATCGGGCGATACTTCAGTTGCACCTCGTCCCACTCGCGGTCGGGGTCGCTGTCGTGGACGATCCCGGCACCGGCAAAGAGCGAGGCCGTCCGCTCGCGGGCCAGCGCCGAGCGGATCGCGACGGCGAAGGTGCCGTTGCCCGCGGCGTCCATCCAGCCGACTGGTGCCGCGTACCAGCCGCGGTCGAACGCCTCGGTGGACTTGATCGTCTCCAGGGCGGCGTCCGGCGGGAGGCCACCCACCGCCGGCGTCGGGTGGAGTGCCTCGACCAGATCGAGGACGTGCCTGTCGGATTCGAGCGTCGCGCGAATCGGCGTCTGGAGGTGTTGAACCGTGGCGAGCCGACGAAGAATTCGTTCGCCGGTCTGGACACTGGACGCGACTGGATCTAGCTGATCGCGGATCGCCTCGACCACGAGATCGTGTTCGTGGTTGTCCTTGTCGCTGTCGAGCAGTTCCTCGCCCAGCCACTCGTCTTCGGCTGGCGTCTCGCCGCGGCCCGTCGACCCCGCCAGCG
>JGI12448J12851_1000189_pt1 | contig 30205 bp, 23 predicted proteins | sample A23M2SouthBayCA_FD_12851 | JGI IMG/M metagenome (IMG submission 12851) | reverse complement strand
CCGCCGTTCCAGTTGCAGTCGGTCGTGATCGCCCGCCGGGCGATGGCGTCGAGAGCGAGACACTGCGGGTCGACCCGGCCGGCGGTGGCGATCGGCACGATCCGGTCGACGTGATCGGGGTGGCGTTTCGCCCATTCGAGGACGTTCATGCCGCCGACGCTGCCGCCGACGACCGCGTGCAACGCGGGGACACCGAGTTCGTCGAGCAGTTCGCGCTGGGCGTCCGTCCAGTCCCGGACCGTGACAGCAGGGAAATCAGTCCCATAGGGCTCGCCCGTCTCGGGGTGCTCGCTTGCGGGACCGGTCGTCCCGTAGCACGACCCGGGGATGTTCGCGCAGACGACGTAGTAGTCGTTGGTGTCGATGGCCTTGCCGGGACCGACGATGTCGTCCCACCAGGCCCGGGCCTGCCCGCTCGTGCCGGCGGCCTCGCGGTGGCTGGCGACGTGTGAACTCCCGGTCAGGGCGTGACACACCAGTACCGCGTTGTCGCCGGTGAACTCACCGTAGGCCTCGTAAGCGACCTCCAGATCCGGAATCGACTCCCCGCACTCGAACTCGAACTCGCCCAGCGAAACCGTCCCGCGCTCGACGTTCATACCTGTTCGATCCCCGCTTCGAGGTCAGCGATGATGTCTCTGGCGTCTTCGATCCCGACCGACAGCCGAATCAGGTCGGGCGTGACGCCGCTCTCGCGCTGCTCGGCCTCGCTCAACTGTGCGTGCGTCGTCGATGCGGGGTGGATGATCAACGTCTTGGCGTCGCCGATGTTGGCGATGAACTGCGCCAGCTCGGTCTCCTCACAGAGGGTCTTGCCGCCTTCGAACCCGCGTTCGAGGCCGAACGCGACCATCCCGCCGTAGCCACCCTCCAGATAGCGCTGGGCGTTGTCGTGGGTCTCGTGAGATTCGAGGCCGGGATAGGTGACCCACGCGACGTCCGGGTGGTCGTCGAGCCACGACGCGACCTCCGCGGCGTTCTCGCAGTGGCGCTCCATCCGCAGCGAGAGGGTTTCGCTTCCCTGCAGGGTCTGCCAGGCGTCGAAAGGGGCCTGCCCGTCGCCGAGACTCCGGACGGCGCGCTGGCGTGCGGCCACAGTGAACGCGCGGTCGCCGAAGCGCTCGGCGAAGTTGGTGTCGAACGCCGGGTTCTCCGCGGCGATCTCGGGGTACTTCTCGGGATAGTCGGCCCAGGGGAAACTCCCGCCGTCGACGAGGATGCCGCCGATGGTGGTTCCCGACCCGTGGATCCACTTGGTCGTCGACTCCCAGACCAGATCCGCGCCGTGTTCGAGCGGTCGACAGAGCGCGGGCGTCGCGAACGTGTTGTCGACGAACAGGGGGACGCCGTGATCGTGGGCGACCTCGGCCACGCGCTCGATGTCCGGGGTCACCAGCGAGGGGTTGCCGATCGTTTCGAGGTGGACGTAGGCCGTGTCGTCGTCGATGGCCTCGGCGTAGGCGTCGTACTCCAGCGTGTCGACGAACCGGGCGTCGATCCCGCGCCGCGCGGCGGCTTTCGCGAAGTAGCTGTGGGTGCCGCCGTAGATAGACGAGGCAGAGACGATGTTGTCGCCGGCCTCCGCGAGGACGAACGTGGCGGCGTCGAGTGCGGCCATTCCCGAGCCAGTGGCGACGGCGTCGACGCCGCGTTCGAGGTCGGCGAGTCGCTTTTCGAGCATGCGAACCGTGGGATTGTCGAACCGCGAGTAGACGTTGCCCTCGGCTTCGAGCGCGTAGAGATCCGCGGCGTAGTCGGCGTCACCGAAAGCATAGGAGGAGGTCTGGTAGATCGGCGGTGCGACAGCGCCCGTCGCCGGGTCTGGCTCGTGACCGGCGTGAACACACCGTGTCCCGAAGTGCTGGGGTTCCCGAGATTCGTCGTTGGTCATGTACCACACTCATACGTCTCCAGATGTCTATAACTGAGAGTTACGGCAAAAATCTCAGNGTGTGTNAATCACAGGCACAAAACGCGGCGGTTTCAGTCGGTTTCGGGCCGCTGTTCGTGCTCGCGGGCGTCTGCTCGCTCGCGCAGTTCGTCAGCCCTGTCGTCGAGGTCTGCCTCCGCGGCGATATCCGCACCGAGAGCGTACCACTCGGACCCGTCGATCTCGGCGAGGTCGGCGACGACGTCGAGCGCGATTCGGATCGCGCCGGTCTCCCGGGCGCCGTCGAGGACGGACTCGTAGTGTTCACGAGCCTGATCGTGGGTGCCACGCTCGCGAGCGACGTGGCCGAGACCACGTTCAGCCTCTAGCGCCCGCAGTCGGAGCGAGTTGTCGGTTGCGATGGATTTCGCGTGACGGTAGCGACGCTCAGCGGCGTCGAGGTCGCCGGCGACGAGCGCGGCCCGGCCCCGAGCGCGCTCGGCCCGGGAAACAAATCGAGAGGTCCCAGCCTGTTCTGCGAGATCCAGCGCCGTCTCGGCGTGCTGGGCGGCACGGTCGGGATCGGGATCGTTGCTATCGAGGACGGCGTCGGTGAGCCCGACGTGGGCGAACGTCAGTGCACGCGCGGTCGCATCGTCACCGTCGACGAGTGAGCGGAACTGCGCGATCGCCTGTTCGGGTCGATCGGTGTACAACTCGATCAAGCCCCGTATGGCAGTCGCAGCTGCCTCGATCGCGACGAACGACTCCGCAGGCGCGTCCTTGAGGCTGTCGAGCAGTTGCCGTGCCCGATCGAACTGTCCCTGATCGAGTACACACATGGCCTGTGCGACCTGTGAAGCACACGCCATGTGCCAGTCGCCCAGGCGTCTCGAAAGGTGTGCCGACCGTTGATTGTATTCGACAGCGCGTTCGAGCTTTCCCATGCGGTGATTGGACAACGCCAGATAGTGAATGAGACGCCGTTCAGCCCGGATCGCTGCAACGTCTCTCGCCAGGTCGATCCCTCGCTCGGCGAGTTCGGCGACTCGTTCGTACTCGTCGTTCGTATCCGCAACCATGACCGCACCCTTCAGGGCTCTCGCTTTCAGACCGTCGTCGTCTAACTGATCGGCGAGTGCGGACGCTCGGTCAGCGTACTCCTGTGCCGCGTCGAGGTTGCCGGCGTGTAGCTCGAGAGTGACGAGTTCGATCATCGTCTCGACTGCGCCTCTGTCGTCCTCGACGGCGCGGTGGGCCGCCAGCGCCTCCTCGCCGCGCTCTTTCGCGGCAGCGACGTCCGAAGCATTCTCGACCCGGGTCATGCCCAGTTTCGCGCGGGCGTACAGCCGTCCGGACAGGGCATCCGGATCGTGGGAGGTGGTCGGATCGGGCAGTGTCTCTACCAGCCACCCGAACTCCTCGGCCGCCCGATCGAACTGACCAGCCCAGTTGAACATGTAGCCGCGGACAACCCGCTGGCGGAGCGCAGTCTCACGACGACAGGCTGCCGGGAGCGTCAGCGTCGATCGGTCTGTGGTGTCGAACAGCCCGGCCAATCGTGGATACGACTCGCCGAGATCGAACAGCTGCCCGGCGACGTCGTCGGCCCACCCCGTCGGCTCGGCCGCGATCGTCCCGAGGAGGTCCGTCGAGCCGGTGACAGCACTGGCGACCGCCTCACGACGGTCGCCGTGATCCGCCAGTGATAACAGCGCAGTGACGGTCCGGCCGAACCGGTCGGCAGCGGCCTCGTCCGTCTCGGCCAACTGGTCGAGGAACTCGACCGACCAGGCGGCGTGTACCGTCCGGAAGGCACCGTCATCGGCGTCACCGAACAGGACCTCTCCATCGAGTGCGTCGATAGCCCGCCGAACGGTGGTGTGATCGACGTGCTCCAGTCCTGCCGCAACCGCGTGCAGAGCAACGGGCGTCACGCCGATCCCGGCAGCGTTCAGCGTGTTCGCGAGCACACCGACGTCGAGTGTCGGCTCGCCCGCGGCGACCAGTCGATCACGGACGCGTTCGACGTGCTCCTCCAGCGTCGTCGGCGTCGCGTCTTCGCCAACGGGTTGGGCGAATCGGGCCAACCGATGGAAGAACAGAAACGCCGTTCCGGTGACCGACGACGTTGCGGCAGCGTCCTCAAACGTCGCCGGGAGCCCGTCACGTTCGACGTCCGCGATGTCGGCGAATCGATCGAGAATCGCTCGACGTTCGGCGTCGTCGAGCGACGGCATCTGAACTGTGTTGACGTGGCGCTGGCGAAACGTCTCCAGACGAGCGTCGATGGGGAACTCTTCGGCGTCGTTCCATTCGGCTTCCCTCGCATCGAGCAGGAACGTGACGTCCGTCCGACCGCTGAACGACTGCATCACCTCGAAGATCACGTTGGCCTCCGCCCGCACGGCGTCCTCGACGACGATCAGCGTGTGTCCCTCTCCGCGGCCGATCGTCGCCTCCAGCGACCCGACGTCGTCGAACGACTGGCCACGGCCGCTCTCTCGGTACAGCACTGTCCCACGCTGGCTGTCGAACCACTGGTAGGCGACCTGCTTGCAGACCGTCGACTTGCCCGATCCGGGCGGCCCGAGCAGCGCGAGGTCCGCACCGTCGTCGAGCGCGTCGAGAAGCGACTGGACGACCGACTCGCGATCGCCCTCGCTCTCGCGGAACCGATCGATGGCGTACCCTGCCGCGACCTCCGATAGGGAGAGGCCGGCCCGCCAGGCAGTCACGGGATCGAGCGTCGTTCTGTTCTCGAAGAACGTCTCGTCGAGGCGCTCGAAGCCCTGGGATCGCAGCGGTGCCGGAAGCCGCTGGTCGTCCATCTCGTGAAACGTCCCGCGGTCGGGAGCGGTACCGAACGTCTCGACCGGCGTAGCGTCCGCGAGCACGCGATCGGCCACGTCGCTCGCCCACTCGATCACGGTCGGCTCGTCGGTACGGACGACCCCGACGACCGACTGGTCGTCGTAGGCGACGATCACTGCCGTCCGGTCCCCACCGGCGTCGATCAACGCGAGTCCGAAGTCGAGCGCCTGCGTCCGAACGGGCGTGAACGACGCCGTTTCTTCGAGGTCCGCTGCGAGGTACGGAAACTCCCTGGCGAGTTGGCGATACGTCTGCTCGCAGGAACAGAACGTCACGTCGAGCTCGCCGTCGGTGACCTGCGAGTGGAGCAACCGGAAATGTCGGCTGTCGGAGACATGTGGCAACAGTACCCGGCAGTTGTCTGCGACCGGAAGCGTCTCGATCAGGACCTCGAACAGTTCGTACTGGTCGTCGAAGTGTTCGACCGCGCCGTCGGTGACCGCGCCCTGTGGCAACTCGACGCTACACGGAAGCGCGTCGATCACCGGTTTCGCGTCGAGAATCGCCTCGCTCTCGGCCAGAAACGAGTCGTACCGCTCCATGGCGAGGCGCCCAGTCAGCGTCGTGGCGTACCCCCCGGTAGTGCGTTCGACGAATCCCGCGTCTTCGAGGGCCCGGATCGCGCGATCGACCGTCGAGCGGGAGTGATCGAGATTCTCGACGATCGTCGGTTTCTCCGCCGGTTCGCCATCGAGACACGACAGAAAGTCACGGCGACGGGTCAGGACCTCGATATCGGCGACGTCCTCGGGGATATCCATCGTTGCATACCAATCGACCGACAGTAATAAAAGTTGAACGACACGGCTGAGCCTGCGAACGGCATCAAAACTCCCATGGCCCCCGCCCGCGGAGGACAGCACACACAGGTGGTTCCGGTGACGAAAAAACAGGAATACAAAGACCACTACCCGGAGAAGACGCTGTATATCCCCGGTCCGACAGAAGTCCGCGAGGACGTGATCGAGACGATGGCCCAGCCGATGTTCGGTCACCGCATGGACCGCATGACCGACCTCTACACGACAATTGTCGAGGACACCAAGACGTTTCTCGACACCCAACACGACGTCATCATCCTCACGGGGTCGGGCACGGAGTTCTGGGAGGCGTCGACGCTCAACCTCGTCGACGAGAACATCCTCGTGCCGACCTGCGGGAGCTTCAGCGAGCGCCACGCCAACGTCGCCGAACGCCTCGGCAAAGACGTCGACCGCCTGGAGTACGAGTGGGGCCGGGCCATCAAGCCCGAGGACATCCGCGAGCACCTCGAATCGACGGACAAACACTACGACGTCGTCGCCACGGTCATGAACGAGTCCTCGACCGGCGTGCGCAACCCCATCGAGGAGATCGGCGACGTCATCGCCGAGTACCCGGACACCTACTTCGTCGTCGACGCCGTCTCCGCGCTGGGTGGGGACTACGTAGACATCGACGACCACGACATCGACGTGATCTTCACCTCGACCCAGAAGGCCTTCGCGATGCCGCCCGGCCTCGCCGTCTGTGTCGTCAGCGACGACGCCTACGACCGAGAGGTCGAGAAGGACGAAGCGTCGTGGTACGGCGGCTTCCAGCGCTGTCTGGACTACTACGACCGGAAGGGCCAGACCCACTCGACGCCCGCCATCCCGATCATGCTCGCCTATCACAAACAGATGAAACACATGCTCGAAGAAGGCCACGACGCCCGCGACCGGCGCCACCGCGAGATGACCGAGTACGTCCACGACTGGGCCCGCCAGCACTTCGACCTCTTCGCAGAGGAGGGATATCGCTCCCAGACTGTGTCCTGCATCGAGAACACCCAGGGGATCGACGTCGCCGCGACTATCGAACAGGTCGCAGAAGAGTACGACATGGTCTTTTCGAACGGCTACGGCTCCCAGCTGGGCGAGCAGACCTTCCGGATCGGCCACATGGGCGAGCACGACGTCGAGAGCGTCAAGGAGCTGACCGACGCCATCGAGGACGTCGCCCTGTAGCGCGACGCTGTCGAGGACGTCGCCCTGTAGCGCGACGCTGTCGAGGACGTCACCGACCGCTGAGCGGCCGTCCAGGAGGCCGTTCAGGCGGACAGTGCCGAACACTTATCCTATCCCATCGCATATTCTCGCGCATGCAACACGTGACGATTCCGCAGGATCGGATCGGCGTTCTGATCGGCGAAGGAGGTGAGACGATGCGCGAGATCGAAGAGCAGGCGGAGGTCCGCCTGGACATCGACAGCGAGACCGGCGCGGTCAAAGTCGAGTCCGTCGGCGACCCGGTGACGGCGCTGAAAGGCCCCGACATCGTGAAGGCGATCGGGCGCGGCTTCCACCCCGAGGACGCGCTCACGCTACTGGACGGCGAGCTTCGGCTGTTCGACCTGATCGACATCGACGAAGTCGCTCGCAACAAGAAAGATCTCAAGCGGATCAAGGGTCGGCTCATCGGCGAGAACGGGCGTACTCGGGAACTGATGGAAGAACTCTCGGGCGCGTCGGTCGCCATCTACGGCTCGACGTTCGGGATGATCGGCGAGCCCCAGCAGGTCGAGGCCGCCCGCGAAGCCGCCGAGATGATCATCGAAGGCGCACCTCACGGATCGGTCTACTCGTTCCTCGAACGCAAGCACAACGAGATGAAGCACAAGGGCATGGAGTACCACCAGTACACCGGGTAACGATCAGGTCCTGTCCGGTCGTGGTACTGCGACGGTCACGACGCTTCCCCGTGGTTCGTTTTCCGTGAACTCGAGTCTCCCGTCGCTCTCCTGGACGATCAAGTGAACTATCCACATCCCGATCCCCTGGCCGTGGTTCAGCGGCCCGATCTCTCTACGACCAGTCAGTACGTCCCGTTCCATCGCTGGGATCCCTGGCCCGTCATCGGCGACCGCCACCTGCGCCCAGTCGCCATCACAGGTCACGGTCACGGTGACAGTCGGAGAGTCACCGTCGGAGTGGACAATGGCGTTTTCGACGAGCTCCTCGACGGCTCGGTCGACCAAGTTGACCGCAACCGCGTTGCACTGTCCCGGACTGTCGACTGCAACCGCCGCATCCTCGTGGTTTCGTCGGGCCTGCTCGGCCACCGACACCGCTACCTGGGCGAGGTCGACCGTCCCGGCCGGCTCGGGTTCGGAGAGGAACTCGGTGATCTGTCGTTCCTTGTCGACGGTCTCGAGCACCGCGTCAGTCGTTCGGACGACCGTCTGTGCGTTCTCCGCGACACGCCCGGATCCTTCTGCTTCGATGGATTCAGCAACTCCTCGAATCACCTGAAAATGGTTCCGAAGGTTGTGTCGTAACACCCGCTCGATGACGCGGAACTGGCGTTGGTGTTTCTTGATATCCGTGACGTCTCGGCAGATCGCTAGCGTCCCGGCGGGGGTGCCGTCGTCGTCGTACTGTGGGTATCTGACCGTCGAAAACCGCCGCTCGCCGTTCCCGGGAAGTTCAGGTGACACCTCATAGGTGACGGGGTCGTCGCGTTCGAGCACACGTGATTTCATCGTCTGAATCTGTTCGGCGGTGGCGTCGTCCATGAACGCGAACTCGTCGGTGCCGATCAACTCGCCTCTCGATAGCCCGGCAAGCTCCGAGACCGCGTCGTTGACGACCTGGAACCGACCCGAAGCATCCTGAATCATGATCGGGTCGTCGATCCGCTCGACGATCGATTTGAACGTTCGGAGGTCGTCTTCCATCTCTTTTTTCGCGGTCACGTCGGACTGTATTGCGATAAATCCATGGACGGTACCGTCAGCTGTCACTGGAGCAATCGTTTGGTCGGCGTGGTAGATCTCGCCGTTTTTCCGCCGGTTCGTCACGGTTTCTTGCCACACGTCACCCGCCGTTATCGTCTCCCACAGGTCCTCGTAATACGACGACGGTGTCAGGCCGGAGTTGAGTAGCTGTGGCGTTTGACCCAGTGCCTCCCGCGCAGCGTAGCCGGTGATAGTCTCGAACGCGGCGTTGACGTACCTGATCGTCCCGTCGGGCGCCGTCATGTACACGGCGTGACCCGCGTCTTCGATCGCCTGCTGGAGTCGTTTCTCCGAACTCAGCGTTGGATCGGCAGCCGCCGGGGAGCGGTCGCGACAGATCAGGAGCGTCGCCGGCGCCCCGTCCCACTGAATCGACGCGGTCGTCACCTCCGCCACGAGGGAGCCGCAGCTCGGCCGAGTGATCGGAACGCCGCTCTCGTGTCGGTACGTATCGCCCTCAGCCCCGACCGAGAGGAGTTTCGGGTCGACGATGTCGTCCGGTTCAACGTCACTGAGCGTACAGTCGGCGACCCCGAGGAGATCGCACAGCTGTCCGTTCCAGTCCACGAACCGTCCGTCTCGGACGATGCCGAGCCCGTCNGGAGCGGTCTCGAGGACCGCCTCCAGCGACGGCCCAGCCGCTCCGACCGTTCGAGAGCGGCGATGGTACTGGTCGGCCATCTCGAGGAGTTCGATAACCTCGTTCCACCAGCCCTCGTGGTCCGCTTCGACGAGATATTCCGTCACGCCGGCCTGCCGTGCGCGATTGGCAGTCGTCTCGTCGTGGTCGCCCGTTACGAGAAAGACTGGAACTGCTGGCTCCTGAACGCGTACCGCTTCCAGAAAGGCAACCGCATCGGCATTCGGAAGCGGTTGCTCGCACACGATCGCCGAAACGTCGGCCCCACGTCGGAGTCGCTCCAGTGCGCCCGGGACCGACACGGTCGCGCCGCTCTCGATGGCCGGTACCTGACGTGTTGAGGCGAGCGGACGGTCGAGCGAACGCAGTTCCGACTCTACCCAGAGAAACACGTGCTCGGAAGACGGTTTCGGCTCCGTTGAGGCATCGGACATCGGGTCAGTCACGTGAGTTGGCCGTTGACACGCTCGGGGTCCACCCAGAGCGTGAACTCGTCTCCGTCTTTCAGGATACCCTCGATGTAACGGTTGTCTTCGACGGCCTCGAGTTCCGGGTCCTCGAAGTCCCTGACGCGGTAGGCGTAATCGACGAGCCAGCCGACGCTGGTCTCGCCGTCGGTATCGAAGATGATCACCTGCTGATCGGTGTCCGTCTCGGGGAGCCCGAAGGTCACCTTCGGGTCGACGATCGTGGTCGTCTTGCCGCGGAGATCCATCACGCCCTCGACCATCGGGGGCATGTCCGGGACCGAACTGACTTCCTCTGGCTTGACGATCTCGTCGACCCACTCGATCCCGACACAGAAATCGTCCGCACCCAGTGCGAAGACGAGTGCCTGCTCGGGCATCTCGACAGTCGGTTCAGCGCTGGCCATCAGTGTTTCCTCCCGTTCGACTGCTCGTTGGGGGCGTTGATGTCGCGGCCACCGTCGGAGGAGGCCGTGAGTTTTGTCCCCGGTTCGATGGTTCTGGGGCCCGAGTCCTGTTCGTCGGCGGTGTCGGTCTGGACGGTCTCCGTCGATCGAACGTCACGCGAGTCGGTCCTATCGACGGTCGGCGACGACCGTCGCTGACCCGTCCCGTCGACCTCGAAGTCCGAAACCTCCTCGTGGAGGGTGTCGGCCAGTCCGGACAGTTGCTGGAGGTTCTGGGAAGCCTCCGACAGCGAGGAGGCCTGCTCTTCGGTTGCAGCCGAAACGTTACTCGCTTCCGCACTGGTCTGCTGGCTCACGCCCGAGACCTCGTCGACCATCGAGACAACCTCCTCGCTGGAGGCGGCCTGGTCGTCGGTCGCGTCGCTGATCTCTCGGATGCCGCCCTCGGCTTCGCTGACAGCATTGGCGATGTCGTCGAACATCTCGATCGCGTCCTCGATGGTTTCGGACCCGCTCTCGACGCGTTCTCGCATCTCCTCCATCTCGTCGACTGTCTCGTCGGTCGTCGACTGGATCTCCTCGATCCGGTCTTCGATCTCGGTGGTCGCCTGTCCGGCTTCCTCGGCGAGGGACTTGATCTCGCTGGCGACGACGCCGAAGCCCTCACCTGCTTCGCCCGCCCGCGCGGCCTCGATCGAGGCGTTCAGCGCGAGCATGTTGGTCTGCTCGGCGATCCCGGTGATCATGTCGACGATCTCCCCGATCTCGTCCATCTTGTCGTCGAGGGTCTGGACCTGGGCGGTCGCCTCCTGGGCCGTCTCCTCGATACTCTCGATCTCCTCGGAGGCCTCGGCCGCGTGATCGCGACCGGTTTCGCTCCGTTCGACGGCGGTCGTCGCGGTGGCGGCGACCTCTTCAGAGGAAGAGGCGATCTCCTCGACGGTCGCGGACATGTCGTTCATCTCGCTGGCGACCTCTTCGAGGTTCTCGCTCTGTAACTCGGCACCGTGTGAGATCTCCTCGACGGAGTTGGCCACCTCCTGGCTGGCGGCCTGGATCTCCTCGGTGCTGGCGGTCACTTCCTCGCTGGAGGCAGCGACCTCGTTGGCGATCGACTGGACGGAGTCGATGCTGTCGCCCAGCTGCTGGATGCCGGCCTGGAGGTCCGCGAGGGCATCGCCGTACTGGCCGGGCTTGTCAGTCTCCAGTCGCTGATCGAGGTCGCCGTCTTTGAGTCCGGCGCTCGCGTCGGCGATCTCGTCGAAACTCGCCGAGAGCGTCGTCATCCCATCGTCGAAGCGCTCGAGAATCTCGCCGTAGTTGCCCGGTCGGTCAGTGTCGATGTCCTGGTCGAGTCGCCCCTGTTTCAGGTCCTGGCTGGCCGTCCGGATCTCCTCGAAGCCGCCGACCATCTCGGTGGCACCGTTGTCCAGATTCGTCATGACCTCGCCGTACGTGCCGGGGAAGTCCGTCTTTCGTTCGCGGGTCTGGAGGGCGTCGTCACCGGCCGCGAGGTTGTTGCTGAAGACGTCGATCTCCTCGAACACCGTTCGGAGGTTGGCCTGCATCTCGCTGAATGCGTCAGTCATCCGACCGAGTTCGTCGTTCTCGATGTGGTCGTCGACCTCGGTCGTCAGGTCGCCCTCGCTCATGGCGACCGACGCTTCCTCGAGTTGCTGGACCGGTTTCGTGATCCGACGGGCGACGAACAGCCCGATCGCGATCGCCGCGACGAACGCGGCGATGGTCAACCCGATGATGAGCAGGTGGCTCTCGTCGGTCGTCGCGTCGGCCGCGGCNACGGAGGCGGCCATCTTCTCGTCGGCGCTCTCCTCGAAGACGACCGTGTCCTCTTCGAGCTCGGCATAGGTCTCGTCAATCCCCGATATCTCGTCTCGAGCGAGTTGCTCGTTGCCAGTCTCCATGGCGGCGATCGCTTCTTCGGCTGTCTCGCCCGCTTGCTCGTGTTGCTGTTCCATCTCGGAGAGACGTTGTGTCTGTGCGTCCGTCAGGTCGTCACGTTCGGCCAGCGTCGAGTACCACTCCTCGAAATCCGCTGATGCAGCGCGGAACTCGTCGGCGGCATCCATATCACCAGCCAGCACCGCGAACAATGCCCGCCGCTCTTTTTCGAGGTCGTACTTCATCTCCATCGCCGCGTCCGCCTCCGCGACGTCGTCCTCGACGATCGAGTGGGTCTGAGCATCGACCGCCGAAACGCTGGTATACCCGAGGAAACCAGTCACCCCGACTAGTACCGCCACGAGCACGAACGCGAGTATCAGTTTGGGCCGCAGGTCGAATCGGTCGAGTTTGATGGTATCGATCAAGGACATTTCTGACTCTACACCCCAGCTATTGATTCGAAAGTATTGTGAGGATAATCGTTACACGCGTAACGCAGACGGGTTCGTTCGGGTTAAGCGTCTAACCCTCCATTATCAACCATGCTACTCGTCTCTGGGCGGAGGTACTGTTCGAACACTTTGCTGTGTGCGGCCTGGAGGTGTTTGTAGAGTGCCGGCCCGGAGATGTCAAACTCGGCCGCGAGCGCTTCGCCGGTCACGTTTCGGGGGACGTCGTAGTAGCCACTGTGGTACGCGGCGTTCAGGATTTCGTACTGGCGGTCGGTGAGCGCCTCAGCCGCCGGTTCGGTTTCGTAGACCCTCTGGCGCTGTGCGAGCAGGTCGATCTCCCGGTACTGTGTCGTCAGCGTATCGAACAGCGGGCGCGAGGAGACGCTCTCCGGGAGCGCGATCCGCAACCGAGTGCCCGTCTCCGTCGAGGCGGCCTCGAGAAGACGTCCACCGTGTTTCCCGACTTCCGAGGCCAGGAACGGCTCGGCGATGGTCAGACGGAGCTGTCGCGACGTGTCATCGCCGAACTGGCTGGCACCGGCGATGCTGGGGGTCGAGTCCGCCAACGCCAGCACCGACTGCGGGTCGCCCTCGGTGACGGTGACGAGCGTCCTGACCCCTCCGTCGACGGTTTCAGTGACCGTGTCGTACTCTATCCGGCTCCCGGTCTCTCTGGCGAGTCGCTGCAGCGGATAGGTCGGGTCGTCGAGTTCGAACTCCAGTTCGACAAACGCCTGATCGGACGCGTAGCGCTGCTGCAAGACGCGACTGTAGGTCACCAGCAGCGATCCGACGTCGGTGACGAGATTCCGGTACTGCTCCTCGAAGGCCGCTTCCCGGCTGGAGTAGACCGTCAACACACCGTACAGCACGTCGTCGTAGATGAGCGGGACACTCAGCGCCGATCGGAAGTTCCGGGAGAGCGCTTCTTTGGCCCACTGCTCGTCCATGACCCGTTTCGGGATGCTGGCGACTGCGTAGGGCTCCCGCCGTGCTGCGGCATGCTCGGCCGGTAGTGTGGCCGCCCCAGTCGTCTGTAGCACCGAGTCGAGATAGTCCGGGCGCTCCCCAGTCCACGCCGTCGGGTCGAGATCTGTATCGCTGCCCTTCGGACGCCCGATCCAGGCGAAGTCGATGCTGTCGGTCTCGACCAGCTCTGTACAGACGCCCGTCTCGAGTTCGTCCCGGGTCTCGCTGTTAGCGACACGAGCCTGAATCGCCTGTACCGCGTCGATGACCCCCCGTAATTCCTCGAGCGTCTCCTGTTGGGTCTCGACTCGCTCGGCGAGGGTCTCCCGTTCCCGGTCGTGCTGGAGACTCTGGAAGATAGCCTCTGCGTTGGTCGCGAGCACCTCGAGGAGATCGCGATCGGCACCGTCGAACGATCGATCCCCGGCCGTCACCACGACGATCAGGCCGAAGTTCCCGATCGGAACGGCCAGACAGTGATCGCCGACGGTGCCGTCCGCGTCGAACAGTTCGAGCAGTAGTTCACCGCTAAATTGCACCGACTCGCCGTCCCGATACGCGTTCCAGAGCGGATTGTCACCGGGTTCGACCGGTCCCAGCTGCTCTATTCCCTGCTCGGGCAGTGCAGACGTCGCGACGGGTTGCAGGACGCCCTCTCCCTCGTCGAAGCGCTTGACGCTGACGTAGCTGAAATCGAACGCATGCTGGAGGAAGTCGACGACGAACGGCGAGATATCTGCCATCGAATCCGGCGGGTAGAACTCTCTCGACGCGGCGTGTAACTCCCGAAGGACCCGCTCCCGTTTCTGGAGAGACCGTTCGCGTTCTTTCTGTTCAGTGATGTCCTGAGAGACCCCCATCGCGGCGAACACGGACCCGTCGTCGGCGCGTACCGGGACGATACGGAACTGGTAGCATCGGTCGCCGACCTCCGTTTCGAACGAACACTGGTCGCCCTCGAGTGCGTCGGCGTACCGCGGGCGGAGTTCGGCGGCCATCTCGTCGGTGAGCACCTCCGCGAGCGGTTGGCCCGTGAGTTCCGTCTCCGCGTCCCAGGCTGCGTCGATCGGTGTCCCACCGACGGTGATATAGCGAAGCTCCTCGTCGACGAGGGCGACGGCCCCGTTCGGGAAGTGCTCGACGAGGGTCCGATATCGACTTCGTGACTTCTCCAGTTCCCGTTCGTATTCGACTCGTTCGGTGATGTCCTTCTGGAAGCCGACGTAGTTGATGAGTTCGCCGTGATCGTCGTGGACCGGTGCGATCTCGAGGTGGTTCCAGAACGTGGTCCCGTCCTTCCTGTAGTTCTTGATCCCGACGGCCACGGGTTCTTCGGCGTCGATGCCCTCCCTGATCCTGGCGACTGTCTCCGGATCCGTCTCCTCGCCCTGCATGAACCGACAGTTCCGACCGAGCACTTCCTCCCGATCGTATCCCGACGTCTCGAGGTACTTCGGATTGACGTAGACGAGTGGGTTATCGTCCTGGTTCGGGTCCGTCATCGTGATGCCGATCGGCGCTGCCTCGATCGCTCGACTCTTTCGCTGGAGTTCCTGTTCGTGCTCTCTTCGTTCNGTGATGTCCTGGAACGTCCCGCGCGCGCCGACGACCTTCCCTTCGTCGTCGGTCCAGGGTTCCCCCCGCGTTCGGACCCACCGGACGGTGTCGTTGGCCGTCACGATGCGCAGTTCCATGTCGAAAGACTCCCCGGTCGAAACCAGCTCCTCGTAGGCCTGTTCAATCGTCTCACGGTCGTCGGGATGGTAGAACTCCATCCCCTCCGCTAGGATCGGGTCGTACTCGCTCGGTATCTCGTGGATCCGGTACACCTCGTCCGTCCAGCGCAGCGTCTCCGACCGGAGATCGACCTCCCAGCCGCCGATGTTCGCGACCGACTGAACGCTGTCGAGGAACTCTCGATTACGCTCGAGCTCTCGCTCGTGTTCTTTCCGGTCGGTGATATCCTGTGTCATCCCGACTGCGGCGACGACAGACCCATCGGCGTCGTACACTGGAACGGTTCGGTGCAGGAGAGTAACTCCCTCGACAAGGGTTTCGGTGGCCGTTTCAGTGCCATCGAGCGCGTCCCTGTAGGACTGGACGAACACGTCCCGATCCCCGGATTCGAGGTCGCCGACGTGCGTATCGATCACGTCGTCAGGATCGCTCGGTAGTTTCTCGAACAACTGCCCACCGGCCAGTCGATACCGGAGATCAGTACCGACCAGCGTCACCGCACCGTTCGGGAAGTTTCCGACGACCGCTTCGGCGACGTGTTCTCGCAACGCCCCCTCGAACGTGATCTCGTCGGGCGTGGCTGCAGTGGGCCTCGATGATCCGGTCGCTGCCCTCCTGGCGTGCTCGACGGCCGCGCGAATCCGCCTGCGGAAGATCTCGGGGCGATCGCGGAGTGCCGATTGCCGGACGTACTCGGTCGCGCCCGCCGCGACGGCGTCGTCGGCGACCGTCGCCCGCTCGTCGGTGAGCACGAATACGACCGGGAGATCGGGATATGCCTCTCGGAGCCGTTCGATGATCTCCGTACCGCTCTCTGCCGGGTACTCCGAGAGAACACAGTCGATCGAACGCTCGTCGAGCAGAGAGCCCGTGTCCGTACCGCTATCGACGACGGTGAGATCGACGGCCGGATCTGCGGATTCGAGAGCGCACCGGACGTTCTCCGCCGACGTCTCAGTTCCCCTTATATAAACTATTTGGAGAGGCGACAGTACCGTTTCCATGGCTAGTTTAGACTAGCAGGAATGGTAGTGCTATGGTTGGTTCTCTCTAACTGGGAAAGGTCATTCAGAGATGATCTATAGGAGACAATCAAAGCTGCGTCAGACGCCTGTTCGACTCTTCTTTCGTCGATTTCGCTGCCTGTAGAGACGGAAAATATATCCGGCCGCACCGAAAACCCCAGTACAACCGATCGCATAGAGGGGAGACAGTGACCGAAAAATCCGATTCGGCCGTCAACGTGACCCGCGACGACGGCCAGCGCGTCGGCGACGTCGTCGAGCGCCTGCAGAAGCTCAAAGACGACGAGCAACGCCGCTCGGAGTCGCCCTCGGAGGGAGTACTGCTCGACCAGCTCAAAGAGGTCAAAGAGCGCTTGCTCTCCTTCGGCCAGGAGATCGGCGGCGATCCGGACGACGTAACCGACCTCCCCTTTACAGAGGAGGCCGGACTCTCGCGGATGCCCGAACCGCTGTACGTCCGTCACGACACCGAGATGCTCAACCAGGTGACCTCGTGGTTGCTGCAGGACCAGCACATCGGCCTCGTCAGTCCCTACGGAACCGGCAAGACGGCGTTCCGTGAGATCGTGCGTCGGGACCTGGGTAAACACGACGGCTACGTCCTCGCGTATCTGGACAACCCCCGCGAAACCACGCCCCGGAAGCTCTACGCGACGCTGTTGAACGCCGCGGCCGAGGCCGGCTACGAGATCGATCCCGAAGAGTACGAACAGGTTCGCGACGGCGTCCCGTGGGTGACCGAGGAGGCCAAAGCCGCCGTGCGGGACATCGTCACCGAGATTCGCGAGGAGGGCAAGACCCTCCTCCTGCTCGTCGACGAGATCGAGGTCCTCCCGGAGGGACTGCTCTCGACCTTGCAGGTAGCCGGCGACATGGGCGTCCGCCTGTTCTTGATGGGCACTCCTGAGGGCAAGCGTCGCGTCGCGGAGTTGCGCGGCACCCTCGGCTCGCGATTGCGCTACTACGAGACCATCGAACCCTTCGAACCCTCGGATATCGCCGAGTACGTCGGCCGTTCGCTGGCGTACTTCCGCGAGGAGGAGTACGACGGCGAGTTCCCCGACCTCTTTACCAGGGAGGCGATCCGCGACATCCACGAGCGGACCGAGGGCAATCCTCGTGACGTTCGTATCGAGTGCCGGGAACTGTTCATCCGGGCGGCGTTCGTCTGGTACCGCACCGGCCAGGACATCGAGCGCATCCAGATCACCCCCGACCTCCGACATCGGCGATTCGGCATGGAATACTAATATTTAATGGGCGGTGCGGTAGGCGTTCACACATCCCCGAGTAGCCACCCCGGGTTTCGACCTCTGTCGACCCCCAACGGAAGTTTTATATAGAATCACATTCAATCCTCGCGATGACTATGGCTCAGCAGATGGGTAACCAGCCCCTCATCGTACTGTCCGAGGATTCCCAGCGGACATCCGGGAAAGACGCCCAGTCTATGAATATCACGGCCGGCAAGGCCGTCGCGGAGTCCGTTCGGACCACGCTCGGTCCGAAAGGGATGGACAAGATGCTCGTCTCCGACGCGGGCGACGTCGTCGTCACGAACGACGGCGTCACCATCCTCGACGAGATGGACATCGAGCACCCCGCCGCGAACATGATCGTCGAGGTCGCCCAGACCCAGGAAGACGAGGTGGGCGACGGCACGACGACCTCCGTCGTCATCGCGGGTGAGCTCCTCGCGAAGGCCGAGGACCTCCTCGACCAGGATATCCACGCCACCATTCTCGCGCAGGGGTACCGCCAGGCCGCCGAGAAGGCCGAGGAGATCCTCGAAGACATCGCCATCGACGTCGACGAGGACGACACCGAGATCCTCGAATCCATCGCCGCGACGGCGATGACGGGCAAGGGTGCCGAGTCCGCCAAGGACACCCTCGCCTCGCTGCTGGTCGAGGCCGTCCAGTCGGTCGCAGACGACGAGGGTATCGACACGGACAACGTCAGCGTCGAGACCGTCGTCGGCGGCTCCATCGACGAGTCCGAACTCGTCGAGGGCGTCATCGTGGACAAAGAGCGCGTCCACGAGAACATGCCCTACAGCGTCGAGGACGCCAACATCGCGCTGCTGGACACCGCGATCGAGGTCAAAGAGACCGAACTCGACGCCGAGGTCAACGTCACCGACCCCGACCAGCTCCAGCAGTTCCTCGACCAGGAAGAGAAACAGCTCAAAGAGATGGTCGACAAGCTCAGCGAGGCCGGTGCGGACGTCGTCTTCTGCCAGAAGGGCATCGACGACATGGCCCAGCACTACCTCGCCCAGGAGGGCATCATCGCCGTCCGCCGCGCGAAGAAGTCCGACATCAAGGCCCTCTCGCGATCGACGGGTGCGCGGATCGTCTCCAACGTCGACGACATCACCGCCGAGGATCTCGGCTTCGCCGGCTCCGTTTCCCAGAAGGAAATCGCCGGTGACGAGCGCATCTTCGTCGAGGACGTCGAGGACGCCAAAGCCGTCACGCTCGTCCTGCGCGGCGGCACCGAGCACGTCGTCGACGAGGTCGAGCGCGCCGTCGAGGACGCGCTGGGCGTCGTCCGCGTGACCCTCGAAGACGGGCAGGTCGTGCCCGGCGGTGGCGCTCCGGAAGCCGAACTCTCGCTGGGTCTGCGTGACTACGCCGACTCCGTCGGGGGCCGCGAGCAGCTCGCCATCGAGGCCTTCGCCGACGCCATCGACGTCATCCCGCGCACCCTCGCCGAGAACGCCGGTCTCGATCCGATCGACTCCCTCGTGGACCTGCGCAGCCAGCACGACGGTGGCGACACCACGGTCGGCCTGGACGCCTACACCGGCGACATCATCGACATGTCCGAGGAAGGCGTCGTCGAGCCCCTCCGCGTGAAGACCCAGGCTGTCGAATCCGCCACGGAAGCCGCAGTGATGATTCTGCGCATCGACGACGTCATCGCCGCGGGCGACCTCAAGGGTGGCTCCGGCGACGACGACGAGGACGACGCCCCTGGCGGCCCCGGCGGCGGCATGGGCGGCGGCATGGGCGGCATGGGCGGCATGGGCGGTATGGGCGGCGCAATGTAAAACCACTTTTTGCGCCGTCGGGTCTCGCACTCGCGCCTTCGGCGCGAGGCGGACCACTCCGGCGCAAAAACTTGGGGAAAAAGGCCGCTCGCGCCCTACCGGACGCGAGCGGGTGCATTCCCTGTCGACCTACCGCACCGCAGCCGTACCGCATTTCGAACGAGCGATTTTCTTTTGATGTGCGTACTTTGTCCGAGAGTCGTTTCTCTCTCACGCAGGTCGCAAGTGTGTCAGAGAAGTACGATCTGTGGTTCGGTTCCGGTGCTGAACGGAATGAGTGGGCTCAGCAGGCCAGCCTCAGTCCGGGATCTACCGAACAGGATCGGTGATCACAACAGCCCGCTCGCTTCGCGTCACATTTGAACTATTTTAGTGGATGGAACGAGACGCACAACCATGGACACACGACAACCGAACAGCCGTCGCCTCCGGAACTACCAATGGTAGACGTCGCGCTCTCGCTCGCGCAGGTCGTCGTTGCGCTGGCTCTCGTGGTACTCAATGGCTTTTTCGTGGCTGCAGAGTTCGCCTTCGTCCGGATACGCGGGACATCAGTCGACCAACTTGCCGAAGAGGGGCGTCCCGGCGCGGGCACGCTCCAGGAAGTAATGACAAATCTCGACGACTATCTCGCGACGACCCAGCTCGGTATCACCATCGCCTCGCTGGGGTTAGGGTGGGTCGGCGAACCCGCAGTGGCGGCACTCATCGAGCCTGTACTCAAATCGGTTCTCCCGGGGAGTGTCATTCATCTCGTCGCGTTCGCGATCGGCTTCAGTATCATCACGTTCCTCCACGTCGTCTTCGGTGAACTCGCGCCGAAGACGCTCGCAATCGCGCAGACCGAGCGGCTCTCACTGTTTCTCGCTCCGCCGATGAAGTTCTTCTACTACATTCTCTATCCGGGGATCGTCGTATTCAACGGAGCTGCCAATGCATTCACGCGAGCCCTCGGAGTCCCGCCAGCGTCCGAAACGGACGAGACGCTCGGCGAACGAGAGCTGCTTCGGGTGCTGACTCGGTCCGGCGAGGAGGGAGATATCGACGTTGCGGAAGTGACGATGATCGAGCGGGTCTTCGACCTCGACGACATCGTCGTGCGGGAGGTCATGGTCCCACGACCGGACGTGGTGAGCGTTCCCGCCGATGCCTCCCTGTCCGACCTCCAGTCGATTATCCTCGAGGCTGATCACACACGCTATCCAGTTGTTGCTGCCGACGACGGCGACCAGGTGACCGGGTTCGTCGACGTCAAGGACGTGCTACGAGCCGAGGTAGAGGACGAGGACGCCGCGGTAGTCGGCGACATCGCCCGCGAGGTCGTCATCGCTCCGGAGACGATGGCACTGAACGATCTCCTGCGGCAGTTCAAGGAAGACGAACAGCAGATGGCCGCCGTTATCGACGAGTGGGGCGCATTCGAGGGGATCGCAACGGTCGAAGACGTCGTCGAGGCGCTGGTCGGCGACCTCCGAGACGAGTTTGACTCGGCTGAGCGAGAGCCCTCGATTCACCGGCGTGAGGATGGGGGGTACGACATCGACGGCGGCGTCCCGTTGTCGAAGATCAATGACGTAATCGAGGGGGCGTTCACGAGTGACGAGGTCGAAACGATCGGTGGAGTGGTCCTCGAACAACTCGACCGGGTGCCGGAGCGTGGCGACAGCGTCGAGGTCGATGGGTACGTCGTCGAGGTGACGGGCGTCGAGGGGACCCGAATTTCGACGGTCCGGGTCGCCGAACGCGAGACGGATGCGTCATAGTGATCGCCCCAGCCATCGCGATCAATCGATCCGACCCAGATCAGCACGGGGCTGCGGGCCAGTCTCGTATCCCGTAAACTCCTGCGCTGACAGCGGATTCGCGACGGCGTCGCCCGTGCGGTGGTGTTCGGACAGGTGAACTCAGCCAGCGCTCGGGAGAGCGCTTACGGCTCGCTTCGCTCACCGTTCGCAACCGAGTCCCGACCTTCAGTCGCGTCTCGCACCGCTCGCAGGTGCATTTGCTGCCGACCGCACCGCATACCGCAGCCACACTGCATTTCGACCGCCTCGATTTTTCGACACAGATCGCGTAGCCGTAGCCTTTTGTCTCACCGGCCCCGAACGGCGGGTATGTCGCGGTCCCGAAAGCCACGGTGGCTCAAGAGCCGCCCACCGACCGGCCAGCGCTTTACGGAGATCAAGCAGACGCTCCGGGACCACGACCTCCACACGGTCTGTGAGGAGGCCAACTGTCCCAACATGGGGGAGTGCTGGAGCGGGGCTGAGGCTGGCGGGAGCGGCCCCGGAACGGCTACGTTCATGCTGATGGGCGACCGCTGCTCTCGGGGCTGCAACTTCTGTGACGTCGAGACCGGCGGGATGGACGCGCTCGATCCCGACGAACCCCAGCAAGTCGCGAGTGCGGTCGCCGAGATCGGCCTCGATTACGTGGTCCTCACCTCTGTCGACCGTGACGATCTCGACGATCAGGGTGCGGGCCACTTCGCCGAGACGATCCGCGAGATCAAGCGCCGCCACCCCGACACACTCGTCGAGGCGCTGATCCCGGACTTTCAGGGAGATCATTCCCTCGTGAGAAAAGTTATCGAGGCAGGGCCGGACGTGCTGGCGCACAACGTCGAGACCGTCGAGCGCCTGCAATGGCCGGTTCGGGATCGACGAGCGGGCTACGAGCAATCACTCTCGGTTCTGAGTCAGATTGCCGACAGCGAACCCTACGCCAAGACAAGTCTGATGCTCGGCGTCGGGGAGTACGACTACGAGATTTATCAGTCTCTCTCGGATCTCCGGGCGGTGGGCGTCGACATCGTCACGCTGGGCCAGTATCTCCAGCCCTCCCGGAACCACCTGGAGGTCAGCGAGTACGTCCATCCGGACGCCTTCGACACCTGGCAGCGCGTCGCCGAGGAGGAACTGGGCTTCGCCTACTGTGCCAGCGGCCCACTGGTACGCTCTTCCTACCGCGCGGGCGAGCTGTTCGTCGAAGCCCTCCGGCAGGGAGACGATATCAAGGCTGCCAGGGCTTCTGTGCGCGAAAGTTCGATGAATTGAGACAACGTTCGTCCCGTGTTCACCGATCGAACAGCCCCCGCTTCGCGTCGACGATCAGCAGCGTCACACCGTGACTTTGATCGTCTGGCCACGATCGTCACGGTCGAAAATTATTTATTCGATACCGAGTAAGTATATTCTGAGGACGCAGAACCGCATGAAGATACTCGTCACGGCAAACTACACGGTGGAGGGGATCGAACGCTTGGAGTCGCTCGGTTTCGCGGTCGAGTACGATCCGATCGAGGATCGCGAGTCGAGACTGTCGGTCGAAACACTGAAAGAGCGGTTACAGGGGGTCGACGTGTTCGTCTCCGGATTCGAGAGCGTCCCTGCGGAAGTGATGGACGCTGCAGCGGCGTTACAGTTGATCGTCTGTCCCCGGGGAGGACCGGAGGCCTGCGTCGACATCGAGGCGGCGACTGCACGCGGGATTCCAGTGGTATACGCACCCGGGCGAAACGCGGAGACAGTCGCCGATCATACGATGGGGTTGTTGCTGGCCGCCACGCGGAACATCTCACTCGCGGATCGGCGGCTGCGTGAGCGAACCTACACCGGAGAGCCGGTCGGAGACGCCGCCGCGGGAGGCGAACGCGAGGACGTCACCTGGGATCTCGGCGCGGATTCGCCGTACACGACGCTGCGAGGGCCGTCACTCGGCGGTCGCACCCTCGGAATCGTGGGGTTCAGCGCCATCGGCCGCCGGGTGGCCAAACGCGCCGGCTTCGGCTTCGGCATGGACGTGATCGCCTACGATCCGTTCGTCGACGCTACCGAGATGGAGCCGTTCGACGTCGAGCGGGTCGCGGATCTTCAGGAACTGTGTCGGCGGAGCGACGTCGTCAGTCTCCACGCGACGGTCACGCCCTCGTCCCGTGGGATGATCGGTCCCGCTGAGTTCGCGGCCATGCCTGAGCACGCCTACTTCCTCAACACCGCTCGGTCGGCGCTGGTCGAGGACGGAGCGCTTCGAGACGCACTGGCCCGTAAGGAGATCGCCGGCGCAGGGCTGGATGTCTTCGACGCCGAGCCGATCAGGGCTGACGACCCGCTGCTGGAGCGAGACGACGTCGTCCTGACGCCACACATCGCGTCGGCCTCGTCGGACGTCATCGAACGCCACACTGAGATGACCGTCGCGGATATCGAGGCCCTCGCGGCCGGTGAGCGACCGATGCGCGTCGTCAACCCCGAGACGCTGGATGGATTCGAGATCGACCCGCGGAAACCCAAAGTAGAGATATGACTCACTACGACGCAGTGCTGTTCGACATGGACGGTGTGACGGTGACGAGCGCGAACGCCTGGCGGACGCTCGAACGTGAGACGATCTTGCCAACTGCAGCCAACGGCGTCGACGTCGAGGCGGTCCGGGCGCTGAGCGTCGCTGATTCGTACGACCGGCTCGAAGCCACGGACTCGGTGAGCCTCAACGTCGATCGCGAGGGGTTCGTCGGACTGTACGACACCTACGCCGAAGAGGTCTATCACGAGCGTGCCGACCTGATGGACGGTTACGAACGGTTCGTCGAGGGCCTCCGTGCAGCGGAACTGGCCGTCGGACTCGTCTCGGCGTCCTGTCGTGACTGGGTCGAAATGGTCCTCGATCGCCACGAGCTACACGACGCCTACGACGTGGTGCTCTCGGCCGACGACGTCGACGGGCCATCGAAACCAGCGCCGACGCCGTACCAGCAAGCAGCCGCGGAACTCGATGTCGATCCGGAACGCTGTCTCGTCGTCGAGGACTCGCTCCACGGGATCGAATCCGCGGTGGCTGCCGGCGCGTACTGCATCGCCTTGCGGGGCGCTGGCAACCGGACGACCGACCTCTCGAAGGCTGACGCCATCGCTGACGATCCGACCGAACTTCGGGAGACAGTCACCGACCTCCTCGATCGAACCCCGAGCGTCGGTCCGACTTCCGCTTTCGAGACGTGAGCAGGCCGCTGCTCACGTCTCATGGGCGAGTGCCGATCCGGTCGCTGACCGAGGACTGAAGCGGGAATAACTGGACGCGCGTCCAGCCCAGACGCGAACGATCGGACGACTGCGCCCCGAATCCACGAAACGCCTTTGGTGGTGGCGGAGGTGTGTAAAACCATGCAGGTCCGGAGGGTTCCTACGTGAGTATTATTCAGCGCGACCCGGACGACATGGTTCAGGTCCTCAGACCGGACGGGTCGATCCGGGAGGATGCGACAGTCCCCGACATTTCGGAGTCGACGCTGATCGAGATGTACCGAGCGATGAAGCGGGCGCGGCGCTTCGATCAGCGGGCGGTCAGCCTCCAGCGCCAGGGGCGGATGGGAACGTACCCGCCGATGGCTGGCCAGGAGGGCGCACAGGTCGGCAGCGCGATGGCACTCGGCGAGGCGGACTGGATCTTTCCCAGCTATCGCGAACACGCTGCCGTCGAGGTTCGTGGCTGGCCACTCAAGCAGACGCTGCTGTACTGGATGGGCCACGAGGACGGCAACAGCCCACCACCGGAGACAAACATCTTCACCGTCACCGTCCCCATCGCGACACAGATTCCCCACGCGACGGGCGCAGCCTGGGCGTCGAAGCTCAAGGGCGAGGAGAAGGTGTTTCTCTGTTACTTCGGCGATGGGGCGACCAGCGAAGGTGATTTCCACGAAGGACTGAACTTCGCGGGCGTGTTCGACACCCCGAACGTATTCTTCTGTAACAACAACCAGTGGGCGATCTCGGTGCCGCGCGAACAGCAGACCGCCGCCGAGACGATCGCACAGAAAGCCACCGCATACGGCTTCGATGGGATCCAGGTCGACGGGATGGACCCACTCGCGGTGTATCAGGTCACGCAGAAGGCCATCGAGAAAGCCCGCGATCCCGGCGAGGGCGACCGCCGCCCGACGCTCATCGAAGCCGTTCAGTACCGCTACGGGGCACACACGACGGCCGACGATCCCTCGGTGTATCGCGACGACGAGGAGGTCGAACGCTGGAAGCAGAAAGACCCGATCGATCGACTCGAACTGTACCTCCGAGACGAGGGGCTGCTGGATAACGCCCTCATCGAGACGATCGAAGCCGAGATCGAAGACGAGGTCGCGACCGCCATCGAGGCGGCTGAGTCGGTCGAGCGACCCGACCCCGAGGAACTGTTCGCACACGTCTACGCCGAGATGCCCCAGCGCCTGGAAGAACAGCTCGACTATCTGCGACGGCTCCGCGAACGACACGGCGACGACGCCATCCTGGAGTAACCATGAGTGACACTGCTACTACCGAGGACGTATCGGGCGACAGCCAGCGGTTGACGCTCGTACAGGCAGTTCGAGACGGTCTCTACGGCGAACTCGCCCGCGACGACGACGTGCTTGTCATGGGCGAGGACGTCGGAGAAAACGGCGGCGTCTTCCGGGCCACACAGGGCCTCCACGAGGAGTTCGGCCAGGATCGCGTGATCGACACCCCGCTCTCGGAGTCGGGGATCGTCGGCACCGCCGTCGGGATGGCCGCCTACGGCCTTCGCCCCGTCCCGGAGATCCAGTTCATGGGCTTCATGCCGCCCGCCTTCGACCAGATCACGAGCCACGCCGCACGTCTCAGAAATCGCTCGCGAGGCCGATACACCTGTCCGATGACCATCCGGGCACCCTACGGCGGCGGTATCCGCGCCCCGGAACTCCATTCGGAATCGAAAGAGATCCAGTACGTCCACGAGCCCGGCCTGAAAGTCGTGATTCCGAGTACGCCCCACGACGCCAAGGGGCTGCTCGCGTCGGCGATCCGCGATCCGGATCCCGTAATCTTCCTCGAACCCAAGCTTATCTACCGGGCCTTCCGCGAGGACGTGCCCGACGAGACGTACACAGTGGAGTTGGGCGAGGCCGCTATCCGCCGAGAGGGCAGCGATGTCTCGGTATTCACCTGGGGTGCGATGAGCCGTCCATGTCTCGACGCCGCCGAGAACCTCGAAGGGGAAATCGACGTCGAGGTCGTCGATCTGCGGACCCTGTCGCCGTTAGACTTCGACACCATCGTCGACTCCTTCGAGAAGACGGGGCGGGGAGTCGTCGTCCAGGAAGCGCCCAAGACCGGCGGGCTCGCCAGCGAGATCATCGCCACCCTGCAGGAGGAATCCCTGCTGTATCAGGAGGCCCCGATCACCCGCGTCACGGGCTTCGACACGCCATTCCCGCTGTACGCGCTGGAGGACTACTACCTGCCCGAGGCCGATCGGATCGAAGACGGAATCCGGGAGGCTGTAGACTTCTAACCATGCCTCGCGAGTTCCGCCTTCCCGACGTCGGCGAGGGCGTCGCAGAGGGCGAACTACTGGGGTGGAACGTGTCCGTGGGCGATACAGTCGAGGAAGACCAGCCGGTCGCCGAGGTCGAGACCGACAAGGCTGTCGTCGACGTCCCTTCGCCGGTCAACGGCACCGTCCAGCAACTCCACGCCGAGCCGGGCGATATCGTCCCCGTGGGTGACGTTCTCGTGACGTTTGCCGTCGAAGGCGAAGACGACGAACCGGCGGCGGAAGCGGAATCAGCAGCCGAAGATGAACAGGCTGCCGAGACAGTTGATGACGAAGCAGCTTCCGAGACAGCAGCCGAAAGCACCGACGGAGACGAGACGTCTGGCGGGCAGGTATTCGCGCCGCCGCACGTCAAGCGTCTGGCGCGGGAACTCGATGTAGACCTCCAGACAGTCGCGGGCAGCGGGCCTGGCGGGCGCGTGACCGAGCAAGATGTCCGGGCCGCTGCCGGCAGTGAGAACGGACCCGAAGCGAGCGATGAAGAACCAGCGAGCGAGAGCAGACCACCGAGAGAGGACAAACCAGCGAGCGAGCCAGAGACAAGCCACGTGGACGACGGCGAGGCCACCCAAACAGTGCAGGCCGTCGAGGAGCCCGCGGGGAGCGTCGACCGTGATCGGACGCTGGCCGCGCCGGCAACGCGAAAGCTGGCCGTCGAACTGGGGGTCGATCTCGATGCGGTCCCGGCGAGCGAGCAACGCGACGGCGAGGCGTTCGTCACTCCCGAGGCTGTCCGAGAGTACGCCCAGTCCCAACAGGAGGCACAGGCCGCCGAAGCCGTCGCGAGCGCCGAAAGAGCCGGCGAATCTGCCGCCCGCGGCGAACCTGTTGAGGGCGAACGCGTCGAACGTGAATCGTATCGGGGCGTCCGCCGGACGATCGGCGAGGCGATGGCGAACTCGAAGTTCACCGCACCGCACGTCACCCACCACGACCGGGTGGACGCGACGGAGCTCGTCGAGACGCGCGAGAAACTCAAGCCCCTGGCCGAAGAGCGCGGCGTCAAACTCACGTACCTTCCCATCGTGATGAAAGCCGTCGTCGGCGCGCTGAAAGACCACCCCGTGTTGAACACGATGCTCGACGAAGAGAACGAAGAGATCGTCTACAACTACGACTACAACGTCGGGGTCGCGGTCGCGACCGACGCGGGCCTGATGGTCCCCGTCGTCGAGGACGTCAACGAGAAGAGCCTGCTCGAGATTGCAAACGAGGTGACTGACCTCGTCGCGCGAGCGCGGGACCGATCGATTACGCGTGAGGAGATGCAGGGCGGCACCTTCACCATCACCAACTTCGGGACCGTCGGCGGGGAGTATGCCACGCCGATCATCAACTATCCTGAGACTGCCATTCTGGGACTGGGCGCGCTCGAACAGCGCCCGATGGTCGAGGGCGGCAGTCTCTCAGATCCTGGTGAGATCGTCGCAAAACCCGTCCTTCCGCTGTCGCTATCGATCGATCATCGCGTGATCGACGGCGCGGACGCTGCCCGGTTCGTCAACACGCTCAAGGAGTATCTGCAAGATCCGACGTTGCTGTTATTGGAGTAGCAGTCTACAGCAACGCAGGTTCACTGCGCGATCAGTCGTCGTCACTCCGATAGGCGTCGCCCCCGCGCTTTCGAATTCGGAGCACGTACAAGATTTCATTGTCTTGGTCGGCGCGGCAGCCGAGTCGAAACGGGCCCACCCGGAGTTTCTGATGGGGCACTCCGGACAGTGGTTCGAGATACTCAATCGGATCGCGCCACTCGTCGGTGACAATTTCATCGAGTTTCCCGCTGATTCGTTCCCTGGCGTAGTCGTCGATATCGTCGAAGTCACTTCTGGCCGTATCGGTAAGCTCCCAGTCCCACCCACTCATCGTTATTCCTCGTTGGAGAGGTCGTAGTCTGCCTTCACGTCCTCGCTACTGTGGGTCTGGCTCGCCCCAATCTCGACTTCACCGGCGAGCATCGCTTTCAGATCCGCCCGGTTAAACTCGGGATGTTTGAGCGCATCGCGGAGCACAGCACGGATATACTCGCTACGGCTGTTGAACCCCTGCTGTTCCCACGTCGTATCGACATCTTCGAGAAACGTCTCAGTCATCCGGATATTCACGGTCGTTTTCTCTGGCGGAGATTCCGCTTCAGCCATACAATGTGTTGAATTTGTGTACCAATAAGCATTACGCGGAGCAGACCAGTAGTATCGAGGCCGTAGACGATTAGACCATCCCGCCCATCCCGAGCGAGGAGAGGAGGTTTTTCAGGATACCGACTGCGGTGACGACGAGACCGACCAGTACGAGGGCCAGTCCGCCCGCGAGGATCAGATTCTGGGAGGCGACGACACCGAGGCCGCCCATCGTCAGGAGGAGACCGAAGATACCGAGCACGCCGAGTTTATCGAGCATGTTCGAGGGCGAGAGCGGGCGGGCTAAAACAGTGCCGATCACCGACCGTACAGGAGATAGGAGATGCCCACGAACGTGAGGAGGCCCCCACCGACGGCCACGGCGAGCGCGACCGGGGTAGAGAAGCCGGACCCCGCCAACTGCACGACACCCGCGAGGGCGAACAGTGCGCCGATGAACGATCCGATCAAGATGAGCGCGCCCGTCTTCCACTCCTCGATCAGATCGACGACAGTCCGTTCGGACATAGTACAACCCCCGAGGTATCAGATCATAAATCTTCTCGTCTGTCAGTACCGGAACTCGGTGCCGACACGGGTGGCGGTCTCGCCCATCTCGACGAGGGCGTCCTGGTAGCGCATCGCCTGCATGGTCGAGCCGTCGACATCCAGGGTGCCGGTCATCACACCCGTGACGATCTCCAGCTCGCCCTGGATGAGGCGCTTCCAGTCGGCGTAATCGCCCCGGATCGCGTAGCCGTGGGCGACCGCGTTGGGGTCGTCCAGCACGTCGACGTCGAGACACTCCCCGTCCCGGAGCGCGAGATAGAAGTAGATCGGATCGCCGTCGTAGGTGTCGTCGGGGAGAATTTCGAGGACGAAGTCGCCGTCGAAGTCGACACCCCAGCCGGCGGCCGCCTCGGCGTAGGCGTCGTTGTCGTTGAGCAGACGCCGATACGCACTGATCCACGTCCCGGCTTCGTCTGGCAGCGTAATCGCCATCTCTCCCACCAACTCGTCGCTTCTCTCCCTTGGAGTTATCGACATCTCTCTGCGAGTAGGAATCACAACAGATCTTACACGACCCAGTGGCCGGGATGAAGGTGGAAAACTTAAGCCGTCGCGCAGTTGAAGTGACGGGTATGAGCGACGACAGCGGGCGCAAGGATCTCCGCATGCCCGACGACGACGAGGTGTTCGCCGTCGTCACGAACATGCTGGGGGCCAATCGCGTGAAGGTCCGTTGCATGGACGGGAAAGAACGCACAGCGCGCATCCCGGGCAAGATGCAAAAGCGCATCTGGATCCGCGAGGACGATGTCGTCCTCGTCGAGCCCTGGGACTGGCAAGACGAGAAGGCCGACATCACCTGGCGCTACGAGAAGCAGGACGCAGACCAGTTGCGTGAGGAAGGCCATATACAGGACTAGATCGGGTGCCTGTCGGTCCCGGTGCGAACCGCATCTTACTTACTGACCGGTCGCAGAGATACACCCGATGGACGATCCCGTTCTGCTCACGGGTGCTGGCGGCCGTGTCGGCGAGGCGATCCTCGACGGGCTCGCCGAGGACTACGA
>JGI12448J12851_1000175_pt1 | contig 31403 bp, 33 predicted proteins | sample A23M2SouthBayCA_FD_12851 | JGI IMG/M metagenome (IMG submission 12851) | reverse complement strand
TGTGGCAGGATTGCCCTACCCGCCGTAGACGTGCAGCGCTGCGACCGCCAGACCACCAGCGATGACGGCCAGCGCGAACCCGCCGGCCGCAATCTCCTGTGTTTCGGCTGCGAGATACATTACGGCCGCACCGACTAGCCCGAGTGCGCCAAAGGCCATCGCGAGGCCGATTCCGAGGTCTGAGCCCGTCGCCGTTTCGGTCATGGTCGTCGCTACCGCCAGTCGAAACTTAAGTCATTCGCTGGCGGGCGTCTGGATCGTCGTGTGCTCGCTCTCCTCGTTCAGCGCGAGGTTCGTCGCAATCTCGGCGTTCCGGACGGCGTACTCGGCGGTCTGCTGGAGGCTCACGAGCACTTCCCGGACTTCGAGCAAGTCCGTGTTCGCCATCTCCGGGAGGTCGTCGAGGATCTCACGAACGCGATTCTCGACTTCCGAGTAGCGCTGGCGGACCTCGATCGCGTCGTTGTAGTCGCGCTGGACGGCCGCGTGGGCGGCCTGCTCGGTGAGTTCGTTGACCTGATCGGTGAACTCGCGGATCCGCTGCATCGTCGAGGAGTCGACCTTCAGCGAGTGGTCCTCGGCTTCCAATGCAATCTCGGCGATGTCTTCGGCGTTGTCCGCCGTCAGTTCGAGGTTCTTCGCGATCGAGCGGTAGCCGATCAGCGGGAAGCCGTCGTCCAGCCCGACCGCCCGGGCGAGATTCGGATTCTGGTAGGAGGTGAAGATCAACCGAAGCATGAGCACGAAGATCTTGTTGGCCTGTCGTTCCCGGTTGAGCGCTCGCTGAGCGAGATCCGGGTTGCCGTGAGCCAGCGCCTTGATCGCCTCGTTTCGCATGGTCGAGCCGGTCGATTCCAGCCGCTCGATGAGGTTGTCCAGCGTGAAGTCCTCGGGGTCGACCGAACAGCGGATGGCGATCCGCTCGGGCGTCTCCTCGATCACGCCCAGGCCCATGAGCTGGGTCTCGGCGTTGTAGACGGCGTTGATGTGCTCGCTCGCCAGCGTCGCGCCGTCGCCGGCATCGACGTGGATGATCCGCCGCCCGAGGACGTACTGGGCGACGATCGCGCGTTCGAGACTGTCGGCGTCCAGCCCCGCCGCGTGGATGATCGCTTCGGACTCTTCGGACTGCACTGATTCGGGGAGGACGGTCAGCGTTCCCTTGTCGCCGATCCGCAGCGACACCTCGTCGCCCTTCTCGACGCCCTGGTTGGAGGTCCACTCCGCCGGCAGGGTCATCGCCAGCGTCGATGGCCCCAGCCGCTGCACTTTCCTGGTTTCCATACGTCCTTTATGATCGGCAGTGTACCTTAACCTTGTGCATACACGACTATATCTGGTCGTTCGTCCACCCGCGACCTAGACGACGCCACCGCCTGCTGGTAGCTTACACGACTTCCATGAGTCGCCGTTCGAACCGACCGACGCGAACCCGCTGCCACCCGCGTAACTGCCCGTCGAGTTCGGCGTCGCCGGTATCGACCCGGAGGACGCCGAGCTGGTCGACCTTCCGGCGTGAGGCGACGACCTCGATCTCACAGCGGCGGATCACGTCCGGCGAGAGCTGCTGGTTGCCGCGGCCGAAGACGAACCCCTGGCCGCCGATCGGCGAGACGACGATCACGTTCTCCTCGCCCAGCGCGTCCAGAATCTCTTGCTCGCTCCCGTCTGTGACCAGGAGTTCGCCGTCGCGCCAGACGTCGACGCCCAGCGGCGACCCCTCGAAGTCGAGTTCGCGTTCGATTGCACCCACGGTGCTGCCGGGGCCGAACACGTAGGTCACATCCGCTCGAATCTCGTCGGCGAAGCCCTCGGCGACGGCTTCCACTGTGCCGGCGGCCAGTTGCTTGCTCGCCTGGCGCTCCTCGGCCCGGGGAACGTTCACGACCGCGCGCAACTCCGAACGGACCGTCCCCTCGCGATAGGCGTCCTCGTCGATGTCGTTGACCTCGCCCTCCTCGGTGGCGTCGAAGGTCGCGGCGATCCGGCCGGCTGCTCGCGGTGTCACCCCGAATACCGACGAGTAGACCTTGACGCCCGCGGGCACGCCGAAGATCGGGGTCTCCGCACCCTCCAGTGCCTCGGCGACGTCGACGGCCGTCCCGTCGCCGCCGACGAACAGCACGAGATCGACCCCGCGATCGAGAAACGACTGAACTGCCGCGCGAGTGTCGTCGGCCGTGGTTTCCACGATGTCGGCGTCGCGGCCGGCGGCGGCCTCGCCCACGATCTCGGGGTCGAATCCCGCTTCGCGGGCGACGGCCTCGCCCATGACGCCGGCGTAGGTCACGATCTCGACATCGGCGTCGGTCGCGGCCATCGCTTCCAGAGCCTCGCGGGCGCGGTCGGTCGCCCGTGGCTCGGCACCGCGTTCGCGCGCCTGCTCGACGTTTCCGTCGGTCCCTTTCAGCCCTACCCGGCCACCCATGCCGGCGATTGGGTTGACGACGACGCCGATTCTGCGCATATCCACTCCTGTGTGCGCCGGCAGGAAAGCCCCTCGGTGTCTGATAGTGGTTGCTGTCGGTCTGTTCCGGATCGATCGCACGGAACGGTGCCATCGGACCGGTAAATCGCTACAGCAACCACTATGACGAACACTTAACAATCACGTCGTCGAATTCGCGCTCGTCTGGGGGGACAGATGCTTTCGAAACTCAAGCAGTTCGCCGATCGACTCCGGGGTGGGGCCTCGGAGCAATCCGACGGACGACAGACGCACACAGCACAGTTCGACGATCAAGCGGCGCGGCTCGATCACGCGCGCTCGCTCGCCGACGCGGACCACCACGCCCGGGCCGCCCACCATCTCCAGCAGGTGCTCGACGAACGGCCCGAGGACGCCGTCGTCCACCGGGAGTACGCCGACGTGCTCGCGGCGGCGGGCTATCACGAGAGCGCGGCCTGCCACTACGAACGGGCGCTCGACCTCGAACCCGACGCCACCGTCCACGAGGAGTTCGCTGCGTTGCTGGCCGAGAAAGGCGAGACGCGCAAGGCAGCTCATCACCACGAGCAGGCACGCTCCCGACGAGCCGGGTGACCGGCCGTGACGTCGTGGGATGGGGTCGAGACGCACACTTTTTGAGCCCCGCGCTCGCAGGATCGACTATGTTCACACCACTCGCAGAATCGGCGGTCTCCGTCAACGAACCGCTGGTCAACCTCGCCGGCCTCGTCGTCGGCGTCGGCGCCCTCGCGCTGACGGTCGGCTGGCTCGCGTATCTCTACCGGGACTGATCGTCGACATCCGTCGACTGCTCTGGTGGTTCGACCCGCTGTTCGAGCCACTGCGCAGCGGTCGTGACCGCCTCTTCTGCAGGCCCCGACACTTTCACACGGACGTGCTCGCCCGGGTAGACGCCGACGGTGACGTCGAAGCGCTCGCGGAGCTGTTCGATCCGATCAAGCAGGGCGCTCTCCGGTTCGGCGGCGGCGACGGTTCGGGTGTGCTGGATCGTCCCGCTGAACTGTGCCTCGATCTCGCCGAACATCCCCCGCATCTCCTCGGGGACGCCCGGCAGGACGTAGATATTCTCGACGTGACAGCCAGGCGCGACTCCCACAGGGTTGGGAATGAACTCCCCGCCAGCGGGAATGTTCGCCGTGCCCGCTGTCAGATCCGCCCGAGCGTACCCGCGGTGGGACTCGATGTATTCCAGGGCTGGCTCGCTCTGGGCGAGCTCCTGCCCGACCGCGGCGGCGACGCCGTCCATGGTCACGTCGTCGTGGGTCGGCCCGATCCCGCCGGTGACGAGCACGGCGTCGTATTCGGCGTGATACTCGTTGACCACGGCGGCGATGTCGCTGACGCGGTCGGGAACGGCCGTGACTCGCTCGACGGTGACCCCGCGGTCGGTCAACTGACGGGCCAGCCAGGCGGCGTTGGTGTTGACGGTGTCGCCGGCCAGCAGTTCGTCGCCGACGGTCACCAGCGCGACGCGCATACCTTCTGTAAGTGGACGGCCGTCAAAGGCGTGACGACCGGGCTGGCGGACCAGTGCCTCATTTCATTCCCGGCGGTGGGCCCTGATCTCGTGGATCGTCGTCTTCGTCTTCGACGTCGAGTCCGACCTCCTCGCGGCGTTTCTCCAGGTCGCGGATCTGTCGCCAGTAGTAGACACTCCCACCGATCGCCACGATCAGCAGGATACCGAAGATCCCCCCGAAGATGAGTAGATCCCGGTCGAGGTAGTACTCGACGACGAGCGTGTCACCGTCGACCTCGTCCCAGGTCAGGTGGACCTGTCCGTCGATCACTTCACGTTCGTAGCCCCCGGGAACGACGTGTGAGAGGATCGGAATGCCGACGTCGGTGTTCGGCGGGAGGACGACTTCGTAACTGCCGCCGACGAACGTCGGTGTCCGGAAGTTCTTGCCCGACTGCTCGACGGTGAACGCGACCTGCCCGGTCCGATTCGGCGGGGTCAGGCGGACGCGCTCGTCGTTGCTATCGACCTCGAACGCCGTCGCGTTGACGACTGTCCCGTTGGGGTAGCGGAACTGTACCGCACGGATCGAGATCGACTCGCGATTGTTGAAGGTATCACGCTGGTAAACGGAGAGGCCCGACCGATTGTCCAGTCGATAGACCGACGCGTAGGAGTTGCCCGAGAGGTAGATGGTCGCGTTGGCGCTCGTGTCCCAGTCGTAGGTCGCGTTCTCGTTCAACTGCTCGTCGGACGGCCCGCTCCCGCCGAGACAGCCCGTGAGCACGACCAGCGCGCCGAGTCCGAACAGGACGAGATACCGACGGTTCATAGTGGCTCCTCTCCGTAGACTTTGGACCGACTGCACGAACTCGCACAGTCGTACCGACACATCGGTACAGCAACCACTATCATGGAACGACTGCGAGCAACTCCGCCGAGAGATACGAGCCGATCGAGGACAGCAGCCCCGGCGGATCGGTCCCTTCCTTGCAGACGATACTCTGTTCGAGCAGGCCGAGTCGCTCGACGGTGACGATGTCCTGGGCGTGGCCGGCCCGGTTGACCGTCGCTCGAACCTCCGCCCGCGTCGCACTGTTGACGTTGACGCGCCCCGTCCCACGGGTCCACTCGAACAGCCGGTCACGCTCTTCGTCCGCGAGTCGCGCCGGGCCGTCTTCCTGAGGGACGAACCGCAGCGGCAGGTGCTGGACCAGTCCGAACCGGGTTCGGATCTGCTCGGGTGACCCCGGACCGAGGCCGATCTCCGCGCTCGGAATCTGTACGGTTTGACCGGCGTCCAGGTAGAAGCCGTCGTCGTCCCAGCGTTCGAGGGTTCCGACGTGGACCTCCCCGGCCGTGAGGTGGGGCGTGATCTCGCCGAACTCCTCGCGCAGGAGATTTCGAGCGATCGTCTCGTCGGGGCCTTCGACCGGCACCGTCGGAAAATCGTCGTCACGAACGCCGACGTCGTAGGTCACGTCCAGATCGCCCAGCAGGTTCTGGACTTGCGAGCGCAGCGAGTCCATCGTCCGCTCGCGGGCGTCGCCGGCGACGTAACACTTGGTAGCGAGGACGACCATCAGGCCTCGATGTCGTTTTCCACGTTGAGTTCGTCGCGCAGTGCTTCGATTCGGTCTTCCATAGCGTCGACGAGCATCGTGTTCTCCATGGCCTCCAGCTGGGAGCCACAGTCCGGACACTCGAAGCCGAAGTCCATGGCCTCGCCGAACTCGAAGCGGATCCCGCAGTTCTCACAGAGGTAGAACTCGTGATTGTACTCGTAGTCCTGGCGCTGTTCGAGCGCGTCCAGCAGGCGATACATCTCCTCTTCGAGTTGCTCGGGGATGTTCTCGTACTCGAAGGTCCAGAGATAGGTCAGCCAGCCCGAATCCTCGTCGCGCAGCCGGCGATAGCTCGCCAGGTCGTTCTCGTAGAGGATGAACAACGCACGCCGCACGTCGTTGAGTTCGAGGCCGAGTTCTTCGGCGAGTTCTTCGTCCGTCACTTCGCCGTCCGGCGGCGCGGCGGCGACGGGCATCCCTTTCGGTCCGACGAGTTCGTGGAGGTACTTCTGTATAACCGGGTCCTCCAGGAGATCCTCAAAAGCCATTGTCCGTACTTGGGCCTGTAAGGCGGTTAAGTCTTTAGCTTTGTCCCGCGTGACTCTCACGGACGTTCGACACTCCGAGCGGCGAAGCCGCGAGGGGGCGAGCCGATCGTGTGCTCTATTCGTCCTCGGGGGCTGGCTCGTCTCCGAGCACTCGCTTCGCCGCGTAGGCCGCCCCGCCAGCGGTCCCGACTGCTGCCGAGACGACGCCGAATCCGGGCCCGAACCCGCTTCCAGTGTCGTCCGAACCGCCGTCGCCGTCTCCGCTTTCGGTAGTCGGCTCGTCAGTCGTTGGCTCGTCGGTGGTCGGCTCTTCTGTCGGCATCGTCGTGGTCGTCGTCTCGACTTCGACGGTCACCTCGACGGTCGCAGTCGCGGTCTTGCCCTGCCCGTCTTCGACCGTGAGTTCGAAGGTCAGCGTCGACGTGCTGTCGAGGTCCGGCGCTGTGAACGACGGACTCGCAGCGGTCGAATCACTGAGTTCGACGTCGGGGCCGCCGGTCTGGGACCACTCGTAGGTCAGCGAACCCCCCTCGGGATCGCTCGACCCGCTGCCGTCGAGCGTCACCGAGTCGCCGGGACTGGCGGTCACGCTCTCGCCGGCGTCGGCGGTCGGTGCCGCCGTTTCCGTCGGGATCGCTCACCTCGACCTCGAACTCCATGGTCGTCTCCGCGTCGACTTCTGGCGCGGTGAACGTCGCCTGGGCTGAACTGGCGTTCGAGAGGCTGACCTCCGGGCCGCTGGTCTGGGTCCACTGGAACGAAAGGGTCTGGCCGTCCGGGTCTGTCGCGTCCGAGGCGTCCAGGGTGACTTCTTCGCCACCGTAGACCGAACCGGGATCGGCCGTCGCAGCCGCCGTCGGCGGACTTCCACTGCTCGGAGCCTCCCCGGAGACGAGATTCGCGACCGGCACCAGCGGGATGACCGGCGGCGAGCCGGCGGAGTAACTCAGCGCCTCCTGCTGATCGAGGACACTGTCGGGCGCGACGAGATCCATCACTCTGGGAGCACTGTCGATTGCGTCTTCGTTGACCCCGCCGATCGTCCAGTCGCTGGCTTCCGCAGCTAGGTTCTGTCTGATCCCACCAACTCCTCCGGACCCATCCTGGCTGAACACGAGGATGGCGACTTTGAGCTCGGAGACATCGTCGGTCTCGAAGGGACCTTTTGGGACGGGGACGGTGACAGTGTTCTCGCTCGTGTTGCCCGAGGAGGAGACGTCCCCGCCGACGCTGTTGCCTTCGGCGTCTTCGAATGCCTCGCCGAATCCAGTGACGTGCCGGCGGTAGTGGTAGGGCTCTTCGAACGTCGATACGGCCCCTTCTCGGGCTTCGGTCGTCGCTGGCGCGTCATCGGGCGCGTTCGGGTCGTGGAAGTACAACTGGAACGCCTGCACGCTGAATCCACTGCTCGATCCGAAGGAGTTGGGCACGGTCCCCATCTGGAAGGTAAACTCCCACGCGCTGTCCGTGCTCACGATGTCGACTCCTGTCACGTCGAAACACCCCACTGGAAGCTGGTCTGTCGTCGGATAGGTGTACGTCCCAGGGCCGTAGTCGTCGCCCTCCGGGTCAGAGATCGTCTGTGACTCCTGGGCGCTCGCCGGCACCGCGCCGACGGTCGAAATCGCACTGATCGCTGCCACGCTGGTGAGGTACTGTCGCCGTTTCATGAGTGCATCCCACACAGATAGATGGTATAAATATCACGGTTAATGAACGGGGTGCGCTACCCTGCTCTGCTGCCGATCTCAGCTGTCTTCGGACCCGTCCGCGTCGTCGAGCAGCGAGCGGGCACCGTAGGCGAGTCCACCGGCCGTTCCGAGCGCGCCCGAAGCGGCACCGAAGCCGGGCCCGAACCCGCTGCCGGTGTCGCCGCCGTCGTCGGTCTCCGTGCCGCCGTCACCGCTTCCGCGGACGGTGATCGCGACGGTGTCGGTCACGGTCTTGCCCTGGCCGTCCGCGACCGTGAGTTCGAACGTCAGCGTCGTCTCTCCGTCGACGTCGGGTGCGGTGAAGGCCGCGCCCGAGGTCTCGGCGTTCGAGAGGTCGACGCTCGGACCGCCGGTCTGTTCCCACTGGAAGGACAGGGTTCCGCCGTTGGGATCGTTCGAGGCCGCTCCGTCCAGCAGGACTGGGTCGCCCGGCGAGACCGTCTGATAACCGTTCGTCTGGACGACCGGTGCGGCGTTGGCGGACTGCGGTTCGACGGTCACGGTCGTCGAGGAGGTGGCGCTGTTGCCGTCGGGGTCGGTCGCCGTGAGTTCGAACGTGAAGTCCGTCGACTCTTCGACCTCGGGCGCCGTGAACGTCGGCTGGGCCGCCGTCGCGTTCGAGAGTTCGACGCTGGGGCCGCCAGTTTGCGCCCACTCGAAGTCGAGGTCCTGGTCCTGAGGATCGCTCGACCCCGTAGCCGAGAGCGTCACTTCGGTCGTTGCGAACGCGGTGCCGGGGGCTTCCGCCAGCGCGACCGGCTTGCCGGGATTCGTCTGTGCTTCGGGGACGAACGGCAGGCGGGCCTGACTCTCGGCGGAGAACGCGAGCGCCTCGGACTGGGGAACGTCCTCGGGCGTGATCATGTCGATCACGTTGGGGTTCATGCTGTCCGAGCGGCCGCCGCCGAAGCGCCACTCGCCGGCCTCGGCGTTGACGGCCCTGAGCTTGCCAGTGCCGTAGTTGTCGTGAGCGAGACACAGCGGCGCGAAGCGCATCTCACTCAGGTCGCCCTCGAAGGCGTCTGCGGGCACGTCGAAAGCGATGGCCTGCAGGTCGGAATGTCCCTGCGCGGCGACGTCCTGGGTGATCGCAGAGCCGTCCGCGGATTCGACGACGCGCCGGCTGTAGCCGTTGACCGCGATGCGGTAGTGGTAGGGCTGTGTGAACTTCGCGTTGACTCCCTCGCGGGCTTCGGTCGAGCTCGCGACTCCACTGCCGGCCGCGGGGTCCCGGATGTAGACCTGCAGGTCGTACAGCGAGAAGCCGTCGGCGCCGGCCCACGGGTTGGTCAACTCGCTGTTGAGGTAGTAGACGAACCGGTAGCGGTCGTTCACTTCGTAGAGTTCGACCGATCGGATGTCGTAGGTCCCCTCCGGGACCTGCTCGCTGGTCGGGTAGGTGTAGCTACCGGGACCGTGGTCGTCGCCGGACGGGTCGTCCCACGCGTGGACGAGCGTCCCGGAGAATCCGGCAAGCGAGAGATACGGGATCGACTGCCCGTCAGCGAGCACGTCGCTCTGGGAAACTCCCTCCGGCGTCACCATGTCGACGACTGCGGGGTCCTCGCCCGTCGAGCCGCCGCCGAAGCTCGTCTCCGTCGCCTCCGGCGCGACCTGCATGACGCGGCCGGGAGCCTCGGGGTCGAAGCCGAAGACCAGCGGCGCGACCGACGCGCTGTCGATCTCGCCGCCGAGTGCCTCTCGCGGGACGGTGACTGTGATCGCGTTCAGCGCCTGATACGCCCCGACCGAGACGTCCTCGGTCACGACCTCGCCAGCGCCGTCCTCGACGACGCTCTCGCCCTCGTAGCCCTCGACTCTGATCCGATGGGTGTACGGCGACTCGAAGGCGACGTTCGTCCCCGCACGGCCCTCGGTCGCCGTCGGGGCCTCGGCTGCGGGATTGTCGAGATACACCTGCAGGTGGTGGAACGAGAAGCCGTGCTGGCCGGTCCAGGGATTAGAGATGTCGTCGGCGAAGTGGTAAGTGAACCGGTAGCGATCACCGTCTTCGCGGATGTCGAACGCCTCGACGTCCAGTTCGCCCTGGGTCAGTTCCTCGTCGGTCGGGTAGGTGTAACTGCCGGGACCGGCGTCGTCGCTGGTCTCGTCGTTCCACTGCTCGACGAGTTCGCCGTCGAAGGGATCCGCGAGGACGACGTAGGGGATTTCGGCCAGGTCGTCGCCGGGGTCGAGCGCTTCGGACTGACTCCGGTCGTCGGGCGTCGCCAGGTCGATCACCTGCGGGGAGTTCTCGCCGCCACCGCCGAACTGACGGTCGCCCGCGGACTCGCCGACGCGAGCGACCTTGCCGGGGGCGTCGGGGTCGTACCCGAGCACGAGCGGCGCGAGTTCCTTGTCGCTCAGGCCGCCGGGGATGGCGTGGTTCGGGATATCGAGCCGGATCGAGTTCGTCGACGGGCTGGCGAACAGCGAGCCGCCGGAGACGAGTTCGCCGTCGGCTGTCTCGACGCGGACGCCGTCGCCCTCGTTACCGACGATCCGGTACTGGTAGTTCTCCGTCAGCAGTGCGTCCAGCCCCTCGCGAGCCTGTTCCCAGCCGTCGGGGTCGGTCGGGTCGCGGACGTAGATCTGGAAGTGCTGGCCCGCGAGCCCGTCGTCCAGCCTGACGGGGCCGTCGACCGTGAACCGAAGCTGGTAGCTCGTCTCGCTCTCGTAGAGGTCTACTCCTGTGAGGTCGAACGCGCCCTCGGGGTAGGGACTGGGGTAGGTGTACGATCCGGGACCGTGGTCGTCGCCGGTTTCGTCGTCGATCCCGGCGACGTGGCTCCCCAGCCCCGACAGCGACGGCGTCTCCAGCACGGCCACGGAGTCGACTGCGACGTGAGTTCGCCCGTCATCGCTGTCGACGCCGATGTCCGCGCCCGAGACGAGGTCGGTCGTCGAGACCGGGCCGCGCAGCGCGACTTCTTCGGTGCCGTCGGCGAAGTTGAGCACGACGACGACTTTCTGGTCGCCGGCGTCGCGGCCGTAGGCGACGACCTGCTCGCTGTCGCTCTCGTAGTAGGCGCCGACGAGTTCGGACCCGTCTCTGAGTGCCGGGACGTCCTTCCGTGCGGTCACGAGGTCCTTGTAGAACGCCAGGTGCTCGGCGTCGTACTCCTCCCAGTTCATGAACGAGCGGAAGTGACCGCGCTCTTCGATGCGCGGCTCGCTGTACTCGGTGATCGCTCGTTCCTGGCCGTAGTAGAGCATCGGCATCCCGGGGAGCGTGAACGTCGCGCCGGCGGCCGCGCGCTCGGCCGGCTTGGGCGCCTCGTCGAGATACCGCGTCATGTCGTGGTTCTCGACGTACTGCAGGAAGACGGAGTGGTCGGGGACGCCGCGGTTCTTGCGCTCGCTGACCGCGTCCAGCAGCTCTTCGGCGTCGACGCCGCCCTTCCCGATCGAGCGGACGCGCTCGGTGAGGACCTCGTCGAAGTGCATGTCGAACTCGCCCTCGCTGAAGCGCGGACCGTACGGAATCGCTTCGTCGAGCAGGAAGACGTCGCTGTCTTTGGCGCGGACCAATTGCCGGACTTCCTTCCAGAAGTCGTGGGTGACGCCGTAGGCGATGTCACACCGGAAGCCGTCGACGATGTCGGCCCAGTAGTCGACGACGCTGAGGACGTGCTCGCGCATCGCGACGTCCTGGTAGTTGATGTTCATCAGGTCGGTCCACCCGAAGTAGTTGTTCGGTGTGCCGTCTGCGAGGCGTTCGTACCACTCGTAGTACTTCGAGGACTCGCCGTTCGCGTCGGCGTCGGCGAAGAAGGGGTGCTGGGCGTCGGTGTGGTTGATCACGAGGTCGAAACACACCTTGATGTCCTGGGCGTGGCAGGCATCGATGAACGCCTCGTAGGCCTCGACGCTGCCCAGCGCGTCGGTCGTCTGGAAGTAGTTGGTGGTGTCGTAGCCGTGCGGGCCGCCGGGCGGGTTGTCCTCCTGGTGGCTGGTCGCCTCGACGATCGGCGTCAGCCAGACGATGTCCACGCCCAGGTCGGCGAGGTAGTCGACCCTGTCCTGGAGGTACTGGAAGTCCACCTCACCGGCCTCGGAGCCGAACGACCGAGCGAAGATCAGGTACATCACCGAGTCGTGGATCCACTCCGGAGGTGTGTCCGGCCGCGTGGTCTCGCCCGCGTCAGCGTCGAGTTCGACCGTTCCGAGGATCCCAGGCTGATCGTCGGCCGCGACGACGTGGACGCGAGCCGTGCCGTCGATCGCACTCGCTGGAACGCGAGCGGTCGCGCCCTCGACCGTGAGGTCGCTCTGGCTCACACCGTCGCGGTCGTCGACGAGGAATTCGACGTCCAGTGCTTCGGGAGCGGTGTCGCTCTCCGGTGCCGGCGAGGCGTTGGCTTCGAGGACGAACTCGCCGTCCTCGAGTGTGGCGACGGGGTCGACTCGCGGCGGGCCGGCCGCGCCGTCGGCGGGGTCGGGGAACACGCGGACTGTCAATCGATGGGTGCCGTCCGGCGCGTCCAGCTCCAGCGTGTACGTCCCGGGCACGTCGGGGTCGAACTCCACGGTGTTCGTCCCGTAGTCGTACTCCTCGTCTCTGGAGTGAAATTGCGAGACGTCGCTGTCGGCTGGCGTGTCGACGACGCGCCAGGTGAACGCCTCCGAGCCGTAATTGGCCGGGTCGCGCTCGGGATCGGGGATCCGCGGCGCGAGTGCGCTCCGGCCGTCCGGTGCGCCGTCGCCCTTGTAGTCGGGGGTGAGCGGATCGACGAGTCGCTCGCCAGCGTGCATGACACGCGGCGGGCCCGGGTGGTGGCTGTCGCCGACCGATCGGGTCGTTGCCAGTGACTGTGCGCCTTCTGTAACTGTGGACATGGCCGAAAACGTGCCGAGGGTGGCCATGCCGCCGAGGTACTGTCGTCGTTTCATTCCCTGTTAGGGCTTCGTGCAGTGGCTGGTTTCGGAGCGGCACCGAGAACCAACGGGTGCTGCATCGTGTTCCCGTCTCTCACGAGGACCCAAATAAAAGTGTCCATCTATAATTACAATCGGTCGCGGATCGAAACAGGATTGTCCCTTATTCGTCGCTGAGGCGTCGCTTCACCGTGTATACCGCACCGCCTGCGATACCGAGCATGCCGAGGAGGCTGCCGAATCCTGGCCCGGAGCCGCTTCCGGTGGTTGCCTCACCGGGATCGGCTAGCGGGGCGGTGTCGTCCGGATTCGGCGGCGTCTTCGAGTTGTCGATCGGGTCTTTGGTCACGGCGTTTCCGCCGCCGCGTTCAGTCGTCTTCTGTGGCCTGGCTGTCGTCTCTGGTGGGGTGGACGGCACGGTCGTCGTCTCGCTTCTCGTGCCACGAACGGTGACGAGGACGGTCCTGGTGTCGACTTTCCCCTGGCCGTCGCTGACGGCGAGCGTAAACTCCAGCGTGGCGTCTTCGTCTACGTCGGGAGCGGTGAAGGCTGCACCGGAACTGTCGGCGGCGGACAGGTCGACGGTGGGTTCGCCGCCGGTCTGTTCCCACTGGAAGGCCAGCTCACCGCCGTTCGGATCCTCCGAGGGTGCACCGTCCAACAGAACGACCTCGCCGGGGTCGACTGCCCGGTCGCCGACTACTACTCGGGCGACCGGAGCGGGGTTCTCGGATTGTGGTCGGATCACCGCGGCAGTGGTCGCAGTCCCCGAAACGCCGCCCTCGTTGGTCACCGTCACTCTGAACTCCACGCGCGTCTCCGAGTCGACCCGCGGAGCGGTAACCGTCGCCCGTGGTGACGTGGCGTTGCTCAACTCCGCGCTCGGCCCCATCGTCTGTTCCCACTGGAAGGACAACTCCTGTCCGCTCGGGTCAGTGGAGTCAGACGCGTCGAGTCGTCCCTCCGTTCCGCCGAACAGCGTCGGTCCCGGCGACGCAACCGCGCGAACTCTGTCGGGCGGTTCGCCCGTGACTAGCGATTCGACCGAATACAGCGGAATCGTCGGCGAGGACCCGGCATCGTACTCCGAGAGGAGGCGTTGCTGATCGAGCACTGTCTCCGGCCCGACGAGATCGACGATCCGTGGTGCAGTCTCGGCTGTCCCCTCTTTGATACCGCCGAACGTCCAGTCGCCGGCTTCTTCGCCGAACGCCTGACGGACGTCACCGGTCCCGAAGCTATCCTGACTCAACACGAGAAATGCGGCTTTCATCCGCTCGATATCGTCGGTCTCGAACGCTGATTTGGGTACGCGAAAGCCGATCGTATCTGCTTGCTGGTCGACCGAGGTTTCGATACCGTCGACGAGCAGCTCGTTGTCCGCGCTCTCGACGGCTTTCTGTCCATCGGCGCCGTGAACGATCACGCGGTAGTGGTAGCCGTTCTGGAAGGTCGAGGTCAGTCCAGCCCGTGCTGTGATCGACTGTGGAACGTCGCTCGGGGCGTCGGGGTCACGGAGATACAGCTGGAACGCCTGGACGCTGAACCCCTCGTCGCCGCCCCACGGGTTCGTGACGGGACCGTTCATATGGACAGTCCACTCCCAGTGGGTCGTCGTATCCGTGATGACGACTTCTGAGACGTCGTAACATCCGTCCGGGAACGCATCCTCTGTTGGATAGGTGTAGGTCCCGGGTCCGTCGTCGTCACCGTCCGGGTCGGCGATCGTCAGATCGCTCGCCATCGATCCGGTCGACGCTGTCGTGACCGACGTGGTCGCCGGCCCCAGTATCGAACCGGCTGCAACAGCTCCGAGATACTGCCGTCGATTCATGCTTCTGTCAACTACCTGTAGAACGTAAAACCATCCGTTCTCTACTTGGCCGCAGGCGCAGGTTGGACGTCGATTTCGACTCCTACTCCCGTGGACTGGACTGTTCTTCCTCGTCGAGCTTGGCTTCGATCTCTCGTCGCCAGGCTTCGTCGTCGCCGCTCCGCGTCGGGCCGGCCTGTTGGCGACTCGTCTCGCGCTGGGGGTTCTGCGGTTGGTCGTTCGTCCTCCCGAGCGGGTCCTCAGTTTCGGGTTCGTCGAACGGATCGTCTCGCTCGTCGAACGGGTCGGTGTCGCCCCCGAGCGGGTCCGACTGGGCGTCGTTCGACTCCGCGTCAGACTGGTCGTCCGAGGTCGTCTCGTCGGATCGGGACTCGGTGGCCTCAGGTTCGAGCGACCCCACCGCACTCGGACCGGGCGACGAGCGTTCGACACCGACTCGGACGGCGTCGGCGACGGCCACGAATCCGACGACGAACAGCCCAGTCGCGAAGACCAGCACGCCCAGCGCCGACAGACCGACCGCGGCTGCGACGAGAGCGTAACTGGCGTTCCCCGTCCCCGAGAGCGTCCCCAGGACGTCGACGCGCGTCGAGAGCACGCCCCCGCCGGCGAGTAGTCCACCGCCGAGGATCGTCGTCGCAAGCAAGTAGCCGAACAGTCGCACTCCGTATCGAACCGATTCACGTACAGAGAGGGCAGCCATGCGTGTGACGTCGGAAGTAAGTGGCAAGTACCTTGTGCCTCTCGCTGGCCCACTTCTACCGACGCCGCTGGACGAGCGTCCCCGGCTGCTCGCCCGCGAGAAACGCCGCCAGATCCGCCGGCCCGAAGATCGACGCCGGCGTGTCGAGGTCGAGCAACTCCCGCACCTTCGCGGCCATCCCGCCGGTGACGTCGGTCGCGTCACTGGCTCCGAGCGCGTCCGCGACCGCCTCGAAGCGCTCGATCCGCTCGATCACTTCGTCGTCGGCATCGAGCACGCCCGGGACAGTCGAACAGAGTCCCACGCGGTCGGCCGCGAGTTGCCTCGCGAGCAGCGTCACGATCTCGTCGCCGCTGAGGACGGTCGCCCCCTCGTTCGACTGTGCGATCACGTCACCGTGGAGCACGGGGACGAACTCCTCCGCGAGCATCGTCTCGACCTGTTCGCTGGGGAGTGTCGTCTCCCCCGCGGAATCGCGGTGGGCTGTCGAGAGTGGATGGACCGGCAGTGCCGGAACGTCTCGGTCCTGTAAGGCTCCGACGACAGCGTCGTTCAGCTCCCGCATCGCGTCGTGAATCGCCAGAACCCCCTCGACGTCGTGGGTTCCCTCGGTGTCGGTGACGCCGTGGGCCGCGGCGTGGTGGTGGCCGAAACTGCCGCCGCCGTGGACGACGACCAGTCCGTCGCTGTCGGCCGTGCCAACTGCGTCGGAACCGCCGGTCGTGTCAGCGGCCGCGATTGCCGCTGCAGCGTCGTCGAGGGCCTCGCGGTCGACGGTTTCCGGTTCGGACTTGTCGGTGACGACGCTCCCGCCGAGTTTGAGGACTGTCGTCACGACTCCACCCGGACGCCGTCGGTGTCCAGTTCGGCCCGGAAGGTCGCTTCACAGCCCGGCGTGTACCGCAGCGCCGTCTCGGTGCCCTCCGTGGGGTCGAGCGCGACGATACAGCCACCGCCGCCCGCACCAGTGAGTTTCGCGCCGAGAGCGTCGCCTTCCCGGGCGGCCCAGACCATCGCGTCCAGCGACCGCGAGGAGACGCCCAGCGCCGAGAGCAGGCCGTGATTGAAGTTCATCAGCTCGCCCAGCTCGTCGAGGTCGTCGGCTTCGAGGGCCGCCTCGCCCTCGCGGACGATATCGCCGATCGCTTCGACGGTGTCGGCGGCGAAGCCGTATTCCTCTCTGAGGTCTCGGACACCTGCGACGAGCTTGCCCGTATCGCCCGAGCCACCGTCGTAGCCGACGACGAACGGCAGATTCGGGACGTCGGGGATCTGCCGGCAGTCGTCGCCTTCGACCCTGACAGCGCCGCCCATCGCCGAGCAGAACGTGTCCGCCCGTGAGGCCTGGCCGTCCTGGACCTCGTACTCGACCCGGTAGGCGCGATCGGCTATCTCGCGGGGGTCGAGTTCGACGCCCAGTTCGCGCGTCGCGGCGTCGATCGCGGCGTTGACGACGGCTGCAGACGAACCCAGCCCGGCCCCGAGTGGAATCGCACTCTGGACGGTGACGTCGAAGCCGACGTCCTGCGCGCCGGCTGCGTCGCGGGCTTGCTCGATCGCCTGATTGACGTAGCCCATCCCCTCTTCGAGCAGGGGTTCTGCGACGTCGATATCTGGCGTGTCGGCGACGCTGCCGTCGTACTCGACAGTGAATCCGTCCAGTGTGAGATCCGTCGCGTTGACCCGGAGCTTGTCGTCGTCGCGCTGTTCGGCGGTGACACGCGCCCGGCGCTCGATCGCACACGGGACCGCGGGCTCGCCGTAGACGACCGCGTGTTCCCCGAAGAGATACACCTTTCCGGGGGCGCTCGATGTGACCATGCCCGTCGTTGCAGGCCCGAACGCAAAGTGTGTTGCGTGTTTCTCTCCCAGTCGCTACAAGCGAGATTCTTCCCGTCGGTCAGAATCTCGTGTCCCCGGCAGTTCGACCTCGTCGGGCGCTGGCATCCAGAAGTAGTCGAACGTCGCCCCGAGCGACAGCGGAAGCGCGATCGTCAGGAGGAGGACGGCGGCTGGCGATCCGAGGTTCGCGCCCAGACTCAAGACCCCACTGAGGATCAGTGTCAGCCCGAGCAACACGACGGGGCCGAGCAACAGCACGTAGATCGCGCTGCCCCAGGCAGTGTGGAGACGAACCCGGAAAAACCGCGTCAGGAGCGCCGCGACGGCGCTGTTGACCAGGAGAATGACCACGAGTCCAATGGCGTCGGCCGCACTGACCATACTCGTCCTTTGTCCCGGAGGTTCTTTGCCATGTCGCTCACGTGCGGGTCAGACAGGGCCGCGAACTACTCCAGACAGATGTACGTCCGCGTGTCTGCGACCCCACCCATGTTCCTGATCCCGGTCGCGACCGACTGCATCACGTCGTAGACCTCTTGTCCGACTGCCTCGACGATGATGTCGTACTTACCAGCGACGATATGTGTCTCCTCGACCCCGTCTTCGTCTCGAATCGCCGACAGTAATTCCTCGGACTTCCCTGCGGCCGTCTTGACCATGATAAATGCCCGCACCATCGTGTCGCATGATACAACACCGCACGGCAAGTAGTTTGCGACCGTCGGCGGGGCGAACACACGACCCGCTGCCCTCGCTTCGCTCGGAGTCTCGCTATCCCGTGGATACATTTATCCCTCGGGTAGTCATACGGTAGCACATGCGATTCGTTATCGTGGGCGCGGGACGTGTCGGGCTCAGGACGGCCCGTGCATTGCGGGAGAGTGGTCACGACGTGGTCGTCGTCGAGCGGGACGAACAGAAGGTCGAGCGCGCACGGACGGCCGAGTTCGAGGTCGTCGAAGGCGACGGATCGCTGGAGGCGACACTGCTCGAAGCCGGTGTCGACGACGCGGACGCGCTCGGTGCGCTCACGGGCGATCTCAACACGAACTTCGTGGCCTGTCTGGTCGCCAACCACTACGGCTGCCGGACCGTCTTGCGCATCGACGAGGACTACCGCGAGGAGATTTACCGCAAGTACGCCGACGGCGTCGACGAGGTCATCTACCCCGAGCGACTGGGCGCGATCGCCGCGAAAAACGCCCTCCTGGGCGGGAACATCCGGGCGATCGCCGACATCGCCCACGACGTCCAGCTCGTCGAATTTACGATCACCGACGCCTCGCCCGTCCGCGGCTACAGCATCAGCGAACTCGAACTCCCCGCGAACTCGCGACTGCTCGCGTTCGGGAAAGACGACGAAGCCCTCGACATTCCGACAGACGACGTCTCCCTGGAGCACGGCGACCGACTGGTAATCGTCGCCGGGTTCGACGTGCTCGGTGACGTCCGGAGTATCGTCGTCGGTGAAACCGGCCGCGCGGCCGTCGGAGGTGCCTAACATGGTTATCGCATACGTCATGGTCAAAGCTCACACTGGTGAAGCGGACCGTCTCAAACGAGAGATCGAAGCCGTCGAAGGCGTCCTGAGCGCCCACATCGTCGCTGGCGACATCGACCTCATCGCGAAAGTCGAAGTCGACTCTCCAGCGGCAGTCAAAGACGTCGCCGCGACACACATCCAGGCGGTCGACGGCGTCGAAGACACCCAGACCTACATCGCGATGGACTAACAATCGCTCTGATTCTATAGCGGCGTCCCACCGCGCTCGCCGTCTGAACCGCCGGATTGGGCCTGCTGCAATAGCTTCGAGACCGGTGGCTGGTAGTCGTAGCCCGGCACGATCCCCTCGACGTAGGTTCCCTCGACGTACTCGACGAACGCCTTCGCGATAGCGGCCGCCTGCGCGGGCGTCCCGCTGGTGAACGCGTAGGTCACCACGACCTCCTCACCGCGTGTCTCGACGTCGAAGGTTTCGAGGTCGACCGACGCCCGGGTCGCCTTCGGTGCGTCTTCGAGCCGGCGCTCGAAGGTGTCCAGCCAGCCGGACTCGACCGCTGCCCCGACGTCGTCGGCGACAGCCGCGGCCAGCGTCGGCACTGTCACAGTCACGACGTAGCTGTGAGCCCACTCGGGCTCGGTTTCTTCGACCGTGACCTCGCCGTCGAATACGGTCGTCGTCACTGTCGCCGCATCGTCGGTAATCGTGTACGCGTCGTGGGATTCGAACGCCTCCCGGGCGTCCGACGGCAGTAGCTCACTCATCGCTCCGCTGTAAGCGTCTCCGCCTCAAAAGCACGTCGTGTCGATCACTCCGAGTCGTTCTCGGCGATGCGTAACTGGAGCGCCTGCCGGATGTGATAGTGCTTGGTCTGCTCGTCCGTGCAGTCGAGTGCCTGTTCGAGATGCTCGGATACCCCACGTCCTTCGGTCATACGCTTGCGTGTTTCAGCCTCCATCTGATCTCCCCCGGACGAAGTTCTGTCCGTGGTAGTTCTACTCACTGACGTAGTAAAAGTCATTTTATACATCTGATTGTCACTTACGCGTTTGAAGGAAATTGTCGACGAATCGGACGCCTCGGCGGTGTCTCGTGAGTCGCGCTGCTCACGGCTCGCGTTGCTCGCCGTTCGCTTTCTTCGAGACGCTCACCCTGTTCGTGTCTCGCGATGCGAGGGAGGGGATCTCGAACTACGCGAAGACGGTCGTTCGCTTCGCTCACGCTGCGTCTTCTCCACTTCGAACCCATCCAGTCGATTTTCACGACTCTCACGTTCGTTCGAGTCGGAACATGCGAGGGATGGGTTTCGAACCACGGTCGCTCCCGCTCACTCGCTTCGCTCGTTCACCTCCCGCTCCCTGATTCGAATCCCCACAAGCGCACCCGTGGCTCACGGATTTGTTCGCCACGGAGTGCGAGGGAGGGGATTCGAACCCGATGCCAGACCTCACTGCGTTCGGTCTGCCGTGATTCGAATCCCGCTCGCATCGCTCCTCACGTCCGTTCGTCGCAGATGCGAGGGAGGGGATTCGAACCGAAATCAGACGTGCTCGCTTCGCTGCGCGCGACTGATAGGCTTCGAATCTTCTTCCAGACGATTCGGTGCGGCGCGAAGTTGCGCCGCACACTCATGCGAGGGAGGGGATTCGAACCCCTGGACCCCTACGGGAGCGGGTCTTAAGCCCGCCGCCTTTGGCCTAGCTCAGCCACCCTCGCGCACCCCTCTCTCACAGTGGCAGCCGAAAAGCGGTTTCGAATCCCCTCGAAACTATGAATCTGTTTTTCTTATTATTATCTCCTCGAATAACAGGGATGTCTGATTATAATTCTTCCACTTATCACGCCTGAATATCTCCTTTATTTACCCTCCTTCCTATGAAACCGGTGGATAGCAGTTCGAAACCAGAATCGGCGACAGGTTTTTATCTTCTCTCTTTGAAGGTGTGTCCAGTATGTCGGGACCAAACGATAATGAAAAAACAGGAAGTACGCGCCGCAAGATGCTCTCCCTCCTCGGCGGAGGGGCCGCAGCCAGCCTCGCCGGGTGTTCAGCGTTCCTCGGCGGAGACGATGGTGGCAACGGCAACGGAAACGGCAACGGAAACGGCAACGGCAACGGCAACGGTAACGGCAACGGTAACGGAAACGGCAACGGAAACGGCAACGGAAATGGAAACGGTAACGGTAACGCCGACACCCCGTCCGGGTTGTCGCTGGACCCGACGATCTACGCCGACAAAGCCCAGGACGCCTGGGAGACAGTAGAGAACAACCCCGCCCCCGACGCCCAGGAGACGCGCAACCAGGCGTTCGTAGATATCGAGGAGGCGGCACGGGACAGCGCGATCATGCTGAACTTCATGCACGACATCGGCGAGCGGTTCTGGTATGATCACGTCGAAGTCCCGAAGTATGGGGCCCTCGGGCCGTCCTATCAGCAGCACAATAGCACGCAGCTGACCGACGACAGTACGGAACTGAACCTGATCAACAGCACGCACAACTACATCGACCCCATCGAGTCCGACGACGAAGCCTCGTCGATGGTGATCACCCAGATCTACGAACCGCTGGTCAACTACCCCGATGGGGTCGCAGAAGTCAACAACAAGCTCGTCGACAGTGTCGACATCTCCGACGACGGGTTGACCTACACGTTCAACCTCAAGCAGGGCGTCCAGTTCCACGGCGGCAGTGAACTGACGGCAGGCGACGTCGTCTACTCCTGGCGGCGCGTCGTCGAGTCGGGTAACAGCGTCCGTGCGAACTTCATGCTCTCCAGTGCGACCGGCGTCGGTGCGGTCCACGAGACCGACGACGAGGGCAACGTCGTCCCGGACTCGCTGGGCGTGACGGCCGTCGACGACTACACCGTCGAACTGGAGATCACGACCGCGAACCCGTCGGTACTGGACGTGCTCACCTACACGGCGTTCTCGATCGTCCCCGAGGGAATCGTCGGCGACATCGACGGCTACGAGGGCGAGGTGTCCCACGACGAATTCCGGCAGAACATGGGCAACGGGACTGGCCCCTTCCAGTTCGACTACTTCACGCTCGACGAAGAACTTCGCGTCACGACCTTCGACGATTACCACGGCGAGACCGCGAGTATCGATTCGATCCACTACGCGATCATCGAGGGGACGGAACCGACCTACACCTACGCGATCGAGGAGAACGCCGACATCTTCGGCCTGCCGACCCAGTACTACGATCCGGACAAAGTCAGCGTCTCGGAGACGGACGACCGCGGTCGAGATGTTGGGACGTACGGCGAACTGGAGAACGGCGAGACGGTCAACTACCTCGGCGTCCCGGAACTGGTCACTCGCTACCTGGCGTTCAACGCACGGAGCGTCCCGATCGAGGTCCGCCGGGCGTGTGCGTTCGTGCTGAACCAGGAGCAGATCGTCAACGAACTGTTCTCGGGACGCGGGGTCCCGGCGTACAGCTTCACGCCGCGTGGTATCTGGCCCACGGGACAGGACGGCTACGAGGAGTTCGCCGACGAGTATCCGTTCAGCCCCAACGAGAACGATCTCGAAAGCGCCCAGGCGGTGCTGGAGATGAGCGACTACTCCTCGGACAACCCGTTCAGCATGACGGCGACGACCTACGACAGCCAGACATACATGGACGCAGTCGGGTACCTGCGTGACTCCCTCGCGGGCAACGGCGTCGAAATCCAAGTTGACCCGGCAGGGTTCGCCATCCTTCAGGAACGTGGGTACAACGGGAACCTGGAGATGTACACCCTCGGCTGGGGCTGGAGCTGGCAGAGCGTCGCCTACGGCCACTTCGGCTTCGAGCCGAAGAACACCGACACCTCCGGGATGCCTGAAGAAAACAACGGGTACTACCTCGACTGGCAGGTCGAACTCTCGGAAAACTACGAAGAATAACGCCGTAACCACCTCGCTCTCCGTTTCGAGTGAGACAGATTTTACTTGGAGGCTCTCAGATGATACGTATGCACGGTACGCCGTGGTATAGACAATCGGCGGGTGAGATCGTATGAGCCGCTGGAGGTACTTCTTCAAGCGCCTCCTGCTCTCGGTCCCTATTCTGTTCTCGGTGATGACATTTCTGTTCGTCATGCTCCGGATGGGGCCGTTGAATCCGGTCGCAGCGAGATTGGGTCAAAACGCGAACCCGGCGGACGTCGCGAGGCTGGAGGAGGAACTCGGTCTCAACGATCCGTTGTGGGATCAGTACGTCGAATACGTGGGCGACCTGCTCACGTTCTCGGGCGAATCCTGGGTCGTCCGCGCGGGCCAGCCCATCCCGGAAGCGATCACGTCGGTCGCGCCCGTGACGATGTGGCTCGGGTTCTGGGCGATCATGCTCCCGCTGTTCGTCGGGATCCCGCTGGGATTTTACGCCGGTCTCAACCCGAACACGCTGGGCGATTACGTCGCGTCGGTCAGTGGCATCGTCTGGCTGTCGATGCCGAACTTCTGGTTGTGCATCATGGCGCTTGCGGTCCTCCGACGAGCCGATAGCGGTCTGTTCAACTGGTATACGCTCGGGCCGGACACCCAGTCGATCATCGGGAATCCGCAGTTGACGTTCGACTCGCTATGGGTCGTCGCCGCCGACATCAAACTGATCTTACCGGGGGCGTTGATCCTCGGCTCGGCGGCCATGGCGTCCGAACTCAGGATCGGCCGGACGGCAATTTTGGAGACGGCAAACGCCAACTACGTCGAGACGGCCAAGGCCAAGGGACTGAAAGGCCGCACGATCGTCTGGAAGCACATCTTCCGGAACGCCCTGATCCCGCTGATCCCGATCATCAGCAACGAGGCGTTCATCCTGATCGGTGGCTCGGTCATCGTCGAGAGTATCTTCAATCTCAACGGGATCGGGCGACTGTACTTCGATTCGCTGACCCAGGGTGACCTGCCGCTGGCGGCCGCGCTGGTGTTCCTGTTCGCACTGCTCATCATCTTCCTGAACCTCGTGCAGGACCTCCTGTATACGATCGTCGACCCACGAGTCAGTACCCAACAATGAGTAACTCTCTCAGCTCTGATCCGGACGGCGAGGTTGCATCGGACGCCGAAGCAGAGATGCGCTCGCTTCGCGCACGAGTGCGAGCGAACCCGGCTCCAGCCCTCGTCTGGGTGGTTGGCGCGCTCGTGCTCGTCGCGCTGGAGTTCGGTCGCATTCTCGACGGCGTGTTGAAACTCGGCGTCGGCCTGAACTTCCTGTTCGACGGCATCACGACGATACCACGCTGGATCGAAGGAAACGTCGCAGGCTTCTTCAGCGGCGAGACGCTCAGTCTGGTCGCTGGTTCGCTGGCTCACGACCTCGTGGGACTGCTACTGTTGTACCTCGTCGCGTTTTTCCTGCGGGATTACTCCCCGATAGGACTCGACGACCTCTTCGAGCACGATCTGAGTCGGCGGGCACAACTATACGCCGAGCGGTTCATCCTGACGGGCGTGCTGGCGGTGCTGGCAGCGGTGTTGCTGTACACGCCCGTCGGCGGCATCGTCGATCAGGAGGTCGGTGCCTGGGTGAGCGTCGTCGGTGCACTCTCTGACCTCCCGACGATGACCAGCCGGGAGGTGATTCCGAATCTGGGCCACCAGACGCCATCCGGCGGCTGGGACGGCACGTTCCTGGGCCTCGAACCGAAGTGGGCCTGGGCGATCCGGTTCGCGCTCGTCTGGATCTACGCCTTCGCTTGTTTCGTCTGGGCCTGGAAAGGCTACAACGTCTACCGGAACCACTATCGTGAACTCGACTGGACGCCCCGTGACGACACAGTCCGTCGGTTCCGAAACCACTACTGGGGACTGTTCGGCCTGTTCGTCGTCTTCGGGTTCGTCGTCCTCGCCCTGTTCGCACCTGCGGTGAGCCCAGTCGGTGCACAGGAGCACATCTACGAACCGAACAACCACGAGTTCCAACACTTCGACGAGGAGAGCGGCGAAGTTGTCACTGTGAAGCACTTCGAAGCGAACCTGTTCAGCCAATCCGACAACGAACAGACCATCGGACCCTGGAGTTACGACAACTACGATCGGTGGATGCCTCTCGGGACGACACCGAGTGGCCAGAGTATGCTCACGCATCTCGCCTTCGGTGCACGGACGTCACTGGTAATCGCGCTGTCGGCCGTCGGGATCGGCGTCGCTGTCGCAGTCACGCTGTCGCTGTTGACAGCCTACTACAAGGGGCTGATAGACGTGGTCGTCATCTTCCTCAGTGACACCATCATCTCGATTCCAGCACTCGTGCTCGTGATGTTGATCCTGGTCGTCTTCCAGGACTCCGGGCACTGGCTCGCAGAACCGATGGACGGCGGGCTGTTGCTGGCGATAGTTCTCGGGTTCGCATACTGGCCCGGGATGTGGCGATCGATACGTGGGCCGTCCTTACAGGTCGCGGAAGAAGAGTGGGTCGACGCCGCCAAGACGTACGGACAGACACCTCGAAACATCATGCGCAAACACATGGCACCCTACATCATGAGTTACATTATGATCTACGCGTCGCTCCTGCTCGGCGGTATCATCATCACCGTCGCAGCACTGTCGTTCCTGGGGCTCGGCATCGCTCAGCCGACGCCAGAATGGGGGCGATTGATCAACGAAGGGCGGTCGTTCATCGGGGGCGACTCTGTGCACATCTCGACGATTTCGGGCATCATGATCGCGCTCGTCGTATTGGGTTTCAACGCTCTCGGAGACGGAATCCGAGACGCCGTCGACCCCGAAGCCGACATCGGTGACGGAGCTACTGCCGGAGGAGGTGGTGGCTGATGTCGATGGAAGCCCCCGAGACGTCTCCCAAGTCCGAGGAGGTCCCGATCCTCGACGTGCGGAACCTCCAGACGACGTTCTTCACGGAGAAAGAGACGATCCGGGCCGTCGACGGTGTCAGCTTCGACATCTTCCCCGGCGAGACGGTCGGGATCGTCGGCGAGAGTGGGTCCGGAAAGAGCGTCACTGCGCGGTCGCTGATGGGCCTGGTCGACTCGCCGGGGCGGATTATCCAGGGTAGCAGCATCCGATTCCAGCACCTCGAGGCCGTCCGGGACTACGCCGCGACGTTCCCGAAGCGGACCGTCGATCTCGGCCGTCTCGAACAGCAGTACGATCCCGCCGAGCTGTGCGAACGCGGGGGGCTCTCTCCGCGCGAGTTCGATCGCGACACCCGCCGGGAAGTCACCATCGCGGATATCGTCGCTGCGGGCTACGGCGAGCAGTTCGACCTCGTCGACGACAACGACTGCGTGTTCGTCACCGGCGGTGATCCCGACGATCCCGAGACCATCACAGAGGGATTCGTCGAGGTCACGAGACTCACTGGCGAGGCCCAGCGACAGATGCGCGGCGACCGCGTCGCGATGGTGTTTCAGGATCCGCTGACGAGCCTCAATCCCGTCTACACGGTCGGCAACCAGATCAAAGAGGCGCTCAGCCTCCACCAGGGGATCAGCGGCAAGGAAGCGACCAGGGCCGCGGCGAACCTGCTCGAAGACGTCGGGATTCCCGACGCGCGCCGCCGTGTCAAGGAGTATCCCCACCAGTTCTCCGGCGGGATGCGCCAGCGCGCGGTCATCGCGATGGCGCTGGCCTGCGATCCGGAGGTCTTGATCTGTGACGAGCCGACGACGGCGCTCGACGTGACGATCCAGGCCCAGATTCTGGATCTCCTCGCGGAGCTGCAAGAAGAGCGGGATCTGGCGATCATGTTCATCACCCACGACATGGGCGTCATCGCCGACGTCTCCGATTACGTGAACGTGATGTACGCGGGCGAGATCGTCGAACGGGCCGGTGTCGAGACGCTGTTCGAGGATCCGAAACACCCCTACACGCAGGGCCTACTGGAATCGATCCCGGGCCAACATCCCGGCGAGCGCCTCCGAACGATCGAGGGAAGCGTCCCGACGCCCAACGAGCAGGCGACGAGCTGTCGGTTCGCCCCGCGCTGTCCGAAGGCCTTCGACGACTGCACGGAGGTCCACCCGGTTCGGGTACCGGTCGACGACGCCGGCGACGGCGAACACAGCGCTGCCTGCCTCCTCTACCCCGAGGATCTCACCGAGGGCGCAGCAGTCAGGAGACACGTCGAGCTACAGGACGGAGGTGACGACGAATGAGCCAGCACGCAATCGAAGAGGCCGAACAGTCAGACTCGGACACGATGGTCGAGGTCCGTGATCTCAAGACCTACTACGAGGAGGGCGGTATCTTCGGCGGCCGGCCGGTGAAAGCCGTCGACGGCGTCAGTTTCGACATCAAACGCGGCGAGACGCTCGGACTGGTCGGCGAGTCGGGCTGTGGGAAGACGACGCTCGGTCGGACACTCCTCCAGCTCGAAGACGCGACCGCTGGGACGATCCGCTTCGACGGCAGGGACGTGACTACTCTGAGCGGGGACGACCTCTACCAGTGGCGGCGCAACGCCCAGATGGTCTTTCAGGACCCTGATTCGAGCCTCAACGATCGGATGACGATCGGCGAGATCATCCGCGAACCGCTGGACGTCCACGACTGGAAGACGCCGCGCGAACGCCGGCAGAAAGTCCGCGATCTGCTGGACACCGTCGGTCTCGACCGCGAACACTACTTCCGGTATCCCCACCAGTTCTCCGGTGGCCAACGCCAGCGGATCGGGATCGCCCGGACGCTCGCACTCAACCCCGAATTCATCGTGCTCGACGAACCCGTCTCGGCCCTGGACGTCTCCGTCCAGGCCGAGATCATCAACCTCCTCGAAGATCTCCAGAACGAGTTCGACCTCACGTACCTGTTCATCGCNCACGACCTCTCGGTCGTCAGGCACATCTGCGATCGCGTGGCGGTGATGTATCTCGGACACATCATGGAGATCGGGCCGACCGAAGAGCTGTTCGAAGATCCCGCCAATCCGTATACGCAGGCGTTGCTGTCGGCGATTCCCGAACCGGATCCGAAGAGTGACAAGGAACGATTCACGCTGCGTGGGACGCCGCCGAATCCGCGGTATCCGCCCGCAGGGTGTCCGTTCAGCACGCGNTGTCCGGCTCGGATCCGTCCCCCGGAGTACGAAGACGAGAGCGAGGAGTTCTGGGAGGGGATCAACACACTTCGGGAGGTCATGCGCGAGCGCGAGCGCGCGGAGCGCTCGGTCCGCGAGCGGATCGGCGAGGCGCTCGGTCGCGAGACGCGGTTCCGCAACATCGAAGACGCCTACCAGGAACTGTTCGACGGTGTCGACCTCTCGGCGGACGTTCAGGAGTTGCTGGATACCGTCGCGGAATTCGCTCGAAACAACCGCGAGGAAGACGCACTGGAGCTGCTCGACGACGAGTTCGGGAGCGTCTGTGAGGGTCACAGCGTCGACGCTGCGGAGGGCGAGGAACCGATCCTACCCGACTATCATACGGTCAGCGAGTCGGGGCGAGAGAGCCTCTGTCATCGCCACGACGACGCGTATCGCGACGTCAGCTCGGTCCTCGAAAACCGACATCGATGAGCGCCCGTTCGACCGGCACGCGGGTTCGCCACGCGGCGCTGGTCGCCCTCGACACGGCCGCGTACGTGCTGAGCGTCGTCGTCGTGATGACGGTCACGTCGACCCTGCTGGCGATCGTTCTCGGCGGGGACTTCGTGCTCGTCAAGACGCTGTTGTTCGTGTCCGGGTGGCTGGTGATCGGCTACGCGACGGCCCGGATGTGGCCTAGTTCGCCCGACGACGTCGGACCTCCGACGAAGACAGGACGGAATCCGGGGCGCTTTCAGCAGTATGTCGATCGGATCTCACCGCTGCGCTGGCTCCGATCGGAACTTCGGCCGAACGAGCGGCTCACGCCCCCGACGAAGCTGTTCGTCAGTGGCGTCGGCGTCCTCGTGGCATCGTTTCTCATGGAGATCGGTGGCGTCGTCGCCTGATCGGTCCACGACCAGCGACAAAAGTTATCCATCCGCATCTCCCAACTGGGCATATGGAGGACAAGCCGGAGTATATCGAACGCGTCACCGAGAACGCCGGCCTGCACAATCAGGCCTGGCAGCGGACGCTCGATGACATGGAGTCGATCGCCGAGACACGTCGCGAGGAGGGCTGGGAGGCGGCGACCTTCCAGACGATCCAGACCGCGCCGGTCAGCCGTGCCGACAACGACAACCCCGATCGGTTCGGCATCTCGACCGTCCTCCCGGACAACCACGCCGAGGAGTTTCGCGAACTCTACGAGGAACACGACCTCGACCAGTATCAGGTGTACAGCAGCGAGGTCGAGGGGTACCTGTATCTCGTCATCGAGGTGCTCGACCTCGACTCGAAGACGAGCGTCTTGCTGGCACTCCGCTACGATCTGACGATCGGGCGCGGGATGTTCAAATCGGTCTACGAGGAGGACACGATCTTCACGTACGTTCGCACGATCGACGGGACCGAAATCGCCGTCTTCGAGCACCAAGAGTACCGGCCGTTGCTTCCCGAACAGGCCCGGCCGCCGGAGGGCGCTCGCCCTTCGGAGAACCCCGACGAGTAGTTACCACTCGACCGAGACCGTTCCGTCGCCGTGGGGGTCGGGAGCGATCTCCTCGCCCGTGCGCCGATCGATGACGTGAATCACGCCCCGGTCTTTCTTGGCTGGGCAGACCTCCGCCGCGCGGACGTTGTGGTCGAGGTCCGATTCGTCGATGAAGTAGGTCTCGGGCACGGCCAGTCCCGTCTCGATATCCAGCGACCAGTTCCCAGAGACCGAGGCGCACTTGCCCGCGCCGATGCACTTGTTGGCCTCGAACAGTAGCTTGTAGGGTTTCTCGCCGATCGGCGGGGCGTCTGCCTCGCCGATGTCGGCCGGATCGATCGGGTCGTCCGCGTCGGTCATAGTCTCACTCGGTGTGGGGTCCTCTTCGGGGTGTCGGTCACGGCGAATATGCGACCACGGGCGACCCGGGATTGCGATCCAAGTCTTCAAGCGTCCGCCGACGGATCGACCGCTATGGCACAGCTCTCGTGGCACCCGTACGACGGCGGTCCCGACAGTACTGTTGCGGGCGACGTTCGCGTCTCCGACTCCCTCGATGTCCCGTATCTCGATCTCGAACGCGAACTGCTGGCGTATCTCCCGCCGAGGTACGCCGAAAGCGACCGAGACTATCCGGTCGTCTACATGCACGACGGACAGAACGTCTTCGACGAGGCGACCAGCAACGACGGCGAGTGGGAGGTCGACGAGACGATGCAGCGACTCGCCCCGGATCTCGAAGCGATCGTGATCGCGATCCCGAACGCCGGGGAGCATCGGACCATCGAGTATTCGCCGTTTTTCGACGCCTCGGCGCTTCCCGAAGAGGAACGCGACCGCTACGGCGAGGTCGACTCGTGTGGGGAGGCATACGCCGAGTGGCTGGTCGAGACGGTCGTCCCGCTGGTCGAAGACAGCTTCCGAGTGAGCGAGGATCGGAGCGACCGCGGCGTCTTCGGTTCGTCCATGGGCGGGCTGATGAGCCTCTACTCGCTGTTTCGCGACCCCGATGTCTTCGGGTTCGCGGGCGCGATGAGCCCGGCTGCCGGCGGTCCCTGGGCGGGAATCTTCGACTACATCGAGTCGACCGGGTACGTCGACGCACGGATCTACGTCGACGTCGGCGGCGACGAATTCCCCGACAACCCCGAGCGATCCGAACGGTTCGAAGCCGGTGCAGCGCGCCTCGTGACGCTCCTCGAAGACATCGGCTACGACGAGCAGTTGCGATACGTTCACGAACCCGGTGCGATCCATCACGAGGACGCGTGGGGGCGGCGCTTCCCCGAGGCGATCAGGTTCTTGCTCGGGTAGGGCAACGGATTGTTTTACATTAGCGGCGGGAAAATCGCCAGTCGATGGAGGGGATCCTCTGGCAGCTGCTCGCGAGTTCCCGGGGGGCAGACACGCGCGTCCGCATTCTGCGGGCGATCGACGAGCGGCCGCGAAACCCCAATCAGCTGGCAGAGGCCCTCGAAATGGACTACACGACGATCACCCATCACCTGCGCGTGCTCGAAGAGAACAACGTCGTCACGGCCTCCTCGGACGATTACGGGGCGGTCTACCTGCCGACCGAGCAGGTGCGCACACACTGGGAGACCGTCGAGGAAATCTTCGACACCGTCTCGGAGGCGTAGTTATGGGAGGAATTTTGGAAAGCACCTTTACTCGCGAACGAACAAGGAGGAATCGATGGGCGTCTGGATGACCGTCGCGCAGGCCGCGGCCGTCGCGAACCTCCTGTTGCTGGGCGCGCTCGGCTGGGTCTGGGTCGGCAACTATCGCAGCCACGGCGCGAGTCACACGCTCGCGTATCTCGTCTTCGCCACGTTCCTGTTCGTCGAGAATATCGTCTGGCTGTACCTCTATCTGCTCGACGACGCGTTCATCAGGTGGTACGAGATCACGACGCCGACGATCCAGCTGAGCATGGCCGCCCTCTGTGGCCTGGAGACGATCGCGTTGCTGGCGGTCGCGCGGATCACCTGGCGGTAGTCGCCTACTCGCTGCCGGCGCTGTCTCAGTCAGTAGTTCGTCCCGTTCCCGCCGTCCCGGCACGGGAGACTCCCGTCGTAGGAGACGTCGCCGACCAGCACGACCCCGCACATAGTGCTCTCGCCGTGGATCGTACAGTAGTACTCGTAGACGCCCGCGCTGTCGAAGGTTCGCGAGACCGACTCGCCACCCGAGAGTGACTCGCTGTAGTCCCAGCTTTCGGCCGAGTCGGAGTACTGGGCGCTGGTCACGTCGTGGCCGTAGCCGTCCTCGTTGACCCACTCGACGGTGCCGCCGACCGCGACGTGCGCCTCGATCGGGTCGAAGGTGCTGCTGGCCAGCGTAACCGTCAGTTCCGACGGCGGCTCGGTCGTGGTCGTCCCACCGCCGTCGGTCGTGGTCATGC
>JGI12448J12851_1000168_pt1 | contig 32415 bp, 13 predicted proteins | sample A23M2SouthBayCA_FD_12851 | JGI IMG/M metagenome (IMG submission 12851) | reverse complement strand
ACAGGCGCGTCGGCGTCGGCCGTTTTTGCGTATCGGTCTTGGAGCGTGGCCCACATTTCCCGCCGGTCGAACGGGTCGGGGTCGTACTCCGGCGGGGTGCATTTCTGGATCTCGTAGCGTCCGCCAGCGTCGCCGTCCACCGGCTCGCGGCCGTGGTCGATCCCGGCCTCGGCGAGGACGTCCAGCGTCTGATTAAACGTCTCAGTGTCGGGAAAGCCGAGGTACGTGTCGCCGTCGTCGGTCTCTCGCTCGACAAAGTCCTCGCGGTCACAGACACCGAGGGCAACAGCGCCGTTCCGCAGCCCCCAAAGCGGCGTCTCATCGTAGGTGTCACCGCCAGGCGCGCCGGCGCCAGCCTCGGGGACGTACATCGGTATCGGATAGCCCTCAGCCCGGAGTCCGTCCAGCGCCTCACCCCAGCGGTCGCCGGACAGCGGGCGCGCGGCAGCGTCTCGCCCGCCAGGGAGAAGGCCGGTCCCAAGTGCGTAGGCCCTCGCGGGGCCGCCCCCACCGTCACAGGCATTGTCGATAAATCGGTTTTCGCCGGTCGGGACAGCACAGGATTTACCGCTCCCCGAGGTCCGCCAGGACGGGTTAAACGTCGTCTCATGGCCGCGGTTTGAGGTATCCCAGGCGTCGCTGGCGTAGTGGCGGATCACCTCGCGGACATCGACAATACTCCGGTCTTCGAGGGCGTCGATCACGTCTTTCTGGAGCGGCGTTACCTCAATCTGAGTGAGGATCTCGGTCGCCGTGTGAGAGTCCGCGTCGCCGAAGCGGTCGGCGTGTCGCTCGCGCTGGGCTTTCTCGTCGAGGGCGCGCTGGTGGGCCTCGGCCCGGCGTTGGTCGCGCGCGTCGTCGAGCCACTCATCGAGGACATCCCGCCAGCCGTCAGTGTCGGGCCGGTCGGCGTAGTCCGCAAAGAGCGTCTCGACAAACGTCTCGGTCATGGGTTCGAGGCTGTCGCGGTCGTCGGGGACGGAAACGATTTTCTCGGCCTCGCGGGCCGTGTGTTCGACGAGGTCGTCGTCGGTGGCCGAAACGGGCGTCGGTTCGTAGGTGATCTGGCCGGGGTCGTCCATCGAGCGAGCGGGCGTCACTACTATGTCGTGGTCGCCGTGGATGGACAGCGGCGCCTTTGACTGCCGATTGACGTTCTGGACCCAGTCGGGGTCGAACAGGTCGGCCGCGCCGTCAACCCGCGCGTTCACACGGGGCTGGATGGTGTCAACCCCGTACCGCTTGAGTCGGTCGTGTAGCTCCTCAAAGACCGCCTCGCGAGCGTCGACGTAGGGGCCGGTGTCGTCCTCGTACCGGTCGGCTATCGGCAGCGTCACTGCCGCCGGGGTGTAGACGTAGGCACCCCCGCCTGAGTCCAGCACAGCGATTTGCTCCGGTGCGACACCGGCGAGGTCGGCAAATTCTTCGACGTAGGCGCGGATAGTGGCCTCGGCCGTCTCTCGCTCGCGGTCGGAGAGGGCGCCGCGTTTGCGTTTGACGTCGTCGGCGAGGTCGAGATCAACCCACAACGGGAAGCCGCGAAGGTCGCCGTAGCCCGCGAGGCCTTCGCCTCGGTCGAAGTCGGCGGCGTCTGTGGCTGTCGCGCCTGCATAAATCGCGTCTGAGTCCTTCCAGGACGTGATATTATACAGCGTCCGCCAGCTGCTATCCTCCTCGTCGGGCTCGAAAAAGTCCAGAATGGACGCAAAATCAGTCTCGAAGGTGTAGCTCCGGCGCCGGAGCTCTGTCCGACCGTCCTCGTCGCGAGCGCGAATATAGTTGTACCAGCCCGCATTTCCGACAATTGCCGTCGTCGGGCAGCCTTCGAGGTCGGCGAAGCGGTCGTACACCAGCTTCGCGCGTCGGTAGTGCTCGCGGACAGCCTGGACAGTCCCGGTAAAGTCGTCGTCGTCGATGTATTCGTCCGGGTTCGGGCCCACCTCGCCCCCAGTCTCAGTCTCCCCGTGGTCGGGGTGGTGGTCGGGACAGAGCCCGCCCGTCTCGGTCGGGTCGACGGCTTCGGCCGGACAGTCGGGCATGGTACACTGTCGCGCCGGCGGGACGGCGTCACCGGTCATGCGTCCGTCTCACCTCCCCACTCGTCGACGTCAATCTCTCGCGCTGGCCGGAGGTCGTAGGCCTCGATGTATTCTCGGTGCTGAGCAACACGGGCGGGGTCGTTAACCGGGATCCCATACCAGCCGTCGCCTTCCAGCCGGAAGCGATACAATTCCGGCGGGCCGTCCACCGGCTCGACGAAAAAGTCGCTCGCGGTGTAGGTGTCCGGCGTCCGTGTGATCTCGCCCGGCGCCGAGTCCGAAACGAGGTACTGGTTACAGGGCGGTACCCATGCAGTCGCGGCGTCGCTAGCGACAGCGGCCGCGGTCTCTTTGACGGTGTCGAGGGTGATCTCGGCAGTTGGGAGCTGTTCGACTTTCAAATCGGCCGGGGGTGCGTTCGTGGTGTCGGTTGGCATGTTTGCTCTTTCGGCCGGGCATAAGGCGGGGCCGGTGACACCACCGCGTTCGAGGGAAAACTCTTAGTTCGACGAGCGCGTCTCGTCAAACACGGAGCGCGGTTAACTCCGCTTGGAGCGGTCAACTCCGTTTGACTATGGCAGACGTTTCGGCGCTGGGCTGCATCTTGGCAGGTCCAGCCCGCGCCGGTCGATTCAACTTATCTCATAGTTACAACTCTCTCACTTAATATTAGCGTCAAAGTCGTACTCGTCGAGGAGGGCGCCGAGCGTAGTGTCGTAGTCCGAAAACCCCTCAACCGCTTTTAGCGTCTTGATCTGGCGGCGTCGTTCGCGGGAGCAGTTGATTTTAACCTCTGAGACAGCCGTGGGCATGTTCAGTAGGGTGTATGCGCCACAAGCATATAAGAGATGGGTTCCCCTGACATGTCGAGCCCTACCCTATCAGAGAAAAACACGGATTTTGCTCTCTGGGGGGTTCTATGCCATGTATAAAACTATGCAAGACGTAACGAGACTCTGATACAAACGCTATCCGGCGACCGATCCCACTACCAGGGCCGCGCCAGCCGCCAAGACACCGAGCGCGAGGAGGGCGTAGTTCGCTATCGGGTTGGCGGCCCTGACGACGTCGTAGGAGTAGCGCCGGCCATCGCGGAACGGCTCGACACCCATCGGCGTCAGGGCGTCGGCCGCGATATGCGAGCTGATCACGCCAGCGCCGGCGACGAATCCGAACACTCCCCACGAGATCGCTGCGAGCGGGCCATGCGTCGCCCCGGCCGCTAGCCCGATCACCGCCAAGACACCACCAACAGCGCCCGCGAAGTGGACAGTATGGGTGATGCCTCGGTGCTTGATCCCCGGTATCCGTTGGTCCCAGTCTGGCAACATCGCCAGCCCGACGGCCGCGCCCCCGCCGGCGAGCGCGAGGGTGAAACTATTGGCGACGAGGGCGACGAACCCCAGCGGTGCGTAGGCGATCAATGCCGCTCCGAGATGGCCCTCGCGGTGCATGGTTAGTAGTCCTCCAGCCACACCGGCCCGCCGTAGGCGTCCTTGTAACACCGCTTGTGAACCGGCTCCTCGCGTTTGTTCGGGACGGCCTTCTCCAGCGGGACGGATTCACCGCAAAAGTCGCACTCGGCCGTGTGGCCCGCCTGTCGGGCGTCCGGGGAGAGGCCCTTTGTCTCGACATACAGCTCCTCAAGTGCTCGGGGCGTCAGCCGGACAAAGACCTTCTCGCGGTCGTCGGGGTCTCGCCGCTCCGGCGTATACGACAGTACCCAGTCCTGGCCGGGTTCCCCGTCGCCGGCCGGGCCGAGTGAAATTGTCTGTGCTAACTCGTCGGGGACGTAGTGCCAATCATTGCCGTCGAACCGGGGGTAATGGCCCACGGGACGGGCGTTCTCGGGGTCGACGTCGTCGCTCTCGTCGGCCATCGTTCAAAATTCCCCGGTTGGGTCGTATACGTCGGCGTCCTCGACCGGGTCACTCTCGCCCGTCTCGCCGGTGTAGGTCCAAGTGTGCTCCCCTTCCGCCGGCGCGTCGACGTTCGGGAGTTGCTTGAGCGCGTCTTTCGCTTTGACGTAATTCGTCCACCAACTGGCGAAGGACGCATACCCGACGTCGTCGCCGAGTAACTCTTTGAAGTCTTTGCGCTGGGCCTGGCCGTGGTCTTGGAGGTACTGGTAGGCCCGCCTGAGCGCCGCCTCGCGTGCCTGGCGCGTCTCACCACTCCCCGGCGTATCCACCGCGGCTATCGCAGCGTCGAGGTCGGCCTGGCCGTCTGCCTCGCCCGTCTCAGTCGCCCGGTGCTCCCGGTCGTTGCTGGCCGTGTCCGTTCGGTCGCCCGACACAGCCGACGGCGTCTCGGCCGTCTCTCGCGCCGTCTCACTGTCGCTGGCCTGTCGGTCAGGTGTCCACCACACCCGCCCGCGAGCGCCGACTTTTCGCGTCTCTAATACCCCACGTTCGACGAGAGCGTTCAGCTTGTTGTGAGCCGTCCGGCGGGCGATCTCCATGTCGTCGACGACGTCGCCAGCCGTGAGCGGCCGCGCCTGGTCGTCGCGCGCGTCGAAGACACCGAGGACGGTGTCGGGGTCGATCCGGTCGTCGTACCGCCCCTGTTCGCTCCGTGGGCGGTCGGCGTCGGGTGCCATGTCTCACCCTATGCACACAACGGTATTAACCTTTGCCGTTATGTGTCTCTTTGTGTGTAATCAACCGATTCACCGGGTATCGGTATCTTTATGACCTATGCCGTTGTGTGTGTAGGTACGGAAAGACGGTCACTATCGGGCGTTCCGAAACGCCCCGGTGCTAGAGACACCGAGGCCGGCTTTCCAAAGGAACCAGAAAGCCATGTCTGCATACGACACGCCGACTCAAGAAGGAACCGACACCGAACTAACCGACTTCGACGACCGCCCCGAAGATTGCGACTGTTGGGGGACGGGAGATCTCGCCTGTTGGCCCTGCTTCCGGGCCGGCTTCGAGGAGCCGAACCCAAACGCCGATGTAGAGTAACCCTTGCTTTTATGAAACCAAGATTGGTGCTTTTTGATATGTATCGTCGAAAATATCTCGCAACAATAGGCGTAGTGCTAACTGGGTCAGTAGCAGGGTGTAGTGACGATAGTGCCGAGGAAGCATCTCCGACCGACACGCCAACGCCGACCTCGACTGATACCTTGACTGACACTCTAACTGAGACTCCAACCGATACCCCAACTGAGACTGAAACGGAGACTCCGACACCGGAACCTGCCTCGTTTGAGGTCGTAGAGATTAATGCACCTGACGAGGTCAGGGTTGATGAGGAGTGGTCATTCTCGGTCACAATCGAGAATACTGGTGAGGCCAGCGGCCGGTTTGAGACATCTATCCTCGCCAAAGGGTCCGAAACCGATTGGCAAGAAGTCGGTTCGATTAGTGAGGAGATCGAGGGCGGGGAGCAGATCACGTACGATAGCAAAACTGGCTCCTATCCTTACATCGACACGCTAATCTACCTATTCGATGCCATTGATATCCAATTTACGATTCAGGTGTTGTCTGCTACGCTCTCGTTCGGCGAGGATTATCGGTCGCCGGACGGGATCAGAATGACTGTCAATGAAATCGAATTAAAGAACAGTTACACATACGAGGACTATCAGGGCGAACAGGCAGTTGAGGAGGCGAGTAGCGGCAACCAATGGGCGTTCGTCTGGTTCGAAGCAGAGAACGACAGCGGCAGTGAGGAGTTCGTCCCATTGGATTCCGATATCAACCTCCGCGCAGAGAACACCCAATACGACTCCGAATACATCAACAAAGAAGAAAACGCCTATGATGGCGGTGAGGTAGGTCCCAGCATTGTTCGCGAAGGGTGGATAGCTTACGAAATTTCCGACGATCTTGATATGGAGGATCTACGAGTCGAATATTTCGACAGCGATTTCCGAAACGAGTGGGGCGTCAGGTGGCAAGCGTAGTCTGTTCAAGTCGGTGCCGACGGGCCGTTCGCGACCCTCTTACTGTCCCTACCAGCGGGACAGCTTCGCCGATCTGAACCTGAACGCCGGCGTCGACGAATAGGCGCACACCCCGTTTTCGATCTGTAATCACAGCTCCCGAGCGGCCGCTATATCGTCTGATCAACCCACTTACAAAATTCGTGGAAGTTCTTTGCTCCCGCCTGTTCGGCTATGTCTTGGAGCGTCCCGGTTGGAATAGGATCGGCTTTCGGGACCGTTACTGTCCGTACCTCGTCGGTATCAGGACTTTCGTACCGGAGTGTTGTGTGGCTTCCCTTCCCACCAACCGGCACATATCCGTGTTTGGTGAGAGTCTTGATTACTTCCCGAGAGGAAAACGTCGTTCGGACCACGTCACTCAAGCCACGGCGGGGGGCCAGCCTCGCCGATCTCGACGGCAATTCCCTCCTCGGCGAGGTATGCCTCCGGGTCGTCGATAGGCGTTCCCTCACCCCGGTGACTATCGAGAGCGTCGGCTAATTGCCGGAGAGCTTCGGCTTCCGTATCACCGAATGAAGCGACACCCGATTCGACGTGTCGGGCCGTAACCCGACCGTCGTCCTCATAGACGAACTCGACACCGTCGGGAGGGTCGCCGTCCGGGTCCTTCGCTGTTGCCATACACCCACCTACACAGACTAGGATACTGAAGGCTTCGCTAGAGAAAACACCCGTCCTATCAGATACCCAACCACGAACCGGGTTCAATAGTGTGTAAGAAAGGGTCGTTTGACGGCGTGGGTCCGCCGTCCGGTGGTTTGCTGTTGTTCACACACCCAAATAACAAACTGTATCTGGGGCTATGGTGTCACAACCGTTTCTAAGGGTCAAAATCACGTCTGGATTGACGTGGGGTATTGGTCGAGAGTGTCGCCGGTCGAGTCGCCGACGTAGGCCGTGTGGGCAAACGGACGAACCAAATCACCACTGTCTTAACCAACACTCGGCGTAGTTAGGACGGTTCTGTTGGTTAAGAGCTCTCCCGTTCCAGGTCGGCGATAAATGACACAACAGCCCCGGCCGGAATGAGTCGGTCCTGTATCGGGCGGGTGTCCTGCACGTCAAATACCAAGTGTGGGATCCCCGTGTGCGGGGCGTCACTCCCCGGGATGTATACCTCGGTCCGTGGGGCTGGCGGTCCGATCTCAGCCACTACTTTCCCGACAGATTCGACAGCCGCCTTCCGTCCTGTTTCGGTGATGAATGACCGAGGGAGATGAATCCGAAACCCTCTCACCTTACTGTCGGTCTCGCCGGCGAGCGTTAGGGACGAGCGCGGGTAGTCTGGAACGGGCCACAGCCGGAAGTCAACCGAGACTTTCTCGCCGATGTGCGTCACGTCACTTTCAACAGCCAGCCGGCGAATTCGGCGTAGCGCCGTGTTGAGGTGGAGCGGCTGGTGATTCTTGGACTTTGACCGCCCCTCCTCGAACCGGACGGTATAGACTTTCCTCCCCCGCCCGAACCTCTCCCGGTGGTGTCCGAAAGCAACCGTCCGGGCGGCTGGGGCGGGCGCGTCGCTCATGTGTCGGGTTCGACGTCGAAGGCCTCGTCCAGTCGCTCTTTTTCAGCCGGCGTGAGTTCGCGCCGGTCGGGCGTTACTGTCTTGCTGCCGGTTACCTCCCCGTCGCCCCCAAACGCCTCGTCTAGTTGCTTGCGTTCCTCCTCGGTGAGTTCGTAGGTGTCGGCCTCGCCGGCGCCGTCGCCCCGGATCTCGGCGAGCTCCTTTTCGAGGCTCCGTTTCGTTTTCCGTGTCATGGATGGCTGGGGTGGCGCTGGGGCTGGGACTGTTGCTCTTTGAGCGCCTCGATCTCCTCGGCGAGCTCCTCTAAGTCGCGGTCGTTGGCTACCTGCCGCCGGACGTTCACTGTGTAGGCCAGCGCCCTAATCCATTTTATTCTTGTGCGCTCGTTGTCATTATCGTAAACGCGCCCGCTCTCGATTTTCTGCTGTGCCTCCTCGATAGCGACATCCAGCGTGTCGAGCATTGAGCCGTAGTCCGTGGTGTCGGTCTCTGCGTCGGTGGTCATGGAGCGTTCCCCCCAGGGGTCGAACGGTCGAAAGTGGTGTATCGCGGTCTCATAGGTGCTAATTCGCGGTAACGGGTGTCTCTTGCTCGCGGTGTATGCACGTTGTGCATACTCGGCCTTAGGCGGTGCGCCGCCGGGGTGGGGCTAGAGCGGTGGCTATCGGCCGGGCGAACACACCGGGTTTCCGGCGTGTTGTCGCCGTGATCCAGCCCGTTTCAGACTGGATCAGGTGGGGGGTCGCCGCCCGTACCACCACCGTCGAGCCCAAACTCAGCGCGAGCCCAGTCTAACCAGGCGGTCGTACCGTCCGCAGCCCCGGTTAACGCCCGGAAGCGGCGCGCTGCGGCTACTTTGAAACGAGAGTTACTAGCAAAGACTTGTAACGCCCGTTTCAAAGTAGAAATATCGACGGCGTAGGACCGTCCAGCCCGTTGTTCGTACTCTCCGGGGTCGAGGAGACCGAGGTCCTCTAGTTCATCAATCCAGTTGTAGACGGTTCTCTGAGTGACGTCCAGCCCGGCGAGCCGGGCCAGCCGGTGATAGGCCTCCGTTTTGTTCTCGAGCGTGCCGTCGTCCTGGCGTTCGACGAGGGCGTCCGCCCGGAAGCCGTCAATCTCGCCAGCGTGCGCCTTCTGGACGGCGTCGAGGAGGTCAACCGCGCCGTCTGGGACCGGCAGCAGCGCCTCTAGTGGCGAGGCGATCTCATCGAGGCGACAGACAGTATCGACGGGGATCTCGGTCGGGACGTCAGTCGCCAGCACAACATCGACGGTGTCCTCAGCCAGCAGCGGGCGCGCCCGGTGGATGAATTGCTCGAGCTCTTTCTCGCGGCCTTCGCGAAACAGGGCGCCGGTGAGACCGGAGTAATGTTTCGTCGGGACAGCGCGGCCGTCGCCGTTTTCGTCCTCGTAATTGAGTTTTCGGTAAACGGGCGGGTTCGGGGCGCCGGGGCGCGTACTGTGTTCCGCGCCGCCAGCCCGGACGTTGTCCCGGTGCATCGCGAGGAGTTCGGCCTCGCGTCTGAGGGCGTCGGGGTTCGGGTGGGGCGCGCCGACAGCAACGACGGCGTCACAGTCGCCGCGGTTGAGACCGCGGACGGCGTGATAGTGCATCACCTCGCCGTTATCGGGCCACTCGAAGCGGTCTTTCAGTCCCTTTTTGACACCGAACAGCGGGCGGTCGTACTGTTGCCCGGCTTCGGTAATGATCTCTTGGAGCTTCGCAGCGGCGCCGGTCCACTCCTCGCGCGACAGGGGCGTTCCGTCGTCGTTGGTCATTCCGCCCTCGATGGTCGAGCCGTGATAGGCGCCGTTCAGGACTTGCGTCGCGTCCATGTTGGCCCGGTAAGTGTCCTGGCCGTGGACAGTGACGTCGTCGGGATCGACACCATACAGGTGGGCGATCCGGTCGGGGGTCGCCGTTGCATCGAGGATAAGCGGCGCGTCGGGGAGGTCCTCGGCAGGCGGCAGCCGCTCGGTCACAAGTGCGGCCGTACTGTCGTATTGTGTCCGAAGGTATCCTTTCGCGCGTGCTGGCGAGGCGTCCTCGCGAAGCAGCGCGTTTTCGGCCTCGTGCCATTCACAGGACGTACAACAGCGGGCGCCGTTGCTCGGCGTCAGATCGCCGTGGCACCACGGACAGTGATCGAGTGTCGGGGCGAGCCCGACGGCCTGGAGGGTTGGCTCGGTCGGGAGCCCCGCCCCGCCAGCAGCGATTAGGAGCGCGTCAATTGAGACCGGGGCGCCGCCCCAGGTATCCTGTTCGAGGCGATCTCTCGCCCGCTCGGAATACTGGATTTTGAGCTGTGCCAGTGCCTCGCCGTACTCCCAGGGGTCGCTCGGCGTGTCATGGGCAATATGGTTCCCGGCAGCATCGTTCCAGGTCTCATATGCACTCCACACCGGGACGGGCGGGTCAACATCCGCCAGCGCCGTGTCGTCGTCGAGGAGAGCCTCGCGGATCTCGGTCGCGAAGGACGCAAAGCGCTGGGCGGTGTAGTGCATCGGGTTCGACCGCGGCAGGGCGTCGCCCCACTCCTCAAGCTCGCGGGCCAGCCGGGACAGGGCCTCAATATCGAGCGTGGTTTCGCTGGCGAGGGCGCCCGGTTTCTCGTCGACGACGACGTCGCGGCCGTCTCTGAGGCTCTTGAGCGTCTGATACTCATGCACACCCAGGATATGAGCGGCGTGTTCGGCCTCGTCGAATTGGTCGTACCATGCACACCGGCCGTCCTCGTCATGGTCGGGGAGTTCGTCACCGAGGAGGACGTGGGCCTTTGCCTCGCCGGTAATGCGGGCCAGCGCCTCGTACCGGCGGCGTAGCGGGTCGTCGGGCGCTAGGTCTTTGACCGGACACATCGAGGGACAGTCGGCCGTATTGCCGTGGGTCGGACAGTCCTCGTCGGCGTGGTCGGCGTCCATACAGTCGGGGTCGCGTTTCTGTCCCTGGCCGCGGAAGTGGTAGGGGTCGAACCAATCGGGCAGGGCGTCGTCGGTCGCCACTTCGCGGGCCTTCTTGTGTTGTTCAAACAGCGTGAGCGTGTCACGTCCGGCGTCGAGGGCGGCTTTCAGGGCGTTTGTCGTTTTGCCGGCGCCGGCGGGGTCGCCCCACACGACAGGCGCGTCGGCGTCGGCCGTTTTTGCGTATCGGTCTTGGAGCGTGGCCCACATTTCCCGCCGGTCGAACGGGTCGGGGTCGTACTCCGGCGGGGTGCATTTCTGGATCTCGTAGCGTCCGCCAGCGTCGCCGTCCACCGGCTCGCGGCCGTGGTCGATCCCGGCCTCGGCGAGGACGTCCAGCGTCTGATTAAACGTCTCAGTGTCGGGAAAGCCGAGGTACGTGTCGCCGTCGTCGGTCTCTCGCTCGACAAAGTCCTCGCGGTCACAGACACCGAGGGCAACAGCGCCGTTCCGCAGCCCCCAAAGCGGCGTCTCATCGTAGGTGTCACCGCCAGGCGCGCCGGCGCCAGCCTCGGGGACGTACATCGGTATCGGATAGCCCTCAGCCCGGAGTCCGTCCAGCGCCTCACCCCAGCGGTCGCCGGACAGCGGGCGCGCGGCAGCGTCTCGCCCGCCAGGGAGAAGGCCGGTCCCAAGTGCGTAGGCCCTCGCGGGGCCGCCCCCACCGTCACAGGCATTGTCGATAAATCGGTTTTCGCCGGTCGGGACAGCACAGGATTTACCGCTCCCCGAGGTCCGCCAGGACGGGTTAAACGTCGTCTCATGGCCGCGGTTTGAGGTATCCCAGGCGTCGCTGGCGTAGTGGCGGATCACCTCGCGGACATCGACAATACTCCGGTCTTCGAGGGCGTCGATCACGTCTTTCTGGAGCGGCGTTACCTCAATCTGAGTGAGGATCTCGGTCGCCGTGTGAGAGTCCGCGTCGCCGAAGCGGTCGGCGTGTCGCTCGCGCTGGGCTTTCTCGTCGAGGGCGCGCTGGTGGGCCTCGGCCCGGCGTTGGTCGCGCGCGTCGTCGAGCCACTCATCGAGGACATCCCGCCAGCCGTCAGTGTCGGGCCGGTCGGCGTAGTCCGCAAAGAGCGTCTCGACAAACGTCTCGGTCATGGGTTCGAGGCTGTCGCGGTCGTCGGGGACGGAAACGATTTTCTCGGCCTCGCGGGCCGTGTGTTCGACGAGGTCGTCGTCGGTGGCCGAAACGGGCGTCGGTTCGTAGGTGATCTGGCCGGGGTCGTCCATCGAGCGAGCGGGCGTCACTACTATGTCGTGGTCGCCGTGGATGGACAGCGGCGCCTTTGACTGCCGATTGACGTTCTGGACCCAGTCGGGGTCGAACAGGTCGGCCGCGCCGTCAACCCGCGCGTTCACACGGGGCTGGATGGTGTCAACCCCGTACCGCTTGAGTCGGTCGTGTAGCTCCTCAAAGACCGCCTCGCGAGCGTCGACGTAGGGGCCGGTGTCGTCCTCGTACCGGTCGGCTATCGGCAGCGTCACTGCCGCCGGGGTGTAGACGTAGGCACCCCCGCCTGAGTCCAGCACAGCGATTTGCTCCGGTGCGACACCGGCGAGGTCGGCAAATTCTTCGACGTAGGCGCGGATAGTGGCCTCGGCCGTCTCTCGCTCGCGGTCGGAGAGGGCGCCGCGTTTGCGTTTGACGTCGTCGGCGAGGTCGAGATCAACCCACAACGGGAAGCCGCGAAGGTCGCCGTAGCCCGCGAGGCCTTCGCCTCGGTCGAAGTCGGCGGCGTCTGTGGCTGTCGCGCCTGCATAAATCGCGTCTGAGTCCTTCCAGGACGTGATATTATACAGCGTCCGCCAGCTGCTATCCTCCTCGTCGGGCTCGAAAAAGTCCAGAATGGACGCAAAATCAGTCTCGAAGGTGTAGCTCCGGCGCCGGAGCTCTGTCCGACCGTCCTCGTCGCGAGCGCGAATATAGTTGTACCAGCCCGCATTTCCGACAATTGCCGTCGTCGGGCAGCCTTCGAGGTCGGCGAAGCGGTCGTACACCAGCTTCGCGCGTCGGTAGTGCTCGCGGACAGCCTGGACAGTCCCGGTAAAGTCGTCGTCGTCGATGTATTCGTCCGGGTTCGGGCCCACCTCGCCCCCAGTCTCAGTCTCCCCGTGGTCGGGGTGGTGGTCGGGACAGAGCCCGCCCGTCTCGGTCGGGTCGACGGCTTCGGCCGGACAGTCGGGCATGGTACACTGTCGCGCCGGCGGGACGGCGTCACCGGTCATGCGTCCGTCTCACCTCCCCACTCGTCGACGTCAATCTCTCGCGCTGGCCGGAGGTCGTAGGCCTCGATGTATTCTCGGTGCTGAGCAACACGGGCGGGGTCGTTAACCGGGATCCCATACCAGCCGTCGCCTTCCAGCCGGAAGCGATACAATTCCGGCGGGCCGTCCACCGGCTCGACGAAAAAGTCGCTCGCGGTGTAGGTGTCCGGCGTCCGTGTGATCTCGCCCGGCGCCGAGTCCGAAACGAGGTACTGGTTACAGGGCGGTACCCATGCAGTCGCGGCGTCGCTAGCGACAGCGGCCGCGGTCTCTTTGACGGTGTCGAGGGTGATCTCGGCAGTTGGGAGCTGTTCGACTTTCAAATCGGCCGGGGGTGCGTTCGTGGTGTCGGTTGGCATGTTTGCTCTTTCGGCCGGGCATAAGGCGGGGCCGGTGACACCACCGCGTTCGAGGGAAAACTCTTAGTTCGACGAGCGCGTCTCGTCAAACACGGAGCGCGGTTAACTCCGCTTGGAGCGGTCAACTCCGTTTGACTATGGCAGACGTTTCGGCGCTGGGCTGCATCTTGGCAGGTCCAGCCCGCGCCGGTCGATTCAACTTATCTCATAGTTACAACTCTCTCACTTAATATTAGCGTCAAAGTCGTACTCGTCGAGGAGGGCGCCGAGCGTAGTGTCGTAGTCCGAAAACCCCTCAACCGCTTTTAGCGTCTTGATCTGGCGGCGTCGTTCGCGGGAGCAGTTGATTTTAACCTCTGAGACAGCCGTGGGCATGTTCAGTAGGGTGTATGCGCCACAAGCATATAAGAGATGGGTTCCCCTGACATGTCGAGCCCTACCCTATCAGAGAAAAACACGGATTTTGCTCTCTGGGGGGTTCTATGCCATGTATAAAACTATGCAAGACGTAACGAGACTCTGATACAAACGCTATCCGGCGACCGATCCCACTACCAGGGCCGCGCCAGCCGCCAAGACACCGAGCGCGAGGAGGGCGTAGTTCGCTATCGGGTTGGCGGCCCTGACGACGTCGTAGGAGTAGCGCCGGCCATCGCGGAACGGCTCGACACCCATCGGCGTCAGGGCGTCGGCCGCGATATGCGAGCTGATCACGCCAGCGCCGGCGACGAATCCGAACACTCCCCACGAGATCGCTGCGAGCGGGCCATGCGTCGCCCCGGCCGCTAGCCCGATCACCGCCAAGACACCACCAACAGCGCCCGCGAAGTGGACAGTATGGGTGATGCCTCGGTGCTTGATCCCCGGTATCCGTTGGTCCCAGTCTGGCAACATCGCCAGCCCGACGGCCGCGCCCCCGCCGGCGAGCGCGAGGGTGAAACTATTGGCGACGAGGGCGACGAACCCCAGCGGTGCGTAGGCGATCAATGCCGCTCCGAGATGGCCCTCGCGGTGCATGGTTAGTAGTCCTCCAGCCACACCGGCCCGCCGTAGGCGTCCTTGTAACACCGCTTGTGAACCGGCTCCTCGCGTTTGTTCGGGACGGCCTTCTCCAGCGGGACGGATTCACCGCAAAAGTCGCACTCGGCCGTGTGGCCCGCCTGTCGGGCGTCCGGGGAGAGGCCCTTTGTCTCGACATACAGCTCCTCAAGTGCTCGGGGCGTCAGCCGGACAAAGACCTTCTCGCGGTCGTCGGGGTCTCGCCGCTCCGGCGTATACGACAGTACCCAGTCCTGGCCGGGTTCCCCGTCGCCGGCCGGGCCGAGTGAAATTGTCTGTGCTAACTCGTCGGGGACGTAGTGCCAATCATTGCCGTCGAACCGGGGGTAATGGCCCACGGGACGGGCGTTCTCGGGGTCGACGTCGTCGCTCTCGTCGGCCATCGTTCAAAATTCCCCGGTTGGGTCGTATACGTCGGCGTCCTCGACCGGGTCACTCTCGCCCGTCTCGCCGGTGTAGGTCCAAGTGTGCTCCCCTTCCGCCGGCGCGTCGACGTTCGGGAGTTGCTTGAGCGCGTCTTTCGCTTTGACGTAATTCGTCCACCAACTGGCGAAGGACGCATACCCGACGTCGTCGCCGAGTAACTCTTTGAAGTCTTTGCGCTGGGCCTGGCCGTGGTCTTGGAGGTACTGGTAGGCCCGCCTGAGCGCCGCCTCGCGTGCCTGGCGCGTCTCACCACTCCCCGGCGTATCCACCGCGGCTATCGCAGCGTCGAGGTCGGCCTGGCCGTCTGCCTCGCCCGTCTCAGTCGCCCGGTGCTCCCGGTCGTTGCTGGCCGTGTCCGTTCGGTCGCCCGACACAGCCGACGGCGTCTCGGCCGTCTCTCGCGCCGTCTCACTGTCGCTGGCCTGTCGGTCAGGTGTCCACCACACCCGCCCGCGAGCGCCGACTTTTCGCGTCTCTAATACCCCACGTTCGACGAGAGCGTTCAGCTTGTTGTGAGCCGTCCGGCGGGCGATCTCCATGTCGTCGACGACGTCGCCAGCCGTGAGCGGCCGCGCCTGGTCGTCGCGCGCGTCGAAGACACCGAGGACGGTGTCGGGGTCGATCCGGTCGTCGTACCGCCCCTGTTCGCTCCGTGGGCGGTCGGCGTCGGGTGCCATGTCTCACCCTATGCACACAACGGTATTAACCTTTGCCGTTATGTGTCTCTTTGTGTGTAATCAACCGATTCACCGGGTATCGGTATCTTTATGACCTATGCCGTTGTGTGTGTAGGTACGGAAAGACGGTCACTATCGGGCGTTCCGAAACGCCCCGGTGCTAGAGACACCGAGGCCGGCTTTCCAAAGGAACCAGAAAGCCATGTCTGCATACGACACGCCGACTCAAGAAGGAACCGACACCGAACTAACCGACTTCGACGACCGCCCCGAAGATTGCGACTGTTGGGGGACGGGAGATCTCGCCTGTTGGCCCTGCTTCCGGGCCGGCTTCGAGGAGCCGAACCCAAACGCCGATGTAGAGTAACCCTTGCTTTTATGAAACCAAGATTGGTGCTTTTTGATATGTATCGTCGAAAATATCTCGCAACAATAGGCGTAGTGCTAACTGGGTCAGTAGCAGGGTGTAGTGACGATAGTGCCGAGGAAGCATCTCCGACCGACACGCCAACGCCGACCTCGACTGATACCTTGACTGACACTCTAACTGAGACTCCAACCGATACCCCAACTGAGACTGAAACGGAGACTCCGACACCGGAACCTGCCTCGTTTGAGGTCGTAGAGATTAATGCACCTGACGAGGTCAGGGTTGATGAGGAGTGGTCATTCTCGGTCACAATCGAGAATACTGGTGAGGCCAGCGGCCGGTTTGAGACATCTATCCTCGCCAAAGGGTCCGAAACCGATTGGCAAGAAGTCGGTTCGATTAGTGAGGAGATCGAGGGCGGGGAGCAGATCACGTACGATAGCAAAACTGGCTCCTATCCTTACATCGACACGCTAATCTACCTATTCGATGCCATTGATATCCAATTTACGATTCAGGTGTTGTCTGCTACGCTCTCGTTCGGCGAGGATTATCGGTCGCCGGACGGGATCAGAATGACTGTCAATGAAATCGAATTAAAGAACAGTTACACATACGAGGACTATCAGGGCGAACAGGCAGTTGAGGAGGCGAGTAGCGGCAACCAATGGGCGTTCGTCTGGTTCGAAGCAGAGAACGACAGCGGCAGTGAGGAGTTCGTCCCATTGGATTCCGATATCAACCTCCGCGCAGAGAACACCCAATACGACTCCGAATACATCAACAAAGAAGAAAACGCCTATGATGGCGGTGAGGTAGGTCCCAGCATTGTTCGCGAAGGGTGGATAGCTTACGAAATTTCCGACGATCTTGATATGGAGGATCTACGAGTCGAATATTTCGACAGCGATTTCCGAAACGAGTGGGGCGTCAGGTGGCAAGCGTAGTCTGTTCAAGTCGGTGCCGACGGGCCGTTCGCGACCCTCTTACTGTCCCTACCAGCGGGACAGCTTCGCCGATCTGAACCTGAACGCCGGCGTCGACGAATAGGCGCACACCCCGTTTTCGATCTGTAATCACAGCTCCCGAGCGGCCGCTATATCGTCTGATCAACCCACTTACAAAATTCGTGGAAGTTCTTTGCTCCCGCCTGTTCGGCTATGTCTTGGAGCGTCCCGGTTGGAATAGGATCGGCTTTCGGGACCGTTACTGTCCGTACCTCGTCGGTATCAGGACTTTCGTACCGGAGTGTTGTGTGGCTTCCCTTCCCACCAACCGGCACATATCCGTGTTTGGTGAGAGTCTTGATTACTTCCCGAGAGGAAAACGTCGTTCGGACCACGTCACTCAAGCCACGGCGGGGGGCCAGCCTCGCCGATCTCGACGGCAATTCCCTCCTCGGCGAGGTATGCCTCCGGGTCGTCGATAGGCGTTCCCTCACCCCGGTGACTATCGAGAGCGTCGGCTAATTGCCGGAGAGCTTCGGCTTCCGTATCACCGAATGAAGCGACACCCGATTCGACGTGTCGGGCCGTAACCCGACCGTCGTCCTCATAGACGAACTCGACACCGTCGGGAGGGTCGCCGTCCGGGTCCTTCGCTGTTGCCATACACCCACCTACACAGACTAGGATACTGAAGGCTTCGCTAGAGAAAACACCCGTCCTATCAGATACCCAACCACGAACCGGGTTCAATAGTGTGTAAGAAAGGGTCGTTTGACGGCGTGGGTCCGCCGTCCGGTGGTTTGCTGTTGTTCACACACCCAAATAACAAACTGTATCTGGGGCTATGGTGTCACAACCGTTTCTAAGGGTCAAAATCACGTCTGGATTGACGTGGGGTATTGGTCGAGAGTGTCGCCGGTCGAGTCGCCGACGTAGGCCGTGTGGGCAAACGGACGAACCAAATCACCACTGTCTTAACCAACACTCGGCGTAGTTAGGACGGTTCTGTTGGTTAAGAGCTCTCCCGTTCCAGGTCGGCGATAAATGACACAACAGCCCCGGCCGGAATGAGTCGGTCCTGTATCGGGCGGGTGTCCTGCACGTCAAATACCAAGTGTGGGATCCCCGTGTGCGGGGCGTCACTCCCCGGGATGTATACCTCGGTCCGTGGGGCTGGCGGTCCGATCTCAGCCACTACTTTCCCGACAGATTCGACAGCCGCCTTCCGTCCTGTTTCGGTGATGAATGACCGAGGGAGATGAATCCGAAACCCTCTCACCTTACTGTCGGTCTCGCCGGCGAGCGTTAGGGACGAGCGCGGGTAGTCTGGAACGGGCCACAGCCGGAAGTCAACCGAGACTTTCTCGCCGATGTGCGTCACGTCACTTTCAACAGCCAGCCGGCGAATTCGGCGTAGCGCCGTGTTGAGGTGGAGCGGCTGGTGATTCTTGGACTTTGACCGCCCCTCCTCGAACCGGACGGTATAGACTTTCCTCCCCCGCCCGAACCTCTCCCGGTGGTGTCCGAAAGCAACCGTCCGGGCGGCTGGGGCGGGCGCGTCGCTCATGTGTCGGGTTCGACGTCGAAGGCCTCGTCCAGTCGCTCTTTTTCAGCCGGCGTGAGTTCGCGCCGGTCGGGCGTTACTGTCTTGCTGCCGGTTACCTCCCCGTCGCCCCCAAACGCCTCGTCTAGTTGCTTGCGTTCCTCCTCGGTGAGTTCGTAGGTGTCGGCCTCGCCGGCGCCGTCGCCCCGGATCTCGGCGAGCTCCTTTTCGAGGCTCCGTTTCGTTTTCCGTGTCATGGATGGCTGGGGTGGCGCTGGGGCTGGGACTGTTGCTCTTTGAGCGCCTCGATCTCCTCGGCGAGCTCCTCTAAGTCGCGGTCGTTGGCTACCTGCCGCCGGACGTTCACTGTGTAGGCCAGCGCCCTAATCCATTTTATTCTTGTGCGCTCGTTGTCATTATCGTAAACGCGCCCGCTCTCGATTTTCTGCTGTGCCTCCTCGATAGCGACATCCAGCGTGTCGAGCATTGAGCCGTAGTCCGTGGTGTCGGTCTCTGCGTCGGTGGTCATGGAGCGTTCCCCCCAGGGGTCGAACGGTCGAAAGTGGTGTATCGCGGTCTCATAGGTGCTAATTCGCGGTAACGGGTGTCTCTTGCTCGCGGTGTATGCACGTTGTGCATACTCGGCCTTAGGCGGTGCGCCGCCGGGGTGGGGCTAGAGCGGTGGCTATCGGCCGGGCGAACACACCGGGTTTCCGGCGTGTTGTCGCCGTGATCCAGCCCGTTTCAGACTGGATCAGGTGGGGGGTCGCCGCCCGTACCACCACCGTCGAGCCCAAACTCAGCGCGAGCCCAGTCTAACCAGGCGGTCGTACCGTCCGCAGCCCCGGTTAACGCCCGGAAGCGGCGCGCTGCGGCTACTTTGAAACGAGAGTTACTAGCAAAGACTTGTAACGCCCGTTTCAAAGTAGAAATATCGACGGCGTAGGACCGTCCAGCCCGTTGTTCGTACTCTCCGGGGTCGAGGAGACCGAGGTCCTCTAGTTCATCAATCCAGTTGTAGACGGTTCTCTGAGTGACGTCCAGCCCGGCGAGCCGGGCCAGCCGGTGATAGGCCTCCGTTTTGTTCTCGAGCGTGCCGTCGTCCTGGCGTTCGACGAGGGCGTCCGCCCGGAAGCCGTCAATCTCGCCAGCGTGCGCCTTCTGGACGGCGTCGAGGAGGTCAACCGCGCCGTCTGGGACCGGCAGCAGCGCCTCTAGTGGCGAGGCGATCTCATCGAGGCGACAGACAGTATCGACGGGGATCTCGGTCGGGACGTCAGTCGCCAGCACAACATCGACGGTGTCCTCAGCCAGCAGCGGGCGCGCCCGGTGGATGAATTGCTCGAGCTCTTTCTCGCGGCCTTCGCGAAACAGGGCGCCGGTGAGACCGGAGTAATGTTTCGTCGGGACAGCGCGGCCGTCGCCGTTTTCGTCCTCGTAATTGAGTTTTCGGTAAACGGGCGGGTTCGGGGCGCCGGGGCGCGTACTGTGTTCCGCGCCGCCAGCCCGGACGTTGTCCCGGTGCATCGCGAGGAGTTCGGCCTCGCGTCTGAGGGCGTCGGGGTTCGGGTGGGGCGCGCCGACAGCAACGACGGCGTCACAGTCGCCGCGGTTGAGACCGCGGACGGCGTGATAGTGCATCACCTCGCCGTTATCGGGCCACTCGAAGCGGTCTTTCAGTCCCTTTTTGACACCGAACAGCGGGCGGTCGTACTGTTGCCCGGCTTCGGTAATGATCTCTTGGAGCTTCGCAGCGGCGCCGGTCCACTCCTCGCGCGACAGGGGCGTTCCGTCGTCGTTGGTCATTCCGCCCTCGATGGTCGAGCCGTGATAGGCGCCGTTCAGGACTTGCGTCGCGTCCATGTTGGCCCGGTAAGTGTCCTGGCCGTGGACAGTGACGTCGTCGGGATCGACACCATACAGGTGGGCGATCCGGTCGGGGGTCGCCGTTGCATCGAGGATAAGCGGCGCGTCGGGGAGGTCCTCGGCAGGCGGCAGCCGCTCGGTCACAAGTGCGGCCGTACTGTCGTATTGTGTCCGAAGGTATCCTTTCGCGCGTGCTGGCGAGGCGTCCTCGCGAAGCAGCGCGTTTTCGGCCTCGTGCCATTCACAGGACGTACAACAGCGGGCGCCGTTGCTCGGCGTCAGATCGCCGTGGCACCACGGACAGTGATCGAGTGTCGGGGCGAGCCCGACGGCCTGGAGGGTTGGCTCGGTCGGGAGCCCCGCCCCGCCAGCAGCGATTAGGAGCGCGTCAATTGAGACCGGGGCGCCGCCCCAGGTATCCTGTTCGAGGCGATCTCTCGCCCGCTCGGAATACTGGATTTTGAGCTGTGCCAGTGCCTCGCCGTACTCCCAGGGGTCGCTCGGCGTGTCATGGGCAATATGGTTCCCGGCAGCATCGTTCCAGGTCTCATATGCACTCCACACCGGGACGGGCGGGTCAACATCCGCCAGCGCCGTGTCGTCGTCGAGGAGAGCCTCGCGGATCTCGGTCGCGAAGGACGCAAAGCGCTGGGCGGTGTAGTGCATCGGGTTCGACCGCGGCAGGGCGTCGCCCCACTCCTCAAGCTCGCGGGCCAGCCGGGACAGGGCCTCAATATCGAGCGTGGTTTCGCTGGCGAGGGCGCCCGGTTTCTCGTCGACGACGACGTCGCGGCCGTCTCTGAGGCTCTTGAGCGTCTGATACTCATGCACACCCAGGATATGAGCGGCGTGTTCGGCCTCGTCGAATTGGTCGTACCATGCACACCGGCCGTCCTCGTCATGGTCGGGGAGTTCGTCACCGAGGAGGACGTGGGCCTTTGCCTCGCCGGTAATGCGGGCCAGCGCCTCGTACCGGCGGCGTAGCGGGTCGTCGGGCGCTAGGTCTTTGACCGGACACATCGAGGGACAGTCGGCCGTATTGCCGTGGGTCGGACAGTCCTCGTCGGCGTGGTCGGCGTCCATACAGTCGGGGTCGCGTTTCTGTCCCTGGCCGCGGAAGTGGTAGGGGTCGAACCAATCGGGCAGGGCGTCGTCGGTCGCCACTTCGCGGGCCTTCTTGTGTTGTTCAAACAGCGTGAGCGTGTCACGTCCGGCGTCGAGGGCGGCTTTCAGGGCGTTTGTCGTTTTGCCGGCGCCGGCGGGGTCGCCCCACACGACAGGCGCGTCGGCGTCGGCCGTTTTTGCGTATCGGTCTTGGAGCGTGGCCCACATTTCCCGCCGGTCGAACGGGTCGGGGTCGTACTCCGGCGGGGNGCATTTCTGGATCTCGTAGCGTCCGCCAGCGTCGCCGTCCACCGGCTCGCGGCCGTGGTCGATCCCGGCCTCGGCGAGGACGTCCAGCGTCTGATTAAACGTCTCAGTGTCGGGAAAGCCGAGGTACGTGTCGCCGTCGTCGGTCTCTCGCTCGACAAAGTCCTCGCGGTCACAGACACCGAGGGCAACAGCGCCGTTCCGCAGCCCCCAAAGCGGCGTCTCATCGTAGGTGTCACCGCCAGGCGCGCCGGCGCCAGCCTCGGGGACGTACATCGGTATCGGATAGCCCTCAGCCCGGAGTCCGTCCAGCGCCTCACCCCAGCGGTCGCCGGACAGCGGGCGCGCGGCAGCGTCTCGCCCGCCAGGGAGAAGGCCGGTCCCAAGTGCGTAGGCCCTCGCGGGGCCGCCCCCACCGTCACAGGCATTGTCGATAAATCGGTTTTCGCCGGTCGGGACAGCACAGGATTTACCGCTCCCCGAGGTCCGCCAGGACGGGTTAAACGTCGTCTCATGGCCGCGGTTTGAGGTATCCCAGGCGTCGCTGGCGTAGTGGCGGATCACCTCGCGGACATCGACAATACTCCGGTCTTCGAGGGCGTCGATCACGTCTTTCTGGAGCGGCGTTACCTCAATCTGAGTGAGGATCTCGGTCGCCGTGTGAGAGTCCGCGTCGCCGAAGCGGTCGGCGTGTCGCTCGCGCTGGGCTTTCTCGTCGAGGGCGCGCTGGTGGGCCTCGGCCCGGCGTTGGTCGCGCGCGTCGTCGAGCCACTCATCGAGGACATCCCGCCAGCCGTCAGTGTCGGGCCGGTCGGCGTAGTCCGCAAAGAGCGTCTCGACAAACGTCTCGGTCATGGGTTCGAGGCTGTCGCGGTCGTCGGGGACGGAAACGATTTTCTCGGCCTCGCGGGCCGTGTGTTCGACGAGGTCGTCGTCGGTGGCCGAAACGGGCGTCGGTTCGTAGGTGATCTGGCCGGGGTCGTCCATCGAGCGAGCGGGCGTCACTACTATGTCGTGGTCGCCGTGGATGGACAGCGGCGCCTTTGACTGCCGATTGACGTTCTGGACCCAGTCGGGGTCGAACAGGTCGGCCGCGCCGTCAACCCGCGCGTTCACACGGGGCTGGATGGTGTCAACCCCGTACCGCTTGAGTCGGTCGTGTAGCTCCTCAAAGACCGCCTCGCGAGCGTCGACGTAGGGGCCGGTGTCGTCCTCGTACCGGTCGGCTATCGGCAGCGTCACTGCCGCCGGGGTGTAGACGTAGGCACCCCCGCCTGAGTCCAGCACAGCGATTTGCTCCGGTGCGACACCGGCGAGGTCGGCAAATTCTTCGACGTAGGCGCGGATAGTGGCCTCGGCCGTCTCTCGCTCGCGGTCGGAGAGGGCGCCGCGTTTGCGTTTGACGTCGTCGGCGAGGTCGAGATCAACCCACAACGGGAAGCCGCGAAGGTCGCCGTAGCCCGCGAGGCCTTCGCCTCGGTCGAAGTCGGCGGCGTCTGTGGCTGTCGCGCCTGCATAAATCGCGTCTGAGTCCTTCCAGGACGTGATATTATACAGCGTCCGCCAGCTGCTATCCTCCTCGTCGGGCTCGAAAAAGTCCAGAATGGACGCAAAATCAGTCTCGAAGGTGTAGCTCCGGCGCCGGAGCTCTGTCCGACCGTCCTCGTCGCGAGCGCGAATATAGTTGTACCAGCCCGCATTTCCGACAATTGCCGTCGTCGGGCAGCCTTCGAGGTCGGCGAAGCGGTCGTACACCAGCTTCGCGCGTCGGTAGTGCTCGCGGACAGCCTGGACAGTCCCGGTAAAGTCGTCGTCGTCGATGTATTCGTCCGGGTTCGGGCCCACCTCGCCCCCAGTCTCAGTCTCCCCGTGGTCGGGGTGGTGGTCGGGACAGAGCCCGCCCGTCTCGGTCGGGTCGACGGCTTCGGCCGGACAGTCGGGCATGGTACACTGTCGCGCCGGCGGGACGGCGTCACCGGTCATGCGTCCGTCTCACCTCCCCACTCGTCGACGTCAATCTCTCGCGCTGGCCGGAGGTCGTAGGCCTCGATGTATTCTCGGTGCTGAGCAACACGGGCGGGGTCGTTAACCGGGATCCCATACCAGCCGTCGCCTTCCAGCCGGAAGCGATACAATTCCGGCGGGCCGTCCACCGGCTCGACGAAAAAGTCGCTCGCGGTGTAGGTGTCCGGCGTCCGTGTGATCTCGCCCGGCGCCGAGTCCGAAACGAGGTACTGGTTACAGGGCGGTACCCATGCAGTCGCGGCGTCGCTAGCGACAGCGGCCGCGGTCTCTTTGACGGTGTCGAGGGTGATCTCGGCAGTTGGGAGCTGTTCGACTTTCAAATCGGCCGGGGGTGCGTTCGTGGTGTCGGTTGGCATGTTTGCTCTTTCGGCCGGGCATAAGGCGGGGCCGGTGACACCACCGCGTTCGAGGGAAAACTCTTAGTTCGACGAGCGCGTCTCGTCAAACACGGAGCGCGGTTAACTCCGCTTGGAGCGGTCAACTCCGTTTGACTATGGCAGACGTTTCGGCGCTGGGCTGCATCTTGGCAGGTCCAGCCCGCGCCGGTCGATTCAACTTATCTCATAGTTACAACTCTCTCACTTAATATTAGCGTCAAAGTCGTACTCGTCGAGGAGGGCGCCGAGCGTAGTGTCGTAGTCCGAAAACCCCTCAACCGCTTTTAGCGTCTTGATCTGGCGGCGTCGTTCGCGGGAGCAGTTGATTTTAACCTCTGAGACAGCCGTGGGCATGTTCAGTAGGGTGTATGCGCCACAAGCATATAAGAGATGGGTTCCCCTGACATGTCGAGCCCTACCCTATCAGAGAAAAACACGGATTTTGCTCTCTGGGGGGTTCTATGCCATGTATAAAACTATGCAAGACGTAACGAGACTCTGATACAAACGCTATCCGGCGACCGATCCCACTACCAGGGCCGCGCCAGCCGCCAAGACACCGAGCGCGAGGAGGGCGTAGTTCGCTATCGGGTTGGCGGCCCTGACGACGTCGTAGGAGTAGCGCCGGCCATCGCGGAACGGCTCGACACCCATCGGCGTCAGGGCGTCGGCCGCGATATGCGAGCTGATCACGCCAGCGCCGGCGACGAATCCGAACACTCCCCACGAGATCGCTGCGAGCGGGCCATGCGTCGCCCCGGCCGCTAGCCCGATCACCGCCAAGACACCACCAACAGCGCCCGCGAAGTGGACAGTATGGGTGATGCCTCGGTGCTTGATCCCCGGTATCCGTTGGTCCCAGTCTGGCAACATCGCCAGCCCGACGGCCGCGCCCCCGCCGGCGAGCGCGAGGGTGAAACTATTGGCGACGAGGGCGACGAACCCCAGCGGTGCGTAGGCGATCAATGCCGCTCCGAGATGGCCCTCGCGGTGCATGGTTAGTAGTCCTCCAGCCACACCGGCCCGCCGTAGGCGTCCTTGTAACACCGCTTGTGAACCGGCTCCTCGCGTTTGTTCGGGACGGCCTTCTCCAGCGGGACGGATTCACCGCAAAAGTCGCACTCGGCCGTGTGGCCCGCCTGTCGGGCGTCCGGGGAGAGGCCCTTTGTCTCGACATACAGCTCCTCAAGTGCTCGGGGCGTCAGCCGGACAAAGACCTTCTCGCGGTCGTCGGGGTCTCGCCGCTCCGGCGTATACGACAGTACCCAGTCCTGGCCGGGTTCCCCGTCGCCGGCCGGGCCGAGTGAAATTGTCTGTGCTAACTCGTCGGGGACGTAGTGCCAATCATTGCCGTCGAACCGGGGGTAATGGCCCACGGGACGGGCGTTCTCGGGGTCGACGTCGTCGCTCTCGTCGGCCATCGTTCAAAATTCCCCGGTTGGGTCGTATACGTCGGCGTCCTCGACCGGGTCACTCTCGCCCGTCTCGCCGGTGTAGGTCCAAGTGTGCTCCCCTTCCGCCGGCGCGTCGACGTTCGGGAGTTGCTTGAGCGCGTCTTTCGCTTTGACGTAATTCGTCCACCAACTGGCGAAGGACGCATACCCGACGTCGTCGCCGAGTAACTCTTTGAAGTCTTTGCGCTGGGCCTGGCCGTGGTCTTGGAGGTACTGGTAGGCCCGCCTGAGCGCCGCCTCGCGTGCCTGGCGCGTCTCACCACTCCCCGGCGTATCCACCGCGGCTATCGCAGCGTCGAGGTCGGCCTGGCCGTCTGCCTCGCCCGTCTCAGTCGCCCGGTGCTCCCGGTCGTTGCTGGCCGTGTCCGTTCGGTCGCCCGACACAGCCGACGGCGTCTCGGCCGTCTCTCGCGCCGTCTCACTGTCGCTGGCCTGTCGGTCAGGTGTCCACCACACCCGCCCGCGAGCGCCGACTTTTCGCGTCTCTAATACCCCACGTTCGACGAGAGCGTTCAGCTTGTTGTGAGCCGTCCGGCGGGCGATCTCCATGTCGTCGACGACGTCGCCAGCCGTGAGCGGCCGCGCCTGGTCGTCGCGCGCGTCGAAGACACCGAGGACGGTGTCGGGGTCGATCCGGTCGTCGTACCGCCCCTGTTCGCTCCGTGGGCGGTCGGCGTCGGGTGCCATGTCTCACCCTATGCACACAACGGTATTAACCTTTGCCGTTATGTGTCTCTTTGTGTGTAATCAACCGATTCACCGGGTATCGGTATCTTTATGACCTATGCCGTTGTGTGTGTAGGTACGGAAAGACGGTCACTATCGGGCGTTCCGAAACGCCCCGGTGCTAGAGACACCGAGGCCGGCTTTCCAAAGGAACCAGAAAGCCATGTCTGCATACGACACGCCGACTCAAGAAGGAACCGACACCGAACTAACCGACTTCGACGACCGCCCCGAAGATTGCGACTGTTGGGGGACGGGAGATCTCGCCTGTTGGCCCTGCTTCCGGGCCGGCTTCGAGGAGCCGAACCCAAACGCCGATGTAGAGTAACCCTTGCTTTTATGAAACCAAGATTGGTGCTTTTTGATATGTATCGTCGAAAATATCTCGCAACAATAGGCGTAGTGCTAACTGGGTCAGTAGCAGGGTGTAGTGACGATAGTGCCGAGGAAGCATCTCCGACCGACACGCCAACGCCGACCTCGACTGATACCTTGACTGACACTCTAACTGAGACTCCAACCGATACCCCAACTGAGACTGAAACGGAGACTCCGACACCGGAACCTGCCTCGTTTGAGGTCGTAGAGATTAATGCACCTGACGAGGTCAGGGTTGATGAGGAGTGGTCATTCTCGGTCACAATCGAGAATACTGGTGAGGCCAGCGGCCGGTTTGAGACATCTATCCTCGCCAAAGGGTCCGAAACCGATTGGCAAGAAGTCGGTTCGATTAGTGAGGAGATCGAGGGCGGGGAGCAGATCACGTACGATAGCAAAACTGGCTCCTATCCTTACATCGACACGCTAATCTACCTATTCGATGCCATTGATATCCAATTTACGATTCAGGTGTTGTCTGCTACGCTCTCGTTCGGCGAGGATTATCGGTCGCCGGACGGGATCAGAATGACTGTCAATGAAATCGAATTAAAGAACAGTTACACATACGAGGACTATCAGGGCGAACAGGCAGTTGAGGAGGCGAGTAGCGGCAACCAATGGGCGTTCGTCTGGTTCGAAGCAGAGAACGACAGCGGCAGTGAGGAGTTCGTCCCATTGGATTCCGATATCAACCTCCGCGCAGAGAACACCCAATACGACTCCGAATACATCAACAAAGAAGAAAACGCCTATGATGGCGGTGAGGTAGGTCCCAGCATTGTTCGCGAAGGGTGGATAGCTTACGAAATTTCCGACGATCTTGATATGGAGGATCTACGAGTCGAATATTTCGACAGCGATTTCCGAAACGAGTGGGGCGTCAGGTGGCAAGCGTAGTCTGTTCAAGTCGGTGCCGACGGGCCGTTCGCGACCCTCTTACTGTCCCTACCAGCGGGACAGCTTCGCCGATCTGAACCTGAACGCCGGCGTCGACGAATAGGCGCACACCCCGTTTTCGATCTGTAATCACAGCTCCCGAGCGGCCGCTATATCGTCTGATCAACCCACTTACAAAATTCGTGGAAGTTCTTTGCTCCCGCCTGTTCGGCTATGTCTTGGAGCGTCCCGGTTGGAATAGGATCGGCTTTCGGGACCGTTACTGTCCGTACCTCGTCGGTATCAGGACTTTCGTACCGGAGTGTTGTGTGGCTTCCCTTCCCACCAACCGGCACATATCCGTGTTTGGTGAGAGTCTTGATTACTTCCCGAGAGGAAAACGTCGTTCGGACCACGTCACTCAAGCCACGGCGGGGGGCCAGCCTCGCCGATCTCGACGGCAATTCCCTCCTCGGCGAGGTATGCCTCCGGGTCGTCGATAGGCGTTCCCTCACCCCGGTGACTATCGAGAGCGTCGGCTAATTGCCGGAGAGCTTCGGCTTCCGTATCACCGAATGAAGCGACACCCGATTCGACGTGTCGGGCCGTAACCCGACCGTCGTCCTCATAGACGAACTCGACACCGTCGGGAGGGTCGCCGTCCGGGTCCTTCGCTGTTGCCATACACCCACCTACACAGACTAGGATACTGAAGGCTTCGCTAGAGAAAACACCCGTCCTATCAGATACCCAACCACGAACCGGGTTCAATAGTGTGTAAGAAAGGGTCGTTTGACGGCGTGGGTCCGCCGTCCGGTGGTTTGCTGTTGTTCACACACCCAAATAACAAACTGTATCTGGGGCTATGGTGTCACAACCGTTTCTAAGGGTCAAAATCACGTCTGGATTGACGTGGGGTATTGGTCGAGAGTGTCGCCGGTCGAGTCGCCGACGTAGGCCGTGTGGGCAAACGGACGAACCAAATCACCACTGTCTTAACCAACACTCGGCGTAGTTAGGACGGTTCTGTTGGTTAAGAGCTCTCCCGTTCCAGGTCGGCGATAAATGACACAACAGCCCCGGCCGGAATGAGTCGGTCCTGTATCGGGCGGGTGTCCTGCACGTCAAATACCAAGTGTGGGATCCCCGTGTGCGGGGCGTCACTCCCCGGGATGTATACCTCGGTCCGTGGGGCTGGCGGTCCGATCTCAGCCACTACTTTCCCGACAGATTCGACAGCCGCCTTCCGTCCTGTTTCGGTGATGAATGACCGAGGGAGATGAATCCGAAACCCTCTCACCTTACTGTCGGTCTCGCCGGCGAGCGTTAGGGACGAGCGCGGGTAGTCTGGAACGGGCCACAGCCGGAAGTCAACCGAGACTTTCTCGCCGATGTGCGTCACGTCACTTTCAACAGCCAGCCGGCGAATTCGGCGTAGCGCCGTGTTGAGGTGGAGCGGCTGGTGATTCTTGGACTTTGACCGCCCCTCCTCGAACCGGACGGTATAGACTTTCCTCCCCCGCCCGAACCTCTCCCGGTGGTGTCCGAAAGCAACCGTCCGGGCGGCTGGGGCGGGCGCGTCGCTCATGTGTCGGGTTCGACGTCGAAGGCCTCGTCCAGTCGCTCTTTTTCAGCCGGCGTGAGTTCGCGCCGGTCGGGCGTTACTGTCTTGCTGCCGGTTACCTCCCCGTCGCCCCCAAACGCCTCGTCTAGTTGCTTGCGTTCCTCCTCGGTGAGTTCGTAGGTGTCGGCCTCGCCGGCGCCGTCGCCCCGGATCTCGGCGAGCTCCTTTTCGAGGCTCCGTTTCGTTTTCCGTGTCATGGATGGCTGGGGTGGCGCTGGGGCTGGGACTGTTGCTCTTTGAGCGCCTCGATCTCCTCGGCGAGCTCCTCTAAGTCGCGGTCGTTGGCTACCTGCCGCCGGACGTTCACTGTGTAGGCCAGCGCCCTAATCCATTTTATTCTTGTGCGCTCGTTGTCATTATCGTAAACGCGCCCGCTCTCGATTTTCTGCTGTGCCTCCTCGATAGCGACATCCAGCGTGTCGAGCATTGAGCCGTAGTCCGTGGTGTCGGTCTCTGCGTCGGTGGTCATGGAGCGTTCCCCCCAGGGGTCGAACGGTCGAAAGTGGTGTATCGCGGTCTCATAGGTGCTAATTCGCGGTAACGGGTGTCTCTTGCTCGCGGTGTATGCACGTTGTGCATACTCGGCCTTAGGCGGTGCGCCGCCGGGGTGGGGCTAGAGCGGTGGCTATCGGCCGGGCGAACACACCGGGTTTCCGGCGTGTTGTCGCCGTGATCCAGCCCGTTTCAGACTGGATCAGGTGGGGGGTCGCCGCCCGTACCACCACCGTCGAGCCCAAACTCAGCGCGAGCCCAGTCTAACCAGGCGGTCGTACCGTCCGCAGCCCCGGTTAACGCCCGGAAGCGGCGCGCTGCGGCTACTTTGAAACGAGAGTTACTAGCAAAGACTTGTAACGCCCGTTTCAAAGTAGAAATATCGACGGCGTAGGACCGTCCAGCCCGTTGTTCGTACTCTCCGGGGTCGAGGAGACCGAGGTCCTCTAGTTCATCAATCCAGTTGTAGACGGTTCTCTGAGTGACGTCCAGCCCGGCGAGCCGGGCCAGCCGGTGATAGGCCTCCGTTTTGTTCTCGAGCGTGCCGTCGTCCTGGCGTTCGACGAGGGCGTCCGCCCGGAAGCCGTCAATCTCGCCAGCGTGCGCCTTCTGGACGGCGTCGAGGAGGTCAACCGCGCCGTCTGGGACCGGCAGCAGCGCCTCTAGTGGCGAGGCGATCTCATCGAGGCGACAGACAGTATCGACGGGGATCTCGGTCGGGACGTCAGTCGCCAGCACAACATCGACGGTGTCCTCAGCCAGCAGCGGGCGCGCCCGGTGGATGAATTGCTCGAGCTCTTTCTCGCGGCCTTCGCGAAACAGGGCGCCGGTGAGACCGGAGTAATGTTTCGTCGGGACAGCGCGGCCGTCGCCGTTTTCGTCCTCGTAATTGAGTTTTCGGTAAACGGGCGGGTTCGGGGCGCCGGGGCGCGTACTGTGTTCCGCGCCGCCAGCCCGGACGTTGTCCCGGTGCATCGCGAGGAGTTCGGCCTCGCGTCTGAGGGCGTCGGGGTTCGGGTGGGGCGCGCCGACAGCAACGACGGCGTCACAGTCGCCGCGGTTGAGACCGCGGACGGCGTGATAGTGCATCACCTCGCCGTTATCGGGCCACTCGAAGCGGTCTTTCAGTCCCTTTTTGACACCGAACAGCGGGCGGTCGTACTGTTGCCCGGCTTCGGTAATGATCTCTTGGAGCTTCGCAGCGGCGCCGGTCCACTCCTCGCGCGACAGGGGCGTTCCGTCGTCGTTGGTCATTCCGCCCTCGATGGTCGAGCCGTGATAGGCGCCGTTCAGGACTTGCGTCGCGTCCATGTTGGCCCGGTAAGTGTCCTGGCCGTGGACAGTGACGTCGTCGGGATCGACACCATACAGGTGGGCGATCCGGTCGGGGGTCGCCGTTGCATCGAGGATAAGCGGCGCGTCGGGGAGGTCCTCGGCAGGCGGCAGCCGCTCGGTCACAAGTGCGGCCGTACTGTCGTATTGTGTCCGAAGGTATCCTTTCGCGCGTGCTGGCGAGGCGTCCTCGCGAAGCAGCGCGTTTTCGGCCTCGTGCCATTCACAGGACGTACAACAGCGGGCGCCGTTGCTCGGCGTCAGATCGCCGTGGCACCACGGACAGTGATCGAGTGTCGGGGCGAGCCCGACGGCCTGGAGGGTTGGCTCGGTCGGGAGCCCCGCCCCGCCAGCAGCGATTAGGAGCGCGTCAATTGAGACCGGGGCGCCGCCCCAGGTATCCTGTTCGAGGCGATCTCTCGCCCGCTCGGAATACTGGATTTTGAGCTGTGCCAGTGCCTCGCCGTACTCCCAGGGGTCGCTCGGCGTGTCATGGGCAATATGGTTCCCGGCAGCATCGTTCCAGGTCTCATATGCACTCCACACCGGGACGGGCGGGTCAACATCCGCCAGCGCCGTGTCGTCGTCGAGGAGAGCCTCGCGGATCTCGGTCGCGAAGGACGCAAAGCGCTGGGCGGTGTAGTGCATCGGGTTCGACCGCGGCAGGGCGTCGCCCCACTCCTCAAGCTCGCGGGCCAGCCGGGACAGGGCCTCAATATCGAGCGTGGTTTCGCTGGCGAGGGCGCCCGGTTTCTCGTCGACGACGACGTCGCGGCCGTCTCTGAGGCTCTTGAGCGTCTGATACTCATGCACACCCAGGATATGAGCGGCGTGTTCGGCCTCGTCGAATTGGTCGTACCATGCACACCGGCCGTCCTCGTCATGGTCGGGGAGTTCGTCACCGAGGAGGACGTGGGCCTTTGCCTCGCCGGTAATGCGGGCCAGCGCCTCGTACCGGCGGCGTAGCGGGTCGTCGGGCGCTAGGTCTTTGACCGGACACATCGAGGGACAGTCGGCCGTATTGCCGTGGGTCGGACAGTCCTCGTCGGCGTGGTCGGCGTCCATACAGTCGGGGTCGCGTTTCTGTCCCTGGCCGCGGAAGTGGTAGGGGTCGAACCAATCGGGCAGGGCGTCGTCGGTCGCCACTTCGCGGGCCTTCTTGTGTTGTTCAAACAGCGTGAGCGTGTCACGTCCGGCGTCGAGGGCGGCTTTCAGGGCGTTTGTCGTTTTGCCGGCGCCGGCGGGGTCGCCCCACACGACAGGCGCGTCGGCGTCGGCCGTTTTTGCGTATCGGTCTTGGAGCGTGGCCCACATTTCCCGCCGGTCGAACGGGTCGGGGTCGTACTCCGGCGGGGTGCATTTCTGGATCTCGTAGCGTCCGCCAGCGTCGCCGTCCACCGGCTCGCGGCCGTGGTCGATCCCGGCCTCGGCGAGGACGTCCAGCGTCTGATTAAACGTCTCAGTGTCGGGAAAGCCGAGGTACGTGTCGCCGTCGTCGGTCTCTCGCTCGACAAAGTCCTCGCGGTCACAGACACCGAGGGCAACAGCGCCGTTCCGCAGCCCCCAAAGCGGCGTCTCATCGTAGGTGTCACCGCCAGGCGCGCCGGCGCCAGCCTCGGGGACGTACATCGGTATCGGATAGCCCTCAGCCCGGAGTCCGTCCAGCGCCTCACCCCAGCGGTCGCCGGACAGCGGGCGCGCGGCAGCGTCTCGCCCGCCAGGGAGAAGGCCGGTCCCAAGTGCGTAGGCCCTC
>JGI12448J12851_1000156_pt1 | contig 35351 bp, 24 predicted proteins | sample A23M2SouthBayCA_FD_12851 | JGI IMG/M metagenome (IMG submission 12851) | reverse complement strand
CGCTAGCCAGATCTGTGACGGATATTCTCCCTGCGGTCGAATAGTGCCGCCGCAGATCTGGCTACCGCGCCTCGCCCTTTCATCCGCCAGGATTCGGCTGTTGACCAGTCTAAACCCTAGCGGATGAAAGGGCGATGGACGGTCGGGCGGTCTGCGTCGACACTATCCGAGCAAAGCGAGGATATCCGGCACAGACCGCCCGAGCGGACCGAGGGCTTTCGGCCCGTTGACGGCGACACCGTTCACTGGACAGTCCCTCGTCGTCGGACCGAAGGCATACGGCGGGGGCCGTCGAAGGCGGGAGCATGGACTTGGAGACACTCACGGAGCGTCTCGACGAGCGACTAGATACGGCGGCCTACGACGATATCGATGCCAGCCCGAACGGGATTCAGGTCGGTCCCGAGACCGGCGAAATCGAACACGTCGCGGTCGCCGTCGACGCCGCTGAGGCGACCGTCGAGGCAGCTATCGACGCCGGGGCCGATATGCTCCTGACACACCACGGGATCGTCTGGGGCGGGATGGAGCGCCTGACCGGGTCCCACTACCGGCGGATGGCACCGCTCGTCGAGCACGGGATGGCGCTGTACGTCTCACACCTCCCGCTGGACGGCCAGCAGGAACTGGGCAACGCCGCGGGCGTGGCCGACCTGCTAGGACTGACCGATCGCGAACCATTCGGCGAGGTGGGGCCGGAGTACATCGGCCAGCGGGGCCGCGCTACCGACGCTTACACTGCCGACGACCTCCAGTCGCTGCTGGCCGACGAACTCGACACCGGCGGTCAGCCGGTCCAGGTGCTCGACTTCGGCCCCGACGAGATCGAGGACATCGCCGTCGTCACCGGCAGCGGCGTCGACTGGATCGACGAAGCCGTCGCAGCGGGCGTCGACGCGCTCGTCACCGGCGAGGGGAAACAGAAAGCCTACCACGAGGCCCGCGAGGCGGGCATTACTGTCGTGCTGGCAGGCCACTACGCCACCGAGACCTTCGGCGTGCGGGCGCTCGCCGATCTGATCGAAGGCTGGGGCGTCGAGACGGCGTACGTCGACCACCCGACCGGGCTGTAGGCACTCGGGAGCGTTCTCGCTGTTTTCGGCTTATTAACAGGAATAATAGCAATAGTTAAGTTTGTGAAACAGGGACACTGTTGGCAAGCACGCGGTGGGAACCACCCGTCGCGCGTGGTGTGTGGGCAGTCGGCCGGAGTGTCTCCGTGGGACGGGACGCTCGTGATCGGTCGCTGACTGCTCTCAGCTCGCAGCTGTCGGTGCCCGACGGCATCGCCCAGTGATGGGTGTCGTCACGACCGGCCAGCCGTGAGCCCGCGGTACGCAGTGTGTGAACTATGACACGAGACAACGAATCACGGTTCGACCTGTCGAGACGTTCGTATATCAAAGGACTCGGGGCGGCGGGACTGTTCGGTGCGACCGGCACGGCGGCGACCGGGACCGGTGGCGCGGTCCCAGCCGAGAGCGTCGTCAGCGTCGGCGAGGGTAGTTACATCACGGAGCAACCCGCCGACACGCAGACGCCGCCGTCGGACCCGCACCTCTTTACGACGGACAACGTGGACGCGCCACTGCCGTCGAACGACTGGTGGAGCGGGGTCCACTTCGGTTGGAACCCCTACGCCTCCGCCGAGCGACCCCACAGCAACGGGGCGACGATCCCCTATCCGTATTACGCCCAGCCAGTGCCGGGCGGACTGTGGCTCAACAATCCCCGGACGTGGACTGGCGCGTTCTCGATGAACCCCGGGAGCGAGGAGTACGGCGAGACCGTCGAGGACGCCAACTTCGTCGGCGCGGACTACGCGTCGATCCCACGCCTCGTGCTGGGGTCGACGGCGTGGACCGAGGCGACCGACACCCGGACCGACGGCTACGGCGACTGGCACGTCCGGGCCCGCTGGGGCGACGACACCGACACGCCGATGGACGTGACGATGACTCGGGGCCTGCCGTTCGTCTTCGCAGAGTACGAGGCTGGCGGGGCCGAGATCAGTCTGCTCGACGAGAGCGACGAGCCACTCGCCAGCGAGTCGCTGACGGTCTTCGCCGACCGCGGGAACGTGCTCGGGATCACGCTCGAACCGACGGTCGAGGGGACCGACCCACAGCACTACGGCCTGTTCGCGCCCGAGGGGGCGACGTGGGAGGGCACCGACGGCGACACGCTGACCTCCGATCTGGCCGGTGAGGGGTATCTGACGCTGGCCGTCCTCCCCGACGACAGCGCGTCGACGCTCGACGAGTTCGGGCGATACGCGTACAACGTCGTCCGCGACACCACCGTCGACTGGACGTACGACCAGACCGACGGCGACGGGACCCCGTCGTCCTCGCTCTCGACGACCTACGACTTCGCCCTCGAACGGAAGCCCGAAAGTCCCGCGAGTGGCACGCTGACGGCGCTGCTCCCGAACCAGTGGAAGAACCTCGCCGACGGCCAGGCGACGATGGCCTACACCTACTGGTCGAACCGCGGGACGCTGAAGACCTACCAGGGAGCGTCCTTTACGACCGAACTGACCTACCCCGGCATCCTCCCGAGCATGCCGATGACCGACTCGGTCGACGAGTCGGAACTCACGGGCTACGTCCAGCGATTGCGCGACCACGACAGCCCATACGAACACTCCCAGACCGGCAACGGCTTCGGGGCCAACGAGGCCTACTGGATCGCCAAACCGCTGAAGCGCAACGACGGCGTCATCCCCATCGCCGACAAACTCGGGATGACAGACGTTCGGGACTTCTTCCTGAACGCGAACCGCGAGCGCCTGACGGCGTGGTTCGACGCCGAGTACAACTCCTTCTCGCTCGACAGCGGGACCTACGACCTCCCCATGGAATCGGAGGTCACCTATTACCACACCGACATCGGGTCGCTGATTACCTACCCCGGCGGTGAGTTCGGCGCGGTCCAGTCGCTCAACGACCATCACCTCCAGTTTGGCTACTTCATCTACGTCGCGAGCACCATCGCCCGCTACGACGAGCAGTGGGCCGACGACTACGGCGACATGATCGAACTGATGGTGCGGGACTTCGCCAACTGGGACCGCCCGATCAACAACGGACAGGACGGCGAACCGACGCCGGTGTCCCCGACGATGCCGGCCGATTCGCCCGGTGACGCCTTCCCGTTCCTGCGCACCTTCAGCCCCTACGTCGGCCACTCTCACGCCGGCGGAATCCAGGGCAACGTCTGGGGAGCCAATCAGGAGTCCTGTTCGGAGGCGATCGGTGCCTACGCCGCGATGATCCGCTGGGGCGAGGTCCGCCTCCAGCAGGCCGACACCGAGGCCGAGGCCAAACGCGCCCGGCAGATTCGGGACACCGGCGTCTTCCTCTACACCCACGAGATCAACGCCTTCTGGGAGTACTGGTTCGACGCCGACGGCGACTCCCACCCCGACGATTGGGGAGCCAACGTCGAACCCGGCCAGCTACAGGACCGGCCGGCCGCCACCGGCGAGGAGTTCACCTTCGCCGCCAACACCTGGGGCAACGGCTTCTGGCGCTGTATCTACTGGCAGCCCGCGAACCCCATCGACACCTTCGGGATCAACTGGATCCCGATGGGCGGCCACTCGATGTATCTCGGGCGCGACCGCGTGTACTCGGACAAAGTCTGGGAGCAGTACCAGCTGGCCCGCGACCAGCGCGACAAGCGCGGCTATCCCGACGGCTGGCAGCAGGCCGCGCTTGGCTTCCGGGCGATGACCAACCCCAACGACGCCGTCTCGGAGATGCAGGGGGAACTCCCGATCGACCCGGAAGGCGACTCGACGGCCCACATCTACAAGTACGTCACGGCGCTTTCCGATCTCGGGTTGACCGAACAGGACGTGACGGCCGACACCACGTTCTACCGGGTGTTCGAGGACGGCGACCAGCGCACCTACGTCGTCGACAACCCCGCCGACGACCCGATCACGGTCACCTTCTCGGACGGCCACACCATGACGGCCGAGTCGGGACTCTCCTACGAGTCCTCGGCGGCCAACTACGACGCGCCAGCCGACCCCGGCCAACCGGCGAACCTCACCGCGACGAACGTCACCAGCCACTCCGTCGACGTGTCGTGGGACGCGCCGTCCGGCGAGGGGACGGTGCTGGGCTACGACGTGTACTTCGACGGCGAGAAGCGCGAAACCGTCTCGGGCACCAGCGCTTCGATCGACGTACAGCGCGCCCGCGACGGCGTCCCGGTGCCGACCGCGCCGGTCGACAAGAGCGGGTGGACGGCCAGTCTCCCAGCGAGCGAAGCGGCCCCCGGCGTCGTCAACGGCGACGGGTGGTCGAGCGGGTTCCCGACGATGAACAACGCGGACATGCGAATCGTCGTCGATCTCGGTGGGACCCAGACAGCTAACGGCGTCACGGTCGAACACGCCGGTACCGACTTCCCGAGCACGATGGACGTGGAAGTGCTGACTGACAGCGGCTGGGAGACCGTCGCAGCGGGGGCCGGCGGGCAGGCGACCGTCGACGTGTCCTTCTCGGAGCGTTCGATCTCGAAGGTCCGACTCGACGAGCGCGAGACAGAGAAGGGCAACTGGTGGGCGATCAACGGCCTCACCGTCTCGAACAGTAGCGGCGCGCTCGACCGCTCGGGCTGGTCGGCCGAGTTCGTCACGGTCGAGGACGCCAGCGCGGCCATCCAGTCGGGTGGCACCTGGTCCAGCGGCGCGCCGCTGGGTGACAACGACTTTTCGGTCCTCGTCGAGACGGCCGAACCGACCGAACTCTCCGAGATCGAGATCAACCACGCCGGTGCCGACTGGCCCGGCACCTTCGACCTCGAACTGTACGACGGCACGTCGTGGACGACGGTCGCCGAGGGCAAGGAGGGCGCACAGACCGTCGCGGTCTCCTTCGAGCCCCAGACCGTGACGAAGTTCCGCATCGTCGAGACCGACGACCAGAAGGGCAACTGGTACAAGATCAGCGAGATCGTCGCCTCGGCCCCCGATCCGACCGCCGATGGCCCGGTGACGACGCTGGACCACACGGTCGAGGTCGTCACGCTCGGGGAGAGCCTCAACGAGTCGACGGCCGCGAGCGTCGACATCACGCTCGACGACACCGACACCGAGCCACCGGCCCGACCCGTGGGGCTGTGGGTCGGGCGCGGCAGCACCACCGCGACGCTCCAGTGGGACGCGACCGCGGACATCGGCTGGGCCGGCTTCGACCACTACAACGTCTACGCCGGCACGTACCCCGACGGCGAGGTAACACAGGTGACCGACACCACGCAGACGATCACCGACCTCTCACCGGACACGAGCTACGAGTTCGCCGTCACAGCGGTCGACGCCAACGGCAACGAGTCCGCGCCCGCGACCGAGACTGTCAGAATGCGGGCCGCGGGCGTCGAACAGACGCCATACGGCGACGGACCGGCGCAGGTCCCCGGCGTCGTCAGGGCCGCCGAGTTCGACGAGGGCGGTCCGGGCGTCGCCTACCGCGACGCGACGAACTGGGACCAGGGCTCGGTCGCCCTGCGCGACGGCGAGACCGTCGACGTGGACTCGATCGCGAGCGACCCCGCCGTCGGCTGGACGATGGTCGACGAGTGGCTCGAATACACCGTCGACGTGACCGCTGCCGGGATCTACGATCTGACGGTCCAGTACGTCAGCGGATCGACCGGCGGCGGTGGCGGGAGCTTCTCGCTGGAACTCGACGACCAGCCGATCGGCTCGACCGTCGAACTCCCCCAGACCACGGACTGGTCGACGACGAACACAGAGACGATCAGCGGGCTCGAACTCGACGGCGGCGTCCAGACCCTGCGACTCCTGATCGAGGAGGGCGGGATCACGCTCCTCTCGATGCAGTTCGTCCGAACCGACGCCGACGACAGTACGGCACCCCCGACCCCCGACGCGACGCTAGACGCCACCTATCACGACAGCGTCGACATCTCGTGGGAGGGCGTGACCGATACCGGTGCCGGTCTCGACCACTACCGTGTCGAGTGGGCCGACGGCTCGACCGAGGTGTCGGGACTGGAGACGAGTACCACCGTCATCGGCCTCTCCTCGGGTACGAGCTACGAGTTCAGCGTCGTCGCGGTCGACGGGGCCGGCAACGAGTCCGCTCCGAGCGACTCGGTCGCGACGACGACGTTCGCGGGTGATCAGTACCCGTTCAAGCGCGAACGCACCGCGCCGACCCGCATCCAGGCCGAGGACTTCGACGCCGACCCCGACTACGACGGGGGCAACTCCTCGGGGGCGTTCCGAAACCAGTTCCTCGCCAACGGCTGGACGCCTAACGGGCTGTACGGGGCGCTTGGCAACTACCGCAGCGAACAGGCGTTCATCTTCGCCAACAGCGGCGGGGGCTACCGCGTGGCCGCGCTCGCGGGCACGACCATCGAGGACGGCCCCGACGTGGAGGGGAGCTGGTGGGAGTACACCGTCACGGTCGATGAGGCGGCGACCTACGAGCTGTACGTTTCCGTCGCCAACGCCGAGACCGAGGGCGCACTGAGCGCCTCGATCGACGGCGAGACGCTGGCACCCGACGTGACCGTCCCCGTCACCGGCGGTGAGGAAAGCTGGCGGACGCTCCGCCTCGGCGAGTACACCTTCGACAGTGCAGGTGAGTACGTCGTCCGAATCGACACCGAGATCGGGAACTGGTCGTTCGACTGGCTCGACGTGCGCGAACCGCTCGAGCTGTCGCCACCGCAGTCGCCGTCGGTCGACGCGACGACCGACACGACCGTCGATCTGTCGTGGGCGACGCCCGCGGCTGGCGAACCCGACGAGTACCGGGTCACAGTCACTGGCGACACGGAGCGAACCGTCACCGTCTCGGAGACTGCCACGACCGTCGAGGGACTCGCTCCGAACACGGACTACGAGTTCCAGATCAGCGCCGCCGTCGACGACTTCACCTCGGCCCCGACCAGCCCGGTCGCGGCGACGACGACCATCGACGTTGAATACAGTCACGCGATCACCCAGCCATCGAACGAGGCGGTCGACGTGGCGTTCACGCCCGAGAGCGCGGTCGACGCCGTCTCGCTCCAGTACACCGTCGACGACGGCGACCGACAGACCGTCGCGATGGACGGCGACGAGGGCGTCTGGTCGGCCCGGATCGCTGGCCTGTCCGACGGCGTGACGGTCGACTACGCGTTCGTCTACGAGCGTGCCGGAGCGAGTCGACAGTCGCAGACGCGAACCCACGCGTTCAGCGCCGACACGACCGGTCCGGCGTCGGTCGGTGGCCTCGCCGTGGCCGACCGGACCGTCGGCACGGTCACGCTCTCGTGGTCGGCACCCGCCGACGAGGACCTCGATCACTACGTCGTCAGGGAGGGCGACCGAACCGTTGCGACGACCCAGTCCCGGCAGGCGACGGTCACGGACTGCTCGCCGGACACGAGCTACGAGTTCACCGTTGTCGCGGTTGACCGCGTCGGCAACGAGTCCTCGCCCACGACGGTGTCTGCGGTGACGATGGCCGCCACGAGCGGGATGACCGCCGGCGCGGTCGACAACTGGCTCACGGGCTCCTATCTCGCCGAGGAGGCGGTCCCGACCGACGACGAGGACCGCGTCGACTACGGGACTGTCCGTGCGATGGCCCGCAGCGACGGGGGTGAGGACGAATGACTCGAGCCCGCTCGCTGCTCGCGAGTTCGGCGCTGGCACTGATCGTGCTGACCGTCGTCACGGCCGGTGCGATCGGCGGCGTCGGCGCGGCCCCCTGGGGCTCGTTCGGTGGCTCGGACACGAACACCGGGAGCGCCGAGGCCGCCGGCTTCGATACGGTCGCCATCGACAGCTACGCGACACCGGGCGGTGACATCGCCGGCGGCCCCGTCGTCGACACCGACGGCGCGGTGTACGTCGCCAACGGGACGACCGTCCTGAAGTACGTCGACGGCTCTGTCGCGTGGACGACCGATCTGGGTGACCGGGTGTACGGCTCCCCGGCGCTGGACGGGAATCAGCTCTACGTCGCGACCGACTCCTCGCTCGTGAAACTGGCACAGGACGACGGGGGCGAGACGTGGTCGCGCGACCTCGCGGGCTCGGTGTACAGTTCGCCGACCGTCGACGCCGGCCAGGTGTTCGTCGCCTCCAACGCCGGCACGCTGTCGGCGATCGGCGTCGACGGCAACGTCGACTGGACCTACCAGACCGACGCCGCCACCTCCACTTCGACGCCGGCCGTCGCCAAGGGCACCGTGTTCCTCGGCGACCGCAGCGGGACGCTCCACGCGGTCGACCGCGACGACGGCGCGGCCGACTGGACGGTTCCCGTCGGTGACGGTCGCGTCACGTCCCCGGTCGTCAACGGCTCGACGGTGTACGCGGGTGCCGGTGACGGCACCCTCGCCGCCTTCGATCTCACCGGTATGCCCGAGTGGACCGAGACGATGAGCGCCGGCATCGTCTGGCGACCCGCCGTCACCGACGACGGGGTCGTCGTCGCCGGCACGCGCGACGGGCAGCTCTCGGCCTTCGATGCTGCCAGCGGCCAGCGCGTCCAGCGCTGGTCGGAGTCGGTGACCGTGCCCACCCGGAACCAACTCGGCGTCCACGTCTCGGTCGCCAACGACACCGTGCTGGTGTCGACCGACGACGGGAGCGTCCACGGCCTCGCGCTCGCCGACGGCGAGCAACAGTGGTCCGAATCCCTCGACGGCCGACTCGTCTCGCCCGCCGCGCTCACGGCCGACGCGGCCTTTGTCGGCACCAGCCACGGAACGCTCTACCGACTCTCGACCGACGCCAGCAGTGGCGGTTCGGGCGGTACGGCGGGACTCGGGTGGCCCAACACGCCGACCCCGACCCCCAACGAGACGGCGACGCCTACCGCGACCGAGACGGCGACGCCTACCGCGACCGAGACGGCGACGCCTACTGCGACCGAGACGGCGACGCCTACCGCGACCGAGACGGCGACGCCTACCGCGACTGAAACAGCCATCGAGACGACGACGGCCACCGCGAACGAGACGACGACGGCCACCGCGACCGAGAGGGCGACCGCGACCACCACGCCGAACGCGACAACGACCCGGACGGCAACCGCGACCGACACGGACGCCGTGACGCCGTCGACCACGGCGTCGGTGACGGGAACGCCGGTCGAGACGACCGCCGACGGTGGTGCTGCCGCCAGCCCGAACACGACCGAGACGACGAACGGTGCCGGACCCGGCTTTGGCGTCGCCCTCACGGCACTCGCGCTGGTGCTCGGGACGCTGACGCTCGCTCGACGGCAGGAATGATCGAGCAGTCGAGGGCGTGTGGCCAGGGCCGAAGATAGCTACCCCCCTCGCCGGGACCACACCCTTCAAACTCTTTGCCCCACCACCCTCTGTCGATGGACGTGCCGCTCGCGTTCGACGCCATCGACGACCACGACGACCTGCTCGCGTGGTCGCGGGCCTACTGCAAGCACGCACGCCGCGAGTGGCTGCTGGACGTGCGCTTAGACCTCGTCGAGTGGGCGGTGTCGACGCGGGCCCGCCGCCGAGCCGCGGCGGTCAAACGCCCGCGACTGGACGGCGCGGCTGTTGGCGAGCCGTTCGACTGGGACGCCGTCACGGGGTCGGACGGTCGCCCGCTCCCCTGTACCATGTCGCTCACGTGGGACGCATTCTGCGAGTTCTCACGCGCCGAGTGGGCGTCGACGCTGCGCCACGAACTGGTCCACGTCGAACAGTACCAGCACTCGGGCACGACCGGCCACGGCCCCGCGTTCAAACGCCGTGCCCGTGAGGTCGACACTGAAGTCCACTGTCGGACCTTCGCCGACGCCCGGTGGCGCTTCGTCTGCGAGCAGTGCGACCGCGTCGTCGCTCGCCGATACCGCGACTGCCCGTTCGTCCGCGAGTACGAGCAGTACCGCTCGGACTGCTGTGGGGCAGCGTTACGGCGACGAGAACACGCTGAGTGAGACTCCCGTCTCGACGATGCGATGGCTATCGCTTTCGGATGTCGTTCGTTGAAAATGAAGTGGGACCGCCAGAAGACTCGCTGCGTTCGTCTTCCGTGCTCCCATTTTCACTTCGTGAAAAGTGGGACCGCCGAGATTCGAACTCAGGTCCTACCGACCCCATCGGCAGAGGATACCGCTACCCCACGGTCCCGCAATTGGGGAGAGGAGGGTCCCCTAATTAAGGGCTACGCTTCCAGCTTACGTGTGGGAGTGTTCGTCTGGGGTCGCTAGCACGAGAAGGAGTGAGTGAGAAGGCGACAGGAGGTGTGATTGTAACCAGCCAGAAAGCCCCCGGTCGCTCGACGACTGCGACTCGCTGTGCGCGCTCGCGTCGCTCGCGTGCTTGCGTCGTCTCGATCGTCGAGCGACCGGCCCCTTTCAGTCCACCCAGTGCGGTTGTTCGGTCGAACTGTGAATGTCAGCTACTAAACGTCGAAAATAGTTCTCAGACCAGCACGCGCTCCAGTTCGACCACGACACCGGACTCGGCGTCGGGATCGCTCACCAATCGGCCCAGACACACCGCAGATCCGTCGGGCGTGACACACAGCACGTCGTCGCGCTGCTGCCCTTCACTCTCGATCACGCCGGGGGCGTAGACGGGCGCGCCGGTGGCGACTTCGGCGGCGGCGCTGGGGGCGATAGTCACGGTCGGGTACCCGGAGAGAGCGCGCTCGGCGGGGTCGACGGTCTCGCGGAGCCACGTCGCGTCGCCGTTATCGGCCCACTCGGCCAGCGCGTCGACGAGGTCCTCCATGGTCACGAGGTCGCGGTCGTCGAAGTCGCCGGTGGCGGTCCGGCGGAGTTCCCCCATGTGTGCGCCCGTGCCCAGCGCCAGCCCGATGTCGTGACAGAGCTTTCGAACGTAGGTGCCCGAGTCACAGCGCACCCGGAGGAGTGCGCGGCGGTCGTGGCGTTCCAGCACGTCCAGGTCGTGGATCGTCCGGGCGCGCAGGCGACGTTTCACGGCGCTCTTGCGCGGCGGCTTCTGGTAGATGTCGCCCTCGAACTCCGCAACCACGCTCTCGAAGTCCGGCGGTGCGTGGTCGTGGAGTTCGAGGATGGTGACGTACTCCTTGACGGCGTCGTCGAACACGCGGGCGGCGCGGCCGGCGTCGCCGAGCAGGATGGGCAGACAGCCCGTCACCTTCGGGTCGAGCGTCCCGCCGTGGGCGACCCGGCCGAGTTCGCGGTCGACGCCGGCCCGCTCGAAGGCGTCGTCGACGGCGTCGCGGACCCAGCCGGCGACCTGATGAGCCGAGGGGCCGGGCGGTTTGTCGAGGTTGACGACGCCAAAGTCGAGCAGGTCGGCGGGCGCACGATCCTCGGGCGGGCCACGAACCATTTTAGAACTCGTAGGCGACGCCGACAGTCGGTGCTTTCCCCTCGTCGCCGTCGGTGTCGTAGCTCTCGACGGCGGCGGTGATCAGGTCGAGGACGCCCGCCTCGTCCCAGCGGGCGGTGTTCACGGCGAGGTCGTAGATCGACCGGTCCTCGATGTCGATGCCGTAGTACTCCTGGTAGCGCAGGGCCTCGCTGTCGGCGCGGGCCTGGGTCTCCTCGCGGGCTTCGGCGACGGATTTCTCCTCGCGGTCGGCGATCCGGGCGGCGCGTACGTCCAGGGGCGCGTCCAGCCAGAGCTTGAGATCGGCGTAGTCGCCGGCCATCCAGCCGGCGAGTCGGGATTCCAGCACGAGGTCTTCCTCGTCGCGGGCGGTCGAACGGAGACGGCGGTCCAGATCGCGGTCGATCTGGTCGTCGGTCTCGGCCTGCTCGTTCAGTTCGACCAGAGAAACGCCGCGTTCCTCGGCCAGCGAGCGGAAGATGTCGCCGCCGCTGACGTGGTCGTATCCGAGCGCGTCGGCGAGGTTCGCGGCGAGGGTGCTCTTGCCGCTGCCCGCCGGTCCGGAGACGGTGATCAACATGTCTCTACTGGTGAGGTCCCGAATAAAGAGGTTGTCTGTTTTCGGCTGCGAACCGGGTGGTTCGCGGGGCCTATCCGGTCGGCGAGGTCTGGACGTTCAGCGCCTTCCGGAGGATCTGGCTGAACCCGAGCGAGCACAGGAAGTACCAGACGATCCAGGCCGGCATTGGGCCGATGCCGCCGGCCTGCCAGTCGCTGACCGGCCCCGTCAGGGGCATGACCATCACGGTCTCGGCGGCCTCGATGTGGCCGTCGCGGATCATCCAGTACATCCAGAGGAACGCGGGGATCGTCAGCAGCATGATCCAGACCATCGGGCGGAACTGGGCCTTGAACATGCCCAGCTGGTCACCCATCGCGTCCATCTGCTCTTGCTGGATGCGGTCGAGCGCTTCGTCGTCGCCTCGTTCCTTGGCGGCCTCGCGTCGTTCCTGGAGGTCCTGCATCTTCTCCTGGACTTCGCCCATCACTTCGGAGTTCATCAGGTTGTCCTGCAGGATCGTCGACCAGAGGCCGGTCATGATCGCCAGCACGAGGATGACGATGTAGAAGGGGAGCACGTCGTTGAGCGGCCCGAGGACGACGTCGAGCGTCGAGCCGACGACGTTGCGAACGTCCTGCTGTGCGTAGCCGACGAAGAAGACGAGCGTCACGACCGCTGCGCCCTTGTCGTAGGCCGTCCAGTTGATCTCGCTGTCACCGCCGTCGTCGTCGCTGCCAGTACTCGTCGACGCGCTGGCGACGGCGTCGGGGTCGGTGTCGTCCAGTGCCTCGCGGACGCCGTCGGGGTCGTCGAGGACGAACGCGCCGTCGGCGTCGACGAGCAGCCCCTTCTCGATGAGCCGGCCCCACTGGCCGCTCGTGAGGTCGTCGCTCACGTCGGCCCACGAGACCGTCCCCTGCTCCTCGGCGACGGCGAGGACGGTGGCGAGTGCCTCGGTCATGTCCTCGCCCTCGCTGGCGAGTGACTCTACTTTCTGAGCGGTGCGTGCCATTCTTGTTGTAGTGTAGAGCGGCGAGTCCTTATCAACGTTTTACTCGACGCGTGCGTCGATGGCCGCCTCGATGTCGGCCCAGACCTCGTCGGGGGTCTGTTCGCCGTCGATGGCGACGAAGGCGTCGTCGTCCTCGTAGTGGGCGATCACGGGCTGGGTGTTCTCGTCGAACACGTCCAGACGGTTCCGGACGGACTCCTCGTTGTCGTCGTCGCGCTGGATCAGGTCGCCGCCACAGTCGTCGCAGACACCGTCCTCCTCGGGCGGGCTGAACTCGACGTGGTAGTTCGCGCCACAGTCGTCACACACCCGGCGGCCGGTCAGGCGGTCGACGAGTTCCTCGCGGCTCACGTCCAGCGAGAGGATCACGTCCAGATCGGTCATGTCTTCGAGTTCCTCGGCTTGGTCGAGGTTGCGCGGGTAGCCGTCCAGCACGAAGCCGTCGGCCTGGCTCAGCGCTTCGTCGACGATGGCGTTGACGACCTTGTCGGGGACGAGGTCGCCGGCGTCCATGTACGCGCCCGGCGTGTCGTACTCCGTGTCCATGTCGGAGATGTCCATCTCCTTGTTGCCACGGAGCGCGTCACCGGTCGTGACGTGTTCGACGCCGTAGGCCTCGGCGATGTTGCTCGACTGTGTGCCCTTGCCTGCGCCTGGCGGGCCCAGAATCAGGATTCGTGGTGCTGCCATACCTGGCGATTCTGTGCGGTCCAATAAATGACTGTCCAAACAGTTCTCCGAACGCAGTTGGGGTCGTGGCGTGGGCCTCCGGCAACTCACTCCGTCAGCGGGAGGACGATCCCGAAGACGATCGGCGCGATCAGCGCGATCAGGACGCCCAGAATCTCGGCGTCGAGCAGGAGCGTCTCCTCCCAGCCCGGCAGTTGACCGACGAACGCGTGTGCGAGGAGTTCGATCACTGCTGCCAGCGCGAACAGTCCGGCACCGAACAGGAAGGATCGTTTCGTCCACGTCGAGTAGTCGATAGCGCGATGGGATGCCATATCTCAGCGCGGAACGCGATCGCTCAAAAAGGTGTCTCATCACCGTGGGAGCGCCGAGCGACCGGACAGTACTCACGTAGGCAGGGGGAGTAGGGGTCGAAAGTACTATCCCCGGCCATGTGTAGGGAGGGATATGAGCACTCCACCGGGGGAGTACTACACTGACGAACGGTGGCAAAACTGGATCGACCGCCTCGACGAAGAGGAGATCGACCCCGAGAACGAAGATTCGGCGCGCCTGCTGTTGAATCTGCAGGACGATGCAGCGATCGCTGTCGCGAAGATCATCACCGATTACGACGACGATCTGCTGGATCGAGAGCCTGCGCTCGAGGAGCTCGAGGACATCCGCGAGATCGTCCTCGCCGAGGTCGACCTCGACGACGAGGAGAAACTGATGTTGATCGACGGTGTCCAGACCTCGCTGGTCTGTGTCTTCTACGCGGCAGAGGAGTACGTCGCCGAGGGGCCGGCAGAAGAGGGGACCGTCCTCGAGTACCTCGAAGCGGCCTCGGAGGCCGAGGCCGAGGAAGACCTGGACGCGGCGCTTGGCTACTGCGTGCAGGCCGGGACGCTGATCATCGACGGCGAGGAACTCGACGTGGAGGCGGCGGCCGATCTGGAGTACGGGCTGGTCTCGGAGTGGGCCAACGGGCTCGATAGTCTCCAGACGGCGATGAGCGACCCCGAGGTCGTCGAGGAAGACGAGGACGGCGAGTAGTCGTTATCGTTTGGATCATTCCTGCGGATAGCTTTTTCACTGGGTACTGACAAGGACAGCCAATGCGACTCCGGGACGACGAGCGCGCCCAGTCGGTGCAGATCGGAGCGGTGCTACTCTTTGCCGTCCTCGTCATCGCCTTCTCCAGCTATCAGGCGTTCGTCGTCCCCAACCAGAACCGCGCGATAGAGTTCAACCACAACGAGCAGATCCGCAACCAGATGCAGGACCTGCGCAACGAACTGGTGTCGATCCACGGCGAACCCTCGACTAGTTCTGTCTCGCTGATACTTGGCACGCAGTATCCCGGTCGGCTCGTCGCCGTCAACCCCGGCCCGCCCTCGGGGACGATCAGGACGGCCGGGACTGGGCCGACGGCTGTCAACCTCACGCTCGCCAACGCCGAGGCCACCGGTGAGACCGGCGACTTCTGGAACGGTACCGAGCGGTCGTACAACACCGGGGCACTCGTCTATCAGCCGAACTACAACGTCTACGGCGGCGCGCCACAGACGGTGTACGAGCAGTCCGTCCTCTACAATCAGTTCCGCGCGTCGAACCTCACCGCATCGGGCCAGACGCTGATCGACGACGAGCGGATCAGTCTCGTGACGGTCAACGGGTCGCTGAGCCAGACCCGCACCGGATCGACGAGTCTGGATCTCCAGCCGGTGAGTACGTCGACGACGACCGTCTCGGTGTCGAACGCCTCGGCCACGGAGAACGTGACCCTCGCCGTGGCCACGCAGCTACCCAAGTCTCGCTGGACGACGCTGCTCGACGCCCAACTCGACGAGAACGGCGGGCACGTCGTCGACCACGGCGTCGACACGATCAGCGGCTCGCCGTTCGACCGACTCTGGATCGAACTCGAACCCGGCGTCGACTACCGCCTGCGGATGACGAAGGTCGGCGTCGGCACAGACGTGACCGACGAGCAGCGGGCATATCTGACTGACGTGGTCGGCAACGGTACGCTGCTCGATGTCGACGACACGACGACGGTCACGCTGGAAGTTCGTGACGCGTACAACAATCCCATCGCGGACGCGCAGGTCAACGCCTCGACGGGAACGGGGGCACTCTCGCCCCAGCAAGCCCGGACCGACGAGGACGGCGCGGTCACGTTCACCTACGACAGCACCGGGGTCACGGGCGGCCAGTGGGTCGACCTGGACTTCAGCGTCGTCACCGACCCCGGGACCCCGTTCGACGCGTCGACGCCTCAGAACGTGACGATGCAGGTCCGCGTCCAGTCCCCGCCGCCGGCCAGCGGTGGCGGCGGTGGCGGCGTCTACACGACCCAGTGGAATCGCCCGCCATACAGCAGCGAGCGCGTCGCGAGCGAGCAACTCCCAGCGGGGACCGGTCCGAGCGTACCCTTCCGAATGCAGGCGACCGACGGCGGCCCGCCGGTCGCCAACGCCGAGGTCGATTACGCGGTCAACGACTCGACAGTGGCGACGTTCACGAACGAAACCGGCCGGACCGACGCCAGCGGGTACAACCAGACGGCGATCCGCTGGCAGGGCGACGGATACCTCCGCGCGTACACGACGACCGACGCGACCGGCGACCGGGTCAACGTCACCGTCGACCGAGTCCTCGCGGAGTCGTTCGAGGACCCCAGCGAAACGCTCGTCGCAAACGGCTGGTACTACAACGATTCGGACAATCCCGGAGCGGGCGCGGCAGGGATCAAGAACATCGGCAGCGCCCCAGACGGCTCTCGGATCGCCTACATCAACGGTTCGAGTGGTGCCAGCGCCGGTGATCGGGCGGTCGAACTGAACTACTCGCTGAACACGAGCGACTACGACGGCCTCTCGATCACCTACGTCGCCCGCGAGCCAAGCAGCGTCGACGATCCGGACGTGCCGGGATCGGGCGGCTACGACCCGGGCGAGAATCTCTACGTGCAGTATCGGGCGGCTGACGGCTCGTGGGTGACCGTCGATAACGTCTCCTCGAGGGCCGACAGTGGACTCCCCGTCTCGTCCGTCCGTCGAGCGACAATCGAGAACGTGGCCAACGCCAGCCACGACGACTTCGCGCTGCGCTTCCGACAGGGAGCGACGACAGCGACCGACGAGTGGCAGGTCGACGACGTCACGCTCGTGGGGCTCGCAGTCGAGGACCGCGTCGCGGACCTGAACCAGGACCCGATCGCGGACTTCCGAGACAGCCCGACGAACCCGACGACCGCCGACACGGTGAGCTTCGACGCCGCCCGCGCCGACGACCCTGATGGCTCGATCAGTAGCTACGACTGGGAGTTCGGCGACGGTTCGACGGCAAACGGTCGGACTGCAACTAACGACTACGGATCGGCCGGGAGCTACGACGTGACGCTCACCGTGACCGACGACGGCGGCGAGACGAACACCACGACCCGCACCGTCTCCGTCAGTGGTGCGACCGGTGGCTTCCAAGATGTCGGCGCGGTGAACCTCCTCCCGTCGACGATGGGGCAGAACCAGTCGTTCACCTTCACGCCCGACGCCGACATCCCGGGTGACACCGACGTGACGATCACGCTGGACGACCCCCAGCAGGTCTCGCCCCGGCAGGTCGACTATCAGGGCAGCGCCGGCACGACCATCGGGTCGGTCCCCAACAAGAACAAGAACGCCGACACGGCGACGGTCACGTGGCGCGCGCCGTCGGGCGGGGTCTCGGCGGGCCAGCAGGTCCGCGTGTGGGTGAACTCGATCAAGACCGGGAGCGACGCCCAGCAGACGGACCCATACGATGTGACCTTCACGCGCGCGGACTCGGGCGCGACCGCGACGGCTGCCTTCTCGGTCGGGCAGAACACCGGTGGCTCCGAACTGACGAACCTCGCCGCCGACGACCTCGATGCGAACACGAATAGCCAGACCCAGACGATCCAGTTCGAACCGACGACGCCGGTCCCGGCGGGCGAGGAGATCAGTATCAGTCTGGTCGATCCGCAGTCCAGCGGCGACGTGAACTACCAGGGCAGCATCGGCAACAGCAACGTGAACATCAACGTCGCGGACGCCTCGTACACGGACCAGAACAGCGACAACGCGTCGATCCGACTGCGAGCAGACAGTAGCGGTATCGCGGCCAACACCCTCGTCGAGATCGATGTGAGCGGTGTCAATACGGGGACGATGGACGCCGCACCGTACGAGGTCGGCTTCAGCCGCGGTGACGCCGGGACCGCGAGTACGACGTTCGGTGAATCGTTCCTAGTGCCGACGCTCTCGACGCGCGTCGACGATCTGAGCGACGACGCGCAAGACCGGCCACGGCTGATCGGGTCGTACGATGTCTCGAATACCAACAGTTCGTTCACCCGCGTCGAGACTTCGTTTATCCATCCCAGCGACAGTTCCGCCAGCCAGACGTATCAGAACACCACGACCCGCGCCGGCGCGCAGTACACCAACAACTACGGGACCGAGACGACCTACGACATCACCTTCGATGTCGTCTACACGGTCAACGGCGTCGAGCGCGTCGTCACCTCCGAGACGATCAGCGACACGCCTGACGGGAGCGATCCTGCCGGGAACACCGATCTCGGCGACGGGGGGAGTGCACAGTTCACTTCGTCGACGATACAGGACCGGAGCAGTAACTCCGCCGGCCCGCGCTACCGCTTCGACTACGCCGTCGGTTCGGGGAGCTTCAGGGATGTCGTCGCCGGCGTGGTGAGCATCAACGACAACAACGGTGCGACCGAGGTCCAGACGGGACTGTCACAGACCGACGACCGCGTGATCACGCCCGGTGGTGGCGGCCTCAACACCCCCTATCGGCCCGTGATCGTCGTCCGCGACGCCAACGGTGCCGTCGTCGATCAGCGGGAACTGATCGACACGGCCGACGGGACGACCGCGGGCAACTCCCAGACCGCCGTCCAAGTTGGCGTCAGCAACTTCGAGGCCGACAACCCACAAGACGAGTTTACGGTGCAGGCTCAGGGACAGGACCAGGACGGCGACACCGACATGGATCGGCTGGAGTACGTGGTCTTCGACAGTAGCGGAGCGGTCGTCGCTACGGCGACACGAACCGGGAGCGGCCAGCAGATCCAGCCGGGACAGATCACGATCAGCGGGACCGTTCAGGGCGGCGAGACGTACACCGTGATCGTCACCGGCTACGACACCGACGGCAACTACGACTGGGAGAGCCTCTCGGACACGTCAGACACGTACAACATCGTCAGTGTAAGCCCTACTCCCGCCGGTTCTGGGAACAACATTGACGTGACTTTCGAGATCGACACGACCGATTCCAACGCACAGGTCGAAGTGATCTCGTTGGAGCCTGACGGGTCAGAACGGGATTCGACTGGTCTGACACAGGTCAACAGCGGTCAATCCCAGACCGAAACGGTCAAAGGTGCAGGACAGGCAGATCGGGTTCGTGTCATCCTCTATGATGGGAACGGCGTCGAGGCCGCGCGCCAGACCGTCCAGTACAACGGTTGAGTTTCGAGTCTGATACTCGGCGGGCAACGGTCATGTGTCCGAACGCCGTCGTCACGAGCGAGTGGCCAGTACCACGGACCGCGCCCAGTCGGAGTCTATCGGCGTCATCTTACTCGTGGGTGTCGTAGTCGTCACGGTCGGCGGGTCCAGCGCCGTGATCCTCGGCCTCGGCGGTGGTGGCGGCGCGGGCGGGAGCGCCGCGCCGCTGGCCGATCTGGGCATCGACGCGACGACGGCGAACCTCTCGGTCGAACACCGCGGCGGTGACGCCGTCGCGATGGCCGATGCGGTCGTGATCGTCCGCGATAGCGCCGGCGAGACCAGATACCAGATCGACGCGGCCAACGTCACGGGCGACGGCGACGACCGCTTCGAACCCGGCGAGCGGTTCGAGCGCGCCCACGGCATCAGTGGCGACCGGGCAACGATCCTCGTCGTCGACACGGCAGAAAACGAGGTACTGGCGCGGGCGACCGTCGACGTGACGATTCCAGACGGCAACCGCGAACCGACGGCGCGGTTCACCACGTCGCCGGACACGCCCGACCCCGGGGCGACGGTCACGCTCGACGCCAGAAGCGCGAGCGATCCCGACGGCTCGATCACGAGCTACGAGTGGGACCTCGGTGACGGGGCGACCGCGACCGGGCAGACGGTCACCCACAGCTACGCCTCGGCGGGGCGGTACACCGTCGAGGTGACCGTCACCGACGACAGCGGTGCGACCGACACGACGACCCGAACCGTCTGGGTGACGACGGCGCGGTCGCCGGACGGACCGTCGGACGTGGTGCCGGGCGTGACCGCCGAGTACTACGAAGGCACCTACACCAGCCTCCCGGCCTTCGGGTCGGCGACGCCAAAGCGCGTCAGCAACGTCTCGACGTTCGACATCTCGGGCCGGGACCGGGGCGACAACGTCGCGTATCGCTTCACGGGCTACGTCAACGTCACCGAGACAGGGACCTACACTTTCTACACCGATTCGGACGACGGGAGTCGCCTGTACGTCGGCGGCCAGCGCGTCGTCGACAACGGCGGCCTCCACCCGGCCACCGAGGCGTCGGGCACCATCGACCTCCAGCCCGGCTACCACAACGTCACCGTGACGTACTTCGAGCACACCGGCGTCGAGGTGCTGGACGTGCGCTGGGCGGGTCCCTCCTTCGGCAAGCGGTCGATCACCGCGGCGAACCTCTCACGCGAGTCGACGCCGCTGGCCGAGTTCGCGCCCAGCTGTGGAGGGCTGTCCTGCTCGTTCGACGCCAGCGGGTCGAGCGCGACCGGGAGCGCCACCATCACGAGCTACGAGTGGGCCTTCGGTGACGGCACGACCACCACGACGACCGGCCCGACCGTCTCACACACGTACGCTAGCGAGAGCGACTACGACGTGACGCTGACCGTCGTCGACGACGCTGGCAACGAGACCACTGTCACGCGAACTGCGAGTGCCACCGATCCGAACCCGCCAGCGAACCCCAGCGACACGACCAGCGGGCTGGCCTACAGCTACTACGAGGCTGGGACGGTCGACGCGCTCAGCGACCTCCAGTCGTCGGCCATCGTCCGCAACGGGACGACCGATCAGTTCGACCTCGACCCCGCCCACCGCGGGGACAACTACGGCTTCCGATTCACCGGCTACGTCGAGGTCCCACAGACCGGGGAGTACACCTTCTACACGACCTCCGACGACGGGAGCCGGCTGTTCGTCGACGGCGAGCGCGTCGTGAACAACGACGGCCTGCATAGCTCGACCACCCAGAGCGGCGAAGTCGCTCTCGAAGCGGGGAAACACCCGATCACGGTGACGATGTTCGAACACACCGGCTTCGAAGACCTCTCTGTCGAGTACGAGGGACCGGGCGTCGGTCGACAGGTGATCCCCGCGAGCGCGCTCTCGCGGGACCGCCAGCAGGTCCGCTGGGCGTCGACAGCCGACTGGGACGGTTCAGTCAGCGCCGAGAGCGTCGTCCACGACAGCTTCGGAGACCACACGAGCGACACCGTCGGCCTCGGTACCCCGCCGTTCGACCGCGGCGGCTCGAACCTCGTCGCCTACTGGCCGCTCGACGAGGACGCTGGCACGACCGCGACGGACGTAGCAGGTGACAACGACGGCACCGCACGGGGTGACGTGACTCCCGGCCGTCCCGGTATCGCCGGGACGACCGGCTACGACTTCGGCGGCACCGACGGCCGGGTCAGGGTCACCGACGACCCGTCGCTGCCCGACGACGCGCTGACCGTCTCGCTGTGGGTGCGGACGAAGAACTTCAGCGATAGCGGCCAGACGCTGCTGTTCGCGCAGAACGACTTCGACGGACGCCAGGGCGTCACCGTCCTCGACGACGGTGGATTCCAAGAGAAGGTGATCTTCAGAATCCTCGGCGGCGGATCGTACTACGACGTGAACGTCTCGCGCGGTCGGGTCAACGACGGCGACTGGCACCACATCACCGGCACCCACGACGGCGGGGAGACTGTCCTCTATCTCGACGGCCAGCGCGTCGACAGTCGCACTGACGCGACGTTCGATCCGGCACCGGTCGACCTCGGGATCGGTGCGGGCGCGAGTGGGTACGGTCCCTTGGAGGGAGACATGGACGAAGTCCGGTTCTACAATCGCTCGCTCTCGGACAGCGAGGTCGAACGGCTGTACAACGCGAGCCGACAGGGATCGCTCACGACCGGGACCAAGAGCCTCCAGCGCACCGTCTCACCCGCTGACCTGACGCTGCGCAACGTCAGTGCGGTCCGACCGGCGGGCACGGCGGTGACGGTCACGGTCCGCTCCGACCCCGACGGCGACGGTACCTTCGAGGAAGTGAGCGACTCCATCACGCTGGACGGCAGTGCCAGCTACGACGTGACCGGTCTCGCCAGCGACAGTCGACGGTTCAGGCTGTCCGTCGACCTGTCGACGACGGACCCGACCGCCTCGGCCACCGTCGACCGGCTAGAGCTTGCGGGCTGACAGCATGATTTCGACAACCGTCGAATTAATAGTCGACAGTCTCTTATACAGCGCCACTGAGCTATTGCCCATGACGGCTGTTGGCATCGACGCGATGGAGATTCAGACAGGGAAGTTACAACTCGACCTCGCGGAGACGTTCGCGCCGGCCCAGGACGAAGATCCCGGCAAGTACACGAAGGGGCTGGGGCTCAACGTCTCGTCGTTCCCGGACGTGTACGAGGACATCGTGACCATGGGGGCCAACGCCGCCCACCGGCTGATGGAACGCAAGGGACTCACGCCCGAGGACATCGGTCGGATCGACGTGGCCACGGAGTCGGCCTTCGATAACTCCAAGCCCGTCTCGACGTACGTCGCCGGCTGTCTCGAGCAGGTGTACGACGACGACTTCCACCACGCCAACAAGGGCGAGCGGAAGTTCGCCTGCATCGCCGGGACACAGAGCTTAGACGACGCGTACAACTGGATCCGCGCCGGGCGGCATCGTGGTCGCAAAGCGCTCGTGATCGCGACCGACACCGCACTGTACGCCCGCGACGACCCCGGTGAGGCGACCCAGGGCGCGGGCGCGGTGGCGATGCTCGTCGACGAGGACCCCGACCTCGTGGAGCTGTCGGCCGAACAGGGCTTTGGCAGCGCCGACGAGACGGACTTCCTCAAGCCCAACCAGCAGTTCCCCTCCGTCGACGGGAAGCGCTCGATGAAGGTCTACCTCGCACGGATGCGCGAGGCCATGCAGGACCTCGAGAACGCGGGCGTCGAACTGCACCCCGAGGACTTCGCGCTCGTTCCGTTCCACACCCCGTTCCCGGGGATGGTCAGGAAAGCCGCAGCGCTCGGGTACCGACACATCAGCCGCGACACGGACGTCGAAATCGATCTGGCCGCGGAGATCGGTCGGCAGCCTCGCCGCGAGGAGTTCAAGAGTCAGGAACAGTTCTTCGACGCTGTCACGGAGTACACCGACGCGCTGACCGAGACCGAGCGCTATCAGGACTGGTACGCCGACACCATCGAACCCACCCTCGAAATCGCCCGGGAGGTCGGCAACTGGTACACCGGCTCCGTCCACGTCGCCCGCATCGCCGGCCTGAAACACGCACTCGAACACGATATCGACCTCGACGAGGCCCAGCTTCTCGTCGCCTCCTACGGCTCGGGCGCACAGGCCGAAATCCACGCCGAGACCGTCGTCCCCGGCTGGGAAGAGGAGATCGCCGCGCTGAACATCGACGACCAACTCGACCAGCGCTACAACATCTCCTTCGCCGAGTACGAGCGCATCCACGACGTGCACAACCACGACACCGACGACTACGCCGACGTGGAGGAACTCACCACGCCCAGCGAGGAGTTCGTCTTCGACGGCTGGGGCCGGATGGGCGAACGGAAGTATCGGTACGTCAGGTAGTACCGAGTGCGAGCAAAGCGAGCACTCGGCCTTTTTCATCGACGTTTTTGTGCAAGAGGTCGCGAGCGAAGCGAGCGACCCGCCGCACAAAAAGGTCGAGGCAGTTCGTCTTCGACGGCTGGGGCCGGATGGGCGAACGGAAGTACCGGTACGTGCGCTAGGGAGCGGACGGAGCGCGACCGTCGGGAGCGCTCCGCTTTTTCGCCCACGTTTTTGCAAGGGGGTACCCACAGCGAAGCGAGGATACCCCCGCCGGAAAAAGGTGGGTAGCGGGCCGGATGGGCGAACGGAAGTATCGGTACGTCAGGTAGTACCGCGTGGCGCGCGCTGTCGCTCGCTCTGTCGAGCGACAACACTGTGCGAGGTCTTCGTGAGCCACCGGCGAGCGAACGGCTCGATAGACGAGCGGTGCGTGGTTCGGAGCGAAGCGAGAACCACGATGCGAGCGGGAGCGCAGCGACACGTGAGCGAAGCGAAGTCTATCGGCGGATGAGTGAGCGAGCGCCAGCGAGTGAGCGAATCGGCTGGGGAGGCGTGTGGCTTCGGTGCTGTCCCGCGGTGTGGTTGCCTGGTGGACGAACCGTCGAGCGGGCCGAGGGCGTTCTGTTGTGAGTCACTCCATCGACCTATATCGTCGCATCGGCAGGAAGAATGGACTCTTCCGACAGAACCTCTATTGCCGTCCACGACCACCCTCCGACCGTGCACGACTACCACGCCCACACGAACTACTCCGACGGCCGGTACATGTTCCACATGGTTCGGGCCGCCGAGGCGGCCGGGCTGGACGGGATCGGCTTCACTGACCACTGCACTGTCACGGAGCGCGACCATCGCCACGAGGACCGGGCACGCTACGCGTTCAACCTCGACGTGACCTACGAGCGCCGACGGCGTGGGATCGAGTCGCTCCGCGAGGAGGCCGACGTGGCTGTCTACGACGGCGTCGAGATGGACTACGACCCGCGCGACGAGGCCGCGATCCGGGACTTTCTCGCCGAGGCCGACTTCGATTACGCGATCGGGAGCGTCCACGAACTCGACGACGCCAACGTGCAGGTGCCCTCGAACTACGCCGGCCGGAGCGACGCCGAACTCGATCGGCTGGTCGACGAGTACTTCGACCGGCTCGTCCAGTTGATCGAATCCGAACTGTTCGACGTGGCGGCCCACCCCGATCTGATCGAGCGGACGCCGCCGCTGGCCGGCCGCGCCACCGAAGACCAGTACCGGCGCGTCGCCGAGGCTCTGGCCGACTCGCGGACGATCCCGGAGATCAACGCCGGACGAGCGCTGACCGATCTCGAACTCGTCCACCCGACCCAGCCGTTTCTCGACGTACTCGGCGAGTACGAGATTCCTGTGACTGTGGGGTCTGACTCGCACACCCCCGAGGAAGTCGAGGCGCGAACGCCGTTCCTGCGGGAGTTCTTCGACCAGCGAGGGATCGACCCGATCGCGCCGTCACCCTTGCAGTAGCGACCGCCGTAGGTGTCGCTAGGGCAGATCCCGAAGGCCAGCCAGCATCTCGTCGAGGTCGGAGTCGGCCACAGCCAGCGAGAAGCCGTCGATACGGGCCAGGTCGACCGCGTGGTCCCACAGGGCGTCCTCTTCGAGTCCGTGGAGGACGACGGCGTTGGGCGTCGGCGTCACGACCCGTAGCGCGACCAGTGGCGACTCGCCGCGGGTCACGTCGGTGAACACCAGGGCCCGGTTGGTCGACTGGCCGTAGAGCTGATAGAACTCGTCCGACGAGAGGCGCGTGATCGCAGCGATGGAGTTGATGACGGTGTGGCCGGCGACGGTGTCTTCCTCGCCCCCGACCAGTTCCGTCGCGCCGATGGCGTCGTAGAACCGATCCAGCGGGACGCGGGCAGTGTACTCGCCCAGATCGTGGACCACGTCCGAGTCGAAGCCCGCCGAGAGGACGCGAGCGTGCTGACGGATGTGCTCGCCGCCTCTGTCCTCGTCGATGTCGAGCAGCGCCGAGACGACCCGGCGGACGACGCCGATGCCGGGGTTGTCTCGCCGGCCGCTCTCGTAGTCGGAGACCACGGAGGGCGAGACCGACAGCGCGTCGGCGAGGCCGGTCTGGCTCACCTCGAAGTCCGTGCGCCACTTGCGGACGGTCTCGCCGGGGTCGTCACTGAGTGCGATTTCACCGGCCATCTTCTCGGCCAGTTCCTGCCGGGGACCCCGTGCCATAGCTCAGTATCTGAACGGAAGCGCTCAAAAGCGTACCGGAGCGGCGATTACTGCCAGACCGTTGCCACCGCAGCGCCGATAGTCCCGAACACCAACGGGTAGACCAACCCGGCCAGCCCGATTGCCGGGACGAGCGTCGGGCCGCCCGACGAGGAATCGACCGTGATCGTAAACAGGAACACGCCGAGGAGCGCGAGCGGGAGGTACCCGATCGCCACGGCGGGCCCGATCTTGAGCGCGTCACCGAGTTCGTCGGCCTCGGCCATCCGCGCCGCGAACAGGCCGGCACCGAGCAGCAGTGCCGGCGGGATCACGTACAGCACCGCCGACAGCGCGTCCCCCTGTGCGATGTAGTTGACGACCTCGGTGCGGCCGATCAGCGGGATGTCCAGCGTGAGCGTCGTCGTCACGCCGTGGGCGTTGTAGAACACCCAGCCCACGATCTTCCAGGCAGCGCCATCCTTGCCCAGTGCCTCGATGATCTGGTTCAGGTCCGACTCCTGAATGGAGGTGCCACTGAGGACGTAGGTGAACACGTACCCCAGCACGTAGGCTGCGACTCCGCCACCCGCCGCCGACGCCGCTCCCTGAACAGTGTCACGCATTGTGTTCGGGGTGTGGTCAGGGCCGGTATAGGTCTTTGGGCACCGCAACGATTTTACGTCGAGCGAGACCCCTACGAGCATGCCTGCGACCGACGACCTCGCCACTGCGGTCGGGATCGACCGAGCGGCGTCAGCGAGCGAGAGCCTCCGGATCGCACCGGCGCAGTACAGCGTCTGTACTGGTGTGGGCGACCGACTCGAAGCGTTCCTTCGCGACCGACCTGGTATCGACTCGACGGTCGTGATCGGGGGCGACCGCGGCACCGCCGCGGTCCGTGACGAACTCGACGCCGCCTTCGACGGTACTGGCGTCGAGGCGCGCTATCGATCCTTCGACGGCGAGTGTACAGTTCCCGCTGTCCGGCGACATCGCGAGGAAGGTGACGGCGCTCCCACCCCCGACCTCGTCGTCGGCGTCGGCGGTGGGAAGGCACTCGACACGGCAAAGCTCGCCGCCGAGGGTCGCTGCCCGGTCGTGACGATTCCCACGAGCGCGGCGACCAGTGCCGCTTGGGCGGCGCTCTCGGTCGTCTACGACGACGACGGCTGCTATCGCGGCGGCGTCCGGCTGACCACCTGTCCCGACGCGCTCCTGTTCGATCCGTCGCTCGTCGCCGAGGCACCGGCCCGGTATCTCGCGAACGGCGTCATGGACGCCTCCGCGAAGTTCTTCGAGACGAGCCTCATCGACCGCGACGAGATCGGACCACTGGCGTCGCTGGGCCGGTCTGTCGCCGAAGACCTCTACGCTCGCCCGCTCCGGGACTACGCAGCGATCGCGGTCGCGGATGCACGCGACGGCGCGGTCACGCCCGCCCTCGAAGCCGTCAGCGAAGCCGCCATCGCCGGTCCCGGCGTCGCGGCCGGCCTCCTCAGCGACCGGACGTATCTGACCATGCCCCACGTGTTCTGTTACACGCTGCTGCCGTACGGTTCGGTACAGGCAGACTCCTTCCACGGCGAACGCGTCGCCTACGGCGTCCTCGTGTTACAGGCACTGCTGGGCCGCGAACCGCACGATCTGCGGACACTCAAGCGGTGGTACGAGTCGCTCGGCCCGTCGATGACACTCGCCGGTCTGGGTGCTGGCGGGGTCTCCGTCGACCGACTCGGCCGGGCGGTCCACGATACGCTAGCGTTCAATCTCCTCCCGCGAAGCGTCTCGGCGACGGACGTGATCGCGGCCATCGAGACGGTCGAGGCGACGACCACCGGCCCCGATTCGTAGACCGCCGCCCCTTGCCTGACTGTTCCGAGCGTCGCCGGACGATGATGTTTCGACAACCATCGCGGAAGGAACCCTTTCGTTACGTATTTCCGTGTTCCTACCCCCCAATAGAGTACAATGCCAGATGCTACCACGGACACACTCCTCGACGTGGACCCCGAGACGGCGACGGTCGAGGAGATCGACCTCGATCTGGTCTCTGAGGCACTGCACGACGGGGACGGACTCGTCCGGGACCGGGCGGCCGAACTCATGCAGATCGTCGCACAGGACGCTCCCGAGTCGGCACTCGATTCGCTCCCGGCCATCGTCGCTGGCATCGAGAGCGACCACATCAACGTCACGCAAAAGAGCGTCGCGACGGTGGTCGTTCTGACCGACGACCACGTCGACGAACTCGAAGCGACCGTCGAACCACTCGTTGGGACGCTCTACGGCGCCATTCCCCGGACGCGGACGTTCGCCGCGAAGGCGCTGACCCCGATCGCCGAGAGCCACCCGGAGTGGCTCGTCCCCCACGTCGAGACACTGCTCACGATCATCGCCGCGGACTTCGACGATCCGCTCGAAGGCGCACCGGATCGTGGCGAGATCAACAAGAACATGGCCGACCGCTTCCAGCAGTTGTCCGACGAGGAGATCAGACAGCAGTTCCTCGCACGCGCTACCGCCGCGAATCTCCTGTTCGAGGCCGTGAAGACGGACCCGTCGATCGGCACCGACTACGTCGACGACCTCCTCGCCGCCGACGACGGCTCCGACGCCACGGTCACGGCCGCCGTGATCGACATCCTGGCCGTGATCGGCGACGAACACCCGATCGCCATCGAAGACGCCGTCGAGCCCCTGATCGACGAACTCGATCACTTCGACGAACAGGTCCAGGCACGCGCTGTCAAGGCGCTTGGCTTTAGCGGCGACGACCGGGCCGTCGAGCCCCTGCGCGAACTGGCCACCGACGACGACGCGGACGATGACCTTCGGGAACTGGCGGCCCAGACAGCAGACTGGATCGAACAGAACACGCAGAACTGATCTCTGGCGGCTGACTCTCCTGTTGACGGAAGCAGGTAACTCGTTCCAACGCTTCCCGAAACGGGACGATCCGTCCCGTCTCATACGGACAGTTGTCGACGTTTACCCGGTCGGCCCCACGGCGTCCCGAACGATGTGAGGACAGGCTCAGGAGACGACGGACGGAGTCTCCCGGTGGCGTGCGGGCGATCCCCGACAACTGTCCGTATCAGTACGCTTCCGGCCGACTCCGGCAGTACCAGAAGATCGCGAGTGCGGCACCGACCGACAGCACGGCGATCGTGAAATTGATGATCGACAGTATGTAGGGAGCGGTTCCCGGCTCACCGAGCAGCAAGGACAGAACTGATAGAATGCCGAAAAATATCATCAAGGTCGTGATCGCCTTCAGGTATTGCGTGGCGTCGCAGACGTACGACAGCAGTTCCTCGCGATAGGCCATAGGATAGGGTTTGTCTGCTGTTTCAAGAACTTTGGTATCCGCCGCCTCCAACTCGCCGCACCGTTGATTACCAATACAAACGCGAACCGACAACTGATCCAAAACCATTTATATAATGATTTGCCAATCATGTTCCATGCACTCGGATGATAGTGGTGGTGCAGGCACGCGGTTTTCGCGCCGTCGCGTGCTCCGGGCACTCGGTGGTGCCGGGACGCTGGCGACGGCCGGTTGTATGGGCTCAGGTGGGTCATCAGGTGGAACCGAGACGGCGACAGGCCCGGCGACTATCGGGCTGTCGACACCCGAGTCGGGACGCTACTCGCCGATCGGAACACACGAACGCAACGGCTTCGAACTCGCCATCGACCACCTCAACAACGGTGGCGGTCTCATCGGCAAGGAGCGGTTTGACAACCTCTCGGGAGATGGCGTCCTCGGTCGAACGATCGAATCCGAGATCATCGACACCGGAAGCAGTGCCTCGACGACCGATTCGAACGTCAGACAACGGCTCGAAAACGATGCACTCGATATGTTCATCGGTGGGGTCGCCGGGGAAGTCGTTCGGACCCACCGTGACCTCGCAGACGAGTACTCGACTCCCTACTTCGTCGGCAGTGCCACGCTCGACGAGTTGACCGGCGGGAACTGTTCGCCACACGTCTATCGAGAGCTGTTCAACTCGACGACGCTCGCCCGCTCGCTCGTCCCTACAATCGCGTCCGACCTCGGCGACAATACGTTCTTTTTCCAGATTCACACTGACACACCAGAAGGACGTGATTTCAAGAACAGCATCAACGATGTCGCCACCGGCGACGATTTCGGCTGGACGCCGAGCGGGAACGTCGCCGTCCGTTCCGGTTCGACGGATTTCCGGTCCGCACTCAGTCAGGCCGCGTCCAACAACGCCGATGTCGTGTTCCTCGACCTGCTCGGCCTCGACGCCGTCAACGCGATCCAGCAGGCCCGTGACCTGCTACGGGAGGAGACAGTCGTTGCTGTCCCCTTCCTCACTCAATCCGTTGCTGACTCGCTCGGAGAGCGCGTTGACGGCATCTACGGAACGGTCGGCTGGCACGAGAACCTCGATACGCCGTTATCGACCGACTTCAGCGACGCCTACCAGAACGCCTACGGCGGAACCGTCGGCACGACCTCGCTCGTCCCACCGGGACCAGCCCAGAACACTTACGGCCAGGTGCTGCTGTACGCCAGCGCCGTCGAGACCACTGGAAGCTTCGACCCCGCGGCCGTCCGAGACACGCTCGAAGGGTTCGAGTACGCGCTCGGGGCCGGCGCAGAGCGGATGCGCGCCTGCGATCATCAGGCCCAGCGGTCCGTCCCGGTCGTTCAGGGTAGTGCCGACACCGACTCGGTCGGCAACTACTTCGAGCTCTTGCGAGGCCGCCGAGACATGGAACCCGCCTGCGACGAGGAGCCGGCCGCCTCGTGTACGCTGTAGACGATCGACTGTCGGCACTCGGTCATCGAACGTCGATAAAAAGAACGACGATAATTACTGCTGGCGCCGTCAGTCGACGAGTTCTGGGCTGTCCCAGTAGTCGTGGGACTCGTCGCGACGGAAGCAGGCGGCACGCTGGCCGTTGATCTGGTAGGTTTCGGGCGTTTCGCGTTTGCAGACTTCACGGGCTTCCGGGCAGCGGGTGTGGAAGCGACAGCCCGATGGCGGGTCGATCGGGTCGGGAATGTCGATTTTGCGCATGGGCATGTCGCCGGTCTGTTCGAGCGAGAGGTCCGGGGTGGCCCAGCGCAGCACCTCCGTGTAGGGGTGTTTGGGCTCGTTGATGAGCTGTTCTGCGGGACCGCTCTCGACGAGTTGGCCCAGATACATCACACCGATCTTGCCGTTGCCGTGCTCGGTGAAGTAGCGGGCGTTCGAGAGGTCGTGGCTGATGAAGACGTAGGAGGTGTCGAACTCGTCCTGGAGGTCCAGCATCAGGTCCATCATCTCCACTCGAAGACTCACGTCGAGCGCGCTAATGGCTTCGTCGGCCAGGATCACGTCTGGGTTCATCAACAGCGCGCGACAGAGCGCGACGCGCTGTTGTTCGCCACCGGACAGCTGGTGAGGATACCGCTCGGCGAAGTCGGCGGCGGGATTCATGCCGACGTGTTCCAAGAGCGAGTAGATGCGCTCGCGTTTCTCGCCCTTGCTGAGGTCGGGGCTGACCTGTCGGAGCGGTTCCGAGAGGATCGAGACGAGTCGGCGGTTGGGGTTCAGTGACGCGCCGGGGTCCTGGTGGATGATCTGGAGGGACTGGCGGATGTCGTCCCACTCCAGATCGCTGTCGGACTTGCCGTCGCGCACGTCCCACATGTCGTGGCCACGGTACTCGACGGTGCCGCCGGTGGGCCGTTGCAGGCCGATACACGTTTTCCCGAGGGTAGTTTTGCCACAGCCGGATTCACCGATGAGCGACACCACGTCACGTTCTTCGATGTCGATGGTGACGCCGTCGACCGCACGGACGGTCTCGGGTTCCTGGCCGATGCCCATGAGCCCGCGCTGGTTCTCGAAGTGGACCTCGACGCCATCGAGCGAGAGGACTGGCTGGCTACTCATGCAACGTCACCTTCGGAGGTGGCAGTATCGTCGAGCATATCTTCGTAGTTGAGCGGGATCTGGTCGGTGGCTTCCTCCCAGTTGTAACAGGCAGCGGCGTGGTCGGCGTCCGTCTGCTGGAACTCGGGGACGGCAGAGCGACACTGTTCGTCGGCGAGCGGACAGCGCGGGTGGTAGGCACAGCCACTGGGCAGATTGATTGGCGCGGGACCAGAGCCCTCGATGGGGCGCATCTCGTCGAGGGGCGCGTCGAGGTTCGGCGTCGCGTTCAGCAACGCTCTGGTGTAGGGGTGTGCGGCGTTGGCGATGATCTCGTCGGCGGGACCGACCTCGACCAATCGGAAGGCGTACATGATCGCGAGTCGGTCGGCCAGTGAGGCCACGAGCGGCAGGTCGTGGGTGATGAAGACCATCGTGAGGTCGTACTTGTCCTGGAGTTCTTCCAGCAGCATGAGGATCGAGCGCTGCATCAGCAGGTCCAGAGCCGCCGTGGGCTCGTCCATGACGAGGACTTCGGGTTCGAGGACGAGCGAGAGCGCGATCAGCGCGCGCTGTTGCATCCCGCCGGAGAGTTCGTGGGGGTAGGAGTTGAGGATACGGTCGGGTTCGAGGTAGAGGTCTTCGAGGAGTTCGTGGGCACGGTCGAGGCCGGGTTCGACCTCGTAATCGTGGGCCTTGAGCGTCTCGACGAAGTGGCCCTTGACGCTCATCGTCGGATTGAACGAACTCATCGCGCCCTGGAAGACCATCGAAATCTCCTCCCAGCGCATCTGTCGGAGGTCCTCTTTGCTCAGCCCGAGCACGTCGATTTCGCGGCCGTCCTCGGCGAGGTACTCGACCTTGCCGGTGAGGACGCCGGGGTCGGGAATGGCGTCGAGCATGGACTCGGCGAACATGGACTTGCCCGAGCCGGATTCGCCGACGACGCCGATGATCTCGTTGCGGCGGACGTCGATGCTGATGTCGTTCATCACGTACGATTCGCCGTCGTCGAAAGTCACTTTCGCGTTGCGCATTTGGATGACGGGATCCTCAGCGCTGAGCGCGGACTGTTGTTGTTGTGTTCCGTCTGCTGCCATCTTAGAATCCCCCTGCCGCTGGCTGCTCGTTGCCTTCTTCGTCGGTCGATTCGGATTCGCCCGCCAGTCGGGTTCGGACGCGCGGGTTGAAGATGCGGTCGGTCCCCTGTGCGAGCAGGATCAGGCCGAGCGTCAGCAGCAGGATCGCGATCGTCGGAATGAACACCAGATAGGCACCGTCCAGCGAGAACAGCGCGCCGTACTGGTTGACAGCCTGATTCAGCAGAATCCCCCAGTTCGAGGTAGTCGAGGGCAGGATACCGAGGTAGTACAGTGCGACTGCCTGGAAGATCACGTATCGACCGGCGTTGACGAAGTTGACGAGCACGAACGGCATCAGGTTCGGGATGATGTCCTTGAACATGATTCGGAGCGTGCCCACGCCCATCGTCCGCGAGGCCTCGACGTAGGGCTCGTCACGCAGGGTCAGCACCTGCGAACGGAGTCCACGACCGAGTCCCGCCCAGTAGTTGATCGTGATGATCCCGCCGATGATCGCCGGGTTCGTCGGCTGGACCGTCACGAGCAACACCATGATCAGTGGCAGGCCGGGGATCGACATGGCCACGTCGGACATCGACGTGAGCGCGCGGTCCGTGAGCCCGCCCTTGTACCCAGCGAGCACACCGATCAACAGTGCGAGTCCGGTCGCCCAGACCGCACCGGCGGTGATCATGATGAGGATGTCTGGCGTCGCGTGGATGATCTTCGCCAGCACGTCCTCACCCAGCGGCGTCGTCCCGAGGATGTAGTCGGGGTTCTGGAACGGGCCGACGCTCCGTTCGACCTGATTCGTGCTCGGTTGGCGGTAGAAGTACGCTCCGACCGTCCCCATGAAGAGGAAAAAGAGCGTGATCGTCGCGCCGATCCGTGTCCGCCAGTCGTCCCAGGCGACGAGGCCCGGCTTGTAGATGAACTCCTCCCAGAAGTCACGCAGTCGGTCGTTCCACGTCACCTCGACGTTGGACTGCGACCCCTTTTCGAAGGAGAAGTCTGTACCACTGACGGAGCCTGAATCAGTACGCTTCACTGGAATCACCTGAGCTGACACGCGGGTCGATGAGACCGTAGGTTAGGTCTGCGATGTACACCGAAATGACGACTGCGATCGTGATGACAAGGAAGATACCCATCATCAGCGGGTAGTCCCGATTTTCGAGCGCCTGAAGCATCTCCTGTCCCACGCCGGGGTACGAGAAGATCTGCTCCAGGATGATCGAACCACCGATGCTGAACGCGATGAGCGTCAGGAAACCGGTGTACATCGGGAGGATCGCGTTTCGAGCGACGTACCGAGTGGCGATCCGTCGGTCGGAGAGGCCTCGCAACCGTGCGACACGAACGAAGTCCTCACCAAGTACCTGGATACTGTTCCCGCGCATTGCGAGCAACTGCAGGCCGACGCCCGTGATCACGACCGAACCGATCGGCAAGATCGCGTGATACAGCGCGCTCGTAATGAAGGGCAGATTCAGGCCGGGCGAGGCGACCGTCGAATCGTAGCCGTACCGTGCCGGGAACCAGCCCCCGATGTTGGCGAGCAGGTACACTGCCAGAATCGCGACGACGTAATACGGAATCGAGGACAGGACGATCGAGATCGCGCTCCCGACGCTGTCGAGTTTCGTCCCCTCTTTGTAGGCGAGGAAGGCACCGAGGACGATGCCGAACACGAAGATCATGACTTGGGCGGTCTCCATGACGAACAACGTCCACGGGAGCGTCTCGGCGATGATATCGACGACCGGCTCTTGCTCGGTAATCGACTGACCGAGATCCCCCTGAGCGAGTCCGGCGACGTAATTGAAGTACTGAATGTGTATCGGCTGGTCCGGGACGAGCGACGTGTACTGTTCCATTCGCGCGTTGACCTCTGCTGCCGTCATTCCCCCCTGTCGAAGGAGATCGGCACGCAGCTGCTGCATCGGCCCCCCAGGCAGCAGTCGGATCAAGCCGAACGTGATCGTCGCCACCATCCATACTGTGAGTACTGCACGTGCGGTTCGTTTCAAGTAATAGCTGTTCATGGTGTTTGCTGTGGCACTAATTGGCAATATGAGCGTTGATCCAATAAAAGAATGTCGGGTTTATTCGGTCGTTACTGCGGGTTGGCCTGGAGGTCGCCGTTGCGGACGAGCCACGCGCTGGGCCACTTGGTCTGGTACTTCTCGGAGTCCGCAGCGGGCGCGTCCAGTCGTGCGTTGTTGACGAACGACTGGTCGAGTTTCTCCGTCACGGGCAGGACCGGGAGCTTCGTGTTCGACGACATCGTGATGTCGCTGACGAGCGATTGGATCTCGCTGCTGTCGGTTGCGGTGCCGAGGGTCTCGATCGTGTTGACGTCTTCGTCGGCCGGTTCGTACGCGTAACCCGTCGCGGAATCGAGGCCGACGAACTGGTGACTCGCACAGAAGTACGGGTGCGAACCGTCGACGTTACCGGGGATCCAGTTGTAGGCCGAGAGCGTGAAGTCGCCCTCGGGGAGGCGCGTCCAGAAGGACCCACCGACTGCATCGACCGACGCGTTGAAGCCGAAGGAACTGAGCTGGTCAGCGACCGTCTGGGACGCGGACATCCAGTCACTCCAGCCTGCCGGCGTCATGATCGGCAGCGAGACGGGCGAACCGCCCTTCTTCCAGGTGCCGCCGTCCTTCGAGTAGCCTTCGTT